>Ga0210065_1000024_pt1 | contig 51199 bp, 39 predicted proteins | sample Muzzi_PWB_D1_FD_185533 | JGI IMG/M metagenome (GOLD analysis project Ga0210065, IMG submission 185533) | Wetland microbial communities from San Francisco Bay, California, USA, that impact long-term carbon sequestration - Muzzi_PWB_D1 (SPAdes) | ecosystem: Environmental > Aquatic > Marine >... | reverse complement strand
GTATAGATGCCGTACGATCCCACGGCGGGGGTCGGCGGACCCAGGTGAACCTCGCCCTGGCCGTTCCACTGGAAGACCTTGATGTAATCGACGGACATTTCGGCGGGGAAGGGCATGGACACCGGAGCCCCGCTGCCCGCGTCGCCCAGGTTGTACGCGTCGGTGAAGGCGCCCCCGATGGCCAGGTTCGTGATCAGGTAGAACGGCGCCTGGAATTCGTCGGACTCCGCGTCGATGGTGAACGGCGTTTCATACAGATCGTATTCCACGCCCGCGTCCACGACGGTGAAACGGAGGCTGGCGTCGTCCCAGTACATCCGGTAGGTCAGGAAACGATCCACCAGAGGCGTCGCGTAGTTGTAGTAGGGGCGGCAGTAGATATCGGTCGGATCCCAGGAAATGCTGGACGCCCCCGAGGGATTGCCCGGATTGATGCTGGCCGCGGAATAGAAGATGGCGTTGGCGCCCACCACCTGGTTGACCGTGGAATTGTCCAGGCCGTTGCCCCCGTTGTGGGTGTCGTGCAGATCCCGGAAGGCCTTCTGGGCCCCCATCTCCATCATGTCGATTTCGCCGTTGCGGGGCCAGGCGTAATTGGATGTCCCCAGCAGCCACACCGCGGGCCACCCGGCCAGGTTGATGTTGGGAATCTTGACCCTGGTTTCGATCATCCCGTACTTGACCGACACCGTTGACTTCGTCAGGAGTTTCCCCGACGTGTAGTTCAGGGGATTGCCCCACTGGTCGACGATCCCGGGGCCGCTTTCCTGTTTGGCGGTGATGACCAGGGCGTTGTTGCCCGGTTCGCCCGGGATGGCCGCCACGGCCACGTTTTCTTCCTTGTAGAACTCCAGCTCGCCGTTGCCCCAGCCCCAGCTGCCGTTCCCGGTGATCTTGATCCAGTTGTCGAGGTTGTTGAATTCTTCTTCCCAGATCAGGCTGCCGACCTGGGCCTGGGCCGCGACGGCGAATAGAATCACCGCGAGGATGGCGAGGATAATCTTTTTCACGTCATTTCCTCAATTCTTCGGCATTTAGCCGGAGATGGAATGGTGGATCCCCGCCATCGCTGCCGGACGGGAGGCGAAACCGTAAGACTCTTTGAGTTTAAACTTTGTTCGGTCTCCGTACAACCCAATTTCGCCCCAAGGTTACAGAAAATCAAATTTCACCTACTGTTATGGTAGTTGTTCCAACAGAACATCGAAAAAAACAGCGGTGAAAAAAAAGCTTTGTTCGCAAACCGAACTTAGTGTACAATGCCGAAGTAATGACCAATCGCTGGGACTCCGCTGCCATGCTCAATCCGCCAATTGGGCGGGCTTGGAGGGAGGAGAGCGCATTGGCGCGGGGAAAGTCAAATTTTCCCGGGTTTTTCTTGTCCGAGATAAGGAGACAACCATGAAATATTGCAAAAGCCTGATTTTCTGCTGCGTGGTCGCAGTGCTGGCGCTTCCTCTTGTGGGCTCCGCGTCGGCCCAGAACGTCCTGATCAACGGCGACTTTGAAACCGGCGACCTGACCGGTTGGGTCGTGGCCGGCGGCAACGCCGCAGCCACCGTGACCGTGCAGTCCCCCGACAACGGACCGGCCCTGCCCGGCATGTACAACGCGTTCATGGAAAACCGCGGCGAGGCCCTGGGACTGACCCTGAAACAGACGACCCCTCCCGGCAGCGCGCAGGGCGGAACGGTCAACTACGCGTTCGACTTGAAACTGGACCAGGCGGATGTCGGCGGCGTGGTTTTCGCTGAAGTCTTCGCCGAGCAAGAAGGCGTCGGCATCGTCGGCGGTTCCGGCCTGCAGGGACCCTTCTGGCCCTGGAACGCCTGGCAGACCTTCACCGGTTCCTTCATGGCGCCGGCGACCACCGATTTCCTCACCATCCAGATCGTTGCCGTCACCGGCGCCGCCACCGGCACCAACTGTGTCGTGCACGTGGACAACGTGAGCCTCGAAGGCCAGGGCGTCGTGGCGACCGAGGAATCCACCTGGAGCAACGTCAAAGCTCTCTACCGGTAGATTTCATCCGATCGAGGGCCCCCCGGGGGGCCCTCTTTTTTTTTCCCATGTTTCCGGAACTCCCTACCTGAACATACTCTTGACCCGGCCCCAGCTGCTTCGATCCACGTCGACGGCCCCCTCGACCACGGCCCGGGACCGACCGTCCAGGGGGTTGAATTCGAACCGGACCCTGGACATCGGATCAACCGTCTCGAAGATGAAATTTTCCCCGCGAAACATGTTGTAGTGAATGCCGAGATTGCAGAAATCCCAGGTCCCGATGACCCGGAACTTGTACTCATGGATCCCGGGAGCAGCGATCGTGAGCGGGATATACCACAAGCCCTCCTCCATCACCACCGGGACACCCGACAGCCACTGTCCCAGTTCCGGCGGGCTGCCGATCAATTCGAATTCGTCGTAACCGGGAAGCGGTATCAGAAAATGGCTGCAGGCGACCGCGTTGGTAGCCGGTTGCCAGCCATCTTCCAGGGTATTGGTGTCGAGGCGGAATTGGATCACGTCTCCGGGATTCAGCAGGAACAGGATCGCGTTGGCCATGGGGTAGGTCGGATGGTTCGGGTAGTTCACGGTCCAGTCCTCGTTGGCGATTTTCCACTCGTGGATGCCGACCTCCTGGTCCGCGGTCACCAGGGCCCCGAAGATGCCGTCCCCCGCGGCGCCGTCACCGTGCTGCCCATCATCGAACAGCTGATTCCCGGCGTCAGCACCCCAGATTTCACCCGTTCCGGCATAGAAGGTGCCGCGGGCATAATAGGGTCCGGCCAAGACCGAAGCTGAAACCATCCATGGAATGATCAAAATCGGCAGGATTGTCCTGGCGCACATGGCTCCCCCTTTCGCACCAAAAGCTAACAATATGATATCAACATGGCTGAATTGCGCAATCCACGTTATTTCAAGGACCGATGAATCATAGGTTGTGCCTTTGAAATTGTGTTCGGGCCCGGGGGCGACCCAATAAAGATTGTATTAGACTGAAAAAACGACGATAAGCAAAAAAGAGGACCCTCTGGGGGGTCCTCTTTTTGATGAAACCTCCGGCTCCCAGGCCAGACACAATTTCAAAGGCACAGCCATCAAATAAGAAGAGGCCCGGCAATGCCGGGCCCCTGCTTCAAACGAGTGGTCAGAGAAAAACTACCGGAACAGCGATTTCACATCGCCGAAGCTCATCTCTTCGGTGCCGACCGGGCCGGTGGGCGCGAAGTTGATGTTGTCGTAGAAAATCCCGGAAGAAGCATAGCCGGTCGTCGTGCTCGCAAAACCGATCTGCATGATACGACCCGCCCAGGTCGGGTCGATCCCGACGGCGATGGAGTAGGTATCCCAGGAGGCGGGAATGTTCGTCATGTCCAGGGGGATGTAGATAGAGGACCAGTCCATGGGGTTCAGGATCTTGATGAACGCCACGGCGGTGGTCGGAGGAACAAGGTTGCCCAGCTTGGCGTCGAATTCGAAGAGCCAGGTCTCGCTGACGTCGCCGACGCCGATCGTCTGCTCCTGGAAAACGTTGGCCTCGATGTAGGCGACGGTCTGGTCACTATTGTTATAGTCACTGTACACGGACAGTTGCTGCATGCCCTGGGCAGGTCCGCCTTCGCCCGTCGCGATCGCACAGAAAGCCGCACCGTCGTTGGGAGCCGGGAAGGCGCCATATCCGTACCAGTAGCCCCAATCCAGACCGAAGACATTGCCGTACACCAGCCAGCCGTTACCCATCAGACCGCCCGGGGCCGGCGTGGCATAGCTCTCGAAATCGGTGGAGAAGGGAGAAAGAGCCAGACTGACTGCGGGAATCATGCAGATCAGTGCGGCAACCGCGAGGAATGCAGTAGCTTTGCTTTTCATTTTGATGACCTTTCGTTGAAGGCGACTCACAGGGCTTCAAGAATTCTCAGAATCCAACCCGGGCAATCAACGCACCTCCCTGAAGGAGTGCATATTATTGCATGACTGATTCCAATAGCTCAATTATATACTATGTTCGGAAACCGAATCAAGTCCAAAATTAAAGAATTTTTGAAGTTGGAAACGGTCCTCAAAATCACCCTTAGCCCCAGTCTCATGGGAACCACGCCCCAGGAGGGGCCCAGAATGCTGTTGACCTCCTCCCTTGTTCCGGCGTACTTTGTTCGGGATTCGGACAAAGCAGGGCGACCCTAACTGGTGTCCCAGGACCCCCAAACAAACGAAAGAGACCGCCCATGAGCGCCGCGCCGCATTACAAGACCGCGCCTGAAGACCGGATCAAGATGACCCACCGGGTGGCCTACGGGATGGGTGCTTTTGTCAATAACCTGCTGGGCGCCGCCAGCGGCGGGATGATGATCGTCCTGAACCTGGGCCTGGGAATGAATCCCGCCCTGGCGGGAGTCATCGTTGGTGCCATTCCTCGCCTTCTCGACGCCTTCACGGACCCCATGATGGGCTACATCTCGGACCACACGCAGACCCGCTGGGGAAGGCGGCGGCCCTATATCTTTTGCGGGGCCATCATCACGGCCATCATCTTCGCCATCCTGTGGCAGGTTCCCGCCAGCCGCAGCGACCAGTTCTACTTCATCTGGTTCCTGGTCGGGTACATCCTCTTTTTCATGGGGTACACCATATTCGCCACGCCCTGGGTGGCTCTGGGATATGAGCTGACCCCCGACTACAACGAACGCACCCGCCTGATGGGCACCCAGAATTTCATCGGGTCCCTGGCCTTCATGATCTCCCCCTGGTTCCTGAAGATCATGTACCTGGACAAATTCTTTCCCGATCTCAAGGCCGGGGCGGGAGGTCTTGCGCTGGTCATCGCCGCGGTGACCATCGGGCTGGGAATCCTGCCGGCCATCTTCCTGCGCGAGCGCATGAAGGATCTGGCCGCCGAAGAAACCACCGCCTCCGACGGCAAGAGCGGACTCGCCTACAACATGGCCGAATTCTTCAAGGGATTCGCCGTGACCATGTCCAACACCGCGTTTCTCAAGCTCTGCCTGGCCACCTTCCTGGTCTTCAACGGCTTCCAGCTCATCGCCTCGTTCCAGTCCTACGTGATCATCTACTACGTGACTCCGGACGACCATTCCGCCGGCGCCAGCTGGGTGGGGTGGGCCGGCATGGTGGGCGCCATAGCCGGTCTCGGGGTCGTGGCGTTCGTGGCCTGGCTGGGCACCAGGATCGGCAAAAGGAAGGCGTTTTTCGTGGCCATCGGGGTTTCCATCGTGGGCTACGCCCTCAAGTGGTTCTCCTACAATCCGGAAAATCCCGCCATGGTCCTGCTGCCCGCCCCCTTGATGGCCTTCGGATTGAGTGGTCTGTTCACCCTGGTTCCCTCCATGATCGCCGATGTGGTCGATGCCGACGAACTGCAGACCCACGAACGGCGTGAGGGAATGTTCGGGTCCATCTTCTGGTGGATGGTCAAACTCGGCCTGACCGCCGCCCTGGCCGGCAGCGGGTACCTGTTGAACGCCACGGGATTCGATGTGGACCTTGTTGGTCACCAGGCCCCCAGGACCATCACCCAGCTGCGCCTGTTCGATGCCGGCATTCCGGTGCTGACTTCACTCATCGCCCTGTGGGCCATCGCCACTTTCCCCATCACCGAAGCCAAGGCACGTGAAGTGCGTGATGAGTTGGAGCGGCGGCGAGGAAAGGTCTAGGCATGAATTCGTGTCACCGGGTCGTATTGCTGCTGGTCGCCACCTTGATGCTGGCTGGCTGCGGAAAGGAACCAGACCCTTACCTCAGGGAAGATCCTTTCACGATCCGGGAATTTCGGGCTGAAAGCGGAGACCGCTGGATCGGCAACGCCGTCTGCTACGGGCCCCACCGGGACGGCCAGAGGCCCGGGGGCGCCGATCCCTCCGCCGCGGAGATGAGGGAAGACCTGGCCCTGATGCTGCCCCACTGGAATCTCCTGCGGATCTACCAGGCCAACGGGTTCGCCGAAACGCTGCTGCGGGTGATCCGTGACGACGGTCTGGACATGAAGGTGATCCTCGGGGTGTGGGTCGCACCCGACGACCCGGAGGGCAACCGCGTCGAAGCCGATGAGGGCATCAGGCTGGTCCGGGAATTCCCCGACATCGTGATCGCCGTGAGCGTGGGTAATGAAACCCAGATTTTCTGGTCGGCCCACCAGTCCCCCTTCGACAATCTTCTCGTCAGCGTCCGCCGGGTGCGCGCCGGGGTCACCGTGCCGGTCACCGTGGCCGATGATTTCAACTACTGGAACAAGCCGAAAAGCCGCGCGATCGACCCGGAGATCGACTTCATCATGATGCACGCCCATCCCCTGTGGAACGGTGTGCAGCTCGAGGACGCCCTGCCCTGGCTTCAGGCCCAGGTGGACGAAGTGAAGGCCCTGCACCCCGACCGGACCGTCATTCTCGGCGAGACCGGCTGGGCCACCGCCGTTCATGACCAGGGAGAACAGGCGGAATTGATCAAGGGGGCGGTCGGCGAAGCGGAACAGAAGGTGTTCTTCGACGAGGTCCGGAATTGGGCCGCCTCGACCGGGCAGCCGGTGTTCTTCTTCGAGGCCTTCGATGAAAACTGGAAAGGCGGCGACCACCCCAACGAGGTGGAAAAGCACTGGGGTGTTTTCCGCGCCGACCGCACGCCCAAACTGGCTGTTTCAAAGCCCGAGTAGGGCCGCGGCCCGGGGTTATTCCTTTTTCTTCGCCACTTTGCCCGGTTTCGGCTTGGGTTTGCCCGCGTCCTTGCCGGGTTTCTTCTTTTTTGCTTTCGCCGGTTTGACAGCCTTGGCAGACTTGCCGGCCTTGCCCGCCTTGGCCGGTTTGCCGGGCTTGGCCGCCATCGGCTTCGGCCTCGGACCCCTGGCCGGCTCCGCGGCCACCGAACCATCCGCGCGCGCCCGCGAAATCCTCAGTGTCTTGTGCCCGACATAGGTCCTTTTCAGATGCTCGATCATGTTGTGCGGCAGGTCGTCCGGCAGCTCGACGGTCGAATAATCGGCGTGGATGAGAATCTGGCCGATGAACCGGCTCCGCAGCCCGGTTTCATTGGCGATGGCGCCGACGATGTTGCGCACCTCCACCCCGTCGGCCGACCCCACCTCCAGCCGGTAAAGGATCATGTTCCTGGCGGGTCGGCCCCGGGCCGGACCGCGGTCGCGGCCGGCGGGTTTGGGCTCATCCCAGCTGGGGCTGCGCAGGTCGCGGGTCCGCTCCACCTGCAGGGGCCGATCCTTCTGCGCGAAGGACAAAAGGCCGGCGGCCAGCTGCAGGATGTCGATGTTCATCTCTTCCATCAGTTCGAGGCACAGGCCCTGATAGAATTCCTGCGGTTCCTTGGCCATCACCTCGGTCAGGGCCTCGCGAAATTTTTCCACCCGCTTGCGCGTCACCGTGCCGCCGCTGGGCATCTCCATCCGCTTGAGGGGCTGGCGCGTGGCCCGCTCGATGGACTCCAGCAGTCGCCTCTCCCGCGGACTGGCGAAAAGGATGGCCTTGCCGTAACGCCCCACCCGGCCGGTGCGGCCGATGCGGTGGATGTAGGCCTCCGAGTCGCCGGGAATGTCATAGTTGATCACCAGCGAGATGCGCTCGACATCCAGGCCGCGCGCGGCCACGTCGGTGGCCACCACGATGTCCACCTTGCCGCTCTTCAGCCGCTTGACCGTCCGTTCGCGGGCCTGCTGGGTCATCTCCCCGTTGAGGGCGGCGACATCGAAACCGCGCGCGGCCAGTCGTTCGGCCAGTTCGGTCGTGCCCACCCGGGTGCGCGAGAAGATGAGGATCCCGTCATAGGACTCGGTTTCCAGGATGCGGGCCAGGGCCTCGAACTTCGCCGCCTGGGGCACCACCATGTAGACCTGTTCGATGTTCTCGGCAGTGGTCGTCTTCGCATCGATCCTGATTTCCACCGGGTCTTTCATGTACCGTTTGGAAATGCGGCGGATCTGCGCGGGCATGGTCGCCGAGAACAGCGCCATCTGCCGGTCTTCTGGGGCCTTGGAAATGATGGCCTCGACCTCGTCCACAAACCCCATCCGCAGCATCTCGTCGGCCTCGTCCAGCACCACGCAGGAGATCCCGCTCAGGTCCAGGGTCTTGCGGTCCAGGTGATCCTGGATGCGTCCCGGCGTCCCGACCACCACGTGCGGGCCGCGGTGAAGCTGGTTGAACTGGAAACCGTAACTCTGGCCGCCGTAGATGGGCAGCACATGGAAATTTTTCAGATGGCGGGCGTATTTCTGGAAGGCTTCGGCCACCTGCAGGGCCAGCTCGCGGGTCGGGGTCAGCACCAGCACCTGGGGGGATCGTTTCGATACGTCGATCATCGACATCAAAGGCAGGGCGAACGCGGCCGTCTTGCCCGTGCCGGTTTGCGCCAGGCCCAGGACGTCTCGCCCCTCCAGCAACGGCGGGATGCAGGCGGCCTGGATCGGCAAGGGGGACTCATATCCCAGTTCGGTGACGGCCTTGACGATGGGAGCGGCGAGATTCAGCTCGCTGAAGGTGGGGGCGGGCTGAGACATCAGCATTCTCCGATGGTGGAGGATTATATTCCGGCAAACGATAGGCCCAAAGGAAACACAATCCCGACAAAAAGCCACCCTGCAGAATCAGGGGCACTGGTCACCCATGAGGCGGGCCATCCACACCAGATCCGTCAGGTTGACCACGCCGTCCCAGTTATAATCGCTGCGGAAGGAATAGGGGCCGTGGAAGTCCGCGGCAAAAAGGGCCACATCGGTCAGGTTGACCGTCAGATCGCCATTGATGTCCGGGCTGTTGACCACCAGGGTCGGCTGGATGATGTTGTCATCCTGGTCATACAGCGTGGAGCCCGAGATCACCACGTGGGGAAAGGAGAGTGGGTCCGCAGGATCATTCCAGCCGGCGAGACCCAGGGGAGCGGAAAAGCTAAACCAACCATTGGCGTCGGTGCTGCCATCGGCGGACAGTAATGCAGGCCAGCAAGTGGCCAACCCCGGAAACTCGAGCCAGAGGTCTTCGCCCGGGAAATTGGCGAGGGGGGCCGGCTCAGGATTCTCAATGGGACCGCTCATGTACCAAAGCTGGATCCGGATGGTGGCATCGGCGGGGCTCCCTCCCAACATCTCGGCCTCGCTCAGCGGGGTTCCGCCCTCTCCGGGGGAAACCACCACATGAACCGGCTCCGTGTGGGGCCAGCTCCACTCACCCCAAACATTGGGGGTGTTTTTGGATATGGCCCCCGTCGCGGTCAGGGAGATCAAAATTGCCATCATCAAGGTCTTCATGTGCCCGTCCCTCCGATAGCAAATAATCTGGAACATGTCCTCCACAGTATAAACGAAAAAAGAAGCCCCAACCGGTCATGTCGTTGACCGTCACCAGTCCCAGGCCTGCGACTCATCCCTCTGTTCACGGGCATCCTGCAGAAGTTCGAGTGCGTCTTCGAAGTAGATCCCATCCTCGGGTTTCCTGATTTCCAGGCTGACAGCAATCTCGAGCTCTGTTATCGCCTCGGCCAGTCGATGCATGGCCAACAGGGTGATGGCCAGTTCCCGATGATGGTTGATGCGATCGGGCGACAACGACACCGCCTTGCGCAGGCAGGATTCGGATTCCTCGAGGCTGGCCCCTTTGGGAACTCCTCCGTAGAGGACCTTGGCCGCGATTTTCGTCAATCCTCCGACCGAGGCGATCTCCCGGTTCCAGATGCCCAGCACCAGGAAGGCCAGGTCGTTCCGGTCATCCAGGTCGATGGCGGTCTGGGCCGCCGCCCGCGCCTTCTCGGCCCATTCGATCTTTTCGCCGCCCTTGGCGAACGCCGACAAACTGCCGGCGCAAACGGCCAGGCAGGTGTATCCCCGGGTGCCTTCAGGGTCCAGGTCGACGGCCCGCTGGGCCTGGACCAGGGCTTCCAGCCAGAGCTGGCGGCTTGATTCCCGGTCCGGTTCCAGGTTGGCGGAACTGATCAGGGCCCGGGACAACATCCAGGACGCCTCGTACGATCGGGGGTCGCGATCCAGGATCGAGCGGGCCATCTCCAGCGATCCCTCCAGGTCCCCCTCGTCGTACCTTTGGGCACACACCGCCAGGGAATCGGGGCCCATCGGGACTATCGGGACTATCGGGACTATCGGGACTATCGGGACTATCGGGCCCAGCAGGCAACCGAGACAAAGGATCAGTCCTGATATCGCATTCATGGCGACACCTTCCCCTCGTCAGACCCCGTCAACGGTTTTTGGAAAATGGCGTACTTCTTTCGGCACTGTCCGCCCAACCGCTTCGAGAGGTCATTGACCGGCTGGTTGGTTTCCAGCACATAGGAGGCCTCGGCGCCCTCGAATCCGTTCCGGCGCAAGGTCCGGATGATGGTCACGTAAAGCCAGATCGCCAGACCGCGGTGGCGGTGTTCCGGATCCACCCCGTACATGACGATGCGCGACCCCTTGATGGATCGCCAGCGCAGCAGCAGCTTGGCCCATCCCACCGGAAGCAGCCGCCCGCGGGGAATGTCCTTCAGGATTTCGTTGACGTTGGGGGCCGCGCCGATGAACGCCACGATGCGGCCCTCGAACTCGATGATCCGGATGTATTCCTTGCGGCAGATCAGCTTCAGCCCGGCCGCCTGTTCGCGGAATTCGTTCGGGGTGATGGGGGACGAACCCCAGGACCCGTGCATGGAACTGTTGTAGACCTTGCGCAGCATCTTCATGTCGGCGTCGAATTCCGTCTTGCTCACCGGCCTCAGGCTGTAACCCGCGTTTTCCAGCCGCCGGGCGACCCGGTCGCCGTAACGGAACGCCGCCTCGGGAATCCGGCGCGACGCGATGTCCCAGGCGTTCAGGCCCATGCAGACCACAAGGCCGGCGGCCTCCAGCAGGGTGCGGTAATAGGGGGCGTTGAAGGGCATGAAAATCGAGGGCGGCTCCTCGAAACCCTCGACCAGGATTCCGCAACTGTTGTTCATGTCCGGGTTGACCGGTCCCCTCATCGCCACCAGCCCCCGCGACCGCAACCAGTCGGCGCACGCTTCCAGCAGTCGCGCGGCGGTTTCCCGGTCATCCCGGCAATCGAAAAACCCGAAAAAACCCAGGCGGGAGTCATGAACCCGGTTGTAGTTGTCGTTGTCGATGGCGGCGACGCGCCCCACGACCCGCCCCCCATCCCTCGCCAGGAATAGCTGCATGCTGGAATGCTCGACAAAGGGACTGTGGCCGGGATCCAGAAGCTCTTTCTGCTGACGGAACAACTGGGGAACGTAGTGGGGCGCGCCCCGGTAAAGGTCATGGGGAAAGTCGATGAAGGCCTTCAGGTCCCGTTCCGTTGAGACAACCTCGATTTCCATGGACCCTCCTCCTTTCCTGCCTGCTCATCCCCGGGTTTCCGCGGCCGTCTCGGCTTTCATCACGTAGGGCGCGCCAAACGCCTTGATCTCCTCCAGGACGCACGACGGCACCAGTTTGCCCTCGTGCAGGATGGCGTCGGGACAGCCGTCGCAGAAGTCCCGGCGGCCCTCGATGAACCGCGGCGGAAAAACCGAATTGATGACCTGCAGCGAAGGCCGGACCAACAATGAGGCGGGATGGCTGACCACTTCCGTCAGCCACTTTCTCAATACCTCTCTCATGCTGGGGTTCATGGCCGCTAGAAACAGCATCAACAAGGGAGAAAGCCGGGTGTTCTTCACCTTTTCCACGTAGCAGTAGCGATCCTGGCGGTAGTGGTGCCAAACCTGCATGAGTTCCGCCAGCTTGGCGTCGCCGTAACCCAGGGTGCGGCCCCGGTGGACCACGCGGAAGGCCTGGATCCACTTCACCGTCTCGTCTTCCAGCTGGCTGCCCAGGAAGGCCGCGAACCGGAAACCCGGGCTGCTTCCCAAAGCCGCGGCCAGGTCCCCCTGGTGGATGTACTGATCCTCCCGGGCCCTGTCACCTTCGGTGAAGATGAAGTCGCGCCGCGCGATCAGGACCAGGAAACCAATCCCCCGGTTTCCCGCCCAGTCCAGCACGTCACTAACCTGGCCGATGTTCCTCTTGTCCAGCACCATGGTGAACGCCGGCAGAATGCCGCCTGCGTGTTCGATGATCTCGAGATACCGGTCGCGTTTGGCGTTCAGGTCGATCTCACGCACCGATTCGTCCTCGCCCAGGGAGTCCACCCGGACGATGATCCCGTTCAGGCCGGCGGCTCCCAGCTGTCTCACCCGCTCCCTGTTCAGCAGGCGTCCATTGGTGTAGAGCAGCGAGCGCATACCCTGGTCACGGATGAACGCCACCACCGCGTCCAGGTCGGGGTGCATCAGCGCTTCCCCTCCCGAAATGGAAATCGTGTGGCAGTTCCTGATATTTTGCAGGCGCAGGATCTCCTGCCTGATCAACTTGATGTCCTTGTGTTCCCCCGCGTTTTCATCCAGGTGGCAGCCACGGTAACAGCCGGGGCAGGCCGCGTTGCAGCGCGTGGTGATCTCCAGCCAGCCGTTGGGGTTGTCGTTCTTCGAATACGGCAGCCGGTAGAGGTCGCGGATATTGATGGTCGTCTTCATGGCTTCACCTCAGTGGACATTGGGCGCCTCTCCCGCGCGGACGAGCTTCCGGTAGTCCAGGTTCACGAGCAGGGCATACAGGTACAGCAGCGGATGCTTAAGGAAATTGCGGTTGAAGATCGTGCGCCTGATGATGCTCGGCAGGGAATAGATCCGGTCGATCACCCACTGGTAGGACGCGTCCAGCTCCTCCGGGCTCATCCGGTTGGGCTTGAAGACACAATGGGTCGACGTGTAGAACTGGTAGTTCTCGTGCAGGAGCCGGCCCTCGGCCTTGAACTGGTGGTACAGGTCGGTTCCGGGAATGGGCGTCAGAATATAGAAGCGGGCGATGGCGATCTTCGTCCGCATCACGAAACGATAGAGCTCCCGGATGGACTCGGCCGTGTCGCCGTCGGTCCCCAGGATGAACTCGGCCGTGGCCATGATGCCCGCGCGGTTCACCCGCGCCAGCAGTTTCTCGTGGTCCCCCACGTTGACCCAGCCCTTGTTGAGCTTGTCCAGCCCCTCCTGCGAGTTGCTTTCCAGGCCGAAACTCAGGATCCGGCAGCCCGAACGGGCCACTTCCTCCAGCAGCCCCGGGCTGCGGGCCAGGTTCAGCGAGCATTGGCTGGCCCACATCATCTTCAGGGGTTTGATCCGGTCGACCAGTTCCTTAAGGTAATTTCCGTTGCCGATGAGATTGTCGTCCACCAGGTAGAATCCGCGGTACCCCAGGGACTTGATCTTTTCGATATCCCGGACCACCTCGTCCACCGGACGGCTCATGTACCTGCCCTCGTAGATGCAGGCGATCGAGCAGAAACTGCAGCGGTGCTGGCAGCCGCGCCCCGCCTGGACCGGCATCATGAAACCCGTCCTCTTTTCCTTCAGAAGCTCGTAGCGGGGCACCGGCAGGTTGTCCAGGTCGTCCACCGCGACCCTGTATTCCTTTTTCAGGTTTCCCTGCTTGTAGTCCTCCAGCAGCATCGGCCAGGCTTTTTCCGCGTCCCCGTAGATGATGCTGTCGGCGCAGCCGGCGAGAAAGTCGGGGGCCATGGCCGCCATGTATCCCCCGAAGACCACCGTCTTTCCCCGCCGCTTGAAATCGCGGGCGATCTCCCGCGCGCGAAAGATGGCATGGCCCATGGCCGCGATCCCGATCAGCTCGGCATCGGTTTCGAACGGCACGTCCTCGATGATCTCGATGATCGTTTCCACTTCCCAGTCGTCCGGGGTCAACGCCGCCAGGTGGGGAAACAGCAGCCCCGGCACGAAGATCTTCTTCTGCTTGCAGAGCGTGTTCCCGCGCGAATACTGCGAAGCCTGGATCAGGAGCACCTTGCGGTCAGCCATGGTCAAGCGCCTCCTTCATCTTGCGGCGGTATTGCCGCCACACCCGGAAGGCGCCCACGGAAATCCGCAGGACGTCCTTCAGGGGGTATTTCAGGTGTCGCAGGACGGTGGCCGGATGGACCACCGACGAGGTGTAGAGCGCGATGATCTCCGCGTAGTATTCCCGGGTGCTCATCCGGCCGGGCTTGACCACGAGGTGCGCCAGGTCCCAGTGGGAGAATTTTGCCCGGCTGACCACCAGGTCGTTTTCGTCGACGGACATCGCGATGCCCGGCAGCGGGGTCAGGGGCTGGTAGTTCGCGAACAGGATGCCCAGCTCGCGGACCTTGCGGCGCAGCAGGGCGAAGTCCTCGGGACCCCAGTCCGGGTTCAGGATGATCGAGGCGTAACAGCCGATATCCAGATCACGCAGGATGCCCAGGGCCCGTTCGTTGTCCGAGGCGAGAACGTTCTTGTTCATACGGATAAGTTCCGCGTCGTCGAAGGATTCCAGACCCACGATGACCGTGCGCAGGCCGGCGTCCCTGAACCGGGCCATCAGGTCGCGATGGGCCAGGATGAAGTCCGCCCGCCCGAAGACCAGGTAATGCTTGTCGATTCCGCGCGCGTCGACGCCATCGAGGAAATCCTCCAGCCGCCGGGCCGAAGCCAGAAAGTTGTCGTCGATGATGAAGATCTCTTCCTGCCCGATGCCTTCCAGCTCATCCAGCACGTCGGCCATCGGGCGTTCCACGTAACGCCCGTCGGTGATTTCCCGGCAGTAGCAGAAGGAACACCGGCCCGGGCAGCCGAAGGACGTTTTCAGGGCCGCCACCCGGTTATGGAAGACGTAGAAGTAGCGGTCGCGATACCGGGCGGTCAACTCGCGGCGGGGAATGGGAAACGTGAAATCCAGCGGCGGCAGGTCCGTTGCGGTTTCGCCCGGAACCAGCACGCCCGCCGGCCTGGTTTCCCGCAGACCCTCCACATGGTCCACCAGCTCGGGAAACACCGTGACCGCGTTGCGGATCACCCGGAAATCGATCCCGGGGTCGTCGCCGTCGTTCGGGTTTTTTTCCAGGTGCACGCCTCCGGCCACCGTCACCAGTTCCGGCAGTAGAGCCTTGGCCCGGCGGCAATAATCGCGAATCACCTCCATGTGGGTGATGTAGCCGGTGACCCCCAGGAGGTCCGGCTCATGCTCCCGGATAAAATCCTCCAGGGGCGCTTTTTCCAGGATCATGTCCACAATGACCACCTGGTGCCGCGCCGGAAGCGCGGCGGCCAGCACCTCGAGCTCCAGGGGCTCGACCACCATCACATGCTGCAGGCCGATGGTTTCGGACGGCGGCGCGGGTCGGACCAGCAGGATCTTCACGAGACCGCCTCCTTTCGGAAAACGTGATAGGTGGGTGGTGATTTGCGGTACGCAAGCAGGGGGGCCGCCCAGCCGACCAGTCGGTGACGACGGGGGCCCGAATGGTGCAGCAGCATCTTTTCGGGAACAGGCCGGGCTCCCAAACGGGCCTTGGCGTCTTCCGCGGTCTGGCCGAAATCGATGCGCCGGGCGCCGCGGGCCATCCCGTCGGCCAGCACCCCGAGCAGGTTGTTGAAGTAGGCGTCGTACTTTCCGTTCAGCCTGTAGTCGTGGCCGCCCAGCAGGAACCGCAGCTGGTCGTTTTCGTTCAGGATCAGCCGCCAGCACAGCAACTCCCCGCCCCTGTAGCAGGACACCAGTTCCAGGGGCGCGGGCAATTCCCTGAAGAAGTTGAAGCTCAGGGTCTCCATCTTCTCCGGAGCTTTGGCCAGGACATCCAGATACAACTGATGGTGCCGCCGGGTGAAGGCAAAGCAGTCTTCCCGGACCGTTTCGACGTCGGTGAACCTTTGCCGGATCGCCTTCAGCCGCCGCCGCCAGGATGCCCGCAGATCCTGTTCGTATTCTTCCAGGTCGACGTACCGATTGGTGAAAACCATGCCCGGCAGCAACCGCGTCTGGTGGGCCGCCGTACCGGGGAAATCCGCCGGCAGGTTCAACACAAGGGTCAACCCCTTCTCCCTGGCGAAAACGGCATCCAGAAGTGAGGCGGCCATCGCGGGCGCCCCCCACACGCCCGCCGGCGACAACGAGGCCGGGATGCCGACCACGTTCAGCAATACGGGACTGGGAATGTTCCCCAGGAAGGTCAACAGGTTCTGGGTCCGGGAATAGACGATGGCTCCGGCGGCCAGTTCACCCCTCTGGTACAGGCAGTAGTAGCGTTGCCGGCAGGGGTTGAACCGCTCGAAGTGGGTCAGCATCCGGCGTGAACGCAACGTCGTGCCGCACTGATCATCCCACCCATGCGGCAGCAGGGCAGCCCGTTCCACCATTTCCACGAACAAACCCCTGCTGACGACGGCCGAGGACATGTCAGCAAACCTCCGCCCGCAGCCATGACGCCATGGCGGCCATTTCATCGACCGCCGAACCCTCCGGGCAATACCCCAGCTCCCGCCGGGCCTTGTCGATGCCGAAGGCCTGGTTCGAGGAGAAAATCTCCACGGCCATCCTCGTCAACAGGGGGCGCCGGTCTCCCCGCGAGGGGGATTTGAGGTTTTCCAGAACCCAGCCCGCGGCATAGGCGAAGCCACGGGGCAGGGTGACCTTCGGCTCGGGCAGTTGGGCCTTTCGGGCCAGGGCAGACACGAATTCCCGCCAGGAAAGGTCCGACCCGTCGGTCACGTTGTAGGCCTGGCCCGCACCTTGTGGTTTGGAGGCCGCGAGCAGGATGCAGGTCACCAGGTTGTGCACGCTGCACAGCCCGGCTGAAGGCCGCCCGCGGCCCAGATGGATCATGTTTCCCTTTTCGAGAAGCTGCCCGATCTCCAGGACAAAACTCCGGGACCCCACCCCATAGACATTGGCCGGCCGCAGCACCGTGACCGGCAGGCCGTGTTCGCGGTGGTATTCCCAGACCTTCCGTTCGCCCTCGATTTTCGTGTCGCCGTAGGGCCAGCCCCGCGGGACAAAGGGGAGATTTTCGTCGCCGGGCCGGTCGGGAAAACCGTAGACGTCGGTGGTGCTCAGATGGACAAACCGCTGGACCTTCGCCTCGAGCGCGGCGGCCAGCATGTTTTCCACACCCTCGATGTTGGCCAGGCGGAAATCCTTCCAGGTGCCCCAGTCGGCCACCCGGGCGGCGCAGTGGAAAACCCGCGTGACGCCCTCCAACGCCCGCGGCAGGCAAACGGGATAAGTGATGTCCCCGGTGACGACCTCCGCCCCCAGCGCTTTCAGGCCGCCGGGATCGCTGGCGCTTCTGGCCAGGATCCGGACCTGCCGGCCCTCGGACAGCAGGGCCCGGGCCAGATGGGATCCGATAAACCCCGTGGCTCCTGTCACCAGATCGCACATCATCGCCCCGTCCCGACGGGCTGGGTGACCGGAATGCCCGCCTCCCGGCACACCTTACCAACCACCTGGCTGCAGCGAATCAGGTCCTCCTGGGTGTGCAACGCGTTGACGCAGCAACGGAGACGGGCCGTCCCTTCGGGTACGACGGGCGCGGGAATGGCCTGGACAAAGACCCCTTGTTTCATGCACCCGGCCGCTACCCGGAACGCCGTGTCGTCGCTGCCGCAAATCACCGGGATGATGGCCGTCCGGCTGCCGAGGGTATCCAGTCCCTGGTCGGCCAGGAGCTGCCGGAAAAAGGTGGCGTTGCGGTGAAGGGCGACCACGCGCCAGGGTTCGCGGCGGATGACGTCCAGCGCTTTCAGCGCCGCGGCCGCCTGCGCCGGAGGAAGCGCCGCCGAGTAGACGAAGCCCCGCCCGTGGTGCCGGATCATGTCGATGACAGCCTCGTCGCCGGCAAGGAATCCCCCCACGCTGGGAATGGATTTGCTGAGGGTGCCCATCTTGATGTCGTAGGATCCCGGCCCCAGGGAAAAGTGCTCCTCGATGCCCTGGCCCGTCCCGCCGATGACCCCCAGGCTGTGGGCTTCATCCAGCATCAGCAGGGCGCCGTGCCGGCGGCAGATCCGGGAGGCTTCGGGCAGATTGAAGATGTCCCCGTCCATGCTGAACACCGCGTCGGCCACCACCAGGACGTTCCCTTGGCCCGCGATGTTCTTCAGCTTGGCCTCGAGGTCCTGCATGTCGTCGTGCCTGATCCGGATCATGGTCGCGCCCGACAGCCGACAGCCGTCGACGATGCTGGCATGGTTCAATTTGTCCGAAAGGACAAAGTCTCCGCGGCCGACCAGGGCGGTGATGGCCGTCAGGTTGGCCAGATAGCCGCTGGAAAGAACCATGGCCGCGGACGTGCCCTTGAAGGCGGCGATTTCTTTTTCCAGTTCGAGGTGCAGCGGCAGGGTTCCCGCCAACAGGCGGACGCCCTGGGTGCCCGTCCCGTATCGCCCGATGGCGTCCCGCGCGGCTTCGTCGATGGCCGGATGCCCCAGAAGACCCAGGTAGGAATAGGAACCCAGCATGATCATTTCGCCCTGGCCTTTAACCCAGGCCCGGTCGTTGCGGTAGCCCTCGATCTCGTTCTGGAAGCAGTAAATACCCTCGAGGCGGCCTTCGGCGACGGGCCAGATGAGGTTTGGAATCTCGTAGGACATGGTTTTCTCCCAACATGAACGGCGGCGTTTCCGGTCCGCCACGCCTTCGCGGCCAGTCTCAGCGATGGCCGTCATGGCATGGGATTGCAAAACCAGGCCCGACCGAAAGCCGGGAAGAGAAATTTATATTTGTTTTGGCTGAAATAGGTTAGGGAGGGCTCAGGAGAGAGCAGGCCCAGCCGGGAGCGCTTGATGTATGCCCGAACACACAGAAATCCGGACTATTTCATACGATGCCTACCGGCCGGGAACCCGGTAACCGCGCGCACGCAAACAGGCGGCGAACTTCTTGTTCCAATTGTTGAGCTTGCGCTCGAACCGGGCCACCACGCGCCGGGATTCGGGATCGTTCTCGAGTTTCAGATAGTCGAAGCGGACCAGGCCCGCCGCCAGGGCAATGGCCGCGCCTATTTCGGCGCCCCGGCCGGGTCGGCCCAAAAGTTCCCCCGCCACCGACCCGGTCACCGCACCTTCGGCAGCCATGAATACCAGGGCCTGTTCCCACTGGGCGGTGGTCAGGGCCACGGCGTAGCCGTTGGCGACCAACTCGTTGTAAGCCGGATAGGGATCCCAGGCCAACTCCTCACAAGCCAGGTCGAAACAATCCCATTCATCGGCCAGGATCTGCTCTTCGGTCTGGCCGTTTCGCGGGATGACGGCACGATCGGTGGGATTCGGATCCGCGGCTGATTCGGCCTCCTGGGCCCGGGGCGCCACGGGGACAAGGGCGGCGACAGCCAGGATCAGGGCCAGGCTCCACCGGAGGATTCGCCGTTCGATTTTGATCGGGATGACCATGATCCGCTTTCCACCTGGAAAATCTATTTTAACACTCCTGAATCATGTTTCGTCCCCGGCGCGGCCCACTTGACCGCCGGCCGAGTCCCTGCCGGCAAGCCCAAGAGGTTGACCTGTCTGAATATATAAGCTCCTGTTGTCGTCTATTCCTGACAGGAGGAGGAAGGCCCCCCGGCATCCCCGGGAGCCCCCACCTCTATTCAGTTGCCAATAAACAAATTACGAACACGCCGCCACGCCGTCAAAAACGGCCCCGAACTTGCGGGCCCGGAAGGGACACGGCCCCTGGGCCCCCTGACCGGGCTTTGCTTGTTTCGTGGTGAAAAACCGGTTACGGTGCCCGGAGGGGATATCCATCAATATTTATTTCCGGGAAATGACATGAAATTCACTGCCAGGCCATTGGTGTTCGCCCTTCTGCTGGTTTCCCTGTTCCTGGCCGCGCCGGACGCCCGGGCCCAGGACAACTTGCGGGGAGAGCCTCCGGACTGGGTCATCCTGCAATCGCTGCCCACCGATGCCGATTTCGATCCGGCCACCCTGGCCGGAGGTATCGACTACCTTTTGGTCGACCGCCAGACCAACATCCCCGCCCAGCAGTCCTACGCCCATTTTGCCTTCCGCGTGACCAACAGCGACGGCGTGCAGAACATGAGCGACATCTCGGTCTCGTTCGACCCCAGCTACCAGACCCTCCAGTTCCACCTGGTGCGCCTGCACCGGGACGGCAGGATCATCGACAACCTGTCCGATCACGAGATCCAGATCTTTCAGCGCGAATCGGGAATGGAGCGCAACCTCTACGACGGGTCCGAAACGGCGGTCATCAACCAGAAGAATGTCCACATCGGCGACATCATCGAATACGCCTACACCCTGACCGGGTTCAATCCCATCCACGAGGGCAACTACTTCAGCCAGCAGTATTTCCAGTACGGATTGGCCATCGGCAGGTTTTACATCAGGCTGATCGACGACCCGGACCGGCCCCTTCACTTCCACTACCTCAACGACGCGCCAGAGGTGACCCTCACCCCCAAGGGGTCCGGGATCGAATACACCTGGGACGTGTCCGACACGCCGGCCTATCTCTACGAGGACTACGCCCCTCCCTGGTTCGACCCGTATCCCAATGTGTGGATCTCCAGCTTTGACACCTGGAGCCAGGTCGTGGACTGGGCCCTGCCCCACTACGAGGTGGACGCCTCCGACGTCGCGGCCCTGGGCGCCCTGGAGAATGACATCGCGCCGGCCAAGGATTTGGAGGAGCGCATTCTCCAGACCATCCGCTTCGTGCAGGATGAGATCCGTTACCTCGGCATGGAGCAGGGACTGGGCGCCTACCGACCCAATCAACCCCTCGGGGTGTACGAAAGGCGGTTCGGCGACTGCAAGGACAAGTCCCTGCTGCTGTCGACGCTGCTGCGCGACCTGGGTGTCGAGGCCGACCCGGTGCTGGTCAACACCATGATGAAAGACCACCTTGATGCCGACGCCCCCACCCCCATCGCCTTCGACCACTGCATCGTGCGCTTCCGTTACGAGGGCAAGGACCGGTTCGTGGATCCCACCTGGTCCAACCAGGGCGGGGACCTGAAGCACATGAGCGATCCGCCCTATGGGGTGGGACTGGTTCTCGCCGACGGGGTCCGGGACCTCGCCAAGCTGCCCGCCCCCGCGATCCGCAAGGTCGACATCACCTATAAGTTCACCATCGAGGAAGTCGGGGGCCCCGCCCTTCTGGATGTGCGCACCGTTTACGCCGGCAGCGAGGCGGACCGGCATCGCGACCAGATGCTCAACTACAGCACCGATGAAATCAGCCGGGACAACCTGGACTACTACAGCCAGTCCTATCCGGGGATCAGCATGGTTCAGCCCACCCGGTACCAGGACCAGGGCCGGGACGGCGACAATATCCTGATCGTGGAAGAGAGCTATAGGATCGAGGACTTCTGGGAATCGACAACCGCCGACTCCCTGGATTTCTACGCCGAATTGACGCCCCTGGAAATCTCCGAGGTCACCGACGTTCCTTCCAGCGCGGACCGGGCCGCGCCCTACTACCTGGGGCAGCCCCTGGACATGACCCTGAAAATGGAAATTGAAATGCCCGAGGACTGGCCGGTGGAAACCGCCAGGGTGGAGATCAAAGGGGACGCCTTCGCCTACAATTCGGAACTGAAGAGCAAAGGGAACCTGGTACAGGCTTCCTATCGCTACCAGCGGCTCAAGGAATCCATTCCCGCCGGAGAAACCTCCCGGTTTTTCGCGGATCACGACCGCATCCGGGAAGACCTGCTGTTTTTTCTGTCGTACGACCCCGGACTCGAGAGCTACCAGTTCAGCGGGCTCGCGTCGGCCCTGATGCTGGCCGCCCTCCTGCTCGGCCTTTTCCTGGCGCGCCGGGTGCATTTCGGATTTGATCCCGCGGTAGGCGACAACCAATGGGCGCCGCTGCCCCTGGGCGGGTGGCTGATCCTGCTGATTCCCGGACTGCTGGCCAGGATCGGGTACCTTCTTTTTGACCTGGTCTCGGTCTTCCTGAACCACAACACCTGGCTGGTGGTTCTGAGGGAAGACGGCTTCAGCTCCTTTTCAATGCTTGGAACCATGCTGACTGTGGAATTGCTGGGCAACACCTTGTTCCTTGTCTTCACGGCGCTGCTTTTCTGGCAACTTGTCAAAAAGCGCAGCAGCTTTCCCCGCCTGATGGTCATCTACCTGGTCAGCTTCACCGTGTTCATCCTTCTGGATTCCCTGGGCGTCCGGTTCCTGATCAATGATCCTTCCTTCCAGACCGACAGCGGTGAGGATCTCGAAATGCTGATCCTCAACATCATCGGCGTTGTCCTGTGGTCCCCCTATCTTTTGAAGGCGCGCCGGCCGCGCCACACGTTCGTCAACCGGCTGACCGGGATCGATTCCGTTGAGGTAGTGGCAACCGAAGTCCCGGAAGTCCTGGAAATCCCCGAAACCCCAAACCCGGAAACCCCCGCCCCGACGACCCTTCCCGATCCCCGCGGCATCCGGATCGTCCGCTGGCCCGTCTCGCTGGTGCTGACGGCCATCCTCCAGTTTCTGGGCTCTCTGGGTTTAATCATCTCGGTGTTCGTCAACTGGGAAGCCCACCATCCGGGGACCAAAAATACGGCGGAAACTGCAGGATTCTATCTGGGGACCATCATGGGGATCACCGTTCCGCTTCTTCTGCCGCTGATCGGCGGCTGGTCCATCGTGGCCCGTCGCCGGTGGAGCCGGATCTACAATGCCGTCCTGCTCTTTTTCGCCTCCCTGGTCATGACGATCGCCGGGATTGTTTTGTACCGGCAAAGCACCGATCCTGATCCGATCTCCACTCTCCTGGGCGCCCTTCTCCTGGCCGTACCCCTGCTGTTCCTGGCGGTCATCCTGTTGGTTTCCAGGGCGGCCCGGACTTTCCCGGCGGAGTACATGGCCTACCGCTCATCGGTCCCCCGGGTGTCCCCCCTGGATGATGGTCTCCCCGAAGATATCCACGGCCCGCAGGACATTTGCCGGCACCAGGTCCTCGGACTTTTTCGCAAGCTCGTGGAGGAATTTCCCGAATGCACGATGTCCATCCTGGATCAGGACTCCGAGACCCCGTTGGCCCTGACCATTATGGAACAGCCCGGAATCCCCCGCCGGATCATCCTCGACCTTCAAAAGAAGAATGTGTTGAACCTGACCATCGGACCGGTGTGGCTGACCTGGAGTCCCTGCGACCGGCCGGTCGTGCGGGAGGAATTCTACAACACGGTTTCCGGCCTGCTTGCGGGCCGCTACCGCTTGGTGGAGTACCGGAGGGACAACGACCTGGTCCTGGCCAGGATCCAGAGGCTGCAGGGGGAGAAATGGGTCCGGGTCCACCAGTGGTCGCGGGACCGGTGGACCTCGAAGCGCGGGTTGAAAGAAGAAGTCGTTTTCTTCGGGAACAAGTGATCGTCCCCAACAACTCCGGAGTCATTCATGAAGGCCATGCTCTACAACGAGTTCGGCGTGCGGCCAACCATCCAGAACCTTCCCGACCCCACACCTTCGCCGGGAGGCGTGGTGGTCAAGGTCCTCGCCTCCGGGTTGTGCCGCAGCGACTGGCATGGCTGGATGGGTCATGACCCCGACGTCATCCTGCCCAACGTCCCTGGTCACGAATTGGCCGGGGTCATCGTGGCGGTCGGCGGGAAGGTGACCCGCTGGAAGGTCGGTGACCGGGTCACCGTGCCCTTTGTCGGCGGATGCGGTTCCTGCCCCCAGTGCGCTTCGGGCAACCACCAGGTCTGTGACCATCAGTTCCAGCCGGGATTTGGCCACTGGGGTTCTTTCGCCGAATTCGTGGCCCTGGACTTCGCCGACGTCAACCTCGTGCGCCTGCCCTACGAACTCGACTTCGTCACCGCCGCCAGTCTTGGTTGCCGCTTCGTCACCTCGTTTCGCGGGGTTGTCGACCAGGGCCAGGTCCGGGCCGACCAGTGGGTGGCCGTGCACGGCTGCGGGGGTGTTGGCCTGTCGGCCATCATGATCGCTCAGGCGCTGGGCGCCCGCGTGGTGGCCATCGACATCCAGGATGACAAATTGACGTTCGCCCGCTCGATCGGCGCGACCGCCACGATCAACGGCGCCACGACCACGGATGTCGCCGGCGCGGTGCGCGACCTCACCTCGGGCGGGGCCCACGTCTCCATCGACGCCCTGGGCAGCGAGGTCACCTGCCTCAACTCCATCGCCTGCCTTCGCAAGCGCGGCCGGCATGTTCAGATCGGCCTGATGGTGGACGACTGGAAACACCCCGCCGTGCCCATGGACCTGGTCCTGGCCCATGAACTGGAGATCGTGGGCAGCCACGGCATGCAGGCCCACCGGTATCCCCGGATGATGACCATGATACAGGAAGGGAAACTTCGCCCCGAGAAGCTGATCGGCAGGACCGTTGACCTTGAGCAGGCCATTGACATGCTGGTGGACATGGACAAGTCCACCGATGTCGGCGTGACGGTGATCAACGAATTCTGACCAAAGGCACATCCTACAGAGTTAGGCACTAACAAGCGCTTGGCGACAAAACTGGTTGGGATTATACTGCCTTTCCCCCACCCGACGATATCCTGTTCCTCCGGAAGGCTGATGATGATCGGAAAAACCCTTGCCCACTACGAAATACTCGGCTTGCTCGGCAAGGGCGGCATGGGCGAGGTCTACCGGGCGCACGACCAGAAACTGGGCCGGGATGTGGCGCTCAAGATCCTTCCCCGGGAGATGTCCGGCGATCCCGAACGTCTGGCGCGATTCGATCGTGAAGCCCGCACCCTGGCCACGCTCCAGCATCCGAATGTGGCTTCCGCCTACGGCCTCGAAGAAACGCCCGGCGCCCGCTTCCTGGTGATGGAACTGGTCGAGGGCGAGGGTCTGGATGACCTGATCGCCCGGGGGCCCCTCGAGCCCGAAGTCGTGCGCCGGATGGGAGCCCAGATCGCCAGCGGGCTGGAAGCGGCCCACGACAAGGGCATCATCCACCGCGACCTGAAGCCCGCCAACATCCGCGTGATGCCCGACGGAACCGTGAAGGTCCTCGATTTCGGCCTGGCCAAGGCCTGGAGCGAGGGGACCCGTGAGGCCGACATATCGAATTCCCCGACGATGACCGCCATGGCCACGATCCAGGGCGTCATCCTGGGCACGGCGGGCTACATGTCGCCCGAGCAGGCCCGCGGCCAGATGGTGAACAAGCAGACCGACATCTGGGCCTTCGGGGTCATCCTCTGGGAAATGCTCACCGGCAAGAGGTTGTTCGAGGGCGCCACGGTGTCCGATGTGATGGCCGGCGTGCTGCGGGCGGACATCGGCGAGCGGGACCTTCCCCCAAACACCCCGGCGGCCCTCCGCCGCCTGCTGCGACGGTGCCTCGAGCGGGATTTGAAACTCCGCCTGCGTGACATCGGGGACGCGGCTCTCGAATTGACCGGCGACGAGGACCCGGGCGACGAGGCGGCCGGTGTCGGGGGGAATCGGCCCTCCAAAGCGGGCCCCTTTTCCCTCCCGGTGTGGCTGACGATCCTTGCCGTCGCGGTCCTGGGTTCGGGATTGGCCACCTGGATGACGCTCAAGACCTCCGCCACCGATCAGGCCGCCGCCCCGGTTCCCGGGTTCGAGCAGAAGACCTTCGGGGACCAGGTCATCTTCAATGCCCGGTTTCTTCCCGATGGTCAGGGGATCGTCTACAGCGGGGCCAACTTCGGGAACACCCCCAACCTTTATTTTCTTTCGCCGGGCGCCATGGCGCCCCGCAGGATCGGGCCCGAAAAAACCACCCTCCTATCGGTTTCCGCCACGGGGGAACTCGCCGTTCTGACGGGCGCCGAATACAGGAACCACCGGGTTCTTACCGGGACCCTGGCCCGCATGATGGTCGATGGAAGCCCCCGGCAACTCATCGACCAGGTCCGCGACGCCGACTGGGGGCCGGATGGAGAACTGGCCATCATCCGCAGGGTCGGCGGCATCGACCATCTCGAATATCCCGTCGGCAACGTGCTCTACGAGACTTCGGGATACGTGAGCGACCCCCGGATTTCCCCCGACGGCAAACAGGTCGCCTTCCACGACCACCAATGGTGGCTCGATGACCGCGGTTGGCTCAAGGTGGTGGACGAATCCGGTCAGGTGACCACGCTTTCGGAGGAATTCTGGGCCATCCAGGGTGTTGTCTGGACAGCCGACCAGTCAAAAATCCTGTTTGCCGGCGCCAGGGGAACGTCGAAACTCGTCCCCTTGGTCGCCGACATCGCCACGGGGCAAACCCGTCCCTTCCTGGGCCTGCCCAATCCCACCACGATTCTGGACCTGGACGCCCGGGGGCATCTGCTGACCCTGAGCGAAACCTCCGCCTACGGCGTGGTGGCCCACCCCGGCGGATCGGATGAGGAATTCGATCTGACCTGGTTGAACAATTGCTGGGGTCCGGTCCTGGCGCCGGACAACCGGACCCTCATCTTCACCAACGGCCGGGGTGGAGCCAACTACTCCGTGGTGACGCGCACGATCGACGGCGCCCCCCCGACCACCCTGGGCGAAGGCGGGTTCCTGGACCTTTCACCGGACGGCGCCTGGGTGAACGCCCAGATAGCGAATCCGGCGGGTATCGGCGTCTACCCCACGGGAACCGGAACCGCCCGTGTCCTCGATCCCGGGCCCATCGTCCAGTTCCACCATGCCTACTGGTTTCCCGACAATGAACATCTTCTCATCGTCGGAAACGAGGCCGATGGTCCCGTGCGGTGCTACAGACAGGCCATTTCCGGCGGTGTCCCCGAACCTCTCGAAATCGAAGGTGCCAAAAGTTTCGACCAGTTGACTCTGGATGGGAAAGCGATATTGGGGCAGGACGAGGATTTGAATTGGTCGCTGTATCCCCTGGACGGGGGCCCCGCCACGCCCCTGCCCGGACTGCGGACCGATGACGAGATCAAGGGGTGGAACCCCGAAGGAACCGCGGTCTATGTCACCAAATTCCGCCAGGTGCCCATCGCCATGACCAGGGTGGATCTGGCGACCCAGGAACGCACGCCCTTCATGACCATCGGTCCGGAAAAAGAACCCGGACTCCTCTGGCTGGACACCCAGTTCAGGGTCTTTGACCCGGCCAAGGGTTATGCCTACGGATATTTAAAAGGTCTTTCGCAGCTGTTCCTGGTGGAAGATGCCCGGTGGTGATCGGCTGACCGACCGCCTACCGCCCCTTGATCATATCCGGCCAGTCCACCACCAGGTTGCAGTAGGTGGGAGCCGCGGTGATCTGGGTGTTCACCGTCAGGAAACGCTCGCCGTCGGCCGACACGTCCCAGTAGATGCTCTCCAGAACGGGCGGCACCAGGTCGAACAGGGGTTCGGGGCGACCTATCAACATGCGGCCGTCCACCACCGTCATCGAGACCGCCACCAGGGAGCCCAACTCCTCCTGGAAGATCAGCTGTGTCCCGTTCTTGGCCCAGCGGGACCAGGTCCCGGTGGTGGTGGACACCTGGGTGACGGGCGACATGGAAGGCCAGGACGCCACGTACACCTGGTTCTGCCCCGATTCCCGCGAAGTGAAAACCAGCCATTTTTCATCGGGTGACAGCTGGGCCCGGACGTCGTTTTCCACCGTGGCGCGCAGGAGGCGCGGCTCGGTTTCCCCGCTCAGGTCCGCGCTCCACAGATCCCAATTCGTGCCATCGCCTGGCGTCGAATAGAAGAGGGTCTGTCCGTCGGCCGAAATATCCCACAGCCGAATGGAAGCTCCGGTGGTGAAGATATTGTTCGGCGCATCCGGGCTTCCGACTTCCTTGTGGAAGACGGCCATTTCGCCGCCGCGGTCGGAAACAAAATACAAACTGCGGCTGTCGCGGCTCCAGACAAGATCGAGGTCGTCGGACGGGTCGACCGTGAACCGCGTCCGGAAATTCCGCTCCAGATCCACGATCCAGATATCCCAGGTGCCGGATTGTTCGGCAATGATGCCGACGGCCGCAAAACGATCGTCCGGGGACAGGGCAACCATGTCGTAGGCCGCGAAATCACTGACCACCCCCAGGTCCCGACCGGTCAGATCGCGCCAGGAGAGCGTGGCGTCTTCCGCGGCTTCGCCATGCAGATAGATCAGCTTCCCCTCCTGGGACACCGAAAACACGCCCTTGGCGGCGCCCGGGATGGTCATGACGTCCTCCACCAGGGGGGTCGGCGATCCCGTCAGGACTCCGGTCTCGGGGTCGAAGGGCTGGGCCACCAGATCCCCGTGGCTGACGAACACCAGATACCCGGACCCGTAATTCCCCATGAGAGCCGATTGGGTCACCACCTTGGTCGGCCCACCGTCGAGATCCGTGTACCTGATCTGGGAATCCTCCCGGCCACTACCCCTGGCGAAGTAGATGAAGTGCCGGCCATCGGGCATGAACTGGGGATGACGATGGGAATTGAAGCCCTTGTCCGCTTCCAGATCGGTGACGGCCCGGTCCGGTCCCCCGTTCGCCGAAACCAGGAAAATGGAGCTGTTGTAGTCCTTGTTGAAAAGGATCTCGTCCATCTGATTCCAGGAGCCGCCCTTGCCGTTGCTCGCTTCGCCGACCATCTGGGGCGGACCCCCGTCGACCGGAATTTTCATCAGCCCTTCGCTGCGCACGTAGAAGCCCAGCCAGCGACTGTCGGAGGACCAGAAAGGATACTGGGCATCCCTGGTGTCACCCAGGAGCACGGCTTTTTCTTCATCCAGGTCCCTGAGGTACAGACGCACCGTGTTGTCCTCCTGCGACATGCCGCAGAAAGCCACGCTGGTCCCGTCCGGTGAGATCTCCGGCAAGCCCGGGAACGATCCGTTGATTTGGAAGTCGACGCCCAGGGCTCCGGGAACCGCCAGATGCTGGGGCACGGTGTGATGGGTTTTTTCGCCCGCTCCCAACTGCATCCAGACAAGCACCACGAGGCTCGCCGCCAGCAGGCCCCAGGGAAGCAGGCGGCCCAAACGCCCCCCACCGCCGGCTTCCGCCGCGATGGGTATCGGCCCGGAGAACATGCCCGACTCCGCGGTCGGGTCCTCGAGGCGGACGCGGGCTTCGCCGATGTCCCGCAAACGCTGCCGCGGATCCTTGGCCAAGCACCGGCGCAGCACCCGTTCGACCTGGAAAGGCAAATCCTTCGGCAGGTCATCCCAGTCGGGATCGGTCTTGAGGATGCCCGCCAGCGTGTCGCTCATCGTCTCGCCCACGAAGAGCTGCTTGCCCGTCAGCATCTCGAACAGGATGACGCCGAAGGCCCAGATGTCCGCGCGGCGGTCGACCTCCTTGCCGCGGGCCTGCTCGGGGCTCATGTAGGCCGCGGTGCCCATGACGGTGCCGACCTGGGTCATGGCCGCGGTCATGGTCGGGGCGCTGACCACGCTGTCCTCGCCGGCGGTCTGGCCGGAGAAGACCCGCGCCAGACCGAAGTCCAGCACCTTCACCTTGCCGTCGGGCGTGCGCTTGACGTTGGCGGGTTTCAGGTCGCGGTGGACGATGCCTTTTTCATGGGCCTCCTCCAGCCCTTCGGCGATCTGGCGCGCCACGTCCACCGCGTCATCCACAGCCAGGGGGCCCCGGCGCAATTCCTCCGCCAGATCCTCGCCTTCGACAAATTCCATGACCAGGAACGTGCAGGTATCGGTGGTTTCGAAGCCGAAGATGGACGCGATGTTCGGGTGGTGAAGCGACGCCAGCACCTTGGCCTCGCGTTCGAAGCGGGCCATGCGTTCGCTGTCCGCGGAGAATTCAGGGGGAAGGATTTTCAGGGCGACATCACGGGCCAGCTTCGTGTCCTGGGCACGATAGACTTCGCCCATGCCGCCCTTGCCGATGATTTCCGCGACCCGATAGTGGGCCAGCATGGTACCCGAGTTCATAGGGGCTCCTGAGTGAAGGCGCTTGAGAAGCGGGATTTCAGGATCCCGCCAATGGCAAGCGCACAGGATAAGTCATTCAGGAGTTTATTGCTATGGAATCTGGGCCAGCGTCGGCTGGTAGACCGCTCCGGCGATATTTGTCGCCAGGTTCATGACCAACGCATCAAAAGCCGCCTGCTCCTGGGCTTCGAGGACAAACCGGTCGAAAAGGTCGACCTGGTTCCGGGCCAGGTTGAGCTGGCTGGGATCCCCGTCATAAACCCCTCGCGAAAACGGCGCCGTGCCGCTGCCGGCCACGATCACATCAGCGATCTGGTTGCCGAAATCGTCGGCGATGACGACCCGGGCTTCGGCCTGGATGCGGCGCTGTCCGTCCTGGCGCACGAAGTTCTGCCTGACCCCCGCGCGATTGGGCGCGCTCTGGTTGCGGCTGCGGACGTCGAACTCGCTGACTTCCATGTCGATGAGCTGCAGATAGGCAGCGTAATCGGCCTCGGCCAGGCGCAGGATGAGGGCCATCGCTGCGGGGTTGTAGTCCCCGTTCAGAAGACCGGCGTGGGTGATGAGATCAGCGGCGCTCAAGGGATTCTGCAGGTAGACGAAGGCGGGAGGCTGCCGCCAGGGTCCCTGCTCAAGGGTTGTTTCCAGCTGGGCCGCCAGCCGGAACCTCGCGCCACCGTCGGTGCGCGCATTGTGTTTCTTGACCTGGACCGGAAGCACGATCAGCTCGACTTCCCCTTCATCCAGATACATTTCCATGGCTTCGGCCGCCCGCATGGACTGGTCCACCGGGCTCCATTCCAGGTCCTGAACCTTTTGGGCAATGGCGAAGGCGTTACGCAGGTGTCCGCGTTCGTATTCGGAGTCACTCCACTCCACCAGCAGGATCGATTCCTCGGTGAGCGACTCGTTGCGCTGGGTCATGTTGGGTTCGAGCGTGTTCCTGGCCTGTTGGAAGTCGGCCAGGCCGTCCTGCCAGCGGCCCTGTTGGCGCGCGGCGATGCCGCTGTCGATCAGGGCGTCGAAAGCATCGAGGAAGACCCCTGAGCGGGCCTGCTCGTAGTTGTCCGGAACCATCAGGCGAACGCCAACCGACTGGGCCCGCGCGACCACCGCGTCGGCCCGCTTGAAATGCCCCGCGGCTTCCACCGGATTTCCCCGGGCCGCCCAATCCTGGCCCTCGTCGAACTGCTCGGCGATGGCCTGGGCGCCGACCTGTCGCAGGCGGATCCTCGCCTCTTCCAGGTTCGGGTCCTTTTCCAGGGCCTGCACGTAACGGACGACGGCGTTTTCATACTGGCCCTTCTGCTCCTGCTCCAGTCCCTGGTTCAGGCGCTTGTCCGCCGAGGCGCAACCGGAGGCCACGGCAACAACGAGCAACAGGAAGAAAACGGGCTTAAATTTGGACATGACGCACCTGCGTGTTGGAGTGTTTTCTGATGAACACTCCCCCGGGAGAGCAACAATGATGCCACCGGCGGCCGGACGGGTTCAGGCCGGAAGAGGGGTTTCAAGGGCTCCCGGGGGCTCAAAAGGGTGCCGAATTCCTGATCAGGATGGAGAAAAACGGACCATGGTCCCCAGTCGGAAGGGAAGGGTCATGCTGAAGGAAATCCACGGCCATATCGTCAACGAACTGCAGCAGAACGCCAAAACCGACACGGTTTTCGTAGTGGCGGCGGTCCTGTTCAATCTCGTGGTGCTGGGCATCAACTGGGGGGTGGCCAACGAGGCGTCCCGGGGCCACAACACCGGTCAGAACGATTTCATTCTGGGATTACTCATCTTCGGAACCGTACTCATCAATATCTTCGCCATCCGGGCCCTGATGGCGGGTCGTTCATCCCGCGAAAAACTGCTGCTGGGTCTCAGGAACATGTATCAGGACAACGACGTCGCCAAATACTACGACGACGACCTCATGGGAACGTACCAGGCCCGCTACAATTTGTTCTCGCTCGTGCTGGCGGTGCTGGCCGCGATCGCCATCGTGGTCCCGCTGATCGCCCGAAGCATGAACTGACCCGGCCCGCGCCGCGCCCCGCTACTTGACCAGGGTCATTCTTCTGGTCCGCGAATAGTCCCCCGCGTCCAGCTGATAGAAATACACGCCGGCCGGGGACGCGCGCCCGGTTTCATCCCTTCCGTCCCAGACGACCTCATGGCGGCCCGCGCCGACCGTTTCGGCATGGACCAGGGTCTTCACCAGCTTCCCGGCGATGTCATAAATGACCAGGGTGACCGAGTCCGATAGCGGCAGGTCATAACTGATGGTGGTCTGGGGGTTGAACGGGTTGGGATAACAGGGATACAGCTCGTAACCCAGGGGCTGCACCCCGGGAATAACCGCCGACGTCTCATTGATGAATTCGAAGTAGTTGACGTTGAAACCGGTGGTCGTCGGCACGAACCTCATGACCTGGAGGCCCGCCTCCAGGGTCGCGGTCCCCGACACGGTGGCCCAGGTCTGCCATCCGGTCGTGACCGGGGCGACGATGTCGCCGGTGACATCGAGGCCGTTGAAGTTGATGTGAAACACCCCGCCGGTCGCCAGGGACGCGACGCGGGCTTCGAAGATGTAGGTCCCCGCAACGGGAACATCGACGGTGTATTCCATCCACTCGCCGTTGCTGATCCAGCCCACGTCGTAGCCGCCGCCGGCGTCCGAGCACGCTTCGATGTCGACACCCTCCCCGGGCCGATAAGCCCCGCCGTTGTTGCTGGCAGCGGCATCATGGTAGGCAATGCCTTCGCCCCCGATATCGAAATCCTCGGCCTGGATAATGGTCGGCAGGACAAACGGGGAACCCAGGAAAGGAGCCTGACCGCAACCCGCGCCCACGGTGATGTCCACCGCGGCGGTGGCGGTTCCGCCCAGGTCATCGATGGCCTTGGCCGAGATGTTGTAGCAGCCGTCGGCCACGGAATTCCAGGTGAAGGAGTAGGGGGCCGTCGTGTCTTCGCCCAGCAGGGCGCCCCCGTTGTAGAACTCGACCTTGACGACCGTCCCGTCCTCATCCGTCGCCGTGGCGTCGATGGTGAGATTGCCGGCCGGCACCGTGGACGCGTCGATCGGGGACGTGATGGCCACCACCGGCGCGAAATTGTCGATGTCCTCGTAGACCCGGACATAGTCGATGAGGTACTGCTGGGGGAAGGTGGCGGTCACGCAACTGGGGCTGACACAACCGGTGTACCAACCGCCGACCGCGGCGTTCAGGATGATGTAGAACTCCTGGTCAAAAGGCGCGCGCGGATTGCCGGGGGCGCCGTCGCTGTACCACTGCGAGCTGACCCGGGTGGCGAACAGAACGCCGTCCACATACCAGCGGATGGCGTCGGGTTCCCATTCCACCGCATAGACATGGAACGCGTCGGCAAAATTGGGCCCGCCCAGCGAATACGAAGAGCTGGTCGAGGTGTTGTTCGGGTAGCTGCCGCCGAAGTGGAGCGCGCCGCCCACGGACGTGGTGCTGTTGGACGATTCCATGATATCGATCTCGCCGCTGGCCGCCCAGCCGCCGTAGACGTCGGCCGCGGGCATCATCCAGAAGGCCGGCCACATCCCGTCGCCGGTGGGAATCTTGGCCCGCATCTCGATCCGGCCATAAAGGAACGACTGCTTTCCCCGGGTGTGGACCTTGCCCGAGGTGAAGCTGCTGCCGCCGTATGACTGCCTGAGGGTGGTCAGGACCAGGTTGCCCCCGGAAACGGAGACGTTCTGGGTGCGGTAGTACTCGAGTTCGTTGTTGCCCCAACCGCAAAGACTGGGGCAGCCGTTGCCCACGTCGGCGGTCCAATTGGCCGCGTTCAGGGTGGTGCCGTCGAACTCGTCGGACCAGACCAGGGAATAGGTGGCCAGGGCCGGTATTGCTGACCACGCGAGGGCAAAGATCGCCAGGGTCATGATGGTGGCGGCGGTGCCAAATTTTTTGATCGTCACCCGTCTGTCCTCCTGGGCGTGCGGTATGGACCATGGGAATCACTCCTATAAATATACACTATGTTCGGTAGCCGAACCAAGTTTAATCATGGAATGTAAAAAAATCTTCGCCCGGGAACCCGACCGGGGTGGAGGTGCCATTTCGGCCTGAAACCATTTCAAAGGCCAAGGGTAACCAATTGGGGCCCGCGCCGTATTGGGGAGGAAATCAAGTGATTCGGCATTATCGCCATCTCCCGACCCCGCATTCATTCCTCTCCCAGGAGCCCCTCAAATGAAATATTTGGCCATCCTGATCCCCATCCTGCTCATCTGGCCCCTGTTGACCCTGGCCAACGACACCGACATTCCCCGCCACATCGACACCGACGGGCCCGCCCAGGGGGTTCAACCGCTGGACCTCCAGGAACTCTGGCGCGTGGGCGGCGAAGACGAAGACGTCATTTTCGGGCGCATCATGGATGTCATCAGGCATCCCGACGGGAACTTGTATGTCCTGGACAACCAGCTTTGCCAAGTGGCGGTCATCTCTCCGGACGGTGAGCTGATCTCTTATCTGAGCCGCGAAGGCGACGGGCCCGGAGAACTGCGGCAGCCCATGGGCCTGGTCTTCCTGGGTGACGACGCCCTCGGGGTCGGGCTCGGCTTCCCGGGAAAACTCGTCGCCCTCCAGTTGGACGGAACCCCGATCACCTCCTATTACCCCATCGGGGAACCCGCCGAGGGCAACGTGGGGGTCATGATGAGCGTCAAGAATGTCGATGGGATCCTGATCGCCAGCGGCGGACGCATCGTCTTCGACTCGCCCGAGAACAGCTATTCCGAACGCTTCCTGGCGGTGAGCGATGAGAACTTCAGCGATGGATTTCAACGCATTCTCCAGATCAACACGCCGCTGGATCCCACCGGCCGGACCTTCGTGGAGGCGGACGACTACTATATCGATCTTCGGTGGGCCCTGGGTCCCCAGGGAAAGATCTTCGCCCCCATGAAAAGGGACGCCTACGAAGTTTCCGTCTTCGACACGACCGGCCAGCTGCTCCAGGTGTTCGGGCGCCAGGAAAAACCACGCCGAAGGACCCCCGACAACAAGGACGAGGTCGGCCCGATGATCAACGCGGGCGGCGACCCCGCGAACCGGGAATGGGACATCGAGGACAATGACCCGAGCATTGCCCGCGTCATGTACAACTTCGAGGATGACACCGTCTGGATACTGTCCTCCCGCGGCGCCAACGACCAGCCCGAGGGGATCCTGGAAACCTGGGACGTGTTCGGGACCGACGGGGAATACCTCAAGCGGGTACCCATCCCCCTGGGGAATGTCATGAATGACGGGACCTGTTACCTGGTGGGGGGCGGGAGGCTGGTCGTGATCCGGGGCACCGGCACCACCTTTTACGGCGACGGGGAATCCGGGGAAGATGAAGAGGAAATCGAGCCCGAACCCCTGGAAGTCATCTGCTACGAAATAAAGTGACCTTCGGTGACGGGAGGAACTATCGGGTTTCCAGCGGTGGCACAAGGGCCCAGCTTCCTGTAGTTTGTGGCCTTTCGCGATACCACCCCCCTTCGTTGGAGGCCGATACATGACCAACCGCCGTCAATTCCTTCAGGGTGCCGTGTGCACCGCGGGCTTCATGGGGCTGCACGCCGCGGGCCTGCTGGGCTCGGCCTCGGCCGCAGAAATCGCCCCCGCCGGCAAGAAGCTGAAGATCCTCGTCCTGGGAGGCACCGGCTTCATCGGCCCCCACGAAATCGAATACGCCCTGGACCGCGGCCACGAGGTCACCATGTTCAACCGCGGCACACGGCCCAACATGTACGGGGACCGCGTCGAGGAGATCATCGGCAACCGCGACCCGAACATCGATCAGGGATTGACGGCCCTTGAGGGCGACCGCACCTGGGACGTGGTCATCGACAACTCGGGTTACGTGCCCCGCATCGTTCGCGCATCGGTCGAACTGCTGGGCGACCGCTGCGGAAGGTACCTCTACATCTCCACCGTCGCGGCCTACCAGGGAGGCATCCCCGGCAACTTCGACGAGGACGGCCCCCTCGACGGCATGGAAGATACGACCATCGAGGAGGTCAACTGGGAGACCTACGGACCCCTGAAGGCGGACTGCGACAACTTCGTGCGCGACACCCTGGGCAGCCGGGCGACGGTGGTGCGGCCCACGTTCATTATCGGTCCGGGTGACTCCACCGACCGCTTCACCTGGTGGGCCGACCGGGTCACCCGCGGAGGCGACGTGGTGGGTCCGGCCAACCCCGAAGTGGCCGTTCAGGTGGTGGATGTCCGCGATCTCTGTCCCTGGGTCATCACCCTGGCCGAAAACGACACCCCCGGCACCTTCAACGCCGCCGGGCCGACGTGGACCCGCGCGGGTCTGCTGTGGGGCATTCAGGGCACTTCGGGCCGGAATGTCACCTTTTTCTGGCCCAGCCCCGAACTGGTCGCCGAACTGGAGCTGCCCTGCCCCATGCTGAACTGGGGCGACCAGTCGAGGATCTACGGCAACGCCGCCTCGCGCGCCGCGGGCCTCGACTACCGGCCCCTGGCCGATTCGACCCGGGACACGCTGACGTGGTGGAACGCCCAGAGCGAGGAGCGGCGCGCCAAGGCCAGAGGCTGGCCCACCCCCGAGCAGGAGGACTCCGCCCTCGATGTATTGAGGGGCTGATCAGGATCTGGCGCCAACCGCAAAAGGGCCCCCCGGGGGGCCCTTTTTCCATTCCCTGCTTCGGCCGGAGGAATCAGGCCAGGATGCCCCGGGCCTTCATGGCCCGCGCGTACAGCCACAGGCCCACCGCCACCAGGAAGATCACGACGGTGAAAGCGAAGCCTCCGCCGCCCATCACTTCCAAGCCGTTGGACATTCCGAAATTGTAGATGGCCGTGATGACCATCGACCCCAGGGACACCAGGAACACCTTCACCGCCAGGCCCTTGCGCATCAGGAGCAGGATGCTCCCCAGGACCCCGCCCCACACCGCGAGGGCCCAGAAGGCCTCGAACCAGACGGGGAAGCCATAGAAATAGTCCAGCTGCTCGGTGGTGAACTTGCCCATGTAGGCCTCGTTCCGGGTCTGGGTCATGAGGTAGTCGTAGGCCCCCATCAGGTTCCACAGAAGGGTGACGACTCCGACAATCCACAGATGTTTCGGGGTTGCTTTTATGGTCATTGGTTTCTCCCTATTGATTCCATTGCCGTCCGGGAATAATCCCCATCGTGCGTGATCATTGTTTCTTCGAAATATTTCGTCAAGCCTGGATATTTCCTGCAGACATTGACCGCTCCGGTGGGACGGACTACCCTGGGACATCAACAAATTTCAGCCGACGACACCCCGATCCAACAACGGAGAAAACCGGTGGCGAAAAAGTTCTATGTGGTCTGGGAAGGCCGGGAAAAAGGGGTGTTCACCGATTGGGACGCCTGCAAGAGACAGATCGATAAATTTGCGGGCGCCCGGTACAAATCGTACAAGACCCGGGAGGAAGCCGAGGCGGCCTTTCGGGCCGGCAAGCAGGCGGTCGTCAGCAAAACCAAGCCCACGAACCGAAAATTTTCCGGCAAGGGGTTAAAAACCTATTCCGCCGAGGATGTCGCCGGTCTGGCCGTCCAGACCAAGATCTTCACCGACGGCGGCTGCGAACCCAACCCGGGCAAGGCCGCCTCCGGCGTAGCCGTCTATCGCGACGGAAAGGTTTCCGAACTCTGGTACGGCCTTTTTAATCCCCGGGGAACCAACAACACCGCCGAGCTGAACGCCCTGCATCAGGCCCTCCTGATGGCCGAAAAAGAGATCGCCCGGAAGGCGACCGTGGCCATCTTCTGCGATTCCCAGTATTCCATCCAATGCGTCACCAAATGGGCGACGGGCTGGGAAAAGAAGGGCTGGACCAAACCCGGCGGTGAAATCAAGAACCTTGAATTGATCAAGGAGATTTACGCCCTGTACCTGAAGGTCCGAAAGTCGGTCCAGGTGCTGCACGTGAACGGGCATGTGGGGCTCGAGGGGAATGAGCTGGCCGATCGCATGTCCATCCATGGAATCGAAACCGGGGAGACGTCCTTTTCCCGGTTTGAAATCCCCGCGGATCTGAAAAATGTATTGGCAATGCGCGCGGGTTGAGACCACCCCGAAACCCTCCCTTGTGGCACGACGCGCCAAAATTTAAAGACAAACAGGACAAATAATGTCATATATTGCCGCGCACCATTTACGGGAAACATTCCTCCTCAAGGAGCCCCTCAACATGAAGAACTGGAAAGCTGTCGCCCTGATCATGGTTCTCTGTGGCCTGATTTCGGGCCCGGCCGTCCTGGCTGCCGAAGCGCAGGATGCCCAGAAAGCCGTGCTGGTCACCGGGGCGAGCAGCGGCATCGGCCTGAAGATCACCGAATATCTTTCCGAGGCCGGTTACTTCGTCTACGCGGGGGCCCGCAAGGACAAGGACCTGGAGCGCCTGGACGCGATGCCCAATGTGCAATCGGTGCGGTTGGACGTGACGGTCCAGGAAGACATCGACGCGGCCGTGGAAACGATCGCCCTGGCGGGCCGGGGCCTCTACGGGCTGGTGAACAACGCGGGCGTGGCCATCATCGGCCCGATGATGGAAACCAGCGATGAGGATTTCCACTTCCAGATGGACGTCAACCTTTACGGCCCGTTCCGGGTCACCAAGGCCTTTGCCCCGTTGATCATCGAAGCCCAGGGTCGGATCACGATCATCGGTTCGATCTCCGGCACTCTTTCTTCGTCGTCGCTCGGCGCCTACAGCATGACCAAGCACGCCATGGAAGCCTTCACCGACGCCCTGGCCGGTGAACTGGGACCCCAGGGCGTGATCGTGAACATCGTCGAACCCGGCAACTTCAAGTCGAAAATCTCCGAGAGCGCTTATCAGCGGCTGATTACCGAAAAAATCGCCGCGGGCGAAGAACTGACCCCCGCGATGCAGGAGTTCCAGGAACGCGGGCCCAATGACCGCTCGCAGTACAAGGAACCGGACGAGGTGGCCGCCGCCGTCATGCTGGCGCTTTTCGCCGAAAACCCTCACCGGCGGTACATGGTGGTGCCCAGCCAGGAAGAAGCCGAGTGGACCATCAGGAAGGCCATGATGGAGCTGGTCCAGCTGAACGGTGACCAGCCCTACGCCTATTCCCGCGACGCCCTGGTCGAGATGCTGGATGAGGCGATGGCCACGGAGGCCGAATAGGGGGAATCGCCGCGGGCGCTGACATGGCGGTGTCCCCCATGTATTCCTAAACTGAAGTCCGACCAGCAAATTTTTGTCCGATGACCCGGAGGCCCGAATGAATACCCGTAAATCACTTCTGCTCGCCGTTCTGCTGATTTCGGCCGCACCGATTCAGATGGCCTTTGCCCAGGAACACCCGACAACGGCCGAACACCCTGCCAAAAAGGACCCGGCGGTCAGCCCGAACAACTGCGTGGCGGTCGCGTCCCAAATGGATGACCTGACCACCCTGGTCACCGCCATCAAGGCGGCCGGTCTGACGGCGGAACTCGAAGGCAAGGGTCCCTTCACGATTTTCGCCCCCAGCAACGAAGCCTTCGCCAACCTGCCCGAGGGCATGCTGGAGGACCTGCTCAAGCCCGCGAACAAGGCGCAGCTTGCCGGGATCCTGGCCTTTCACGTCGTGCCCGGCAAGATCATGGCCGCCGACATCAAGACCATGAAGGCCACCAATGTCGCCGGGCAGGACCTCAACCTGAATGTCGCCAAGGATGTCGTGACGGTGAACGGCGCCAAGGTGATCCAGGCCGACATCGTCGCTTCCAACGGCGTCATCCAGGTCATCGACGCGGTCCTCATTCCGACCAAGCCGGCGGAAATGCCTTTATCGGACAAGCCCAAGGATCATCCCGCACATTGAGACGAAAGCGCCCACACCCTTCGGAGGATTGTTAATGAAGAGCTCCCTTCATCGCTTCGGTTTATTCCTGGCTGCCGCGCCCTTGGCCGCCGCACTCTGGCTGGGACCGGTTATGCCTGCCCGCGCCGACGACAACCAGGCGCCGCCGGTGGTCACCGGGGACATCAAGGCCGGTATCGAGAAGCACATCTCCGAGCAGGTCGCCCTTGGCGACGGTTATTTCACGGTGGACTTCGAAGGCCGTGAGCTGAAACTCGAACTGGTGCGCGTCCATATCGAGTATCTCGCCACCCTGGGACCGCGGAGCCATTTTGCCTGTGTGGACATGGCCAGTTCCGACGGGGAATTCTACGACATCGATTTCTTTTTGGCGGGCGACCCGGGCGCGATGACCGTGACCGAAACGACGGTGCACAAGCTCAACGGCCGGCCCTATTACCTCTGGGAACAGAACGAGGACAAGGTCTGGGTGCGCGCCCCGGTGGACGACGCGTCCAACGAGCTTCTCGGCGTCGTGGACATCAAGGACTCCTTCGAGTTCCGTTACCAGGCCTTCCTGCCGGAGATCACCGGCAACGCCCGCTGCTGGATTCCGCTGGCCAGCTCGGACGAGTTCCAGGATGTCACCGTCCGGTCCATCAACGTACCCGGCGCCCAGACCATTCTCACCGACAGCGCCCACGGCAACCAGGTGGTCTTCCTTGAATTGACCCCCGAAGACAGCGGCAAGCAGATCGAGATCGTTTACGACGTGGTGCGGCTCGAGAAAAGCGCCTATGCCGGGGATCCGGACGAGGCCAGGCAGTACCTGCAGCCCGAGCGGATGGTCCCCTCGGACGCCACCATCACCGCCGCGGCCGAAAACGCGGTCGCCGACAGGCAGAGCGACCTGATGCGGGCCAGGGCCCTTTACGACCTGGTGATGGACCAGATGCAATACAAGAAGTTCGGCGAGGGTTGGGGCCAGGGCGACGCCGTGTTCGCCTGCAACACGCTCTACGGCAACTGCACCGACTACCACGCCTATTTCATCGGTCTGGCCCGTTCGGTGGGCATCCCGGCCCGTTTCGCGATCGGCGCCTCCATTCCGTCCGAACGCGACGAGGGAGGAACCGACGGCTATCACTGCTGGGCCGAGTTCTACGCCGAGGGCAAGTGGTGGCCCGTGGATATCAGCGAGGCCGACAAGTTCAGCGCGCTGAGCATGTACTTCTTCGGCCACCACCCGGCCAACCGTTTCGAGCTCTCCCACGGCAGGGACCTGGTGCTGGACCCCGGGCCCGCCTCGGGGCCCATCAATTTCCTGGCGTATCCCATGCTGGAAATGGGCGGCCAACTGCAGACGGTCAAATCGCTGTTCCTGTATCGGCGGCCGGGGATCGGGTAGGGGGCGGGGGTCCGCGGGCATGGCGTATGAGGCAGGAAAAGACCAGGCATGGAAAAATCGGGGATAACCGGAACCCAAGTAGTTTCGAAAACTCGATCTCCAACAACTACGTCCTACATAATCACCTACGTTGCCACCCCCGCCAATTGATCGGTCAAGGATCACGGTAAGGAAAGCAATGACAAACTCTAACGGCCCTCAAGATCGATGATGACCCGCCGACGCAGCCCACCTTTCAAAATCGCCTGGATCTTCTCCTCCAGCCCGTCCAGCCCGATCTTCTCCACCATCCCCGTCAGGTTCTCCGGCTTCCACTTTTCAGCCATCAACCCCCATAACTTCTCCCGCCGCGGCAGCGGACACGCCACCGACTCGACCCCAACCAGCCGTACTCCCCGCAGGATGAACGGGAACACGTTCAAAGGCAGGTCCGGCGACCCCACCAGCCCGCAGCAGGTCACCACACCACCGTAGCGCATCGCCTTGACCGCCGCCGACAGCATGGGGCCTCCCACGCAGTCGACGGCACCGGCCCAGACCGCCTTCATCATGGGCTTCTCGTGGCCGGCCATCTCCTCCTCGCGGCCGATCACCCGCGCGGCACCCAGGTCGGTCAGATACTCGGCCTCGTCCGCCTTGCCGGTGGCAGCCACGACTTCGTAGCCCAGCCGGGCCAGCATCGCCAAGGCCATGCTGCCCACGCCCCCGGTGGCCCCGGTCACCAGCACCGGACCTGCGTCCGCTGTCACGCCGCCTTCGATCAGCTCCTGCACCGACATCGCCGCCGTCAGGCCCGCGGTGCCGAAAATCATGCTCTCCTTCAGGGTCAGGCCATCGGGAAGCTTTACGGCCCAGGCGCTGGGAATGCGGATCAGCTGGCCGAAGCCGCCGTCTGTCTCCATGCCCAGGTCGAAGCCGGTGACGATGACCTTGTCTCCGGGCTGGAAGGACCCATCGGCGCAGGACACAACCTCACCCGCCGCGTCGATGCCGGGCGTGTGGGGGAATTCCCGGGTCACCCCCGGGTTGCCGGTGGCCGAGAGCGCGTCCTTGTAGTTCAGCGAGGAGTAGTGGACCCGGACCAGCAGGGGGCCGTCCGGCAATTCGTTCACGGTGCGGGTGACGACCGAGCGGAAAAACTCGCTTTCGTCGGTGCGCTCTACGCGGAAGGCCTTGAATTCCATTCCGGAATCTCCTTCTTCTCGAGTTAGTGTCACGTTCGCAGCCTAGAGAGTCTCCGAGCCCGCGTCAAGCCCCTCACGTTCAGAGAAGGGTTTGAGGTCATTTGGTGGGTGTTTGCTAAGGGTAAAATTTTAAGAATTTCACTCGCCAAACGACAAGTCAACGACTGCATGAAGCCGGAAAGGATCGTCTTCGGATGGTCTGGACTTCCCCCTGGTTTCGTAGACACTCAGTGGCCGCGTAATCAATTCACCAGAAATGACGAAAATTCAAGACTCAGAGCCAAATTCCGAGATCGTTTAGGGTGCTTATGAGAGACGACTGAATTTGAGAAAAACACAGGCCGGGGCGACATCCTGCCAACCGTTTGGTTTCAAGCATTTATAGCCGATCTGGGAAACCGACTAAAAACCAAGAGTTTTTCCCTGTCCAAAATCCCGGGTCCGGGAGTGGGACGGGAAAGGGAACTTTATCTCTCAGAGGACAACACCTCCAGGCTGCACATATATAGCCTTTTCGAGATGTCGGAAATTGTCAGGCAAGTACACAAACTCGGAGGCACAACAAAATTTCTTCTGGCTCTGGTGTTGTTGTGGTAAAATGAGCCCTCAGTTCTAGGTAAGGGATTAAAATGGTGACTAAATTACCTACCCGTCACCATTCCTCATCTCCCCCCAATTAAGTGCACGCACGACCTGCAATAGCGGCTGGAAATACAACTACTCCAAAAGTTCAAAAAAGGGTTAACAAAATGATCTGGTCCTACAGAATGAATCGACGGCATGCAATTTTCCTGGTGGCTATTGCCATCTTCGGCTTCCTCGTGGGGTGCCAGGGCGACGAAGGCCCGAGCAATCCCGAACCCCCGGTTCCCACTGAAGTCACGCTATCAGCCACCAGTGCTCCCGCCGGCGCCCGCCTGCTCATTACCGGCCTTCCTGACGACGCTTCGGGTATCTACGGCATTGTGACACCAGTGGGCGCAGCAGCGGAAATTGACACCACAGGCGCAACTGGTTACGCCTACATCATGCCTGCGCCGGACCAGAAGAACTATCTTGTCGTTCCCCTTCATCCGTTGACGCCCAAGTCCGGGGGGCCGGTGACGATCCAATTTGTCGGTGGCGACAAGATCACTTCGGTTTCCGTCCCGCTCACTTTGGAACCTCTTGCGGCTGCGCCCGGCGCCTTCAGGGATCTGGTCGACAGTGTGCAGTTGCTGCTGGACGGCTGGTTGGCCCAGCTCGGTACGACGCGGCAGGCGATCCGCGAGGCTGAAGTCGGCGACTTGACCTTTATGGAGATCACGACCCTGTTCGTTCACAATTTGATCGACAATCCTGACAACCAGAATTCACTGCGCGCCATGGCTGATGGCGACATTCCGGATTTCGCGGGACTCGACTTTGATCGCGAGTTGCTGGACTCCATCGCGGCGCTCTCGAACCTGCAAAGCATGGTTGACGACAAGCTGGAATTCGTCGGGGGCCTCGAGTCGGTGACGCCGTTGCTGCCGAAGACCACGTTCGGCGCGAAATCCAGAACCGGAAGTGAGGCTGGCTGTATCGAGCCGCCGGACTTTGATATCGGACCCGACGATTGCGCGCTCCTGTCGGAGATCATGATCTACCAAACGAGCCTGGAGGTGGCGCGTACGAGCGCCGTAGAACGGTTTAAAAACGACCTCATTGGTGCCGCCTTGTCCGCAGCCAGCTTCACAGGTGGCGCCGCCATTGCGACCGGCCTCGGCTCGACATTCTGGGCCATTGACTCCATTGATCAAGGGCAGCGCGGGATGTACCCGTCTGAATTCATCAGTGAGGCCACGGACTTCCAGGTTGATGTGGAAACTTTCGCCGAAGATTTCGTATCGCCAGGTTACTGGAGCGAGTTCAAGGTTTCCGCGGTGAGCGAGGGTTGGCGATTCGATGACAATATCATTGAGGCGTTCCAGCAAATGATCGGCGCCGCCGGGGGGCTGGATCCTGCTGGGATCGGAGGCTTGGATGATCTGGAATCGGCTCTGGAAAATTCGATCAAGGGCGGGCCCAACGCGGCTCTCAAGGCCAAGCTTCTGGAAAACAGACCGGGCAAGCTGGAGTACTGCTCGCGGACTTGGACGGACATCGATTGCACGGGGCTGCCTTATTCGTCGGCCACCAGTAGCAGTTTGATCTATGACTCGGATGAGAAAAGCTACGAGCCGGTTGAAACGGGCAGCGCCAATCTTTTGGTGGAGACGATGCCGGTATTTGGTCCAGGCAAGATCACGGGTGAAACAAAAGTGATCAAGACCGAGCCGTTGGAGGTCTTCATCGATCCATTCCAGGCTACGCTGGACGTCTCGACCCAGAGACAGTTCCTGGCGCGGGTGGCCAACGCGGAGGACCAGCAAGTCAGCTGGTCAATCGTTGGCGCCAACATGTCCGATACTCCCACCAGCGCAATTGTGATGACGCCCGACTTGCCCTGGGAAACACCCATTTTACTGACGGCCAAGAGCCTCGCGAATACAGGCTTGCGGGAAGGCAAGGTTGATTCGGACCCGCGTACCAAGACTGCTTTGATCACTTACAGCGGCGTTGTGGGTATGGTCCTTACGCCGTTGAGCGTTTGTATCGCACCCGGCGCGACGCAACAGTTCACGGCGGAGGCCTATGGGCTCGAGGAAGGTTACACCTTGGTTTGGGACGTCAAGAGTGGTTCCGGCAGTATCGACCAAAACGGACTCTACCAGGCAAACAGTGGTGAGCCGAGCACCGCCGTGATCGAAGTCCATGTGGAGGGAGCCGCCGATATATCAGCCGAAGCCGAGGTCTTGGCCGGCGATTGCAATTGTCGCATGGACATCACCGTTACGGGGGATCTGATTTGGGAGCGCTCGAGCGATGCGGCGGCTTATCGTGTCCTTTGGTCCGGCGAATATGGGTACCAATTCTTTTTCAACAACGGTTCTGATCCAAATGAATATCAAATCACAGCGTTTGTCGGTGTCGGTGAAGAGCCTCAGGCCGGTGATATCGGCACCTGGCCAGCCAATTTCAATTTAAATTCAGATAGTGATAATTGGTATGGTGTTTGGGATAATGGCGAAAATGTCATCTATGGTGTGTCGTTGACGATCACGACTCTCACTGAGGATTTGATGGTGGGACGTTTTCAGGGAAATGTTTATCAAACCGGCGAAGATTATGAACTGACCGCTACGGCAACAGTGGATCTGCCATTTCGCGCCAAATTGTACGCTGATGGGGGTTGGCCGTGTGAGTAGATCTGTCGCGGGGAGGCCGCCTCAACGAGTCGTACTTGCTTTCGATCTCGAGCACCATCCGCTCAGATTGTGGCGTCTACGCCAATTCCGAGGCGGCTCGGGCATGACCGGTCGGATCGACCCGCGCGAAGTCATTTTTATCCAGGCGCATGAGGAGCTATTCTCCGGCCGTTGGGACAGTCCGGCCAGGGTGTTCGGGCTCTAGCGGGAAAGCGGGGGCCTTTTCGAGATGTCGGAAATTGGCGGGCAAGTACATTTTGATGAAAAGAATTATTGAATTTGCCCCCCAATTAACCATGGGATCGCCGCCCATGAATTCCCCACCAGGCAACCAGCCCGCTTGCCACAGTGATCCCCGCCGCCAACCACTCCATCGGTTGCCGATTGGCCGCCAGGAGAGCCAAGGCCAGGGTCGCCACGACATAGACTCCGGGAAAAAGGATGGATCCGGTCACAGGGATCTCGGACGCCCCGTGACGACGGCGAAGCACGAACAGGCAGGACACGGTGAGGGCGGCCGATAGCGAGAGTGTCAGCCCGAGGTACCCCAGCAGGGAACGCAGGTCCGATACCAGGACCAGGAGAATGGCCAGGGCCGCCTGTACCAAAATCGCCGCCGTCGGGACTTTTCCGCGGAACTTCAGCGCCGCAGGGAAGACTCCATCGTCGGCCATCTGCGCGAACACCCGCGGGCCCGCCATGATCATCGACGAGACCGAACTCAGGAGCGCGAGCGCCACGATGGCTCGAACGATCTGCGCCCCCGTATCCCCGAGCAGGCTGGACGCCGCGGCAAAGGCGACATCAGGCCGCCCTATCACGTCCTGGCACGGAACCAAGCCCACGAAAATGAGGTTCAGGGCCAGGTAGATGATGGTCACCCCGATGGTGGCCACGAGCATGGCCCTGGGGACCATCCGGGCGGGATCACGCACCTCGCCCGCCACGTACACCGCGGCGTTGAACCCCGAGTAGCTTAGGGAAATCCAGACCAGCGTTCCTGCGAACGCCGCCAGGCTGAAGGGGACGGGTTCGCAGACCGGCCACGACAAAGGCCCCCCGGCCCACTTCACCACGGAAAACCCGACGAACCCGGCGAGGACCAGCAACTTCGCCACCACGACCCCGTTCTGGCCAAAGGCCCCGAGTCGGGGGCGAAAGGCGTGAACGGCAGCGGCAACAATGATGGCGGCAATGGCAATGAGATTGGGGGGCATTGAGGAGTCCGCGGGCCGGATGTAGCTCTCGAAGGCGTGGGCGGCAAAGGCTATCGCCCCGGTGAACCCGGCAAACAGCGAGATCCAGCCGGCCACGAATCCTGCCGCCGGATGCAGGACACGGGAAAGAAAGAGGTACTCCCCTCCGGATTCCGTGAGTCGGCGGGCCAGCGCCCCGTACCCTATGGCTCCACAGATCGCAATGCCTCCGCCCACGACCCATGCCGCGAGCACGCGCGCTGGAGAACCCAGATCGGCCAGGGTGAACCCCGAGGTCGTGAACACACCGGCACCGATCATGTTCGCCACGACAAGGGCCACCAGGGTCCCAGGCCCGAAGTGCCTGCGGTCGCCCAGACTCACGGTTTGCTGAACCGATACAGGAAGTTCTCCTCCATGCCTTCGATCGCGATTTCCTCGAGGAACACGAATCCCGCGGCCTCGATTTCCTCCCGGAAGATCTCTTTCGAGGCCCGCACGTGGCCCTTGATCCAGTCCCGGGATTCCTCATTGCGGTCATAGTCGACCACGGTCATCACTCCCCCGGAACGAAGGGCGGCGAGCATCGACGCCAGCATCGACTCGTAATCATCGAAGTGATGGTAGGTGTCGATCACGATCATCTTGTCGACCGAGGCTGACGGAAGTGTCACCGAGGTATAGGAACTGAACACCGCGGTGACGTTGCCGTAACCCTCTTCATCGGCGACCTGCCGAAGGCGCTCAACGAAGCGGATCGAAATCTCGACCGAAATGACATGACCGGTCTCCCCCACGGCGGCCACCAGGGGTTCGAGGAAAGCGCCGGTGCCCGCGCCGACATCGGCCACGACATCGCCCGACTGGACTCCGGCAACAGCCACGATCTCATCACGCAGGGCAAAGACCTCGCGGCTCTCGTTCTCGAAGCGATTGATCATGCGATCCAGGTCGAGATCGGGATCGGTGTAACCGTCGTTGTGCTGGGCCTGGACAAGGGCAGGTGCCACCAGCAGGGTGGCGGCGAGGATCAGTAAAATAAGTTTCACGCGAGTCTCCAGGGACTGGGCAGGGGTTCAATATGATCGGGGATACAGTTTACCAATACACTCGGCCTATGCAAACAGGGGGACAGGATCACGGTCTGGAAATGGTGGTCGCACATATTTCACTCTCCAAACGAAAACCGGCCAGTAGAATAGGCCGGAGCATGAACGAACCCCGAATCGTCTAGCGAGGAAACACACCCCCACCCTTAGTGCGGGGAGGAGGGGTGGTTTCAGGGAACCATTCACCTGTGATATAGTGCCCCCATTACCCCCAGACGATGGGCCGCTTATGAATTCAGTCCCCAAACGAATCCTACTCCTTGAGGACGAAGAACTCATCGCTCAGGCCACCAGAAAGATGCTCGAAAGGCACGGGTATTCGGTAACCTGCGTGCTAGATGGCAAGGAGGGCCTGGAGGTGGCCTCAACTGGCCACCACGATCTCTGCCTCCTCAACGTGCTCCTGCCCGGAATGGGCGGGTACTCAATTGCGGAGAAACTTCAAGCCGACGGGGTGGCCCTCCCGTTGATCTTCTACACGGGAAAACCTGAAAGAGAGGTCAAAGCGATAGTCCTCACCCTGGGCATCAAGGCCGCCCACATCCAGAAGCCGCCGTCGATTAGGGGGATGGTCGAGAAGATCGAGGAGGTTCTGGACGGAAGGGGCTGGCTGTAGTCATTCCTTCCCACATTTGTGATATAATCACTCCGTGATCAGAATGCGTGTCCGGCCCAGTGGGGCTCGGTCCCAGTTTATATGCCTTGGAGTCACGGAATCTTTGCACAAATATTTGAAAGGAGAGCTCCATGATGCTGCGGATCTTCATTGCTGTGCTCGCATGTTCCGTCGTTCTACCGTCCGTGGCGGCTGCCGATACTCTGGTGTCCGTCCTCGAGCCGGTTTCACTGACGGAACCCAACGAGTTCGACCTCGGGGGCACCGTATCCGGGATCACCGAAGTCACCATGCGGGTCACCGGAGTAGGTGGAGCCATTTGCAAATCCTGCTCGGATATCGATGATACGGTTCACCAGGTGCTGTTCGACTTCAAGTACGACGTCAGGATGGACGACGCATCATTGGCGGAATTCTACCCCGGAAGCGGCGACTATGATTTCGACGTAGATGTGGTGTTGATGCCCGGGGTCCCTGACTGGTCGAGTCTAGAGGACGGTTGGGCGACGGTCACCGTCCAGTACGCCACGTATGAAAATATTTCTCCGCGATGCACCTCTGGTCTCTTCTGCAGCGTGTATCCGGAGATGCATAGGATCGAACTGACGATCACCGCCGATTCGGTCGTGCCCGTAGCCACCACAACCTGGAGCAGAATGAAGGCCCTTTATCGTTGAAAATGGCCCTGATAGGCCCTGTCCCTCCCAAATATTCCGTCCGCATGGGTATCATTGCCGTTACGCGGACCCGAGTATAGCATGTTTGGATGTTCAAAATCATTTCTCTCGCACTTACTGGTGCCCTCAGATCGTGCACTTTGGGCATTCCTCTCCCAGGTTCTCCCTGATTGGCCACGCCACCTGTCCATCGTCCAACCCGACACCGTTATCCGCTGGTATCGGGCTGGTTGGAGGATTTACCGGCGTTGGAGGAGCAATCCTGGAAAGGGCAGGCCACAGGTGTCTGCCGAGGTCCGCGCCCTGATTCGCCGGATGTCCCTGGAGAACCCGTTCTGGGGTGCGCCTCGCATCCACCGTGAACTATTGAAGCTCGGCTTTGAGATCTGCCAGTCCTCGATCGCCAAGTAAATGGTCCGCCGGTCCGACCCACCGAACCAGACCTGGCAAACCTTCATCCGCAACCACATGCCCGAAATGGTTGCCGTCGACTTCTTCACTGTACCGTCCGCCACCTTCACGACGTTTTACGTGTTCCTGATCCTGACCCTCGACCGGCGACGCATCATTCACTTCAACGTCACAAGAAATCCCACTGCCGAATGGACAACTCTGCAACTGGCCAGGCATTTCCCTTCGATACTGCCCCCAGGTCGCCATGGCAGAACGGCTACTGTGAGCGGGTGATCGTGTTGGGTGAAAAACACCTGCGGCGAGTATTGAAGGATTACCTGGCCTACTACCATGATTCGCGCACGCATCTGGGGCTGGATAAGGATGCGCCGGCATCACGGCCCATTCAATATCCCGATCGCTTTGGCTAAGGACAATCCAAGGCTTTGATCTCTTCTATGGTCGGATTGACACTATTTCCAACAGCCGCGAAGGTTCCGTTGAAACCAGATCCACGCATGAAGAGTCCTAATCCGCAGAAGCCGTCCAGTACAGGGTTGTCCAAGAGGAACAGTCCCCCACCGATGCTTTCCAATCCCTCAAGGGAACGCAAATCAGAGAGTCCCGCATTCCGCTGGATTAAGAGCGTTCCCCCTATGTCCCGCAGGCCAGATATGTCTTCAAACCAGCGATTGTCGACAATCGCAACGTCGCCACCAATACTTGCGGGCGAATTGGACACCCTATCCATTCCCGACGCTTGAATGCTGAAATCCCCGCCAATGGATCGCAGCGGCGTTAAGTTTACGCTTTCCAAGCTTGAGTTCTGGTGAATGATCAAGTCCCCCCCTATAACATCCAGACTCGTCCACCTTAAAAGATCAAGATGAGAATTACTGCGAATGAAGAAGTTACCGCTAATGGTACGGAGTAAACCAAGCTCGAGTATATCGCGCAACCCGAGGTTATTCTCGATGATAAAATCGCCACGAATAGTTGTAAGGTCGTTCAGCCCCGCCAGGGTCTCAAGTCGGGTATTCCCACGAATGATGAAGTCGCCGCTCACGCTTGTCAGAGAACCCAAGCCTTCAATGTCCAACAAGTTGGCGTTGTTCTCGATGATTAAATCGCCATCAACTTTTGTAAGGTTGGCTAACCCTGTCAGGTCTGCAAGGAGGTTATTCCTGCGAATGATGACGCTGTCACCGAAGGCGGTAACGCGAGCGAGCGCAGCGGTCCCGGTCAACTTTGGATTGTCGGTGATCAGCAACCCCTCCCCGCCAATGGCTTTCAAGTTGTGCAACCCGGTCAATTCGCCAAGCAGGTCGTTGTAGAAAATTGTCAACCCCCCGACAATAGTCAGATCCCTCAGCGGGGTTAGATCCACAATCGAGCGGTTTGGCTGGTTTTCCACTCCGATCACCAGCCGGTCCGCATAGATGGTTCGTCCTTCGGCCCCGAAAGCGTCTATCTTTGCCTGGGTATCAAGGACTGTTGAAACGACAGGCGTTGGCGCTGCGACTGGGTCGTCGTCGCTGGAGCATGCTGATAGGCAGACCAAGGCAAGGATCACAACCAAGCCCAGTGCGCATTTTATCGATTTCATGAAATCACCTTTTTGGTTGGTCAATATGGCCAGAAGCTTCTTCTATAATGACCATTCGAAAAATCCAACCAAAGGGAGACACACTATTTGAGGGGATTTGGTGTTCCTACAAGCGACATCCCCCACCCCCAGTGCGGGGAGGAAGGGGGATGACCGAATCAGTTTCTCATGGCACTTTCGAGATGTCGGAAATTGGCAGGTAAGTTCACCCGAACAACCGCCTCGCCGGGTGG
>Ga0210065_1000022_pt1 | contig 52361 bp, 44 predicted proteins | sample Muzzi_PWB_D1_FD_185533 | JGI IMG/M metagenome (GOLD analysis project Ga0210065, IMG submission 185533) | Wetland microbial communities from San Francisco Bay, California, USA, that impact long-term carbon sequestration - Muzzi_PWB_D1 (SPAdes) | ecosystem: Environmental > Aquatic > Marine >... | reverse complement strand
GTTTCCTGGTGATTGCTCTCAGCAGCAGTGACCGATAGCACCAGGAGTTCGCAATTAATTTGTCCCTGGTCAGGCGTATATTTGATGGCATTATCGAGCAGGTTGGCCAGGGCGCGCTGCAATCGAGGCAGATCGCCGGCGACCAGCAGCGGTTGCGAATCGTGATTGACTGTTAACTTCAACTGCTTGTCTTCGGCGACTGCCGAATAGAGTTCTGTGACGTCTTCGACCAGGGCTGACAGGTCGATCAAATCTTTGGCCAGCGGCTGAATACCGGCATCGGTCTCCGCAATCTCCAGCATGGTGTTGATCATTCCGACCAGCCGGTCGCTCTCCTCAATCACCATTCCCGCCATCTCCTGATACTCCTCAAGCGCCTGTTTGCCAGTCAGGGTGGTTTCGGCCAGGCCACGGATGCGGGTCAGCGGGCTGCGCAGATCATGGGCGAACTGGGCGAAGAACTGGGTGCGGAAGCGGTTCATTTCCTCCACGCGATGCCTGGCCACCACTTCATCGACGAAGTCCTTCTTCAGGCTGATGCGATGGGCGTAGATGGCCGCCTCGCGCGCCGCCTCGGCCAGCAGGTCGAGGTCTTCGGCCACGTAGCTCCGGCCCGTGCTCTTTTCGCCCAGTAGCAGTTGCCCGAAGCGGATGCCCTCGGCTTCGACGGCTTGCGCCAAAACAAACCCGTCGTTCTGCCAGGAGGCGGGGAACCCCTGGGTCTCGATGCCGGGGCGGGCCGTCATGCCGGGCAGGGCCATCACGGGCACGCCGGCCGGCAGGATGCCGACAGGAGTTTCGGCATCGCCCCTGGTGTTGGCCTGGAAATCCTCGTCATCGTCCCGCAGAAGGACCGCGGTCGCATTGGGCCTGAGGTGGCGCCCGAGAAAGTCGGCGAGCAGGTCGACGATCTGCTGGTGGTCCTCCACCTCCCGCAGTTCGTTCCGCAGGGCGGCCAGGGCCTGATTGTGGTTGTAGCGGATCTTGAAGATGACCCGGTCGATCAGCTGCGCGAATCCCTGGCGCGTGGGGGTGAACAGCATGGCGGCCACCGTCGTGGCGATGATCGGCACGAAAGGAGCGGTGGCCGGCCAGCGCTCCTGGACCCTCTGCCCGATGAACACGCCGATCACCGCGTAGATACCGACCATCATGGAGGCCAAAAGAACGTACAGGAGACTTCGCCGGATGATGATGTCCACATCCAGCCACTTGTGCCGGATGACCACGAAGCTCATGGCGATGGGCGTGACTACCGAGAACAGGCGGGTCACCTCGACCGGAAGCAAGGGCGCCCCTCCGATGACCGTCGGCAGGGCGTGGAGGCAGATGTAGGGCGTCGATCCCATGGTGATGCCCCAGAGCAGCCACTTGACCTGCTCGCGCTCGCGCTCCTTTTCCGAGCGCTGATACCCGTAGATCATGCCCACGCAGCCGAATCCGAAAAACAGCGCCAGGAATATGATGCCGGCCCGGCGCGGTATGTCGATGGCGTCCCAGCTGCCGCTCCCCTCGAACCACCTGAGCCAGGCCCCGAAATGCCAGGCGGCCAGGGCCAGGCCGAGGGCCATGATGGCCGGCACCAGCCACGGGAAGCGCTGGGCGACCATGATGCGCCGCGGGAACGTCAGCCCCACGTGAAGCATAAGGGTGGGCATGATGACCAGGGAGGTGATGCGGATCAGGGGGAGCGCCGCCCCCGGCCAGGTGGGGCCCTGGGGAGGATAGATTCCGCCGACCATGACCGTCAGGCCATAGAGCAGGCAGGCCCAGAAAAGATCCCGCGCGGGGATCTTGTCGACCCGGGGGGCGAAGACGAACAGGGAAACCGCGAGAAAGAACAGGCCGTTGATCCGGGTGACCCAGCGGTGGAAGGAAGTGTACAGGTTGCGGGTGGTGATCAGGGTGCTGGTTGAGCCGTCCTGGCTGCGGACCAGCAAGGGGTAGCCCACGGGCTCGCCGGCGACCCGGGCGAGGAGCTCGTACTCGCTGTCGACCTTGTATTTTCCGACCAGGACGGGATAGGTGAGCTGGTCCCTATCGAAATCCGACGGCAGACCCGACACGTGGGTTTGGGCCATGCCCCCGAGTATGTACAGACTGATCGCGACCAGTGCGATCGCGGTGTGCACCCAGGTCGACGGATTCCAGGCGAGGCGGGGCCAGCCCTGGCCGTCGGTTGCCTGTTGGCTCATGGTGTCTCCCCCCAAAGGTGTCCGGATTTAGCGGAGCGAAGTTCCGCTCCAGGCTGCGCTATGCCGCCGGCGGTCCTGATCCGGGATCCGACCCGAAGGTCAAGTCGTGGCGCACAAGTGGGAGAGAGGAACTTGCTAGCCGTATATTGGAAAGTATTTTAACTCATCACAGCCAGCCTTCGGGCTGGGGAAATGATTGTCCGATATCGCGGGGTGGATGTCAATTGCGTTGGGCCGGACCGGTGGGGGATCAGGCCATGGCGCAAGGCAGGAGGGCCCACGTGGGCCCAAAGGCCCCTACTTCCCCTTGCCGCTCCGGGGATGAGGGGCCTTCCGGCCGCTGGGGCGGGCCTTTCGGTGATCGGCCGCCGGGGTCCCCAGCAGCTTCTTCCCGGTCAGCTTCGCGAACGGCTTCAGGGCCGCGGCCGTCCAGCGGGCCACGATCCCGTGCCGCAGCTTGACCGACGTGTCCAGGCGGGTGTGCAGCATCCGGGCGCATTCGTCCGGGCGCACGGGGTAGATGGTGCACCGGCCGCGGTCGAAGAAGACGCACCGGCCGGGTTGGGCCAGTTCGGGCAGGGTCCAGACGCTGCCGGGCTTCTTGCCGTCGCGCAGCTTGTGGGGCATGACGCCGTGCCGAAGATTTCCGTCGGGCATGGCCGTCACACCGATGGCGAGGTACTTGGCGAAGGTCTCCTCCAGCGTCAGGCCCAGATGCCTGGCCAGCGGCTGGATCTGGTCGGGCGTGAACCAGCCGGGCGAGTTGAGGCAGGCGGCGCGGCACTGGCGGCAGTCGCAGCTGCTGACCGGCGGGCCGCCGCGGTCGGAACGGGGAGTGGAGGGGGTCATGGGTTTCCTGCCTTCGGGGTCACGGCCCTGGGCAGGGCCAGGTTCCCCAGGCCGGCTCCCGGGTCCTTCAATCCGTGCCCGGTAACCAGCACGGCGATCTGGTCGCTACGGGTTATCAGGCCCCGATCGAGGGCCGTCAGGACGCCGGCCAGGCCCGCGGCTCCCGAGGGCTCGGCGAACACGCCCGCCAGCCGGGCCAGCAGGCCGATGGCCTCGAGGATCGCCTCATCGGGGACCGCGAGGAAAGCGCCCCCGGTGGCCGCGACATTGCGCCACGCCTTGACCCGGTTGCGGGGGATGCCGACGCCGATGGAGTCCGCACAGGTGGACACCTTGACCGGTGTTACCGCGGCCAGGATCCCGGGTCCGCTCATTTCCCGCCGCCCATTTCCGACCGCGTCCCAGGCCCGGGCCAGGGGAGCCGCCCCGGCGGCCTGGACACCGATGACGCGGGGCGTTTTTTCGATCAATCCCAGTTCCCGCAATTCGGCAAAGGCCTTGGCGACCGAGGAGATGATGCAGCCGTCCCCGACGGGCACCAGGACCGCGTCGGGCAGGTCCCGGCCGCTGCCCGCAAAGCCGTCGGTCAGGGTGGCGGCCAGTTCCAGCGCGACGGTCTTCTTGCCCTCGACCAGCAGGGGGTTGTGGGCGCAGTTGCGGCTGTACCAGCGGTGCCTGGTCATTTCGGCGATGGAAAGATCGAAGGCCTGGTCGTAGGTGCCGTCCACGGGGATGAGGTCGGCGCCGTGCAGCAGCAGCTGGGCGAGCTTGGCCCGGGGCGCGGACGCGGGCACGAAGATGGTGCAGGTCATGCCGGCCCGCGCGGCCAGGACGGCCAGGCTGGCCGCCGCGTTGCCGGTCGAGGCGCAGGCCAGATGGCCGATGCCCAGCTGCCTGGCCCGGGCCATGGCCACGGCGCTGGCCCGGTCCTTCAGGCTCGCCGAGGGAAGACAGGTGTCGTCCTTCAGGACCAGGCAGCGCAGACCCAGATGCTCGGCCAGCCGTCCGGGTCGGTGAACGGGGGTTTCGCCAACGGTCCAGGCGGAATGATCACCCGCCGGCCGAACGGGCAGCAGAGGCGCGAACCGCCACAGGCCCTTCAATCCGGGATCAATGATCGAACCGGCGGCCTTGATGGCCGCGTAGTCGTAGACCGCGTCGAGGATCCCGTCCACGCCGCATTCCGCGCAAACGAAACCGTCGTAGTCCGTGGGGTAGTCCCGGCCGCAGACCACGCAGCGGCAACCCAGCCACCGGGAGTTGGCGGAAACGGCGGGAAGTTTGTCCACCGATCGGCTCATCGGACCTCCTACATGGTCAGGCCCATGATGGCCTTGGCGGTGTGCAGGCGGTTTTCCGCTTCGTCCCAGACCACGGAGTGGGGCCCGTCGATCACGCCATTGGTGACCTCGGCGCCGCGGCTGGCCGGCAACGGGTGCATGTAGATGGACTCGGGACGGGTCAGGGCCATCCGCTCCTCGTTGCACACCCAGCCGGGATATTTCTCGATGTGCTGCACGGCGGCTTCCCGGTTGGGCTCGTGCACCAGGCAGCCCCAGCTCTTGGGGTAGACGATGTGGGCGTCCTCGAAGGCGGCGTCCATGTCGTCGACCATCTCGAATTTCGAGCCGCCCTTCGCGGCGTTGGCCTTGGCCTGGGCGATGAAATCGGGCAGGAGCTTGAACTCGGGCGGATGGGCCAGGGTCACGTCGAGCCCGAAGCGGGTCATCAGCAGGATTTCGGATTGCGGGACCGAGATGGGCCGCACGTAGCTGGGGGCGTAGGTCCAGCTGACGACCATCTTGCGGCCGCGGATGCCGTCGGGGAATTTCTCGCGGATGGTCATCAGGTCGGCCACCGCCTGGCAGGGATGGTACAGGTCGCACTGCATGTTGATGACCGGCACGGAGCTCATCTCGGCCACCGAGCGGATGAACTTGTTGCCCAGGCCCCAGTCGCAGTTGCGGATGCTGATCCCGTGGCCGAACCGGCTGAGGACGCGGGCGGTGTCCTCGGCGGTTTCGCCGTGGCTGACCTGGAGTTTTTCCGGCGTGAGGTCATGGGCATGGCCGCCCAGCTGGGTCATGCCCGCCTCGAACGAGTTCCGGGTGCGGGTGCTCTGTTCGTAGAACATCATGAACAGGGTCTTGTCCGGCAGGAGCCGGTGGGGCACGCCGCCGGCGAACTTCTGTTTCAGTTCCGTGCTCGTGGCCAGGAGGAATTCGATTTCCTCGTCGGTCCACTCCTGGGTGGAAATGAAGTGTCGGCCCCGCAGATCCATGATGGTCCCCTTCGGTTGGGTTGTGGAAAGGAACCATAACCCAATCCCGCCGGCCAAGGCAAACCTGCATGTGCCGGGGGCAAACAAAAAAACCGCCCGCCAAATAGGCGGGCGGCGGTGTCGGTCCGGACCAGGGCCCGGTCTAGCGGAAGCTGGCCTTCAACGCACCCCAGGAGGAGGCGCTGATGCCCACGGCGCCGCAGTCGGCGATGTGGTGGCCAAGGCCCGAGAAGACATCGATCCCGAAAAAGGACCATTCCAGACAGGGGTCGAACACATCGCCGGAATCCGTGTCCCCCGTGCAGATGCTGCTCAGACGGCGCATGGTATGATTGGCGGTGTTGCCTTCGTCGCAGGCCCAGTAGCTGCCGGGGTCTTCGCCCACGCGGCCGAAACTGTCGACGACCTGGCTGCCGGCGAAGACCAGGACCAGGGCGTCGTTGCCGTTGAAGTTGATGTTGGTGTTCGTCTGGTTGGCCAGGGACAGGAGCGACGGGTCGGCCAGGGGAGAGGTGATGACCCAGGTCTCGCCCGGCTGAAGGTCCACTTTGTCCAGGGGGATGCTCACCGCGGAGGTGGAACCGTTGGAGTAGCGCTCGATGGAATAGGCGCCAAGGTCAATGAAGTCCTCGGTGCCGTTGAATATTTCAATGGCCTTGTTGTTGCCGGAACCTTCGACATATTCGCTGATGATCAGATTGCTGGTCTGGGCGAAGGCGGCACCGGCGATGAGGCAGAAAATCGAAACGAGAAGCATTAACCTGTACATCATCGAACTCCCGTTCGGACAGGGTTCCAAGTCAGGACGCACGACCACTGCGCGGAGGCCGTCCGGATCCTGGGGCGATGGTGATATTATATCAAATCACATCAACATCTGTCAAACCAATTCAACCGCTCCACGGGGGAAACTCCTGTAAAATAAACAGTTTTACGCGTCGGGCAATCGCGAACTCATGACCCGGCAGCCAGTTCACCCGGCAGAGCCGCGTAAAACGCGCAGGCGGTCAATAGGTCCTCCACGGGCACATGTTCGTTGGCCGAATGGGCCACGCTTTCCAGGCCGGGTCCGAAACCGAAGCAGGCAACGCCATGCAATCCGGTGATGGCCACCCCGTTGGTCGAAAACGTCCAGCGCGAAATCTCCGCGTCGCGGCCGGTGACCGCACCGAAGGCCCGCGTGGCGGCGCCGAGGGCGGGATGGTTCTCGTCCATGATCCAGGTGGGGTAATACTTGTCCATGGGATAGACCAGACCCGTCCAGGATTTTTCCTCGTAGACGAGGGTGAACACTTCGGCGGTGACCCCGGCGCCAGCCAGGGCCGCCTCGATTTCGGCCAGGGCGGACTCGCGCGTTTCCCCGACGGTCAGACGCCGGTCGATGTGGATTTCCGCCACGTCGGGCACGGCGCACAGACTGGGCCCCTTGCTGCCGATCCAGGTCACCGTGCAGGTCCCCTTGCCCAGGAAACCATCATCGGTCAGGCGCTCGTTCAGCTTCTCGATGGCCTGGATGGCGGGCGTGATCTTGTAGATGGCGTTGTCGCCCAGGTGGGGCATGCTGCCGTGACAGGACCTGCCGGTCACCCTGACCCTGATTTCCATGCGCCCGCGCTGGCCGCGGTGGATCTTGAGGCCCGTCGGTTCGGTGGACACCACCAGCTCGGGGGTGAGGGTCTTTTCGGACAGGATGTGATGCCAGCACAGGCCGTCGCAATCCTCCTCCATGACCGAGCCCACCATCCAGACCTGCATGCCGTCCAGCAGTCCCAGCTCCTTCATGATGGCGCCGGCGTAGACCATGCCGGCCATGCCGGCCTTCTGGTCGACCGCGCCGCGGCCGAAGATCAGGCCGTCTTCGACCTTGCCGGTGAAGGGGTCGCTGTCCCACTGGTCGGGATCGGTGACGTCGACGGTGTCCAGGTGGGCGTCGAAGGCCAGCACGCGGGGGCCGTCGCCGACCCGGCCCAGGACGTTGCCCAGCGGATCGATGACCACCTCGTCGAATCCGACCTTTTCCATTTCGGCGGCCACGCGGCGGACCACGGCTTCCTCCTGCCCGGACAGGCTGGGCACCGCGACGATGTCCCGCAGGAAGGCCACCAGCGAGGGCTCCAGCTCACGGACGCGCGCGAGGATTTTGGCGGAATCATTCCGGCTCATGAGGTCAGTCCCATCGTTTTCCAGACCCGGGCCGCGGTGGCCTGCAGCAGGCCGGCGTCCGCGGGTGGGGCATCGCCATTGAGGTAGACACGACGGCCGCCGACAAACACCGAATTGATGTCCCAGGGATGGAAGTCGAACAGCAGGTGGCCCAGCCAGTTGGCCGTGTTCAGGGGGGTCTTCTGGAATTTGTCCAGGATGATGAAGTCCGCCGGGGCGCCGGCGTCGAGACTGCCGAAGGCCTCGCCGAAGATTTCCCGGGCCAGGCGGAAGTTGCCCAGCCAGAAGCGGGCGGCGTTCGCCTGGGTCAACGGGCCGCGTCCGCCCTCGTTGCCCCGGAAGAAGGTGGTGCGCAGCTCGCCCCACATGTTGTCGTCCAGTCCGTCGGAGCCGATGCCGCAATTGACCGGGAAACGGTCCACCGGGGCGCGTCCCACCCCGTTGTTCATGTTGGATCGTCCGCAGTGGATCAACCAGGCGCCCTTCTCGTCCAGCACCTGCATGTCCAGGGGGGAGAGGTCCACGCCGTGGGCGAAGATGCTGCCCGGCCGCACGAGCCCGAAGTCGGACAGCCGGTCCAGGGGATCCTTCCAGCCGCGGTCGTGACTGACCTCGCGGTCGGTGGTGCCTTCGGCCAGGTGGATGTGGATCCCCGCGCCCATGCGGCTGCAGATGCCCTCCAGCAGGGTCAGGGTGCGCTCCTCGAGGGTGAAGCTGGCGTGGGCGCCGACCATGCCGCGGAATTTTGGAATCCCCGTACCGGGGGCGTCCACCAGCTTCTGCAGGTAACGTTCGGTTTCCTCGAGGGTGGTGTCCCGTAATCCCTTGCCGCCCCGGTCGGTGACCTCGTAACACAGGCAGCCGCGCAGGCCGACCTCGGCGATCCCCTTTTCGACGCGGTCCAGCGAACCGCCGACGCTCGCCAGGCTCGCGTGATGGTCGAAGATGAGGGTCGTGCCGCAGCGCACCGCGTCCCAACTGCCGGCCAGGGCGCTCAGATAGGTGGCGTCGGCGTCGAGGGCCCGGTCCAGGGGCCACCAGATTTCCGTCAGGATGTCGGTGAATGTTTCCAGGGGGACCCGGGGCAGGGGCATGCCCGCGGCCAGGGTGGCGTACAAATGTCCGTGGGCGTTGATGTTGCCCGGCAGGACCACCTGACCCTGCAGGTCGACCATCTCCTCACCTTCGGCAGGTTGCAGGTCGGCGCCGCGTTCGGTGATCCGCTCCCCGGTGATCCTCAGGTCGCAGGTCACGACCCGGGGGGCGGCTTCGGCGTCCAGGGCCACGGGAAAGTAGTCGAGCACGGTTCCGTTTTTCAGAAGCAGTCCACTCACCGAATTCCTCCTGCCTGTAGGACGTTTGGCATGGCCGGACCCCGAGGCGGGCCAGGAGGCAAATCTAACACAGGAACCCCAGGAAACAAAAGGCCCCGAGCGGGGCCTTTTGAATTGGTTTGGATAACGGGAATCACTCCTGGTCGGGCAGCAGGTCGTCCGTGGGCTTGAAGATGTTGTTGACCGTGTAGTCGGTCACGATCCAGACCTGCGGCAGGTTGTGGATCCTCATCCAGGTGCCGGCCTGGCGGTCCCCTTCGGCGGGAAAGGAATTGCCGAACTCGAGAACCAGGTCGCTGCCGTCCTCGCGGACCAGGGTGGCCGTGCGCGAGGGCGGCTCAAGCCCGAAATCCCCGGCGCCGGAGGGGTCGTCCACGTTCACGGCCCGGATGTTGACCGCCGCGCCCATCAGGGCGTCGGCCTTGGTCTTGGCCAGGGCCCGGGGTTTGTTGCCGGCCAGCTTCCATTCCCAGGTGGTGCGGTCCCAGGTGACGGTGTCGGACTCGGCGACCGTGTCGTCGGCTCCGGGCTGGGGGTGGTTGGGGGAGAATTCCTTGACCAGTTCCCGGGTACCGTCCTGGTCGGTCAGGATGATCCGGTCGATGGTCAGCCGGTCCTCCTGCACGGCCTGAAGATCCAGGAAGTGCTTGAAATCCGGAATTCCCGGCCCGTTGTACAGACCCATCTGCGCCAGGAGGTTGGTCGGCGTCAGATAGACCGCGCTGGAGTCGGGACGGCGGACGAAGTTGCCCTGGGAATTCTCGGGTTTGTCCCCGATGTCCACCGCCAGGACCACCTCGCCGTCCTGGCCGTAGCCCCGGACCAGCAGGGCGTCCTGGTCGGACAACCCGTAGTCCGCGAGTACGGCCTCGCTGTCGGAACGGAATTCGCCGCTCAGGCCGCTCAGGTTGCTCAGCAGGGAATCGATCCGCTGCGGGTTGGCCGGCGCGTCCCAGGCCGAGGTCACCACCCAGCCGGTGGGGGTGCTCACCAGTTCGACCGCGGGGTCGCCTTCACCCTGGCCGAGCGTGATCCGTTCCAGCTCGTCGGCGGTGACGGTCACCGGCACGACCTTGGTGCTGGCGGGTTGGCTGGTGCTTTTCCGGTAGTTCGCTTTCTGGAGCAGGTTGAGGCCCAGAAGGACCACGAGGACCGCGGCCAGGATCAGGATGTTTCGATTCTTGAGCATTGTCGCTGTCCTCCTTTATCCGGTTGCCCCGGCGGCATGCCGGGTGGCTTCGCGATAACGGGCGGCTTCCTTGCGCCGCATGCCCGCGCGCATGATCCCGTAGCCGGCCAGCAGGACCGGGACCAGGAACACGCCGAACAGGCGCCACACCATCTTCTGTTTGGCGTCCACGGGCTTGATCACCCGTTGGGTGAGGGTCTTGCTGCGGATGTCCAGCAGGTCCTGGGATCCGGCCAGGAAATCGACCGCGTTGAGCAGCAGCAGGGCGTTCTGGCCGGCGCCGAGGATGTTGTCGTCGAACATCTTGGCGCTGCCCACCAGGAACAGGCTGCCCGGGGCCGGCTCAACCGGAGCGGGTTGCGCCTGGATATCCGACAGGGGGTCGTCCATGCCCGTTTGATCGGATTCGGCCCCTGGCCAGGCGGGGACCTCACGGCCTTCGAAGGTGTCGGGGAAGATTCCCTCGACCAGGACGGCCAGGGGCTGGGCGCCCAGCTTGTTTTTCCCTTCGGGGCTCAACATGGCTTGGGTCACCGGGCCCTCGGACCAGGGTTCGGTCCAGACCTCATCGCTGCTGAACATCAAATCGGTGATCTCGAGCCCGTCGGCGGCCAGCTTGTCGGGGTCGCTTTCGATCGGCGTCCCCCACAGATAGAAGACCGCGCCAATGCGGTTGACCAGGGGAGAATCCTGGTCCATCTGGGCCTCGGTCACGCGGATCTGGATGGGAAGCCGCACCGGCTCCCGCGTCTGCATGCGCAGCCCGCCCAGGTTGACCTCGCGCGGCAGATCGATGGTCTCGCTGGCCTCGTCCATGAAATGGTCCTCGCCCACGGTCAGTCCGAATCCGGAGAGCATGGGCTCCAGGCCGGTCTCGATCGACTGCCCGCTGATGGACCACCCGCCCTGGGGGGCGGGGCTGTACCCGTATTCGTGGGCCTGAACGGCCATGATAACCGGCACACCGCGGCGGAGGGTGCGGTTGATCTCGTAGACCTGTCGCTCGTTCAGCGGGCTGGTGGCCATCACGATCAGGGCGTCGGCATCCTCGGGAACGGTCGAGGCTTCGGTGAGGTCCACCGGAACGGCCTCGTAATGGCCCTGCGTCATCAGTTGGGCCAGCTGGCTGTACTGATCGGTCGGCTCGGGCGGCTGCATGCCCTGCTGCAGGTACATCATGGCCAGCTGCTGGTCGACCGGCTTCTTGGGCCCGAAGATGGCGATTTTCGGCGCCCTCTCACGGGTCAGCCGGTACACGGGGCCGATGATGTCCTGCTCGAGCGCGGCCAGGTTCTGGGGCAGCACCTGGGGAAGGATCTCCTCGGGCTTGTCCTTGTAGGCGATGGTGATGGCGCTCCAGATCAGCTTGATGCCCATCTCGTCCTTCTCGATGGACTGCACCTGGAACGGCCGGATCCCCTTGGCGGTCAGCGTCTGCTGCATCTCCTCGTCGTCCTGGGGATTGTACACCTGGTAGTCGAGCATGCCGTCGGCCACCTGCTCGAAGTTGCGCATCTGTTCGGTGATGTCGCGCTCGAGGGTCCGCAGCTGGGTCGGCATCTTGTCCGCCGGGGTGATGTAGAGTTTCACCTGGACAGGCACCTGCAGCCCTTCGAGGATCTTCGCCGCCGCGGGGGACATGGTGAACAGACGGTCGCTGGTCATGTCGACCCGGGCGCCTGGCAGGTTGTCCAGCACCGAGATCAGGAAAAACACGATGGCCGTCAGCAGCAGGGCCGATACGGCAAACGTGAGACGGAAATTACTGCGCTTGGTATTCATTAGTATTTCCTCCCTTTCAGCCACAGCGTGTTGAGGGAGAGGAACACCGCGGTCAGTCCGAGGAAGTAGGCCAGGTCACCGAGGGTGATCACGCCCCGCTGCATCATCTCGTAATGGTCCGACAGGCCCAGGAAGTGCTGCAGGAAGGAGCCGAAGCCGGGAAGCCAGCCGTCGATCACCGCGGCCACCCCGGGCACGCCGACGATGAAGATCAGGAAGCAGGCCATGATGCCCAGGATCACGGCCGAGATCTGGTCGCGCATCAGGCCGCTGGTGAAGGTGCCGACGGCCAGGTACAGGCCGCCCAGCAGCGCGGCGCCGATGTAGCCGCTCCAGATGGCGCCGAGATCGGGGTTGCCCAGCGCCGAAACCATGATGGGCAGGGGCAGGGTGCCCAGCAGGGCGACCAGGTAGAAGGCGAAGGCCGCCAGGTACTTGCCCATCATGACCTCACGGGTGCGCATGGGCAGGGTCATCAGCAGCTCGAAGGTGCCGATCCTCTTGTCCTCGGCCCACAGCCGCATGCTGACCGCGGGAATGAAGAAGATCAGGAAGATGGGCAGCTGTCCGAAGAAGCCCCGCAGGTCCGCCGCGCCGTTGAGGAAAAATCCGGTCATGAAGACCCCGGAATTGAACATCAAAAACGCGATGATGAAGATGTAGGCGATCGGACTGTTGAAATAGGAGGCGAATTCACGCCGGAAGATGGTCATGGTGTTCTGCATCTAGGCCACCTCCTTCCGGTCGCGCCGGCCCGATCGTTTGGTCAGGGCGATGAAGGTGTCCTCGAGGCTGAAGGTGGCCTCGTGCAGCTGGGTCAGGTCCCAACCGCGGGCGCGGGCCAGCCGGTCCAGGGCGCCCACCAGATCGGTGTCGAAGGGGCCGCGGACCTCGAAGCGGCTGCCGCCGCCGGTCAGGGGCTTCACCTCGGTCACCTCGGGGAGGTCCCGCAGGGCCGTTTCGACCGAAGCGGCATCGGCGCCCAGGCCCACGAAGACGCGGTTGGTGCCCATGGCGTCCCGCGAAAGATCGCCCACGTTGCCGTCGGCGATGATCCGGCCCTCGTTGATGATCACGACACGGTCGGTGACCGGACTGACTTCCTGGAGGATGTGGGTCGAGAAGATGATGGTCTTGTGCCCGGCGAGGCTCTTGATCAGGTCGCGGATCCCGAGGATCTGCATGGGATCCAGGCCGCTGGTGGGCTCGTCCAGGATCAGGATCTCCGGATCGTGGATGAGGGCCTGGGCCAGGCCTGTCCGCTGTTTGTAGCCCTTGGACAGCTCCCCGATGTTCTTCTTGTATTCGGTGACCAGGCCGCACGCCTGTACGCACCAGTCCAGGCGGCTGTTCAGCTTGGCGGCGGAAAGGCCGCGGGCCTGGCCGACAAAAGTCAGGTATTCCTGGACGTTCATGTCCAGGTAGAGGGGAACATTTTCCGGCAGATAGCCGATGCGGCGCCGCACCTCGAGCGGCTGCTCCAGGACATCGATCCCATCCACGGTGACCTGACCCTCGTCCGGGGCCAGGAACGTGGTGATGATCTTCATGGTCGTGCTCTTGCCGGCGCCGTTGGGGCCCAGGAAACCCAGGATTTCTCCCCGGTCCAGGCGGAAGGAAACGTCGTCGAGCGCGCGCATGGTCCCGAAGCTCTTGGAAATGCCACGAACTTCGATCATTGCGAAGACTCCTCAGGGGTTGGCTTGATACTTCTGGATTAATAAGGGCAAATTGGCGCCAAATATAAGCGCAACGTCCCGGAAACTTCAACAGCTAGGAAAAGTTCCGGGAAATTCCCCAAAATTCCCGGTGGCGGTGGCTTTGTTTTATCGTATATTTGCGATTGACGATAAAGGAGGTTCCCATGGTTCGCCCGAACGAGGAAAGATTCAGCTCCGACCTGGTCGCCCTGGCCGCCCTGGCCAAGGCCCTCAGCCACCCGGGGCGCCTGGAGATCCTGAGGATCCTGGCCGACGGGGACTGCCTCTGCGGGGACATCGTGGGCCGCATGCCGCTGTCCCAGTCCACGGTTTCCCAGCACCTGAGGGAATTGAAGAACGTGGGCCTGATCCGGGGAAACATCAGCGGACCCCGCACCTGCTATTGCCTGGATGCCGAGGCGGTGTCGCGGGCCGGAGCGGGGTTCGCCGCCCTGTTCGCCGGAATATCCCGTGTTCGAAGTGAAGGAGGCTGTCATGAAGAATGCCGATGAAATCAAGAAAATCGTCCGGACGACGTACGGGGAAATCGCGCGCCAGTCGGGCGGCTGCTGCGGCCCCGCCGGCTGCGGTGAGTCCCTCGGCGGCGTCAACTTCGCCGAAGACTACCGGGGCCTGGACGGTTATCTTCCCGAAGCCGACCTGGGGCTGGGCTGCGGCATTCCCACCGAATACGCGGGGATCGAAGCGGGGCAGACGGTGATCGACCTGGGCAGCGGCGCGGGCAACGATGTCTTCGTGGTGCGCGCGGTGGTGGGCGAGGGTGGCCGGGTCATCGGGCTGGACATGGTGGCGGACATGGTGGCCAGGGCCAGGTCCAACGCGGCCAGGCTGGGATACGACAACGTCGAATTCCACCTTGGCGAAATCGAGGACATTCCCCTGCAGGACGGCGTCGCCGACGTGGTGGTGAGCAACTGCGTGTTGAATCTGGTGCCGGACAAGGCCGCCGCGTTCCGTGAAATCCACCGGGTCCTCAAACCGGGTGGACATTTCTGCGTGTCGGACATCGTGATCGTGGGCGAACTTCCCGACGCCCTGGCCGAAGCCGCGGCCGCCTACGCCGGCTGCGTGGCCGGAGCCCTGCCGAAAAAAAGGTACCTGGAGACCATCGAGTCGGCCGGGTTTGCCGGAGCGACCATCAGGTCCACGCGACAGGTACATCTGCCGGACCGTTTCGTGGAGGATGTCCCGGATCCGGCCGGCTCCGCGGATTTCGAATCCGGCTCCTTCGGCATTTACAGCATCACCGTGGTGGGCTACAAAGAGGCATGACGAGAACCGCCCCCTTTGAACGATTTGAACCGAAGCTCTGGCGGTACGAACTGCCCGGCGGATGGATCGTCCTGGCCGGGAAGAACGATCAGGACAACGATTTCCTTTCGCTGAAAATGGCGAAGGCCAACGACTACTGGTTTCATGTCAAGGGTCTTCCGGGCAGCCACGTGCTGTTGCAGGTGCCGGCCGGTGAGGAACCTGACAACAGCACCCTCAAGGCCGCCGCCGCGGTGGCGGCCTGGCACAGCAAGAAGCGCGCGGCCAAACAGGTGGCCGTCAGCTGTACCCAGGCGCGATTCGTGACCAAACCGCGGGGGGCCAAGCCGGGCACCGTGGAGATTCGCAGGGAAAAGGTGTTGACCGTCCGTCCGGCCATACCCCAGGAGTCATGATGCTGGAACAGATCAACCTCTGGATGAACGTCCACCTGGCCAACCAGTTCTGGCGGGTGGGCCTGATTCTCGCCCTGGCGATCATCACCGCCCTGGTGTTGAGGATTTTCCTGCTGCCGCTCATCCATCGCCTGACCCGGAAATCCGCTTCGGAAGTCGACGACCAGGTGGTCGACCTGCTGGTCCTGTCGATCACCCGCACGGTGGTCCTGCAGGGGGTGCACCTCGCCACCCTGGATTTTGTCGCCGACCCCAAACTCGACCGCGTGGTCACGAGTTTCGTGGTCACCCTGATGATCATGATCTGGGGACGCTTCTTTTCACTCTCCACCGGCATCGTGTTCCGGCGCTTGAGTGAAAATGCCGACAAGTACAACTGGCTCCAACCCCAGACCCTGCCCCTGGTCCAGTTCGCCTCCAAGGTTCTCATCTTCGGGGTCATGACATACATGATCATGTCCGCCTGGCACATCAACCTGACCAGCTGGCTCGCCAGCGCCGGGGTCCTGGGTATCGCGGTGGGTTTCGCGGCCAAGGACACCCTGGCCAACTTCATCTCGGGCGTCTTCATCCTGGTGGACGCGCCCTACAAGGTGGGGCAGTACATCATCATCGACGGCGAAACGCGCGGGGTGGTCACCGACATCGGCATGCGTTCGACCCGCCTGCTGACCCGGGACAATGTCGAGGTCACGGTGCCCAACGCGGTCATCGGCAACGCCAAGATCGTCAACGAATCCAGCGGGCCCTCGTTGCGCATGAGGGTGCGGATCAACGTGAGCGTGGCCTATGGGAGCGATGTGGACCAGGTCCGGTCGATCCTCCTGGCCTGCGCCCGGGATGTTCCCAACGCCAGCAATGACCAGACCCCGGTGGTGAGGTTCCGGGCCATGGGGGAATCGAGCCTTGATTTCCAGATCCTGGCCTGGGTCCAGCACCCGGTGTTCCAGGGCCGGGTGATCGACGAAATCAACGGCCGGGTCTACAAGGCCCTCATGGAAGCCGGAATCGAGATCCCCTTCCCCCAAAGGGATCTGCACGTGAAATCCTGGCCGTCGTCGCCCCAGATCGACGGTAAAGAGGTCCCCCAAAAGGAAGCGCCTTCGGAATAACCTCAATTCCGAAGGCGCCGACCTGTTGAAAAGGTGATCAGGGGTTTCTAGCCCCCAAGCTTGACCGTGAGGCCAATGGCCGCTTCCCACTGCCAGATGGCGTTGCCACCCACGGAGATCCCGCCGCCGCCGGTGCCGAACCACAGGCCGCCACTGGTGTTGTAGAAAGTCGGGCAGACCTTGAAGGTGCCCCGCAGCCCGACCTTCTGTGCTTCCCCGAAATAGGATTTGAAGCCCAGACCCAGGGTCATCGAGAACTTGGTGGTGGAGGTCACATTGTAGGTGGTATCCGAATCGTTTTCGTCAATCTGCACGTAGTCCTGCGAGGGGGAGTAGTAGGTCGCGCCCAGGCTGCCCAGGACAAAAGGCTGGACCCGGCCGGGGGCCAGGGTCCGGATCGACCCGATCTGCCAGTAGTTCACCGACATGTCGGTCAACGTCGTGATGCCCTGGTAGTCGAGGTCCAGGCTGCCGTCCTGACGCGTGTAGCTGATCTCGATGGCCTGCGCCGGACTCATGTAATAGTCCAGGGCCAGTCCGTAACTGGGACCGGTTCCGGTGCGCAGTTTCACGTTGTTGAAGGTGTTGTAGGTGAGGTCGATGTTGCCGCCCCACATCGAGCCGTAGGTGGCGCTGAGTTCGGCGTGGGGAATGAAGCCAGCCGGCGGGACAATCGCTCCGCCGCGGCGCTGGGCCAGGGCCTCACCGGCAGCGGTTGTCAGAACCATGGCCGTCAGGGCGACGATCGCCAGCCATTTCAGGTTTTTCATCGGGATCTCCTTCTGGGGTACAGGATTCCATTCAATAACGAAGCCACTCTAATCCGAATCATCCCTGATTGCCATCAGTTTTCCGCCCACGATCAGGTCCCGCACCGGTTCGGGATGGCACAGCAGCAGGGCGGCCACCGGATCGTCCGCGCCGTCATATCCGATCGCTTCAAGGTCGAAGACGGCCAGATCGCAGGCCAATCCGGGCTCCACGGCGCCCACGTCCTCGCGGCCCAGGCACCCCGCCCCGCCCAGGGTGGCCATTTCCAGGACCTCGTTCACGGTCATGCCCGCCGCGCCGGCGGTGACCCGGTGCAGCAGAAGGGTCTGCCTCAGCTCGGCCAGAAGATGGGAACTGTCGTTGCTGGCCGAACCGTCTACCGCCAGGCCCACCGGACAGCCGGCCGCGCGCAGGTCCCGCACGCGGCAGATGCCCGAACCGAGGCGCATGTTGGAACTGGGGCAATGGGCGATGCCCACGCCGGAGGCACCCAGGCGGGCGATTTCCCCGTCTTCGAACCAGATGCCGTGGGCCAGCCACACGTCGGGCGCCAGCCAATCCACCGACTCCAGGAAATCCAGGGGCCGCCGGCCGTAGATTTTCAGGCAGTAGTCGTTTTCATCGCGCGTTTCGGCCAAGTGGGTATGCAGTCGCACCCCGTGCCGCCGGGCGAGCGCGGCCGTGTCGCGCATCAGTTCGGGGCTGACCGAGAAGGGGGAGCAGGGCGCCAGGGCGATGCGGACCATGGCTCCGGCCGACCGATCGTGCCACTTGGCGATCACCCGCTCGCTGTCGGCCAGGATGGTGTCCGGATCCTGCACCACCGAATCGGGGGGCAGGCCGCCGTCCTTGACCGAGCGGCTCATCGATCCGCGGGTGGGATGGAACCGGATGCCCGCCGCGGCGGCCGCTTCGATGGTGATGTCGATCAGGTGGGGCGAGGCCGCGGCCGGGAACAGGTAGTGGTGGTCGGTGGTCAGGGTGCAGCCCGAACGCATGAGTTCGCGAAAGCCGACCACCGCCCCGCGGAAAAAGTCCTCGTCGGTCAACCGGGCCCAGACCGGGTACAGGGTCTTCAGCCAGGGAAACAATTCGCTGTCGACGGCGTCTTTCCAGGCGCGGGTCCGGGTCTGGTAGAGATGATGATGCGTGTTGATCAGCCCGGGCAGCACCACGCACCCGGCCGCGTCGAGGGTCTCGAACTCCACCGGTGGAACCCCGTCGATCAGGTCAGGGAGTTTTCCGGAGCCAACGGCGGTGATCATGCCGCCCTTCGCGGCGACCCAGGCGTCGTTCAGGATCTCCCGCGCGGGGTTCATCGTCACCAGGGTCCGGATGTTTTTTACCAGGAAGGGGCGCGTCTGGGTCATCGGTCATCTCCAACACAAGAGGCCGGTAATACCTTGTCTCTTTATTTTGTCACAGTATACTCGGGCCAGGACGCTTGACCAGCATGGATCAGCTGGAATGCTCAACTGATGGTGAAAGGGGATATCCCGTGTGGAACGTCGAGGAATACCATTTTGCCTCCAATCCGGCGGAGGCCGTGGCCCTGATGCGCCGCGGCAGGGGCAAGGGGGTCTACATCGCCGGCGGGACTGATCTTCTTCTCGAACATCCGGATTGCCGATTCGTGGTCGACGTCAACGGAACCGGCATCGGGGACATCGCCCGCACTCCGGGCGGGGACATCTTCCTGGGAGCGGCCGCGACGCTTCACGCCATCGCCACGAACCCCTTTGTCGGCGACTTTGCCGACGGGGCGGTGGCCCACGCGGCGTCCCACTGCGGAAACCGCCCGATCCGCAGCACCGCCACCATGGGCGGCAATATTTGCAACGCCTTGCCGTCGGCGGACATGGCGCCGGTCCTGCTGGCCCTGGATGCCACCTGCTACATCGCCGACGAGGACTGCCAGGAAAGCCTGCCTCTGGACGAATTTTTCGTGGGTCCGCGCCAGACGGTCCTGGCCGACCGCCTGCTGGTGGGGGTGGCTTTGCCAGGTGAAAGCGCCGACTGGCGGTGCGTGGCCCGCAAGCTGACCCGGTCGGCCGAGGACATCTCCCTGGTCCAGGTCGCGGTCGCCCTCCAGGTGGCCTCCGGCCGGATCGCCGAAGCCCGGATCGCCCTGGGCGCGGTGGCCCCGGTGCCCATGAGGGCGATGCTCGCCGAAGCGATGCTGGCCGATCTGGAAATCGGTGCGGTGACCCCGGATGTCCTGCGGGATGTCGCGATCGTGGCCGCCGGCGAATGCGAACCGCGGGACGACCACCGCGCGTCCGCCGAATACCGGCGCGAGATGGTCGGCGTGCTGACCCGCCGCTTGGTCGCGGAGCTCCTTGACCGGGACCCGAACAGCAATTCGGGAGGTGGGGCATGAACATCGAACTGGAACTCAACGGTCGACCCGCGGCATGGGATGTGGCTCCCGGCGCCACCCTGCTCGAGGCCCTCAGGGACGGCGGCTCGTTTTCCGTCAAGCGGGGTTGCGAGACCGGGGACTGCGGATCCTGCACCGTGCTGCTCGATGGTCTGCCGGTCAATTCCTGCATGGTGCCCGCGCCCCGCGTCCGGGGACACCGGGTGACCACCATGGAGGGGCTCTTGGGCGACGAACTGATGGTCCGCCTCCAGACCGAACTGGTGGAGCACGGGGCGATCCAGTGCGGCTACTGCATGCCCGGCCTGCTGATCAGCCTTTACGCCCTGATGAAGGGGGGCGGTCCCCTTGATGAACACGCCATCCGGGAATCGTTGACCGGAAACCTCTGCCGCTGCACCGGATACCTGAAGCCGGTGGAGGCCGCCCGCGCCGTGGCGGCGACCCTGGAGGCGACGTCATGAAAGTGGTGGGAAAAAACGTCACCAAGATCGACGCCTTCAAACTGGCGCGGGGTGAACCCGTTTTCACCGATGATTTCACCCGCCCCGGCATGCTGTACGCCAAGGTGCTGCGGTCGCCCCACGCCCACGCGCGCATCCTGAAGGTGGACAAAGCCGCGGCCCTGGAAATGGACGGCGTGGTGGACGTGATCTGGCATCGGGATCTCAAGGCCATCCCGCACACCCGGGCCGGCCAGAGTCATCCCGAACCGTCGCCCTACGACACGGTCGTGCTGCCGGACAAGGCCCGTTTCATCGGCGACAGGGTGGCCGTCGTGGTGGCCGAATCCCTGGCCCAGGCCACGGCCGCGCTGGACAGGATCGAGGTCGAATACGAGGAACTGCCCGCCCTGACGGACATGGACGAAGCCCTGGCCAACACCGACATCCTCATTCACGAGGTGCCCGATCCGCGCGGCATCAGCGAAGGCGGTCGCAGCAACGTGGCCGCGCGCATCGACAAGCAGGTGGGCGATGTGGACGCCGCCCTGAAGACCTGCGACCTGGTGGTCACCCGCCAGTATTTCCTGCCGCGGGTGCAGGCCAGTCACATCGAGCCGCACATCTCGATCGCCTGGATCGACGAGGACCGGCGCCTGATCGTGCGGACCAGCACCCAGGTCCCGTTCCACCTGCGGCGCATGCTGGCGCGGATCCTGGAATTGCCCGAATCCCGCATCCGGGTGATCAAGCCGCGGGTGGGCGGCGGGTTCGGGGACAAGCAGGAACTGGTGGTCGAGGATCTGGTGAGCGTGCTGGCCCTGCGCACCGGAAGGCCCGTGCGTCTGGAGTTCACGCGGCGGGAGGAACTCACGGCCGCCCGCTACCGCCACCCCCAGCGCATCACCATGACCACCGGGGTCATGCAGGACGGGACCATCGTGGCCAACCGCATGCACGTGGTGGCCGATACCGGAGCCTACGGCAGCCACGCGTTGACCGTTCAGGGAAACACCGGGCAGAAGGTGCTGCCCATGTATCCCGCGAAAAACATCCACTTCCAGGTGGAGTGCGTGTACACCAACAACCCCATCAGTGGCGCCTTCCGGGGCTACGGAGCTCCCCAGGGTTGTTTTGCCCTGGAGAGCCACATCGACGAAGTGGCCCGGGAACTGGGCATGGACCGGCTCGAACTGCGAAAGAAGAACCACATCCGGCTGGGTCAGACCGACCCCCTGTCGGCCAAGCTGGGCGAAGGGAAAGAGGGCCTGTCGCGCGTGGTCAACAGCACGGGTCTGGACAAGGCCATCGAACTGGGGTGCGAGGCCATCGGCTGGGGCCAAAAAAGTCAACCGTCGGCTCCCCACCTGAGACGGGGCAAGGGCATGGCGCTGGCCATGCAGGGCTCGGGCATCGCGGGGGTGGACTGGGGCGGGGCCACCGTCAAGCTGAACGACGACGGCTCGGTGAACCTTTCGGTGGGGGCCACGGACATCGGGCAGGGCTCGGACACGGTGCTGGCCCAGATGTGCGCCGAGGAACTGGGCATCCCCTACGACAAGGTGCTCATCCTCAGTTCGGACACCGACCTGACGCCTTTCGACGTGGGGGCCTACGCCTCGAGCACGACCTACGTCTCGGGCGGGGCGGTGGTCAAGGCCGCGGCCCGGGTCCGCCGGCAGGTGGCCGCCGTTTTGGGCGAGCACTGGAACTGCGATCCGGAGGCCATCGTCTTTGCCGAAGGAACGGTCACCGGACCCGACGGCCAACTCATGACCATGGCCGAGGCGGCCCTGTACGCGCTCTATGAAGCCAAGATCCAGCCCATGGCGACGGCCAGCCACATGTCCAACGATTCGCCGCCGCCTTTCGCGGCGCAGTTCGCCGAGGTGGAGGTGGATGTCGAGACGGGCCAGGTCCATCTCGTGAAAATGGTTTCGGCGGTGGATATCGGCACGCCCATCCATCCCCAATTGGCCGAGGGTCAGGTTGAGGGTGCCGTGGCGCAGGCGATGGGGTATGCTCTGTACGAGGAAGTCCTGCTGGACAGGACAGGCAAGGTCCTGAACCCCAATTTCCTGGACTACAAGATCGCCTCGTCCCTGGACATGCCCGAAATGGTCACCATCCTGGTGCCGACAGACGAACCGTCGGGCCCCTTCGGGGCCAAAGCGGCCGGGGAGGTGCCCATCGACGGGCCCGCGCCGGCCATCGTGAACGCCATCTGCGACGCGGTGGGAGTCCGAATGTACCGGATTCCGGCCACCCCGGAACGTGTTTGGCGGGGATTAAAGGAGGAAACCCCATGATCAGGAATATAACCGCTGTCCTTGTGTTTGCGGCCGCCCTGTCGGTCCTGGCCGGCTGCGGCGGCGGCGGCAAACAGGTCACCCGGGTCCCGGTGGACGAACAGATCGACCTTTCCGGGGAATGGAACGACACCGACAGCCAGAAGGTATCGGAGGCGTTGACGACCCAGATCACCGCCAGTCCCTGGGTGGAGGATTTCCGCGCCGAGAAGGGGTTCAAACCCTACGTCATCGTCGGCACCGTCCGCAACAAGACCAGCGAGCACATCGCGGTGAAGACCTTCATCGCCGACCTCGAACGGGACTTCATCAACGGCAACCGGGTCAAGGTGGTGGCCAGCGCGGAGGAGCGGGATGAAATCCGCGGCGAACGCGCCGACCAGCAGGAATTCTCCTCCACCGAAACCATGAAGCAGTGGGGCCGGGAACACGGCGCCGATTACATGCTGATCGGGGAGATCAACATGATCATCGATCAGGAAGGCGGCACCGCGGTGAAATACTACCAGGTGGATGCCTACCTGGTGGACCTCGAGGACAACACCAAGGTCTGGGCGGGTTTCGAGAAGATCAAGAAGGTCGTGGGCCAGGGCAAGTACAAGTCCTGATCCCCATGAACGTTTGCGACCCTGGTGCCCGGCGGATTTCCCGGACGGTCGTCCTGGCGACGACCGTCCTGGCATCGCTGGCCCTGTTGACCGGCTGCGCGACCTACTCCAGCAAACTGTCCGACCTGAAACCCCAGCTGGCCGACGGAAAATATGACGAGGCCCTGGTCACCGTCGACCAGAACGCGGGCAAGAAGGACCTGCTGCTTCGTTACCTCGAAACCGGCCTGATCCTGCACTACGCCGACCGCTTCATCGAAAGCAACGAGGCCTTTTCCGCCGCCGAACGCACCGCCGACGAACTCTACACCAAGTCCATCTCCGAGGGCGCGTTCTCCTTGTTCACCAACGACAACGCCATCAGCTACCGGGCGCGGCCTTTCGAAATGGCGATGGTTCCCTACTACAAGGCCCTGAACTACATCTACCTGGGCGACCGCGAGGCCGCCCAGGTCGAAGCGCGGCGGGCCAGCCTGCAGGTGGCCAGGTACGTGGACGCGACGCTGGACGGATTGCGGGAACAGGACCGCGAGGTTTTCGCCCGCATCCGCAACAACGCCTTCCTTCTCTATTACAGCGGCATGCTTTACGACTGGGACGGGGAGCTCAACGACGCCTTCATCGCCTACCGGAACGCCGCGGTGGCCTATCAGCAGAATCACGCCCTGGTGGATGTGGACATTCCGCCCTCCCTGGGCCTGGATTTGACCAGGGTCGCGGGGCGGCTGGGTTTCGGCGAGGAGTTGGCGCAGCTTCGCCAATCGTGTCCGGACGTGTTCGCCCTTGCGCAGGACGGGGACGGGCCGCCCCTTTCCCGGGAGGACTATGACAAGGCGGCGGCCTGGCGGCGGGGATACGGCGAGGTGGTGCTCCTGTTGGAAACCGGCTTCGTGGCGCAGAAGAGCCAGCTTCGGTTCGATTTTCCCATCTTCACGGGCGAGGCCTACAACGATCCCGCCTACTGGTCCTGGCAGATCGTGGCGGGGCTGGGCAACATGCAGGCCCTGGTGGCCGGCTACAAGATCGAGTACTGGGTTTCGGTGGCCGCCCCCCAGCTCGACGACCAGGAGACCGGACCGGTGGCCGGCGCGCGGGTCACCGCGGGGGTGGCGGGGGACCACCGGGTGACCTCCCGCATCGACAATCTCACGCGCCAGGCGCGCATCACCTTCGACGCGGAAAAACCCAGCATCTTCTTCAAGACCATCCTGCGGGGGCTGACCAAGTACCTGGCCACCCGGGGCGCCGAAAAAGCCGGGGGCAGCTGGGCGGGCGTGGTGGCCAACATCTTCGGGGCCGTTTCCGAGAGCGCGGACACGCGCAGCTGGCTGACCCTGCCGGAGCACATCAACCTGGCGCGGCTCAGCCTGCCGCCGGGAACCTACGACCTGCAGGTCGAGCTGCTGGGGTACGGGGGACAATCCCTGGGCACCCGGGTCATCGAGGGGGTCGAAGTCGTGGCGGGCGACTGGACGTTCCTGTCCCGCCGCGTTTTCTGAGGTCGGGCCGGCACCCGCCGGCTGGTCGCCGATATCCTTCCATCGAACGGTCCCAGCGGTTATACTTCAGGAGCTAATCCTGCAGGAGCTAATCCTGCAGGAGAGCGGAGCTGTTCCCCCTGGTTGCCCGTGAGGTCCGTCTTTGGAAAAGAACGTCCAGCACCTGATTGAAAAGATCCGCGACGGGATCATCGGCGACGACCGCGCCCTCGACGGGCCCTACGGGCCGCGGCGCATGACCTACGCCGACTACACGGCCAGCGGGCGATCGGTCGAGTTCATCGAGGACTTCATCCGCGAAGAGGTGCTGCCCCTCTACGCGAACACCCACACCGAAACCTCCAGCACCGGCCTGCAGACCACGCGCTTCCGCGAGGACGCGCGGCGGATCATCCTCGAGGCCGTCGGCGGCAACGACCAGGACGTGGTGATCTTCTGCGGCTCGGGCGCCACCGGCGCGATCAACAAGCTGATCGAGATCCTGAACCTGCGGGTGCCCTGCAACCTGGACGAGCAATACGGGCTGTCGGAGCTGATCCCCGCCGACAAGCGTCCCGTGGTGTTCATCGGACCCTACGAACACCATTCCAATGAACTTCCCTGGCGGGAGTCGATCGCCGACGTGGTGGTCATCGCCGAGGACCAGGACGGCCGCATCGACCAGGACATGCTGGAAAAGGAACTGAGGAAACACGCCGACCGGCCCCTGAAGATCGGCAGCTTCTCGGCGGCCAGCAACGTCACCGGGATCGTATCGGACACCACGGGGATCTCGCGCCTGCTGCACACCCACGGCGCGCTCGCCTTCTGGGATTTCGCCGCGGCCGCGCCCTACGTGAAAATCGAGATGAATCCGCTGGAGGGTCCCAACGGGGGACGCCTCGCCTACAAGGACGCCCTGTTCATTTCGCCCCACAAGTTCGTCGGCGGTCCCGGCACGCCGGGGCTGATGGTGGTCAAGAGGTGCCTGATCACCAACCGGGTGCCGACGGTGCCCGGGGGCGGGACGGTTTCCTACGTCAGCCCCGATGAACACACCTACCTGGCCGACCTGACCCACCGCGAGGAAGGCGGCACCCCGGCGATCATCGAGGCCATCCGGGCCGGGCTGGTGTTCCACCTGAAGGCCGCCGTGGGCGAACAGAACATCGAGGAACTGGAACACGATTTCGTGAAACGGGCCATTGCCGCCTGGGCGGACAACCCCAACATCCAGGTCCTGGGCAACCTGGGCGCGCAGCGCCTGTCCATCGTCTCGTTCGTGATCAAACGCGGGGACATGGTTCTGCACCACAATTTCGTCGTCGCGCTGCTGAACGACCTGTTCGGGATCCAGGCGCGGGGGGGCTGCTCGTGCGCCGGGCCCTACGGGCACCGGTTGCTGGGGATCGATCTGGCCCGCAGCATGAAGTTCCACGAGGCCATCGACGCCGGCAGCGAGGGCATCAAACCCGGCTGGGTGCGGGTCAACTTCAACTATTTCATTTCCGAGGTGGTGTTCCGGTTCATCATCGACGCGGTGGATTTCATCGCCCGCGAAGGCTGGCGCCTGCTGTCCCATTACGAGTTCGACGAGGTGACAGGCATCTGGCGCCACCGTGGCGGGGTGTCGGGCTGCGGCCTGCGCCTGACCGACATCACCTATTGTTCCGGCAAGATGCAGTACCGGTCCCACCACCACACCGAACCCGAAAGCGCGTTCGCGGAATACCTGGAGGAAGCGGAGCGCCTGGTCCGGGACATGACCTCAGGCGGCGGCCGGCCCGGCCTGCCCGGGACCCGGTTGACCTTGAACGAAGCCCTGGAACCGCTGCGCTGGTTCCCGCTTCCCGGGGAAGGAGTCGAATCATGAGATTTCCGGACAGGATGCGCGTGCTGGTGCTGGTCGCGGTGGCCCTGGCGCTGCTGGCGGTCGGGTGCAGTGAGGAAGACAATCCTTTCATCATCGACACCGGCGGCGACATCCCGGCATCCAAGCTGCCGTTTCCCGCGACTCCGGACCAGTTGATGGCCAATTTCCTGACCGTGTACGAAACCGCCGATCTCGAGGAATACGGGCTCATGCTCGCTCCGGGTTTCACCACCCGGCTCCAGTTCGCGACGATCCAGGACTATCCCCAGGTGGGCAGCACCCTCGATGTGGCCGAAGAAACACGAAGCCACACCCGCATGTTCTCCGGTGAGGACCTGGTCGATGCCGGCGGGGCGTTCCTGCCGGGTATCGAATCCTTCGATTTCACACTCTTTTCCAAGGTCGTGGACTGGGGCGTGTCCCTGCCCACCGACCCGGTGCCCAACACGCTTTCGGCCCTGTATAATGTGCAACTGGTCGTGTTCCGCGGTGAGCAGAACCCCGTGATTTCCGTTTCGGGTCTGATCCGGTTCTATGTGAAACCGGCCACCGGCCGGGTGGACGGGGAGTCCAAAACCTACTACCGGATGGTCAGCCAGCTCGATCTGACCGAAGGCGGCAAGGCCTCCGAGCAGACCCCCTGGGGATCCCTGAAGGCCTTGTATTACTGATATGAAAAAGGAGTGGGCCATGTCGGACCGAATGAAATTCCTGGTGCCGTTGATGCTGCTGGTCCTGGTGGTCGGCGCCTGCAACGACGAAGATCCGCCGCAGGTGGTGACTCCCGCGCCGATTGTGGAACCGCGCACACCCCAGGAATTGATGGCCAGCTTCCAGACGGCCTACGAGACGATGGACGCGGCCGCCTACCTGGGCCTGCTGGATTCGGACTACCTGTTTGTCCTGCGCGAGGAAACGGCCCTCCGGTTTCCCGATCTGGGCGAGACCCTGGACCTGGCCGAGGAGCGGCGCATCCACGAACGCATGTTTTCGGGTTCCAGCGTGGTGGATCCCGACGGGGGGACCCAGCCGGCGCTGCTGGGCATGGGGTTCCTCGAATTCCGCGCCCTGGACGGCTGGAACGGTTCCGATGACCCCGCTCGTTTCCCGGACACCGTCTGGGCGCCGTTCGGCGTGGATTTCCTCTTCGATTGCGGGCAGGAATTTGCCACCTACAAGGCCCTGGGCACCATCAAGGTCTACGCCCGCCGGTACACCCGGCTGGTCGGCGGCAAAGAGGTCTATTCCTACAGGATGGCCGGCGTGGTGGACCTGACCGAGTCGGGCAAGGGCGTGGAACGGACATCCCTGGGCCTCATCAAGGCGTTTTACCGGTGATGATGAGGTCACAGGGCGGGGTGGGACGGGGGTCAGATCCCCTTCAGATCGCCGTTGCTGAAAAACCTCTTGTTGTACCAGACCATTCCCGGCACCCGGCGGGCCAGTTCCTCGACCGCGTCCCGGGGAATGCCGAGCACGTTGTTGTATTCGCGGCGGGCATCAAAGGGTTCCAGGAGGATTCCCTCCCTCATGCCCCGCAGCTGCTGTGATTTCGGCAGGCCCGTCAGTCCGAACAGCACATGACCGGGCAAAAGCTTCTCTATTCCAAAATCAGATTTTTCCGCCGTGTCCCCGTGGTATTCGAAGACGATAATCGGGGTCCGGTCCCTGATCGTTTCGGCCAGCCCGGTCAGGACTTCCCATTCGTGGCCTTCGACGTCGATCTTGATGAAATCCACGTCATGGACCTTGCCGCGGCGCAGGAAGTCGTCCCCGGTTTCCAGGTTGATCTCCTGGGCGCCGGGGAGTTTCCCGTCCCTGATCCGAGCCTGACCCAGGTTGTTTTCGCCGGGCAACTCCAACCAGGTGGTGCCCGGACCGTCGGACAAACCGAGGGGATACAGCGTGATGTTGTCGTGGCAGCCGGCGTTGACCCGCAGATAGTCCAAGGCGGCGGGATTGGGCTCGAAACAGAGGACCTGCCGGAATCTCCCGGCCAGCCAGAGGGCGTGGTTGCCGATGTTGGCCCCGATGTCCAGCATGGTCGCGCCGCCGTTCCCGGCGAACAGGAACCTCAGGAAGGCGATGACGTTGCGGTCGTAGGCCAGGAACAGGAACATGTCACGCCCGATGGCGTCATCGGTGTCGATCCTGACCGTCCCGCAGGGGAATTCCAGATCCGCATCTCCGCAAATGGGGCCGCCGGGGGGAGCCAACCGGTCCATGAACTTTTTGTAGAGAACCGTGGGCATCCATCCGGAAAGATAGAGCCGGCGAAACAAACCAACCGGAGCGGGCAGGGGGCGGGCGGTGTGAATGATTTTTCCCGGCATGGGCATACTCTTTCCGGACCGCTCAGCCGTTGTAGACGAGGGCGACGATGGTTTCGAGGCCGACACGGTCGGTTTCGGAGAAGGAATCGGATTGGTCACTGTCGATGTCCAGCACGGCCACGATCAGGCCGTCGGCGTCCCGGACCGGCACCACGATTTCGCTTTGCGACCGGGCGTCGCAGGCCACGTGCCCGGCAAAGGCGTGAACGTCCGGAACGATGATCGCTTCGGCCCGGTCCACGCACGCCCAGCACACCCCTTCGGGACCCTCGAGCACGGCGCAGGCCAGGGGCCCCTGGTAGGGGCCGACCACCAGTTTTCCGTCCGACAACCGGTAGAACCCCGTCCAGAAAAAATGCGGCATCTTGTGATGAAGCAGGGCGCTGACGGTGGCCATGCGGGCGATGGGGTCCTCGTTCTTGACGAAGAGTTCCTGCAGTTGTCCGGCGATACGCTCATAGCGGGAGGCCAGGTGCGCGGGAGAAGTGGGGGCCATCGGGTCAGGTCCTTTCGAAAGACAGGGTGCGCGGCAAAAAGTCGCCGCCGGGTTGATCCAGGGAAAGACGGCCATCGGTGACCACCTGGTGACCGCGCAGCCAGACGTCGCGGACCCGGCCCCGGACCGGAAGCCCGGCCCACAGGGATCCGGACACATCGCTCTGGGCCAGGGGTTTCCAGCGGTATTCCGGGGCGGGGTCGAACAGGACGATGTCCGCGTCGTACCCCGGGGCCAGCTTCCCCTTGCGCCCGGCCAGGCCCATGATTTCGGCGGGACGGGTGCAGCAGGCCTCGACCCAGCGGGCGGGCGTCATCCTGCCCGTGGCGACCGCCAGGGTGTGGCTGACGACCAGCCGTTCGCCGACGCCGCCGCAGCCGTTGGGCACCCGGGGGAATCCGCCGACCGATTCGGCGATCTTGGTTTCCAGGCAGAACTCGCAATGGTCGGTGGACAGCAGGTCCAGGTCGCCGGCGACCAGTCCCGCCAAAAGCGCGGCGCCGTGTCCGGGCGCGCGCAGGGGTGGGGAGCAGATGGCGGCCAGGGCGGCCTCGTGACCGGCCTCGTAAAGACCGGCATCGGCAAACAGGTGATGCAGGCAGACTTCCCCGATCAGGGCGGAATCATCCCGGCCCGAGCGTGCATTTTTCAACAGTTCCAGGGAGCGGTCCACGCTCATGTGCACGATGGTCAGGGGGCAACCGGTGGCGGCCGCCAGGGCCAAAACCTCGGCCACGGCCCTGGTTTCGGACTCTTCGGGGTGGGCCAGCGGGTGCCAGGGGGGAGCCGTCCGGCCGGTGTGGACCAGGGTTTCCTCCAGGGCGGCGTTCATCTCGCCGTCTTCGGCGTGGACCAGCAGCATGGCCCCGGATTTGCGTACGGCGGCCATCAGCCGCCGCATCTGGTCGGACGTGAGCATCAACCGGCCCTTGTAGGCCAGAAATCCCTTGAAGGTGGGCAGTCCCGCTTCCACCAGAACCGGGATCTCGGCCAGCCTGTTTGCGGCGACATCGGTCACCGTGACATGAAGGCCGTAGTCGCAAAGGGTGGAGCCGTCGGCCATGCCCCGCCACCTCGCCACCACCCCGGTGAGGGATTCCCCTGGGTCGGGATTGGCGAAATCGATGACGGTGGTGGTGCCCCCCAGCAGGGCGGCGGCGGAACTATCCCTCCAGCCGAGACTCGACAGTCCGGGGCGCAGGGGCATCCCGAAATGGGTGTGGGCGTCGATGCCGCCGGGAAGGACCCACATTCCGGACGCGTCGACAAGGGCTTCCCCGCCGGGCGGGTGGCCGCCGGTGGTCACCTCGACAATGCGATCCCCCTCCAGGCGCACGTCAGAGCGGGTGGGCCCATTTTCGGTTATGATACTGCCGCCGGTAATGATCATGACCTAATGAATAATTGTTAACGCAGGCGGCCACCAGTAATATTGCAGCGGAATACAACTCAGCCCCGGGGCTGACCAAGGAAGGAATGAAGATGAAGATTCTGAGCTATCTCCTTATCGCGGCCATGCTGGTCACGGCCGTCGGCTGCGCCAGCATGAGCAACAAGCAGAAGGGCGCGGTCGTCGGGGCCGGTACGGGCGCCGCCGTGGGCGGGGTCATCGGCAACCAGTCGGGCAACACCCTGCTGGGCGCCATCATCGGCGCGGCCGTGGGCGGCGCGGCAGGGGCCTACATCGGGAATTACATGGATGACCAGGCGGCCGAGATCGAAAAGGACCTCGAAGGGGCCACCGTCGAGCGCGTGGGCGAGGGCATCAAGATCACGTTCTCCTCGGGAATCCTGTTCGATGTGGACAGTTCCAAGGTCCAGCCCGCCGGCAAGAAGAACCTGACCTCCCTGGCGGAAATCCTCAACAAGTACGAGGAGACCAACATCCTCATCGAGGGTCACACCGATTCCACCGGGAACGAGGAGTACAACCTCACCCTTTCCCGGAACCGGGCCCAGTCGGTGGCCAACGACCTCGAGAGCGTGGGTGTGCAGGCGCCGCGGTTCACGATCATGGGTTACGGCGAAACCCAGCCCGTGGCCTCCAACGACACCTCCGCCGGCCGACAGGCCAACCGGCGCGTGGAAATCGCCATCATGGCCAACGACAAGCTGAAGGACGCCGCCGAGAAGAAGGCAGGCCAGTAGTCCCAGCCCGTTTACCTGACAGTGGACCCTGCCGACGGCAGGGTCTATACTCCCCATGAAGCATTCCGGAAAAAAACATCCCCCGCGGGCGGCGCCCGCGGGGTGATGCGCCGATCTCCTGCAAGGAGCCCTGATGAAACGGATCACCAGCCAGGTCAATACCCAGGACGCGGCCTTCAAGGAAAACGACCGTCTGAACCGGCAGCGCGCCGCCGACCTGGCCGCCCTGCTGGGAACGATCCGGGGGGGCGGCAGCGCCAAGGCCAAGGAGCGTCACCTGTCCCAGGACAAGATGATGGTCCGCGACCGGGTCGATGCGGTGCTGGATCCCGGCTCGCCATTCCTGGAACTTTCCCCCCTTGCCGCCCACGGGGTCTACCCCGACGAGGTGCCCGCCGCGGGATTGGTCACCGGCATCGGCCAGGTCCACGGCCGGCAGGTGATGATCGTGGCCAACGACGCCACCGTCAAAGGCGGCACCTACTATCCCCTGACGGTCAAGAAACATCTCCGGGCCCAGGAGATCGCGCGGGAAAACCGCTTGCCCTGCATCTACCTGGTGGATTCGGGCGGGGCCTTCCTGCCCATGCAGGACGAGGTTTTTCCCGACCGTGAGCACTTCGGCCGCATCTTCTACAACCAGGCGACCCTCAGCGCCATGGACATCCCGCAGATCAGTGCCGTGCTGGGTTCCTGCACCGCCGGAGGGGCCTATGTCCCGGCCATGAGCGACGAGGTGGTGATCGTCAAGGAGCAGGGCACCATCTTCCTGGGCGGCCCGCCCCTGGTCAAGGCCGCCACCGGGGAGGAGGTCACCGCCGAGGATCTCGGCGGCGGCGACGTCCACACCCGCATCAGCGGCGTGGCCGACCACCTGGCCAACGACGATGCCCACGCCCTGCGCCTGGTGCGGGACATCGTGGAAAACCTGGGGCCCCGGACATCTGCCTACGGGCCGGCAGCCGCCTCCGAACCTCCCCATTATGATCCGGAAGAACTCTACGGGGTGGTCAGCCATGACCCCAAGTTCCCCTTCGACATGCGCGAGGTCATCGCGCGCCTGGTCGACGGCAGCCGCATGCATGAATTCAAGCCGCGCTACGGCACCACGCTGGTGACGGGCTTCGCCCGCCTGCACGGTTACCAGGTGGGACTGGTGGCCAACAACGGCATCCTGTTCAGCGAAGAGGCGCTGAAGGCCACGCACTTCATCGAATTGTGCAACGCCCGCCGGATCCCGCTGGTCTTCCTGCAGAACATCACCGGATTCATGATCGGCAAACGGTACGAACACGGCGGCATCGCCAAGGATGGGGCCAAGATGGTCAACGCCGTCAGCAACAGCACCGTGCCCAAGTTCACCGTGGTCGTCGGCGGCAGCTACGGCGCGGGCAACTACGGGATGTGCGGCCGGGCCTACCAGCCGCGGCTGATGTTCATGTGGCCCCAGGCCAAGATCTCGGTGATGGGTGGCGAGCAGGCCGGGGGCGTGCTGCTGACGGTCAAGAAGGAACAGGCCGCCCGCGCCGGGGCCAGCCTGAGCGCGGAAGAGGAAAAGGCCATCCTGGATCCCATTCTGGCCAAGTACGAAAAAGAGGGGCACGCCTACTACAGCAGCGCCCGCCTGTGGGACGACGGTGTGCTGGATCCGGTCCAGACCCGCGACGTCCTGGGCCTGGGGCTGGCCATGTCGATGAGCATGCCCATTGAACCGGTCAAATTCGGAATCTACAGGATGTAGGGAGGCCGCCATGGCGATTCATCAGGAAACCGCGGGCAGGGTGATGGTGCTGACCATCGACAAACCGGCGGTGAAAAACGCCTTCGACCGCATCATGGTGGCCGAGCTGCGCGACCTGTTCGAGACCGTCGCCTACCGGGATCCGCTGCCTCCGGACCCGGCCAAGGTGATCGCCGCCGACGGCTCGCTGGACATCGGGCCGGGGGGCCGCTTCCGTCCCCAGGTCATCGTGCTGAGGGCGACCGGGGACGTGTTCTGTTCCGGCGCCGACCTGGGCGAAATGAAGGAGCTCGGCAAGGCCGACTACCAGGAGAACATGGTCGCGGCCCTGGACATGGGGGCCATGTTCCGCGCGGTTCGGAATTGCCCGGTTCCGGTGGTGGCTCGCGTCCAGGGCCCCGCCTATGGTGGCGGGGTGGGGCTGTTGGCCGCCTGCGACATCGTGGTCGCCGCCTTTCGCGCGCGTTTCTGTTTTACCGAGGTTCGTCTGGGCCTGGTTCCGGGGGTGATCGCCCCCCTGGTGATCGATCGCATCGGCCAGGCGGCCGCGCGCCACTACTTCCTGACCGCCGGAATGATCGACGGGGCCGAAGCCCACCGCATCGGCCTGGCCGACCGCCTGGCCGCCGACGGGGAGCTGGATGTCCAGGTGGAGGCGATCGTGCGGTCCCTGCTTCAGGCGGGCCCGGCGGCCCTGGGCCTGGTCAAGAGCCTGCTGGAAGGGGTCGAGTCCCTGGGCTTCGCCCGCAGCGGCGAACTGGCCGCCCGGATGATCGCCGAGGCGCGCACCAAACCCGAAGCCCAGGCCGCCCTCGACGGGTTCCTGGCCAAGGAAAAAGCTCCCTGGGTCCCCGAGGGCGACTGGTCCCAGCCTCCGTTGCCGGGCGGTGCCGCGTGACCAGGAATAATGGCATCCGCTCCATCAGCAGGATCCTGGTGGCCAACCGGGGGGAAATCGCCGTCCGGGTGATGCGCACCTGCCGGGATCTGGGCATCGGGACGGTCGCGGTGTGCAGCGAGGTGGACCGCCACACCAAGCACGCGGAAATGGCCGACCTGGCGGTGACCATCGGGCCCGCCGAGCCGGGAGAGTCCTACCTGCGCATCGATCGTCTTCTGGAGGTGGCCCGCGAAACCGATGCCGACGCCATCCACCCCGGGTATGGCTTCCTGGCGGAAAACGAGGCATTCGCCCGGGCCTGCGCCGAGGCGGGGATCATCTTCATCGGGCCCTCGCCTGAAGTCATCCGCCAAATGGGGGAAAAGACCGCCGCCAGGGCCATCATGGAAAAAGCGGGGGTTCCGGTCGTGCCCGGCGCCCTGCTGCCCGAACCGGACGGTGAGGGACGCTACCCGGCCGACCAGGTTCGCGCCATCTGCGAGGGGGTCGGCTACCCCCTGATGGTCAAGGCGGCCTTCGGGGGGGGTGGCAAGGGGATGCGACTGGTGGAGTCACCCGAAGCGGTGGTGCGCGCCTGCGAGGGGGCCGCCCGCGAAGCCCGGGGCGCGTTCGGCGACGGCACCGTCTATGTGGAAAAATTCATCACCCGGCCCCGGCACATCGAGTTCCAGATCTTCGGGGACAGCCACGGCAACCACGTCCATCTGTTCGAGCGCGAGTGTTCCATCCAGCGGCGTCACCAGAAGATCATCGAAGAGTCGCCCAGCTGCGCCCTGACCCCGGAACGACGCCGGGAGATGGGCCGGGCGGCGGTGGCGGCCGCCAAGGCCGTCGATTACCAGGGCGCCGGCACGGTCGAATTCCTGCTGGGACAGGACGACAGCTTCTATTTCCTGGAAATGAACACCCGCCTGCAGGTGGAGCATCCGGTGACCGAGCTGGTGACCGGAACGGACCTGGTCCGGGCCCAGATAAGGGTGGCCGAAGGTCACCCGCTGCCCTGGAAACAGGAGGACCTCACCACGCGGGGACATGCTATCGAATGCCGCATCTACGCCGAGGATCCCGCCGACAACTTCATGCCCTCCCTGGGGGACATCATCCTGATGCATGAACCCGACGGGCCCGGCGTGCGGATCGACAGCGGCATCCGTCAGGGTGACACCGTGAGCATGTTCTACGATCCGATGATCGCCAAGCTCAGCCTTCAGGGCGAGGACCGTGCCGCGGCCATCGACCGGGCGGTCTCGGCGCTGAAGGATTTCGCCATCCTGGGCGTGACGACCAATGTGGAATACCTCATCGCCATCCTGCAGGATGACGCCTTCGCCGCCGGCGACCTGCACACCGGGTTCCTGGACGAACACCTGCCCAACTGGGACGGGCACCCCGAAGGAGACGGGGATCTGGCCCTGGCCGTGGCCGCGGTTGACGAATACGCGCGCCTGGAAAGGGGGCCCGGACCGGGCACCGGCGGCGGCCTGGCCAGCGCGGCGGATTCACCCTGGAGCTACCTGGGGCGATTCCGCCTGTCGGGACTGGAATGAACCGATCGAAACCGCGGGAAAGGACAACCCCTTGCTGCTGAATTTTAAAAGTGAAGACGGGATCCTGCCGGTGGACGTGGCCCGTGACGGGGATCACTGGAAACTGATGATCGACGGCCGGGAGGTTCCCCTGCAGGCGGTCCGGGACCAGGAGGGGGCCTGGCTGGTCGAGACCCATCAGGGGCGCCGCCGCCTGTGGGTGGCCGCGCGCGGGGATCAGCGCCTGGTGTTCTGCGACGGCCGGGTGCATGTGCTGGACCTGCCTGGTCCCGTCCAGTCCGCGGACGAGGAACAAGAGGTTGCCGGGCCCGGCCTGTTCGCCGCCATGCCGGGCAAGGTCGTCAAGGTGCTGGTGGAGCCGGGGTCGGCGGTCGTCGCCGGACAGACTGCTCTGATCATGGAATCCATGAAAATGGAAACCGAACTTTCGGCCGCGGTCGACGGCACCGTGACCGCGGTCCACGTCACGGTCGGGCAGCTGGTCGCCCAGGGGGATTCCCTGGTGGACATCACTCCTTCGGACGGCGGGCCCTCCGCGTGAAAATCCTCTTCATTTGCACCGCCAACTCCTGCCGCAGCCAGATGGCCGAAGCCTGGGCCCGGCATTATTGTCCCCCTGACTGGACCATCCGCAGCGGGGGTCTGCTCACCTATCGCATCACCGAAAAAACCCGCGAGGCCATGGCCGAGGTGGGTCTGGACATGGCCGGGCAGCGGACCAAGACCTTCGATGGATTCGACCTCGACAGCTTCGACCTGGTGGTCACCCTCAGCAAGGAGGCGGGCCAGTACCTGCCGGCTCTCGCGGACCCCGACCGCCACCTGCACCGCCCGGTGACCGACCCCATGGAGGCCACCGGTACCGACCAGGAGGTGCGGGATGCCTTCCGCCGGGGCCGGGACCAGATCAAGCAGATCGTTCAGGACATCCTGACCTCCCGCCAGACCTGATTTTTTCAACGAATTTTAATGTTTTCCTGTGGCCATCAAGGCCATATCCCCGCCCCGCGGGCGGAGGCGCGGCTTGTATGAGCAATGTATTGCCAATTAATAAATTATGGTCATCCCGGTTATTTATGGCCGGTGGACAAATCTTCCGGCAGGGTTGAGGGGTGGATCATTGTGAGAAGTTGGCAAAAAATTTTAAATGCCCCCCATGAGGACAGAACAGGGGATTCCCGCAAATTTCATGGGGATTCATTTCCCGGGCCGCCCCCCAAACCGACCCCACGAAATATTTGCTTTGAATCGGCGCCGGGGAAAAATTATTGTCCGTTTACCCCACAAGGGGGAGTGGTGATCGCCGATGGATCACCCCTATATCTTGGGGTGACTGCCACATAGAACATCAAGCTTGACCTCATTTTTCCTCATGACAGGAAGATGAACAGTGGGCCGCGAATCAGACCGTCCCGGGTCAGGTCGACCAATTCAACATCAAAAAAAGTCCTGTATTTTCAGGAGTTCAGATGGATCTGAACAAAGGAGAGGGGATCATGGCGGATCGCAATAGGCAGGAAAAATCAATCAGGATGCAGGCTCACAACGACGTTCTTCCCGGCAGCGGAAACTCAACCAAGACCAGGAATATGAAGGCAGAGGCGGGGCCCGTTAACAGCCCGGCCAGCCCCGCGGCCGCCCGCCTGGAAAAGGAAGTCGCTCTCGATAGGGTGGACATCAAGGAACTGGCGGACGCAGGCGGGGCCGTGACGGCCAAGATGCCGGCCAACCTCAAGGGGGGCGGCATGGTCGTGGAGCGGCACTACACCACCGAGGGTGTCGATCCTTTCGACGCGATCGAATGGGAAATGCGTTCGGCCACCATCACCAACGACAAGGGTGAGACCCTGTTCCGGCAGGACAACTGCGAAATCCCCAAGGCGTGGACCCAGATGGCCACCAACGTGGTCGTCTCCAAATATTTCCGGGGCGGCCTGGGCACCCCCGACCGTGAAACCAGCGTTCGCCAGCTCATCGACCGGGTGGCCAACACCATTGCCGATTGGGGCATCAAGGACAACTACTTCGCCAGCACAAAGGACGCCGAGATCTTCCGGGCCGAACTTCGGCATCTGCTGGTCAACCAGCTCGCCGCCTTCAACTCGCCGGTCTGGTTCAACGTCGGAGTCGAGAAAGCCCCCCAGTGCTCGGCCTGCTTCATCAATGCGGTCGAGGATTCCATGGCCAGCATCCTGGATCTGGCCAAGACCGAAGGCCTGCTGTTCAAGTACGGCAGCGGCACGGGCAGCAACCTGTCCACGCTGCGCTCCAGCAAGGAGAACCTCTCGGCCGGGGGATCGGCCAGCGGTCCGGTTTCCTTCATGCGCGGCTTCGACGCCTTTGCCGGTGTGATCAAGTCCGGTGGCAAGACCCGGCGCGCGGCCAAGATGGTCATTTTGAACGCCGACCACCCCGACATCGAGGAATTCATCGACTGCAAGGTCAACGAGGAGAGGAAAGCCTGGGCCCTGATGGACCAGGGTTACGATGGCTCGTTCGGCGGCGAGGCCTACAACTCGATCTTCTTCCAGAACAGCAACAACTCGGTCCGGGTCAGCAACGAGTTCATGCGCGCGGTGGAGACCGACGGCGAATGGACCACCCGCGCGGTGGTGGACGGCCGCCCCATGGACACCTACAAGGCCCGCGATCTCATGCAGAAGATTTCCGAAGGTACCCACGTCTGCGGCGATCCGGGCATGCAGTTCGACACCACGATCAACGACTGGCACACCTGCCGGAACACCGATCGTATCCACGCCTCGAACCCCTGCAGCGAGTACATGTTCCTGAACAACTCGGCCTGCAACCTGGCCTCGCTGAACCTGATGAAGTTCCGCACCGAGGACGGGGAACTGGACACCGAGGCCTTCCGGTACGCCTGCCGGGTGATGATCCTGGCCATGGAGATCATCGTCGGCAACAGCAGCTATCCCCGGGAAGAGATCGCCGACAACAGCCACAAGTTCCGTCCCCTGGGGCTGGGCTTTGCCAACCTGGGCGCCCTGCTCATGGATCGCGGCCTGCCCTATGACAGCAACACCGGACGCGATTACGCCGCCGCCATCACCGCGCTGATGTGCGGGCAGGCCTACCTGACGTCGGCCGAGATCGCCAGCCAGATCGGTCCCTTCGACGGGTATGCCGAGAACCGCGAGCCCATGCTCGAGGTCATCCGCAAGCACCGCGCCGCGGTCAACGGCATCACGGCCAACCGGGTGCCCGAGAATCTGCTGAGCGAGGCGGAGACCGTCTGGCGCGAGGCCTATGCCCTGGGCCATGACTACGGCTACCGGAACAGTCAGGTCACCGTCCTGGCGCCCACCGGCACCATCGGCTTCCTGATGGACTGCGACACCACCGGCGTGGAACCCGACATCGCCCTGGTGAAGTACAAGAAACTGGTCGACGGCGGCCTGATGAAGATCGTCAACAACTCCGTCCCCGACGCCCTGGAGAACCTGGGCTACTCGGACGAGGAGATCTCCGGGATCATCGACTACATCGCCGACGAGGAGACCATCGAAGGTGCCCCGGGTCTGAAGGAGGAACACCTGCCGGTGTTCGATTGCGCCTTCCGGCCGGCCAACGGCGTTCGCTCGATCCACTACATGGGCCACTTGAGGATGATGGCCGCGGTGCAGCCCTTCCTCTCGGGGGCCATCAGCAAGACGGTGAACCTGCCCACCGAAGCGACGGTGGACGAAATCAGCCAGACCTACCTGGAAGCCTGGAAGATGGGACTGAAGGCCGTGGCCATCTACCGGGACAACTCCAAGCGTCTGCAGCCCCTCAACATGGGCAAGCAGGACGCCGATGCCGCCAAGGCCGACAGCCACAACGCGCCGCCGCGTCCCAAGCGGGTCCGTCTGCCGGACGAACGCCAGGCCGTGACCCACAAGTTCTCCATCGCGGGGCACGAGGGTTACCTGACCATCGGCATGTACCCCAACGGCAAGCCCGGCGAGATGTTCATCTCCATGGCCAAGGAAGGTTCCGTGGTCAGCGGCCTGATGGACAGCTTCGCCACCAGCGTGTCGATCATGCTGCAGTACGGTGTGCCGCTGAAGGTGCTGATCAACAAGTTCTGCCACGCGCGGTTCGAGCCCAGCGGGTTCACCAGCAACAGTGAGATTCCCATCGCCAAGTCGGTGATGGACTACATCTTCCGCTGGATGGACCTGAAGTTCGGGGAACACGCCGGCGACGCGGACGGCACCCAGCCCGACGGGGCCGACGACACGCGCGGCGCCCTTTCCCTCAAGGAGAAGGAGATGAAGGCCGCCACCGGCATGAAGGCCATGGAAGCCACCGCCGGCGGTCCCACCCGTATCACGATGGAAGTCGAAAGAAACGTCTTCCAGGCGCAGGCCGACAGCCCGCCGTGTCCCGAATGCGGTTCGGTGACGGTGCGCAACGGGGCCTGCTACAAGTGCCACAACTGCGGTGCGACCACGGGTTGTTCCTGAGTCGGATCGTTTGATCAGGCCCATGGCGGGCCCGCTCACCGAATCGATGGAGCGAGCCTGAGGCAAGGGAATGCCAAAGAGCCCCGGCGGGAACGGATTTCCGCCGGGGCTTTGTCTTGCCGGTGCCCCTCACGGGTTCCCCCGAAACCATACAACCGAGTATGCAGGGCGTGACACCGGTCCCCTCACGGCCCATGTCCATCCCGCCTCCTGAGGCCCGCCGGATTCCACAACTTGTTATTTTAAATTGACTTAATAAAAATCCTGTCCGGAGCTCCTCCGAGGGCCAGGACTTGCAAAAAGCACCTTGGAATTCCCCAGGAGAGGGGGGAAACCGGGCCGGATACCTGATCGAGGGGCGTTGATGGACGGATTTCAAAAAAGATGCTACAATGGGCGTTCTCGCCCGGAAAGGGGGAATCCCCGTCCATCCGACACAATATTCATGGCCCGATTATTATCAAATCCTGGCGGCAGCCGTCTGGGGGACAGCCATCCGCCAAACCATTTACCGGAGGGTGTACGCATGAAAAACCTGAGACAACCAACCCTGGCGATGATCCTGATCCTGGGCGGCATGCTCTGCCTGTTCGGATGTTCCCAGGACACGCCCCTGGATCCGACCGGAAATTCGGACGACAGCTTCACCGCCGGCGCGGAGAAGGGCGTCGACATCGAATTCCAGGACGGGTCCATCATTCCGGCCGACCTGGTCGACATCGACGCATTCGGCCGGACGATCACCTGCTGGCCCTTCACCGGCGCCAAGCTGGACGGGGTCCCCATGGATCCGGTCAACCTGGTCTTCACCGGGCATGCCGACCCCGTGATGATCAGGGCGGCCCTTCTGGGCCTTTCGGGGGACCGCTCGGCACTGGGTCTGCCCGACGCCTATCCTTTCAACCAGGTCTGGAAAGACGCCCTGGGCGGGGGCGTGCAGTCGAACTACGAGGTCGAAGGCGGCTGGCGCGGTTCGGTCATCCAGTTGACGCTGGGTGAATACGAGCCCGTCAGGTTCCACCTGCGCCTGTTCCGGACCGGGGCCACGTCGGCCGACGGGTCTCCGATCACCCTGGGGGCGGCGCATTTCGAGGTGCTGATTCCCGGCACCAGCGACCACCAGGTGCTCAGCTGGACGGCGGCCAAGGACATCGTCGTGGGCGACCTGATGCGCACCGGCCTGCTCAACCCCGCCGCCGACCTGATGCCCACGGGTCAGATCACTCCGGCTCCGGGGTTCCGCTACATCATTCCGGCGGTCTACAACAACCTGCCGCCCGAACTGCTGGCGATCGTCGGCGGGCCGCCGCCGCCGGTGGAAGATCCGGTGGCCATTCCCAACGACGGCACCGCCATGATGGTCCGGCTGGCCGGCGCGGCCTTGGTTACCCCCGGGGAAACCAGTTCCATGGCGACGGTCAACTTCGGCCAGTTCGTGCCGCGACCTTTCTGCAGCAGTGGTCCCTACGACTACCTCTGGATCGAAGGCCCGGTGACGTTCCACAACAACACCATGGTGGACGAATACGGCCAATATTCCTACACCGGCGGCTATGACGGCACCCTGACGGCTGTTCCGATCGATCCGGCGACCGGCCAACCGGTGGGCGAGCCGTTCAGCGCCAGGGTGAACGGCAGTCAGAAGGGGTTCTTGGACCCGGCCAATGCGCGGGTGATGGCCAAGGACGTGAAACTGACCAGCAGGGAAGACGGGCCCCAGAGGGAAAACATCCAGTTCCAACTGGGCGAGAACGGAGCCGATCGGTACAAGGGTTTCTACAAATGTCTGGATGAGCAATAAAAAGGACCCGGCCTGGGCCCGGGTCCTGAAGCGGAAGGGTGCCCGGCGGTTCAGCCGCCGGGCATTCTATTGCTGGATGGCGGCCTCGATGGCGGCCACCATCTCCTCGTTGTCCGGGGCCGTCTTCGGGGCGTAACGGGCGATGATCTCCCCGTCCCGGCCGATGAGGTACTTGGTGAAGTTCCAGGTCGGTTCCTCCAGCCCCGTGGCGGTCAGCCACTGGTAGACCGGGTCCTTGTCGTCACCCTTGACCTTGACCTTTTCGAACAGGGGAAAGGTGACCGCATAGTTGGTGCTGCAGAACTTCTGGATCTCCTCGGGAGTGCCCGGTTCCTGCCCCATGAAGTCGTTGCTGGGGAAGGCCAGGATCACGAAACCCTCTTCTTCGTGCGCGAGGTACAGGTCCTGAAGGCCTTCGTACTGGGGGGTCAGGCCGCATTTGCTGGCCACGTTGACCACCAGGGCGACCTTGCCCTTCCAGTCGGCAAGATCCACCGGTTTCCCCGCAAGGGTCTTGGTTTTCAGGTCCCAGAACGTCCCCGTCGATTCGGTGGCCGGTGTCTGGCTGCCGGTGGCCATGGCGCCGCGCAGGAAAAACATGCTGATGGCCGCGCCGACCAGGATGGCCGCGATCACGACGATGATGATGGTTTTCATGGGCTGCCTTTCGTGCAGGATTCACAGGTCCGGTTCGCTGACATGGTAGGTCCATATCCCACGGCCGCAACCGGCCGCCTCGCCGGGGCACCTGTCCGGAACTAGACCGGAGGCCGGCTGCCTTTTCCGTATCCGGTCAATTCGATGAATCCCCGTCCAACCGGAACCCCCGCCTGGCCGAAGGGCCGTGCGGTCACCGCGCCTTCCCAGTAGTGGATGCCGGTGCGGTGGGAGAGGTTTTCCTGGTTGGGCATCAGGGCCTCCAACTCCAGGTCGATGTCCTGACCGGGTATCTGCAACCGCCAGCGGATGGGGTAGGCCGAATCCGTTTCGGGACTTTTCCAGGTTTCGAGGGGCTCCAGGGTCCAATCGGCCGCCGTCAGGGTTCGGGAAACCCCGTCGGCATCCACGAGGGTTCCCAGCTCGAAATCGGCCGCCGCGGTTTTTCCCCTGAGTCGGTAGAGCATCAGGTCGCGTCCATCATCCAACTGGAGGCTGAACCAATCCCAGCCGGTCTGGTCCACCGCAAGGCTGCTCGAGAAAATCTCCCGGTCCAGCCAGCTTTGGCCCCGGACCGCAATCGTTTTGTCCCCGCGGGTGACGGTTCCGCGGACATCCATCCGGGTGTAACTGAAGTAGAGGCTGCCGTTGGCCCCGTCCGCCGATTTCGGGCTGAATCCGCCGGCGCCATGGAAGACGCGCGGTTTGACCGGAGTGCAGACCAGATCGTAGCGGAAACCCTGCCGGTCGTCCGCGGCGCGCAGCCGGTAGCCGGCGCCGCTGCGGGTGATTTCCCATGAACCCTTTGTCCCGGCCGGCGCCTGGCACCAGGCCAGGGTGGTGTCGGCGGGGCTCCCGAAGCCCCCCAAAAGCGGAGCCGCGCGCCACAGGACCTCGCTGAACAGGTGGGACCCCGCGGCCGGGTCGGCGACCGCGGCGTGGGCCATCACCAGGTCGCCGGCGGCCCACCCCGAAGCCGGGGCCGTGACCGGTCCGGGGACCAGCCCCACCCGGAAGAATGTCAGCTGGAAGGCCAGGGCTTCGTAGGGATCCGCGGGGGAATCTTCCGGAAAAAGGTTCCCGGTGACGTACCACCATTCGGTCTTGTACTCCGGATGAGCCGCGTCGTCACGGGGGAATTCCCAGGTGTAGCCGGGGGCCGCGGCCAGCCATTCGACCGAAGCGGCCCAGGCGCCCATCGCGGCGGCCGCCAAAACCAGGATGAGCCCGATGCGTGCGGGAACGTTCACGCCAACTCCTAGAGGTCGTCCCGGGTCAGTTGGCCCGGGGAGGATAGTCCGGCCTGGAAGGCCGGGTAGGCCGCCGCGGCCAGCGAGGCGGCCAGGATGATGACGATCTGCAGGACGATCGCCGCCGCCGGCAAGGCCGGCTGAATCGTCCAGCCGAAATATTGCCGATTGATGACCAGGATGAGCAGCGCCGCCAGACCGACACCCCCGGCAAGTCCCAGCAGCAGCCCCAGCAGCCCCATGCCGGCGCCTTCACCCAGGAACAGCAGGAAGATCTGCCGCCTGGTGGCGCCCAGGGCCCGCAGCAGGGCCAACTCCCCGCTGCGCTCCCGCGCCTGGACCAGCAGGGTCAGGGACACCCCGCAGACGGCGATCAGCAGGGTCATGCCCTGCAGCGTGCGCGTGACGGCGAAGGTCTGGTCGAAGATGTCGAGAATCTCGCCGCGCAGGGTCCGGTTGCTGCGGAAGACAAGGGGCCTTCCCGCGAACCGTGCCTTCAGACCGGCGACGAAAGGTTCGACGGTCTGGTCAGGGTCCAGGAACAGGGCGGCGTTGTTGGGCGGCCCGGCATCGAAATGGTTGGCGAAGGTTGCCCCCACCACGAACGCGGTGCCGCCCTCGCTGGTGTAGTCGTAGGCGATTCCGGCAATGGGCAGGGCCACGGTTCCGTCAGGTCCGGCCAGGCGCAGGGTGTCGCCCACCGCGAGGCCCCCCTTGCGGGCCAGAGGTTCGCCCACCATGACGGCTCCCTGCTCGGTCAGCATCCGCGCCACCTGGTCCGGGTCCCCCGTCATCAAGGGCAGGCGTCCGGCCAGTTCGGCCCCGGGAACGCCGGCGAAGGTCACCCCGTTGAGCCAGACAAGGTGTTTTCCGTCGGCGGTGCGGACCCGCAGGCGCCGCTGGGTTTCGACGCCACGGACACCCGGCATCCGCGTCAGTTCTTCAACCAGTGCCGGATCGAGGAAAGCCTCGTTGCCGGCGCGGGCCCAGGACTCGGTGGAAAGATAGACATCGGCGCGGATGGTCGTATCCAGCCAGGTGACCAGGGTCTGACGGAAGCTGCCGACCAGCAGGGTGATGCCGACCAGCATGCTGACGGTGATGGCCAGGGCGGCGACGGCGAAACTGGTGGTCTGCAGCCGGACCAAAAGGTTGCGCAGGCTCAGGGCCGGGCCGAGGCCGCGGGGCCGGACAGGACCGCAGACCGTGCGCACCAGCAGAGGGACGACCAGAGGCAGGGTGATCATCATGACGAATCCGAAAATGAAACCGCCCTGCTTGATTCCCGAGCCCCGCAGGACAAACCAGGCGATGTTGGCCAGGGCGACCCCCAGGGCGACCAGGGCCAGGCGGCCGGCCGTGCGGCGGGTCCGCTGGTGCAGGGAAATGGGGGACATCAGCTGCAGGGTGTCGCGGCGGGCCATCTCGATCGCCGGCATCACCGCCGCGCCCATCGCGCCCAGCAGGCCCACGCCCGCGCCCAGCAGGATCACCCCGGGCGGAAGGGTCATCCTCTCCAGGCCGTCGACCACGTAGATGCTGGTCAAGGTCGCGCTGACGGTGTCCAGATTCGCCAAAGCGATCAGGTAGCCCAAAGGAACACCCACCATCACCCCCAAGAGCCCCAGGGAGCCGGCTTCGGCGATCACCAGGACCAGGACCTGGCCGCGGGTCGTGCCCAGGGAGCGCAGCAAGCCGAATTCGCCGCGCCGCCTGACCAATGAGGCCTGGATGCTGGTCAGCACCAGGAAGAGCCCGACGAAGACACTGATCAGGCTGAGGGCGGTCAGGTTCAGGCGAAAGGCGGCCAGCAGGCCCCGGGTGTCCTGCTTGCGCTGTTCCGGGGTGAGGACGCGCACGCCGGGACCGAGGGCTTCTTCCAGGTCGGCCGCCACCAGGGCGGGGTCGCTGCCGACCGCCAGGGTGACATCGATCTGGTGGATGTGCCCCGGGCGGGCCAGCAGGTCCTGGGCCTGGGCGATGTCCATGACCGCCAGCCGCGAGGGAGCCATGGGTTCGAATTTCTGGAAATCGACCAGGGCGCCGATGGTGAGGGTGGCCAGCCGGCTGCCGCTGCTGACGGTCACCGTGTCGCCGATGGCCCAGCCTTCGGCTTTGGCCAGTCCGGGTGTCACGGCGACCCAGCCGGGCATCCGCAGGGCGTCGGCCACCAGGCCGGCGGTGTCGTCGCTTTCGGCCATCCCGGACAGCGGGTAACGGACCGGCGCGAAGATGTCGAAGCCGACCACGTCCAGAAAAAGATCCGGGCGCCCGGCCACCGCGGCGTCGACCCGGACCAGGGGCCAGGCGCCGGTCACCAGGGGATGTTCCAACACCCTGGGGAACAGGGTTTCGTCCAGGGTGGGGGTGGTGCCGGTGATGGTCAGATCGGCCTGGCCGCTGACGGCCTGCATGCTGCCTTCGAAGGCCAGCAGGGCGCCCTGGTTGAGCGTCTGGATCGACACCACCGATGCGACACCCAGGGCCACGCCGACCACCGTCAGGATGAACAGGGTCCGCGACTGGTGAAACTGGCGGCGCAGGGATCGAAGGAGATAGGGGATCACGACGGGAACCCGTCCGGGATTTCGGTCTCCAGGCGGCCGTCGGTCAGACGCCAGGCGGTGTCGGCCCTGGCGGCCAGCGCCCGGCTGTGGGTCACGTAGAGCAGGGCGGACCCTTCGTCCCGGACCAGGTCCAGCAACAGGTCCATGACCATGTGGCCGGTCCGGTCGTCCAGGCTTCCGGTCGGTTCGTCGGCAAGGACCAGGGCCGGGCGCATGAACAGGGCGCGGCAGAGGGCCACCCGCTGCATCTCCCCTCCACTGAGCTGGCCCACGGGGTCGCCGGCGCGGTCGGCCAGGCCTACCCGGTCGAGCAACCCGGAGACGCGGGTTTGGGTCGAGGCCTGGCCCATCCCGGCAATCCAGCCGGGAAGGGCGACATTTTCGGCGACCGACAGATGGGGCAAAAGGTGGAAGAACTGGAAGACCTGCCCGATGGCGGCGCGTCGCCTCAGGGTCCGGGCGGTTTCGCTCATCGCGCCCAGGTCTTCTCCCGCCAGCAGCACCCGGCCCCGCGTGGGAACCATGATGCCCGCGGCCAGGTGCAGCAGGGTGGACTTCCCGCTGCCGCTGCGGCCCACCAGCGCGACGGCGCGGCCTGGGGCCAGGGACAGATCGACATCGTGAAGGACCGGGCGGTCCTGACCGCCGTCCGAGGGGTAGGTCAGGCAGACCTTGTCCAGTTGGAGCACCGTCGGGTTCATCATGGGTCCAATCTAGGTCCGGTCACGATTTCAGCCAGTGACCCAGGGCGACCCCGATGAAGGTGGCCACCGCGTAGCCCAGGGTCCCGCACAGGATGGCCGGCAGGACCAGCGACTCCCAGCGGCGGGCCACCGCCATCGCCGCGGCAGTGGTGGGGCCGCCCATGTTGGCGTTGGAGGCGATGATCAACTCGGACAAGTCGAGCCGCAGCACCCAACCGGCCAGCAGCAGGAAAATCAGGTGGATGGTCAGGATCAGCGCGGCGAACACGAACAGCACCGGCCCGACCTTCATCACGACCAGGACGTTGGCGCTGGCGCCGATCACCGCGAAAAAGATCTGCATCAGGAACGTCCCGAGGACTTCGGCGCCCGCCAACTTCCGGAAGGTTCCGGGAAAGGCCGTGGCCAGGATCACCGTCAGAGCCGTGACGATCAGGATGCCGCTGCCGCGCAGGCCGAGACTTTTCTCCAGGCCGAACCCGACCGCGCACAGGCCCAGGGCGAGGGCCAGGGACAGGGAGGCCCCCTGGACATCGGGCAGGGTGGCCGCGGTCTGTCGGCTTTCCTCAAGGGCGGCCGACCCTTCTTCCGCTTCGTGATGACGCTTGACGAACCGGCGCCGCAGCCACACCAGGGACGGCAGCGTGAACAGGACCAGGAAATACAGGGCCATCACCAGGTTGTCCGCGGCCACGCCCGCGCTGAGCAGGTCGCCCGAGCGCAGGCCCACCGCTTCGGCGGCCGCGGCGTAGTTCATCGACCCGCCGATGTAGGTGGCCGAAAAGATGCTCGCCAGTTTCCAGCCCTCGTCGCCCAGGGGCACCACGTGGAAGGCGATGACCGTGCCGATGACCGTGCCGGTCGCCCCGATCACGAAGGCCAGCAAGGTGGGTCCGGCCTCGCGCAGGATGCGGCGCAGGTCCGCCCGGAACAGCAGCAGGGGAATGGCCAGGGGCACCAGGTATCCCCACACCACATCGTAGGCGGGCACGCCGTCGGCGGGGATCACGCCCAGGTTCGACAGCACGAAGGTGAAGCCCATGGTCAGGATGGCGCCGGACAGCTTGCGTCCGATTTTCGAGTTTTCGGCCCGGAACCCGAACGCCGCGGCGGCCAGCAGGATCGCCCAGACGGCCCAGGATTGGTCGGCAGAGATCAGGGGTGTGTTCAAGAAGGTTCCTTTCGCGCGGGGCGGTTTCGGTTTCGGGGCAGGTTAGCAGAATGTGCGGCCCGGGAACAGTTCCGGGGATTCGTGTTGGAAAAAAGTCCGTTCATCAGGCATTCTAGGACAAAGCGGAATATTCCAGAAGGATCTTTGACCCGACAGGGGTGGCAGGATGCTGATCCGAATCCATTCGAGAACTCTGACCGCGGTTGTCATGAGCGCGGTCCTGTACCTTCTTCCCGGCGACGTGACCGCCCAGCAGGTCACCGACTGGAACGATCCCGTCGATAAACTCGAAAACGCGGTGGGCCTGCATTACGGGAACATCGGCGGCAACGGGCTGTCCTTCCGGCTGCCCATCAACTGGTACTTCTACTTCCAGGTCGCCGGGGGCATCTGGCACACCTCCGACCACAAGCAGCACAACGTCGGCTTCGAGTTCAACTACCTCCTGCGGCAGGACCAGCGCTGGCGGGTCTATCTGGCGGCGGGGGCGGGCTACTTCTACGATGACGAGCAGGTCCAGCCGGACGTTTGGCAGACCGACGCCCACTGGAATACCGGGGCGGGCGTGGGTCTGGAATATCTCTTCGGCCGCAGGTGGGCCGCCCAGCTCGAAGGCGATTTCGCCTACCACGGTGACAGCGGCGACATCACGGTCATTCCCCAGGTCGGCCTCCACTATTACTGGTAGGTGCTTCGTGGACATTCGCGCATACAACCGCTTGGCGTGGGACCGGCAGGTCGCGGACAAAAGCCGGTGGACGGTGCCGGTGGACAGCGCCATGGTCAATGCGGCCAAAGAGGGCCGGGTGCGGGTGATCCTGACACCCACCGTGCCCGTTCCCGCGGATTGGCTGGGCGAATTGGAAGGCCGCCGCGTTCTTTGCCTGGCTTCGGGCGGGGGCCAGCAGGGCCCGCTCCTGGCGGCGGCCGGGGCCAGGGTCACGGTATACGACAACTCTCCGGCCCAGCTAGCCCAGGACCGCCTCGTGGCCCGGCGGGAGGGCCTGGACCTGGCCACCGTGGAAGGCGACATGGCCGACCTGGGCGTTTTTGCCGCCGATTCCTTCGACCTGGTTTTCCACCCGGTGGCGAACTGTTTCGTGCCGGATCTGAAACCGGTGTGGCGGGAGGCATTCCGCGTCCTTCGTCCGGGCGGAACCCTGCTGTCGGGGATGATGAATCCCGTCTTCTATTGTTTCGATCACGAGTTGGCCGAGAAGGGGCGGCTGGAGGTCCGCCACAAGCTGCCCTTCAGCGATCTTGACGATCTCGAGGCGGACGAGCTGGAAAAAATCCGCCAAGCCGGCCAGCCCCTGGAATTCAGCCACACCCTGACCGACCAGATCGCCGGCCAACTGGAGGCCGGCTTCGTGCTGACGGGTTTTTACGAGGATGATTTCGGCCCCGACATCGGGGACACCCTCAGTGAATATGTCCCGACCATGATGGCCACCCGCGCCCTCAAACCCCGGAACCGCTGACATGAATCGCCGCGCCCGCCGCGCCTGGTGTTTCTACGACTGGGCCAACTCGGCCTTTGCCGCGGTGGTGATGGCCTCCCTGTTTCCGCCGTTTTTCCGCGAACTGGCCATCGCCGCCGGCCGGGGGGAAGCCGCCGCCACCGCCCTGTGGGGTTACGTGACCGCGGGGGCCCTGCTGCTGATCGCCGTCAGCGCCCCGATTCTGGGCGCGATCGCCGACGCCGCCGGCGCCCGCAAGAAATTCCTGGCATTCCTGGCCGGCCTGGGCATCCTGGCCACGGGTCTCTTCGCCACCCTGGGAACCGACGACTGGCGCCCGGCCGCGGCCCTGTTCGTGGCGGCCAACTTCGGTTTTGCCGGGTCGATCATCTTCTACGAATCCCTGCTGCCGGGTCTGGCGCGGGGCAGGGACATGGACCGGCTGTCCGCCCAGGCCTACGGTCTGGGCTACGCCGGCGGCGGCCTTCTGCTGGTCGTCGACCTGCTCATGGTGATGCACCCCGACTGGTTCGGCATGCCGGACCGGGGCTTTGCCATCCGGGCGTCCTTCGTGAGTGTCGCGATCTGGTGGGGGTTGTTTTCCCTGCCGCTGTTCAAATACGTGCCCGAACCGCCGGTCACCGCGGTCGCCGGCGGACGGGCGGCGGGGTCGGTCGTCGTGCGCGGTTTCCGGCGTCTGGCCGGGACCTTCCGCGAAATTTCGCGCTACCGCCAATTGATGCTGTTTCTGGCCGCGTACTGGATCTACAACGACGGCATCGGCACCATCGTCAAGATGGCGGCGGCCTACGGGTCGGAAGTTGGGATCGGCATCACCGCCCTGATGGGCGCCCTGGTCCTGACCCAGGTGGTGGGCATTCCTTTTTCCCTTCTCTTCGGAAAGCTGGCCGGACGGATCGGTCCCAAGCCCGCCGTCCTGCTGGGCCTGGGTGTCTACCTGATCATCAGCATCTTCGGTTTCTTCATCAGCAACGCCACCCATTTCTACATCCTGGCCGGGTTGGTGGGGACGGTGCAGGGCGGGGCCCAGGCCCTGAGCCGCTCGCTGTTCGGCAGCATGGTGCCGCGCCATCGCACCAGCGAATTTTTCGGCTTCTATTCCACCAGCGGCAAGCTGGCCGGAATGGCCGGACCCCTGGTGTTTGGCCTGGTCAGCCAGATGACCGGCACCAGCCGCCTGGGCATTCTCTCCCTGGTGGTGTTTTTCACCGTCGGGGGCTGGCTGTTGACCAGGGTCGATGTTGCCGCCGGACAGGCCGCCGCCCGCCGGGCCGAACAGGAGGCGGGTTTTCAGGAATCCTGATTCCCCTAGCACCTGCGGCAGACTCAACATAGATTGTGGCCATGCTCGAATTGATAACCAACATCATTATTGAAACCTGGCTGGTCACCGCCCGCATGGCCGCCTGGCTGCTGCTGGGTTTCGGGGTCGCGGGGCTTCTTTCGGTATTCATCTCACCGGTCTGGATGGAACGCCATCTGGGCGGCCGGGGGATGGGACCGATCTGGAAGGCCTCGCTGTTCGGTGTTCCCCTGCCTCTGTGTTCCTGCGGGGTGATCCCCGTGGCGGCCTCGCTCCGCCAACACGGGGCGGGCCGTTCGGCGACCACGGCCTTCCTGCTGTCCACCCCGCAAACGGGGGTGGACTCGATCCTGGTGACCTGGACCCTGCTGGGGCCCCTGTTCGCGGTGTTCCGCCCGGTGGCCGCGCTGTTGACCGGGCTGCTTGGCGGCAGTCTGGTGCAGGCCTTCGACCCGGACCCCCACCGCACGGCCGCCGACGGCAAAGCGCTGGCCGAAGCGGGGGAGTTTTCCCGTCCCCAGGGCCTGGGCCCGAAGCTGAAGGCCGCCGCCGACTACGGTCTGGTCACCCTTCCGGGTGACATCGGCCGGGCGCTCCTGATCGGGCTGATCCTGGCGGGCATCCTGGGAGCCGTGGTCCCGCCCGACTTTCTGGCGGGATACCTGGGCAGCGGCGCCCTGTCCATCGCCCTGATGATGATCGTGGGCATCCCCATCTACGTCTGCGCCACCGCGAGCGTGCCCCTGGCGGCCAGCTTCATCTTCATGGGGGCCAGCCCGGGGGCCGCCCTCGCCTTCCTGATCGCCGGGCCGGCCACCAACGCGGCCACCGTGACGACCATCGCCCGGGTCCTGGGGCGCAGGACGATGATCATCTACCTGCTGACCATCGCCGTGAGCGCCTTCGGCGGCGGCCTGCTGCTGGACTGGCTGATGCCCCGGGCGGCCGAGGTCGTTCCCCTGTTCGCCGAACACGGGCACCATCACGAAGGTCCCGGGTGGTTCGAACATGCCGCCGGCGCGGTCCTGGTCCTGGTCATGACGACCGCCTGGTGGGTGTCCCGCCGGCGCGGTCACGGTTGCGGTTGCGACGACAAGGAGGTTTGTGGAATGGGCGAGGAAATGCAGACCCTGGAACTGACCGTGGAGGGGATGCACTGCAGCCACTGCTCGGGCAGCGTCCAGCGGGCGGTTGCGGGCATGGAAGGTGTCGCCGAATGCCAGGTCTTCCTGGATGAAGGCCGCGCCGTGGTTCGCGGAAACGATCTCCAGCCCGAGGCCCTGATTGGCGCCATCGAGGGCCTGGGTTACAAGGCCTCCGTCAAGGTCGGCTGACCGGATTTCAACCCCTGCTTCCGGGTCAGGAAGCCTGGGTCCATTCCATTCCCCGCATGGGGTTATTCAAGGTCAAAGATGAGATCGAACCGCGTCACGGTAAACAATTCGCGGATATGGTCACTGGAATTGATGATTTTTACCTTGTTCCCATTGGCGTCGAGCCGCCGCTGGACCTTGATCAGCAGGCCCAGGCCCGAACTGGAGATATATTTGAGATCCTGGAAATCGAGAACCACGCTTTCGGTGATCCCGTCGAGTATTTTTTCGGCGCTCTTGGACTTTCCCGCGACGAACATGCCT
>Ga0210065_1000021_pt1 | contig 53385 bp, 44 predicted proteins | sample Muzzi_PWB_D1_FD_185533 | JGI IMG/M metagenome (GOLD analysis project Ga0210065, IMG submission 185533) | Wetland microbial communities from San Francisco Bay, California, USA, that impact long-term carbon sequestration - Muzzi_PWB_D1 (SPAdes) | ecosystem: Environmental > Aquatic > Marine >... | reverse complement strand
CTTTTTGCCCCCCACGCCTCGCTGTTGATATTGACCGGCTGGTACGCCGCCACCGGTGGGCCAAGGGGAGCCTCCCCCGCGGCCGTCGGCCGCCTGGTTGGCGTGGCCCTGGTCCTGACCATTCCCTGGCTGACGGTGAACCTGGAACCGGCCCGTTCGCTGTCCAGACTTGAGGAAACCGCCGCCGATCTGTCGCCTTACGCCCTCGGCCTGCTGCACGAACAGTTCGCCTACCACTACCAGATGACCGGTGACCAGGAGGAGGTCACCCGGCATTACCGCAGGTGCGGAGAGGTCTGCCCCAACCATCCCCGTTTTCATGCCATCTATGGAACCTACCAATTGAACCAGGGAAACCTGACCGAAGCCGTGGCGGCCTACCAACGGTCCGTGGCGGCCGACAGCACCTATGTCTACGGCTGGAAAATGGAAGTCCTGGCCCGGGTGATGAACGCCGACTACGCCGGGGCGCTGGCACCCGCCCGCCACCTGGCCCGCCTCGGTGGGCAGGATGCCCAGGCCGCGGCCGCTCACGGCATGGCCGCCCAGCGGATGGGCCTTCTGGATGAAGCTCTGACCGCCTATCTGGCGGGATACGCCTTGGATGGATCGCGCCTGGACCTGCTGGAAAGGGCCGCGGGCCTGCAACTGGTTCAACGGCAGTACACCGAGGCCGCCAACAATTTCCGGACTGTTTTGAATTCGGAAGCGGCCCCGCCCTCGGCCGCCCTGGGGTTGGCGGACGCCATCTGGCAGGGATATCAGGCCAACCGACAAAACCTCACCTCCGCCGCGGGGAGAGCCCGGCTGGATGAGGTGATCGGGCTGATCGGGAGGGTCCAGGCAGCGCCCGCGGCCCAGGGAATCAGCGCCGCGGACCTGGCCGCCTGGAAACAGGAGGTCCAGGAGGCCCGGGCCGGTCTGCAATAAACAGGATCAGGGGATGTCTTCGATGACGACGGCCGTGCCGTAGGCCAGCAGTTCCGCCGCGTGCTCCATCATTTCGCTGGTGGCGAAACGAACCCCGACCACCGCGTTGGCCCCGTTTTCTTCCGCCTGGGCGATCATCCGGTCCATGGCCTCTTCCCGGGATTCCGCAATCATCTTGGTGTATTCGGTGATCTCGCCGCCGATCATGTTCTTCAGGCCGGCCATGAAGTCCCGGCCCAGATGACGGGCGCGGATGGTGTTGCCGCGAACCAGACCGATCGTCCTGACGATTCTTTTGCCCGCGATTTCGTGCGTCGTCGTCACCAGCATAGATCCGTTCATGATCCTCCCCGTTCCGGTTTTATCAGCGAATGATGTCCTTGTAGCGGGTGCGGCTGCGCCTGAAGACACGCTCGCGAACGGCGGAGATCAACAGGACCAGGATTCCCGCCGCCAGCAGCAGGATGCTTCCCCGGACGTACAGGGGCAGCTCGTCGGTCTTCAGCAGGACCGTCACCGCTTCGGTCACGCCCCAGGCGCCCAGGACAACAAGGCCCAGGCAGAACAGGATCCAGCCCACCGAACGTTCGCTCCGGTTGTAGACACTCTTCCAGAACGCCTCCCACTCCTCGGCCGGAGGCTCCTTCAGGCGCATGGCGCCGGTGACGGCCTTGAGCCGCCGGAGGTGTTCCACCTCCCGGCGGGCCTGCTCGTCCTGGGCCAGATGAGCCTCGACCCGGGCCACATCGTCCGGTTCGAGTTCACCGTCGACATAGGCGCTGAGCAGAGGGGCATCCTTTCGGGGGTCAAAGGGCCCTTTGGCGTTCACAATTCCTCCTCCAGACCGGCGGCCTGCCGCAATTTGAGGCGCGCCGCGTGCAGCCGCGACATCACCGTCCCCAGGGGCAGTCCCTTGAGGTCCGCGATTTCCCGGTATTTGAGCCCCTGGAAATGGTAGAGGTGAAATACCTCGCGCATGTCCTCGGGCAGTTCCTGCAGTCCGTTCCAGATCCGCTCGCGCAGATCGTCGGCCACCGTCTCGGACAGCGGATCCGGACGGCCGTCGGACTGATTGACCCATTCCAGCGGCACTTCCCCCTTGTGCCGCGATTCGTCCCGGCGCTGGTTGTGGGCCGTGTTGCGGACGATCCGGTAGAGCCAGGGAAAGAAGGGCTCATCCAGGCGGAACTTCCGCAGGGACCGGTGGATGCGGATGAAGGCCTTCTGGACCGCGTCCATCGCGTCATCATGGTTGCCCGTGAGGTTCAGGGCGATCCCGTAGGCCCGTTGCCGGTAACGATTCATGAGTCGGTCGAACCCTTCGCCGTCGCCGTCCAGGAACCGTACGATGTCCTCACGATCCTGGCGGCGTTGTTCCTCGAAGGGATGGCCGGATGTCTCGCCGGACCCTGTCGAGGGAAGAGCTACCCCCCCGGGCCCCTGGTTATTCGGGGAATTCCCGGAAAAAAGACCCAGCAAAAACACTCAGCTGTCTCCCTTGTTCGCAATCCAGGGAATGTCGGCCACCCCCGCGGCCGCGTTGGCCGCCCGGGCGGCCGTAAACAGGAAATCGCTCAGGCGGTTGAGGTAGGTCACCGCCCCGGCGGGCACGGGTTCGGTTTTTCCCACCATGACGGCCAGTCGCTCCGCCCGGCGGCAAGCGGTACGGGCCAGGTGAAGGGCGGTCGCCGCGGCGCAGCCGCCGGGAAGAATGAAGGTCTTCAAGGGCGGCAGGAACTCTTCCATGGCGTCGATCAGGGCTTCCAGTTCCGCGGGCCTGAAAGGCTGTTCCACCTCGGGAAGCGCCGCGGTTTCGGCCGACTGGATGGGGTTGGCCAGGATCGCGCCCAGGGAAAAGAGCCGGCTCTGCAGGAGATGAAAATCATCCCCGCCGACCCCCGGGACCTCCACCCCCAGCTCCTTCAGGGCCAGCACGCATTGGCCCAGCCAGCTGTTGAGTTCGTCCACTTCGCCGTAAAGGGCGACCCGGACTCCCGACTTGGAGACGCGGGTTCCGTCGCCGAGGGAGGTCTCCCCGCCGTCACCGGTGCGCGTGTAGATGCGGACCATGGCCATTGCTCCTTGTTGTTGCAGGTTCGCCAAAAGTGTGGGACAAAATGACGGGCAGGAAAAGACTTTTCCGGAACCACGGTCCCTTTCTCGACCTCAGGGAGTGCGGACAGCCGCATATGGCATTAGATTCTTCCTGTGGTTGTGGCGCGGGGGGGCCTTCACCCAGGCCCTGGGGAACGGGCAACTCAATCCACCGGGGGAAATCCAGGATGATCAAGCCTCATTTCGACGACAAGGTCAATCTGACCACCTACATCTGTTCCGGCCCGGTGACGGCCTCGGAAATCGAAGACCAGGTACGAACCCTTTACCGGGGCACGCCCAGCCTGCACGCCATGTGGGATTTCACGGAGGCCGACCTCTCACTCCTGTCCAAGGAAGACATCTTGGGAATCGCGAAGATCGTCAAGGAGACCTCGCATTCCCGGTCCGGCGGCCGCACCGCCCTGGTCTTCTCGACCGATATGCTGACCAGGATGGGCCCCCTTCTCGAAGGCATCTCCACCATCGAAGTGCCCGATGCCAAGATCAAGATATTCAACGACCTGACCGCCGGCCTGGGCTGGATCAACGGTTGAGGCCCGCTGGCCGAACGCCTATTTCAACAGGGTGACCGTCCGGGCGGCAAATCCCGAATCGTCCTGGACAACGACGCGATACACCCCCGCGGCCAGACGGCGGCCGTGATCATCCCGACCGTCGAAGCGAAAACCAGCCCGGCCCTCTCCATCTGTTGAAACCGTTTGCTGAACCAGCCGCCGGCCCCTCAGGTCGTAAACGCCGACCTGGACCCGGCTGGCCGCTCGCCCGGTGATCCGGAGTTCCGCGGCGGGATTGCAGGGGTTGGGCCAGGGTGGCGACAACTGCAGCCATGATCCCGGCATGGTGACGACACCCGAGATATCCGCGAAGTCCGGCATCACGAACTGGAAGGGCGGCAGACCCGTGGCCAGGGCCCCGGTGGTCAGCTCCGCTCCGCTGACCGCGTCAAAAACCCTCAGGCCCTCGGCGCCCAGGGTGCGGTCGGCCACGAAGATCTGGAACCCTCCGTCCCAGGCCAGATCCGCGTGGACATAACCGTTTCCGGTGTCCAGGACCGCCACGGTATCGTCGGCCGGATCATATCGTCGCAGGCTGGTGATGAAGGACGCGTCGCTGACCAGGACGTGGACGCTTTCTCCCGAGCCGACAAAGGCGGTGATGTCCCCCCCCAGATCCTGTTCGGTGACGAGGTAGCCCAGGCTCACCCCCGCCCCCGGATCCACCTCCTCGAGGCCGCCGTCCAGCACGCCGTAGAATCCGACGCAACCGACCCGCAGACGCCAGGGGTCGGTTCCGTTGTCCACCGCTTCCATGCGGGTGTAGGGATCGGCGCCCACCAGGGCCAGCGGCTGGACTCCCGCGGCGAGGGGATCCATGTCCACCCAGGTCTCGACCGTCGTGTCGAAAACCAGGATGGCGCCCGGACCGGTCGGGGCGTACCAGTTGTTCCGATCGAGCTTCTGGGCGGCGAGGTAGAGGCGCCCCTGCCGGGCAAGCATCCAGGCGGTTTCGGGCAATCCGTCGGCGTCCGCGAACGACGAGGTGTCATAGGTTTCCAGGACCGTTCCTGCCGTCACGTCCACCTTCAGCAGAACCGCCGCGTCGTAACAGGAGACGTAGGCTTCCCCACCGGCGTCGAAGGCGATGTCCTGGGGATTGCGTCCCTGGCCGATGCTGAACTCACGCAGCAATGAGAATCCCGCGGCGGGGTCATAGACCTGGATCAGGTCGGCCCCTCCCCGGCCCACCACGTAGACCAGTCCCTCATGGTACCGTCCGGTCGGGTCGCCCGGGATCACCGCCAGATCCCCCGTGACGGACCAGGGCGCCTCGAGCAGGAAACCGCGGACCCGTCCGAAGGTGCCATAGTCCGTGGTCAGGATCCAACCCCCGGACGCGGCATTCGAAAGCGGAGCCAGGGTCAGGAACAGCAGAAGGAAGAGGAAGTTTTTCATTTCAGATCCTCACGCGGACGGCCACCTGCCCGGAGCGGCCCGGCAGGGGAAAACCTTCCACGTCATAGACGGAGTTGTTGGTCAGGTTCACGATTTCAGCGGTCAGGGACAGGACACCGGCCGGACCCAGCCAACCCGGTGAGGTCGCGTACGACGCCCCCACGTTCCACAGGGTTCGCGAGGGAGCCTTGTTCAATTCGGTGTTGGCGCGGTCACGGTAGTTCGAGCTCATGTAGGCGGCCTCGACCCAGCAGGCCCAGGGGCCGGGCGACCCCTGCAGCCGGGCCGCGGTTTCCAGATCGGGCAGGAAGGGGAGTTTCTTTCCGGCGTAGACAGGATTTTTCGCGCCGAGGTTCTCGGCATCCTGATAGGTGAGGTTTCCGGTGAGCTCCATCCTCCAGGGGAGGACCGCGGCAATTTCCACTTCCATTCCCCGGGTGCGGGTCCGCCCGGCGTTGGTCGCCCGGCTGGTTCTCTGGCTGTTCTGGACAAAGATGATCTTGTCGTCGGTCTCGGCGAAAAAACCCGCCACCCGGCCGGAGAACCCGCCCTGCCCCGAGCGGAAACTCACCGCCAGGTCCACCGAGTCGATGTCTTCGGGAAGAAGTTCCCGGTTGCCGTCGATACCTCCCCGGTAGCCGAACAGCTCCACCCAGGTGGGCTGGCGGACGGTCCTGGCCGCGTGGGACTCCAGGAAGAGGCGTTCGTCAACCACGGCCCAGACGACGCCCAGCGAGGGCGACACGTCGGCGCTGGAATGCTCGACGGATTCCTCTTCGGGGAGCCAGGGGAAGGCCGGTACGGGCGGGAAGTCATCCCGGACGTGCTGCCACCGCACCGCCGGAGCCATCTGGATTCTGCCCGAGGCAAGATTCAGGGCCGCGGCCCCGAACAGGCCCCAGGTGGCGCGGTTCCGCTCGGGTTCCTCGGCGCCGGAGATCCATTCCTGCATCCACTGCCCCCTGCCTTCCAGTCCGGTCTGCAGGGACAGCAGGCCCGACACCGGTTCGGGAGACCAGACCGCCCGGCCGACGACCTCCGTGCCCAGGGAACGGTCGGTTCCCGGTGGGCCGAAACCCACCTCCCCTTCGGGGTCGAACAGGTATTCATCCTGCCGGCCGGCCTCCAGGTCCACGCGCAGCAGGCCCGACGCGTGATCCAGATGCCATTGGCCGTCGGCTCTTTCATAACGGACCGAGGCATGGGGGCTCAAATGCCCCATGGGACCGGGCCGCCCCCCGTCGCGCCGGTCGTAGCCCAGGGTCATCCGGCTGACCAGCTCATCGCCCCCCAGGGTCCCCCCCAGCCACACGCCCCACTGCCTTATCCAGTCGTTTTCCCGTGTGCACAGCGAATCGTCGCCGGTGTTGTAGAACGTCTGGTTGTGGTCGAGGTAGGTGAAGTCGTTGTCGGCGCGCAGTCCGTTCACGGTGATCGAACCGGACCGGGTGCCGGACTCGTTCATCAGGCCGGCCGAGAGCCGCCCGGCCCTCTCCCCGAAGGACCCGGCCCGGGCCAGGACATCCAGGCCGTCCTCATCGGGCCTGCTGATGAAATTGACCGCGCCGACCCCGCCGATGCCGCCCAGGCCCGTCGGCACGACCCCGCGGTGGATTTCGATGGCTTCGATCCTGTCCAGGGGGATCCTGGCCAGACCCGCCAGACCGTTCTGCGCGTCGTCCAGGGGCATCCCATCCAGGAAGAACCGGATCTGGGCGGGGGCCGACCCGCGCAGGGACGGCACCGCCGAAGCCCCGATGGCCCCGTACCGCCGAACCTGGAAACCGGCGGTCCGGGCCAGCAGGTCCGCGGCGTCCCGGGCGCCGGGTTGGTCGACCAGCTCAATGCGGGTGACAAGTCCCCCCAGGGACGGGGTCACCGGATCGGCAAGGGACCGTGAATTGACGATCAGGGTGTCGCTGAAGGCGACCCCCGCTTCGAGGGCCGCGACCACGGTCCCGGTTTCGGCGACCGCAGGCCCGTCCCCGGCCGTCAGGATCAGCAGGGATACGGCCGCGGCCACGCACCAGGGCGCCCGCGCCGTCGCAAAAGGAAATTTTGAAGGGATGACCGCCAAAGCCGTACCTCGCCCACGAAGGTTGGTGGCAGGCCTGGAACCGGTCTCCTGGCTTACGGGTCGTCCTACTCCCTGCGCCTTCCCGAATCCCTGGAGATCCTTTCGGATATCCAGTTGGTTTCAGTGGCTCATTGCAGGTTTCGTCACCGTTTACAGTGGCGGGGCCGCGCCGGATTCTCACCGGTCTTCCGCTGGTTCTTTGGCCGTGGGATATTCGGTTTTCGGGGGTCGGCACCAGCCGACCTTCGGAAAGCCACTCTAGACGGCGGGATGATCCCTGTCAAGGACGCGCCGCCAGATGAGCTCGTGATCGGCTTCGTCATCGCTGGCAAGCAAGGCAAGATCCGGATCCCCGGTCACCCCGGGATTGCGCGCCTGGATCAGGGAATCCGGGGAATGGGTCAGGAACTCCTCCCGGGACCAGGGCCGGAAACGGTGCCAGAAATTCCAGTGCCACAAAAAGAACTGCCGCGCCCTGCCGACACCCTTGTCGTCGTCCCCGAAATGTTCGAGGGCCAGGTCGCCGTAACGGCGCAGCACGGCCCACCGCTCGGGCACGGTCGGGTCCAGGGGGCGGCCTTCGGCCATTTCGCGAAAGATCCAGGGTTTGATCAGGGCGCCCCGCGCCACCAGGAAGGACGTGACCGAGGTTTCCTGGCGGCGGCGTTCCAGATCCCAGGGCGTCAAGAGGTCCCCGTTGCCGAGCACGGGAATCTCGACGGCCTGCTGAACCTGGTCGATCAGGTCCCAGTTGGCATTCAAACGGTAGCGCTGGTTGCGGGTACGCCCGTGAACACCGACGGCGTCGGCCCCGGCCTCCTGGGCGCGGACCGCCAGATCCACCACGTTCATCTTGGATTCGGAATAGCCCAGCCGAAGCTTGGCGGAAAGGGGGACATCGACCGCCGCCCGGACCGCGGCCACCACCTGGGCCAGCTTGCCGGGGCGCTTCAGCAGCGCGGCTCCCGATCCGCGCCTGACGATCAGGTCGATGGGACAGCCGAAATTCAGGTCGATGAACTGGGCGCCGGCGTCCACGGCGATCAGGGCGGCCTCGGCCATGACCTCGGGGTGCTTGCCCGCCAGCTGCACCCCGAAATCGGTCTCGGATTCATGATGCCGGATCAGGGGCCGTTCACCGCCCTTGACGAGTTTGTGGGCCAGGACCATTTCACTGCAGGTCCGCACCGCACCATACTCGCGACACAGGCGGCGATAAGGCAGGTTGCCGCCGGTCGCCATGGGAGCCATGGCCACGACGTTCCTGAAGAAATCCCGAGCCTGGGAACGCTCCACCGGCTAACCGCCGTCGAGCATCGCATTGCCGTCGAAGCTTTCGAAACCTTCGGGATCGGCCATGAAATCGTAGGTGTTCTTGAGCAGGGTGAAGTGGTTCTGCTCTTCCCCGGCCAGGTGGTTGAAGACTTCCTTGGCCCGGGGCTCGGCAACCTTCCGGGCGGCCTCGGAATACATGCGGTAGCCACGCCGTTCCACGTCCATGGCTCCCTTGAGGATCTCGAGCTCCTCGAGCTGGAAATCATAGGGGTCGTTGGCGCCGTCGATGGCGTCGTTGAAGAGGCCCCGCACGTTCATGACATGTTCCTTGTCCACCTCGGGCAGCACTTCGAGGGTGTTTTCCCGCAGGATGTCGTCCCGCATCTTCTCGAGATGGGCCTTGTGCCCGGCCTCGTCCTTGGCCAGGGAATTGAAGAGGTTGCGCTCCAGGGAAGACGGCGCGTTCTGGGCGCGATCCTGGAAAAAGGCCATGCCCTCCTCTTCGAAGGTGATCGCTTTTTCGAGAATCTCCAGGCAGTATTTCACATCGTTCATGATGCCCTCCAGGGACGGGTCGGGGTTCACGCTTTACCCCTCAATGGTAACTCCCCATCAACGAAATTCCATGAAAAATAGCACGGGGGACAACGCCCGGGTTGATCTCGCTACCCAACCCTGTTAAGTTCCTACCAACCTATGACTCGGGGCTTTAAGTGTAATTCCCTCCTGTTTTTATGGGTTTTACAATCAAAAGTCCCGAAGGAAAGCGGCAATGGGCCGAAACCCGAGCTGATATCGGAATATCTTATCCCGGCCGGGGCTTCGGATAAACAAGGAGGGCGTCATGGCCAAGCTCCAGAATGCACTCGACAAGAAGATCCCGGTTTGGCGCAAGGAAATCTCGACCCTGGTCAAGAAGCATGGCGCCACCAAGATCAGCGACGTCTCCGTGGCCCAGGCCTATGGCGGCATGCGCGGCGTCAAGGGGATGGTCTGCGACACCTCCGAAGTGCCGCCGGACAAGGGCCTGATGATTCGCGGCATTCCCGCCGGCAAGCTGACCGACAAGACTCCCGAGGACATCTTCTACCTGCTGTGCACCGGCGACCTGCCCAACGCCAGGGACCGCCGCGCCCTCTCCGATGAACTCAACGCCCGGGCCAAGGTCCCCGCCTACGTGTGGAAGGTTCTCGAGGCCATGCCCAAGGACTCCCACCCCATGTGCATGCTCGACACGGCCATCCTCTGCATGCAGAAGGAAAGCAAGTTCGTCAAGGAATACAACGCCGGCATGAGCAAGATGGATTACTGGAAGCCCACCATGGAGGACAGCCTCGACCTGCTGGCCAGGATGCCGGCGATCGCCGCGGGCGTCTACCGGATGCGGTTCAAGAAAGGCAAGCGGATCGCGCCGAAAACCGGCCTGACCTGGGCCGAGAACTACGCCCACATGCTGGGCATCAAGGACAAGGACGGCCAGTTCGCCGACTGCATGCGCCTGTACCTGGTCCTGCACTGCGACCACGAGGGCGGCAACGTCTCCGCCCACACCTGCCACCTGGTCGGGTCCGCCCTGAGTGACGCCTACTACAGCGTGTCCGCCGGGCTCAACGGCCTGGCCGGCCCCCTTCACGGCCTGGCCAACCAGGAATGCCTGAACTGGGTCCTCCAGCTGAAGAAGCAGTTCCGGGGCGTGCCCAGCGACGCGCAGCTGACCCAGTTCGCCTGGGACACCCTGAACAGCGGCAAGGTCATTCCGGGCTACGGCCACGCCGTCCTGCGCGTGACCGATCCCCGCTTCACCGCCTTCCGGGCCTTCGGCATGAAGCACTTCCCCGATGATCCGGTGATGCAGCTGGTGGACAAGGTCTACACCATCGTGCCCAAGGTGCTCAAGGAGCACGGCAAGGCCAAGAACCCGTGGCCCAACGTGGACGCCGGCAGCGGCGCCCTGCTGTACCACTACGGCATGAAGGAGTTCTCCTACTACACCGTGCTGTTCTCGGTCTCCAGGGCCATGGGCATGCTCAGCCAGCTGATCATCAACCGGGCCATGGGCTCGCCGATCGAGCGGCCCAAGAGCGTGACGACAAAATGGATGAAGAAGGAAGTCAAGAAGTAGCCCTGGCTTCCTGACCCTAAAGACAACCCGGACGATTGCCGGCCACGCGCCGCGTCATCGTCCGGGTTCTTTTTTTGGATCCGCGGCAATACCGGGAACATGCCGCCCCGGGTCAGTGGATCAGCATGATGCTGGCTTTTTCCTCCTGGCCGAGGGCCTCCAGGATCAGGTAATAACTGCCCGAGGGCAAACGGGCGCCCCCGGGGCCGGTACCGTCCCAGGTGAAGTGGTTCGGGCCGGGGACCCCGGCCATGGAGCCCAGGTCCTTCACCAGGCGCCCGCGAAGATCATAGATACTGGCGCTGACACCGGCATTCCCCCCCAAAGTGAACCGGATTTCGGTCTCCGGCGCGGCGGAACCGCCGAACGGATTGGGAACCACCCCGGTGATCCGGGGAACGTTGGCGTAGACCGTGAGGGTCACCGGCCGCGAGGTGGTGCCGGCGCCCTGACCGTCATTGACGATGTCCACGGTGGCCTGGTAGGTCCCCACCCCCAGCGTGGAAACAGACGAGGCGAAGCCCACGGTGACGTCCATCGACTGACCCACCGGAATGGACCCCGACGCGGGGGTGATCGTCAGCCAGGTCGCCGCGGCCGAGGCCGTGAAGGTGGCCACGGCGTCGCCGGTGTTGGTCAAGGTGTAGACGACGTCCTCCGGCAGGAACGGGCCACCCTGGACCCCGGAGGCCACCAGGGCCTCGGTGGGTGTGACTGTGAAACTGGACCCGAAGGGATCCATGGTCTCCACCGAAGTCTCCCCGGTGCTCCCCGGATCGAGCCAGTTGCTCAACCGCGAATCATCCGTTCCGCCCCCGTCCCAGGACACATGAAACCAGCCATACCAATCCGACAAATCGTTGTTGCAGGCGGCCCCGCCCCCATGAAGCTGGCCCACCACATGATGGTTCTGGTCGAACAGCGGGGAACCCGACGATCCGGGTTCGGTGGTTCCCACATCCCAGTCCCCCACCCGCAGGTGCGTGCCGTCCCCCGGGCTCACGAAACTCTGGTAGGTGGTCACGGTCAGGGGTTGGTTTTCGAAACTGATGCTTTTTTCGTCGGTGCTGGGGTGATGGATGCCCACGGCGCTGGTGGGCACGCCGCTGCCGTTGTACCAACCCGCGAACTTGACCCCGTAAGCGGGGTCCGGATCATCGTCCAGTTCCAGCAGGGTAAAATCGGTGGTGGGGTATTCGGCGAGCAGGATCGATCCCGACTGGCTGTCGTCATAGGTGCCGCCCCCGTGCTGGCCGCAGCTCGGGCTCTGGAAATTCCAGTAGACCACCAGCGACGGGGCCAGGTTCGCCCGCACGTTGCAATGGTAGGCGGTCATGAAATACGGGGTCCCGTCCTGGGCGGTGTTGTTGACCATGAAACCGGAGCACACCGTGCTGCCGCCCATCGAGTAGACGGCGACCGAATCGATCTCCTTGCGCCAATCGTCGCCCTCGGGGCAGATGACGTCGATATTGCAGGAGCCGGATTTCCCCGAGATGTCCTCCCCGAAAAACCGGTACCCGCGGCCGATGGAGGTCAACTCGAGTTCCACCTGCCAGCGCAGGGACGGGTCGACCTCCAGTTCCACCACCAGGTCGTCGCCCGGAAGGACCGGGGTCCACAATTCGCCATGGGCGTCCTGGTCGGTTTCATCATAGGCCAGGACCCGGCTGTTCTCCCCCGGAGCGTAGACCAGCATCGTGGCGTTGGCCGGAAGCCAGAACCGGGAGAATCCCAGGTTCAGGGTCAGGGCATCCCGGGCGGTGACCCGCAGGCGCCACAGGCTCCGGCCCGAGGGCAGGTTTTCCCAGGTGCCGGCATTGGCGGGGGTGAGGGAGACCTCATAAACCGAGGCGTAGCGGTAGGGCAGTCCCTGCTCCTCGCGGTCAAGGTCTTCACGGGCCAGGGCGGCGCGGTCGAGGTCGGGTGTCAGCGTCCTGTCCACTTCGGCCAGGGGACGCACCGGCCACCGGGCCGACGCCGGCGCGAGGTCCGTCTCCCAGGACCAGGCAGGCAGGGCGAGAGCCAGAAGAAGGGCGATGAGGCCCAGGGAGAATAACCGGTTCATCATGGATTCCCTTTCACATGGTCCATGGCCGCGGCGGGGTGATGGTCCCCGTCCACGGCCTCGGTGGCATTCCAGGCTATGGTCCATCCCAGAACAACCTGGGAAAGATAGTGTTTTCGGTCATTGATGCGCGACCATCCCGTCAAAGTCGAGGCGATCCGGGCCGCCCAGCGGACATTCGGATTGATCGTCCGGCGCGCCAGGTTCAACCAGGGAACCGCGGCGATGAACGCGTGACCCGAAGCCGCGTTGTCGTCGGCCAGCGGCCGCCAGCGGGGATTCGGATCCTCGTCGGAAGGGCGATTGGCCCCCAGGCCGCGCTGCAGGGTCCACAGGACGGGCAGCCCGACCACCATCGCCTCGAAATTGCTGCGGCCCCAGCGGCTGAAGGAACTTGTCCGGATCCAGGCGTCGATTCCCGCGACGGCCAGCCAATTCAGGAACCAGAACCGTTCCCCCAGGGGATTGACCAGGTGGGACGCGGCGTCGGTTCCCCCGGAACGAAGGGTGCCGGAATGGAACGCGTCGACGGCCTCGTCGGCTCCGCTGTAGGCCAGGGCCGCCGCCGAGACCACGGCCCCTCCCAGCCGCAGGAAACTCCGCCGGCTGTAATTCCTCCGCCAATGCCCGCCCGTCCCCTTGAACAGGGGCGCCTTCGGCCCTCCGCGCCGGGATTTCCCCGGGACCAGCAGCAGGGCGCACACAACCGAAAGTCCCAGGGCTATCCACATGGGGCCACGACCGGGTTGTCAGGTGAACGGGTCCTCAACTATCCATCTCCCTGACCAGTTCGGCCACCCTGCGGGCGATGGCCGGCGCGCTGGTCAGCCCCGGCGACTCGATCCCGACCAGATTGATCAGACCGGCAAAATCCTCGTCCTCGCGTCGGATCACGAAATCCCCGAAACCCGAAACGGCCAGCTTGGGTCGCAGGCCGCACATGGCCGGGGCCAGATCACCCCGCTTCAACCAGGGCAGGAACCGCCGGGCATCCTCGAAAAAGGAAGTCATCCTTTCCGGATCAACCCGGTAATCAAGGCTGAATTCCGTCGGCCCCGTGCCGGCGTCCCGGGGATCGGCCGGCAACGCCTCCAGGTCGGGCCCCAGTTTCATCTGACCGGCGAGATCCAGGCAGACATGAACGCCCAGGCTGGTGCCCGATGCTGGCGGGACGGGATAAACCAACCGCTTGATGCGGCCGTCGTGGGCATTGCTGACCGCGAAATAGTTGCCCTTGGTCAGGTGCTGGATCCAGCCGCGCGAGATGATGTCGATCCCGGCCAACCGCGCGACCCGGTCGGCCCACAACCCCGCCGCGTTGATGACGATCCTGCTGGAATGATCCCAACCTTCCTTCCGCCGTTGATCGGTCGGGGTGATGGCCACCCGCCATCCGCCTCCGATTTTTTCCAGCCCGGTCACGCGGCACCCGGTCAGGACCTGGGCGCCCCGATCCTCGGCCAGATGGGCGTAGGCATGGGTGGCACCCTCGGCGTCGAGTATCCCGGTGCGGGGAGAATACAAACCGGCGACCGCGAGCACGTCCGGTTCCAGGGCCGACAGTTCCGCGGCGTCTATCAGCCGCAGGTCCTCCACCCCGTTGGCCCGGCCCAGTTTGAGCAGCCGCTCCAGCTCCCCGATTTCGTCGTCATCGATCGCGACGATGATCTTGCCGCACTCCTGGTAACCGACCCCGGCGGTCAGGCAGAAATCCTTGAGCAGGCGGCGCCCCTCCACGCAGCATTGTGCCTTCAACGAGCCGGTCGGATAGTACATGCCCCCGTGGGAAACTTCGCTGTTGCGCGAGGTCGTGCCCCTTGCCAGACCTGATTCCATGTCCAGAAGGACCGTGCTCAGGCCCAGCCCGGAAACTTCCGCGGCCACCGCGCAACCCACGATCCCACCGCCGACAACCGTGATGTCGAGATCAAACATGCAAGACCTCAGTCGGATGAGTGCCGGCGGGCCCAGGTCTGGTAATCGAGTTCCTCGTAGGCCTCGGTGGCGATGTACTCCAGGACCAGCAGGAACTTGTCCGGGCCCACGAAACCGTTGATGCTGGTCAGGCCCTTGCCGGACGAGTCCAGGAACCAGAGCGTGGGCACGCTTTCCACGTTGTATTTGCGGGCCAGGGTCGGATTCTGTTCGGTATCGATCTTGACGGCCGCGAAGTGGTCGGCCATGTAGCTGATCACCCGCGGATCGCTGTAGGTCTCGTTCTGCATCTTGACGCACCACTTGCACCAGCGGGCGGTGAAGTGGATGAAGACCGGACGGTTGAATTCCCGGCCCATGGCGAGCCCTTCGTTGTAGCCGCCCCAGCTGATGGACTTCAGGTCGTCGCCCTTCTGGTCATCCGCCATCGCCAGGGGCACGGCGGCCAGCAGGACAGCCCAGACCGTAAAGGTGAAGATCGCTCTCATGGTGTGCTCACTTTCTATTCCGGTACGGGCCACGGCCAATCGCTCGGCAGGGGCGCGGTAATGGTCAAACTTTCCCCGCCCACCGGGTGCGACACCGTGAGGCTCAGGGCGTGCAAGGCGATCCGGTGGTCCGGAAGCCGTCTGGCCGAACCGTATTTCACATCCCCGGCCAACGGGTGGCCGGAAAGGGCGAACTGGGCCCGGATCTGGTGGCGCCGCCCGGTGACGGGCCGAACCTCGACCTGGGACCACTCCCCCAGGGATTCCAGGACCTGATAGAGCAACAGGCTTTCCCGGGCTTCGCGAAAGGGCTCCCAACCGGCCCGGGTGACACCCTGGGCGTCACCCTTGGCGGCCAACCAGCTTTTCAGTTCACCGGCCGCGGGCGATGGCCTGCCTGCGGTGACGGCGCGATACACCTTGGTGACGGTCCCCTCGCGGAACTGGCGGGACAGGCGGCCGGCGGCCTTGCTCGTCCGCGCCAACAGGACCACGCCCGAGACGTTGCGGTCCAACCGGTGGACCAGTCCCAGATAGACGTTTCCGGGTTTGCCGTATTTCTCTTTCAAATACGCTCCGGCGGTCTCCAGCAGGGTCGCGTCGCCGCTGCGGTCCCCCTGAACCAGCAATCCGGCCGGTTTGTCGACCGCCAACAGGTGATTGTCCTCGAAAAGGACCTCCAACTCCATGCAACAACTCCCGGCGGGTTTAAATTCCCCCTTATTCTACCCCGATCATTGCGCACCTGACAAGAAACGCGTGGTGCCTTATCGTTTTTTGGCCGGGCCACTTTTCACCGTCACGCCGGTCCCGGCCATCATGCCCATGCAAAAAGGAAGCGCCATGAACAGCTCACTGATCCTTGCGGCCTGTTTCCTGTTGGCGGGCCTGGCGATCCTGGGAGTCCTCACCGGCTGCCTGGGCTCCAGGGACACCTCGTCCGGCCTTCAGGATTTCCAAAACGAAATGATGGCCGCGGACCGCGGCTTCGCCCGGGACGTGGCCGCCGCCGATCCGGCCGATCGCGGCCGGGTCTGGGCCGATTGGTTCGCCTCCGACGGCCGGCAGATCGTCCCCGGCGGGGTGGTCACCGGCACCGAAGCCATCGCCGAGATGATGGGGCCGTTTTTTGCCACTCCGGGGGTTTCCCTCACCTGGGACCCCGACACCGCCTCGGCAAGCGCCGGAGGGGACATGGGCTGGACCTCGGGTCGATACGAAAGCCGCAGCCCGGGGCCCGAGGGCGAAACCATCCAGCACGGACGGTATCTCACCATCTGGCGCCGCCAGGCCGACGGAACCTGGAAGGTGGACCTGGATACCGGCGTCCCCGACCCGGCCCACGCCGAAGGCAGCTAGGCCTTGGACCGGGGCCTGGCCAGGAACAGGGCGCCCACGATGACCGCCAGGCCCAGCAGCACACGCCCGTAGGCCGCCTCCTCGCCGAACACGAGCCAGGAAACCAGCACCGCCAGCGGCACTTTCAGGTTGTTGGCGGCCGCCAGCACCCCGGCCGAAACCCGGGTCGCTCCCTTGTTCCACAGGTAGAAACCCAGCGCCGTGGGCAGCAGCCCCAGGTAGGTCAGGGCCCACCCGGCCCCCGCATGCCATCCGGCCAGCGGCGGGACGCCTCCCACCATCCTGGCCACAACTACCGCCAGGGTCAGTCCGGCCGCCCCCAGGTACATCCAGCCAAGAAGAGCGGCCTCGTGGCCCCCGGCCCTTTCCTTCAGGCGGACAAACAGCACCTGACCCGCCGCGAAACTCAGGTTGGCGCCCTGAAGGATCGCGATCCCCCGCCAATCGGCCCCCGCGGGCATGGCCGTGGCCACCACCAGGCCGGCACCTGCCACCGCCATCAGGGCGCACCCCATCATGCGCGCCCCGAGGCGCTTTCGCCAAAGGTCGGAAAACAGGACCACGTAAAGAGGAGTGAAGATGGTGAACAGGGCCACCATCCAGGCTGGCAGCCATCTGAAGGACGTGATGTACAGGACGTACATCAGGCCGAACTGCAACATGCCCAGCACGACCGACGACCAAACCAACCGGCGCGGGAGTTTCACCCGCCCCGCCAGGGGAAGAAAAACCAGGCCCGCCAGCATGAGACGGACAAATGAGACGGTGACCGGGTCCAGGCCGGAAAGCTGGCCCTTGATCAGACCGAAGGAAAAAGCCCACAGCAGCGAGGCGGCCAGCAGTTGGATCATGACGTCCCTGTCGCGAAAATTCTTCAGCCCGTCAGCGCACCAGGGCCACGGGCCGTACCTGGGTGACGCCCAGGGTGGTCATCCTGACGAAGTAGGTCCCCGAAGCGACGGACCGTCCGCCGCGGTCGGTTCCGTCCCATCTGACGGAATGATCGCCGGCGGCACGCCGCTCGTCGACCAGTGTCTTGACCAGCCGGCCGGAAATATCGTAAACCGCCACGTTGACCCCCTGTTCAGCGGGCAGGGCAAAGAGGATCTCCGTGGCCGGATTGAAGGGGTTGGGCACGTTGCCCACCAGTCGGGCCGCGGCCGCGGCGACCGGATCCACCGCGGAGGCGCCATTGTCAAAGGCTTCCCGGAGGACCCACTGGTCGGGGTCCAGGGCCACGGCCGTGACCGCGTCGTCCACCTGGAAGCTGTAGAACTCCACCTCCTGGCTGTTCTGAATCACGAAGGTCCGCGGTCCCCCGTCGGTGTAGACGCGGACGTCCAGCGGCATGGTGAACAAACCCGCCTGGGACTGGGTCTGCTCGACCCTCAAGGTCACGTTGTAGCCCGACCCGGCCGGCCACCAGTCGTAGGAATATTCATAGATCGGGTAATACGCCCCGTAGATCCACTGCTGGAAAAAGGCCGTCAGGTCCAGGCCGGAAACACTCTCCATGACGGCCTGGAACTGCTCGGTTGTGGCGCTGCCGTGGCCGAAGGTGTCCAGGTATTGGCGGACGGCGGCAAAAAATTCCTCGTCGCCCAGCATGTGGCGCAGCATGTGGGGAATCCAGGAGGCCTTCCGGTAGGAGAGGTCGTAATCGAAGATGGCCCCGATGCTGGAGGAATTCTCGACGAATATCGTGCCCGGCCCCAGGTAACGGGTGAGGGCCATGTTGTCATGATAGCCCGTGGGGCCTTCGGTCACTTCGCGCCAATACGCTTCGGTCCAGGTGGCGAAGCCCTCGTTCAGCCAGATGTGGCCGAAATCGGCGCAGGTCACCAGGTCGCCGAACCACTGGTGGCCCAATTCGTGGGCGACGATCCAGTCCCCATAGACATTATAGATCAGGCTGGTCATCGTCTGGTGCTCCATGCCCCCGCCCCAGGGGAAATGGACATGGCCGTACTTTTCCTCCACGAATGGATATTCCCCGAAGGCCGCGGCAAAGGCGGTGATCATGTCGGGCACCACGAAGTAGCTCAAGGATTCCTGGTAACGGTCCGGAAGGATGTAATAATCCACGGGCATGGTGTCGCCCGCCGCGGAAAAATACTGGTCGTGCAGCACCAGGTAGGGATGAGCCGTCAGGGAAACCAGGTAGGTCGCGATGGGATAGCGTTCGACCCAGTGGTAGGTGCTCTTGCCGGGCTCCGGAGAAGTCACCGGTTCCAGAAGACCGTTGCCCGCCACGATGAGGTTGTCCGGAACCGTCACCCGGACGTCCACCGAATCGGCCTTGTCGGTATTGAGGTCCTTGCAGGGCCACCATTGCCGGGCGCCGTACGGCTCGCTCAATGTCCAGATCAGGGGCTGGTTGCCGTAGGTGGCCCAGCCGAAGTAATCGCCCGCCGGGTTGCCCAGGTAGTCCACCGCGACGGTGACATCCTCTCCAGGAAGATAAACCCGGTCCAGCGTGACGGTCAGAATGTCGTTGCTGTGGACCGCGGGGACCGCCAACCCACCGGCCCGGACCTGGGTGACGGTCATCTTGTCGTCCAGATGCATATCCAGAAGGGCGATCTGGGAGTCGACGACCCTGGCGGTCATGACCGCCGTGCCGGTCAGGATCTTGAGGGTGGGGTCCAGGTCCAGATCGAGGTCGTAATGGATCGCGTCATAAAAAGCCATGTTGGCCGTGGCCTGGGCCTGGGGCGACTGGTCGTCGCCAAAGCCCTTGTCCAGGAGGCGAGCCTTGGCCTGGGCTTCGTGAATCCGGAACTGCCGGGCCTCGTACCCCGCCGTCCACGGGGTTCCCTCGCCCAGGGGCGCCAGGGGAGTCACCAGGTCCGCCCGGGTGTTCACCGGCAGGATCAGCAGGGCCGCCAACAAAACGCACGCAAAGCCCACCCGGATTCGGGACCCGAGCCCGGAATTGATCATTGTCTTCAAAAGAAACAAAATGACATCCCTCCGCCCCTGGTGAATCCCGGGATTCCCCCGACCCGGCACCATGAAATTATTGGGGCGAGATGAAGATACAGATGAGCCGCCATGGTACGCCAATTTTGCCTTCCGGACAACCCCGCCGCCGGTCGGCCGGGGAAAACTGGCATCAGGGGCTCTTTGGTCGCATATTTTCCAGTTGCGGAATCATTGGACCAGGGAAGCCCTGCTGAAGGATAGTTGTCATGCCGACCTATGAATACGAATGCACAAAATGCGGAGTCATCACCGAGGAGTTCAAGTCCATCAACGCCCCCAGGCGGCAACGCTGCCCCGAATGCCGCGGCAAGGTCGTGCGCCTGGTGTCCGGCGGTATGGGCGTCCATTTCAAGGGATCGGGCTTTTATGTCAACGATTCCCGGGGTAAAGTGAGCGGCGGCGATGCCGGCGCTTCGGTCCCCGCCCCCCAGAATCAAGGCAAGGCGGACAAGAAGTCCGAATAGCCCCCGAATCATCTCCTTACGGATCCCGGAGGTTTCCATGGCTCCCGACAGAGTCCAGGTCGAGGTCGACGGACGGAAGGTCGACATCAAACCCGGCACCACCGCCATGCAGTTGCTTGGGCAGGAGGGAAACCTGGACCCGGGAGCCGAGGATCCCATCGTCATCGCCTCCATCAACGGCCGGCGCACCAGCCTTTTCGAACCCCTCTTCGGTGACGAACGCATCCGGTTCATCCGCATGTCCAGTCGGGAAGCCCAGACCACCATCCAGCGCACGGTCCAGTTCGTGGCCCTGGCCGCGGCCGAGGACCTCTTTCCCGGCCACACGTTGAGTGCCCATTTCAGCTGCGGCCAGGGGATGTATTGCGAACTCGACCGCCCCGATCCCCTGACCGCGACCGAGGTCGCGGACCTGGAAATCCGCATGCGGGAAATCGTCGTCCAGAACCTTGAACTGACGCCCCAGCGGCTGGGTCTGAGGGCCCTGCTGAAGATCTACCGGCGCCGGGGTGAACTGCGCAACCTGACCACCGCCAAATACCTGCGCCGCGACGTTCTCGTGCTGTACACCATGGAAGGGTCGGAGCACCTCTATTACGGCAGGCAGCTTCCCTCGACCGGCTACGTACGGGCCTTCGAGCTGGTGCCCGAATCACCCGGCTTCGTCCTGTTGACCAGCGTGAAGGGAAATCCAAATACCGTAGAGAAATACATCCCCCAGGCCAAACTTCTCGATACGCTGCGCGAATACTCCCGCTGGGCCGAAAAGATCGGGGTGCAGGACACCGGCAGCCTCAACGAGTTCATTGTCCAGGGCCGGACCAGCGAACTGATCCAGATTTCCGAGGCCCGCCACAACAAGTTCTTCGTCGAGGCGGCCCAGCGCGTGGCCGATCTGCCCGACGAAGGACGTCTGGTGCTGCTGGCCGGACCGTCCAGTTCGGGAAAAACCAGCAGCGCCAAGAGGCTCATGGTCCAGTTGCGGGTCCTGGGTCACGACCCGCTGGCGCTCAGCCTGGACAACTATTTCGTCGATCGGGAGAAAACGCCCCGGGACCGGGACGGCGACTATGATTTCGAATCGCTGGACGCGTTGAACATCGAACTCTTCAACGAACACCTGATGGCCCTGATGGCCGGCGAGGAGGTGTTCCTGCCCCGATTCAACTTCAAGACCGGACAGGCGGAAATCTCCCCCGTCCCCACCCGCATCCAACGCGGCCAGCCCCTGCTGGTGGAGGGAATCCACGCCCTGAACCCCCGGCTGACCCCGGCCATTCCGGGAGTGGACAAGCTGCAGATCTACGTATCCGCGCTGTGTCACCTGAACATCAACAACATCAGCTACATCAAGACCACCCACAGCCGGCTGTTCCGGCGTATCGTCAGGGACACCCAGTTCCGCGGCTACACCGCCGACGAGACCCTGGCCCGGTGGCCCAAGGTCCGCCATGGGGAGGACAAGCACATCTTCCCCCACCAGGGTAACGCCGATCTGTTTTTCAATTCTGGATTGACCTATGAACTGGCGGTTCTGAAGCTGTGGGCCGAGCCCCGTCTGGCCGCCGTCGAAGCCGATGACCCCAACTACGGTCTGGCCCGCACCCTGATCGAGCTGCTGTCGCTGCTGCTGCCCATCGACGCCAGCCAGGTGCCGCCCACATCGCTGTTGAGGGAATTCATCGGCGGGAGCGGTTTCATCTACTAGGGGTCTAGGGAACCAGGAAACATTCCTGGAGCTGGGCCACCGCGGCGGCGGCATCCTTTTCGTTTGTCAGGAACGAGACCGTGGAAAAAGAGGTGGCGATCATGTGGATCTCCACGCCGGCATCGCCGGTGGCCTGGAACACGGTGCCGGCGACGGCCGGCCGCTCGCTGAAATGCGGGCCGTAGATGGAAATCGAGCTGCAGTGCCTCTGGTATTCGATGCCGCGGGCTTCCAGTTCTTCCTGGAGGGACTGGAGAATGCCGAGGGCCTGATCCAGGTCCCCCTCCTTGATCGCGAAGCCGATGTTGTTCAGGTCCTCCCGATCGATGAAGGACGTGACGCAGATGATGTTGATGCCCTTCAGGCCCAGGCTGGACAGGGCCCGACCCGCCAGGCCGTAACCTCTTTTCGCGCCCAGGATCCGCATCAGGACCAGACCGTCGACCCGCGTGATGCCCCCCACTGCCATCTTCCCTGTCATTACCGATCTCCATCTGGCCGTTCACCGGAAAAGCTTTCTTTCGGCCCGGCCGATTGGCCCAGCCTCTGCGTACCCCAAAATTAGCCCCTGACCACCCTGAAACAAAATAATCCTTCAATATTGTGGGCCTTCAGGAAAGGGGAGCGGCCGGGGCCGTGAAGTTGACATTCGCGGCTGCAGCCGTTACAAGGGATCAGGAGGGTGGATCGTCATGTATTTTTTTGCCGAGCGGAGGTCCGGAATGAAACAAGTGGCCGTCATCTTGAGCGGATGCGGGGTTTTCGACGGTTCGGAGATCCACGAAGCCTGTGCCGCACTTCTTGCCCTGCACCGGGCCGGAACCCGGACCGTGATCTGTGCTCCCTCCGGGCCCCAGATGCATGTCGTGGACCACCTGGGCGGCGAGCCGGCCGAGGGCCCATCACGCGACATGCTGGTGGAAAGCGCCCGCCTGGCCCGGGGAGAAATCACGGCCCTGGCCGAGGTCGACACGACCGGTCTGGACGCGGTCCTGATGCCCGGTGGATTCGGCGCCGCCAAGAACCTTTGCACCTTTGCCGTGGACGGCGAGAAGTGCACCGTGAATCCCGAGGTGGAGACCTTCCTGAAACAGGTCCACGGACAGGGCAAACCCATCGGGGCCATGTGCATCGCGCCGGTCGTTCTCGCCCGGGTTTTCGGATCCGATCTCCACCCCTCGGTAACCATCGGGAAGGATCCCGCCACCGCGGCCAAGATCGAATTGATGGGAGCCCATCATGTCGAATGCTCCGCGACCGAAACCGTGGTGGACGTGAAAAACAACTTCGTCACCACTCCGGCTTACATGCTGGCTGATGACATAGGAAAAGTCTTCGACGGCGCCGCCGCCCTGGTGGACAAACTGCTGGGCATGTGCCGCTGATCGTCTTGATCCCGGCACGAGGGGCCTTCCCCCGGCAAGCGCCCGATAAGAGTTGCATTTAGGGGGTTCTTTGGGTTAGTTTCCCGGTTCTCGGACTCGCTTCCACTACCAGCAGTCCCATCATGTCCGATCGAAAGCACGAGGAGACGGAGCCCTCCATGTCCAAAATCGCGCATCCCGATTTCCAGCCCCGCCGCCAGACCCCATGGGGCACCGTTGAAGGACGAGTCATCAGCCTGGTCAGCCGCAAGGGCGGGGTCGGGAAAACCACTTCCGCGGTAAACCTCGGGGCCGCTTTGGCCCTGTCGGGTCATACGGTGCTGGTCATCGGCACCGACCCCCAGTGCGGGGTGTGCCGGACCCTGGGAACTCCTCCCCACGAACTGACCACCTGCCTGAGCGAGGCGCTGACGGGCGACCAGCGGTTGACCGACCTCGTCCACCCCTCGCCCCTGCACGACCTCTTTTTTGTCTCGCCGCGGATTCTGACCCTCGAGGAGGAGGAAACCTATTTCCACCTGATGGAGAAGAACGCCGACGTTTTCGGCCACGAAATTGACCGGGCCCGACATCTTTACGATACCATCCTGATCGATTGCCCTCCGGGCATCGGCGCCCCGACACGGGCGGCCCTGTTGGCTTCGGACAGTTTCCTGGTTCCGGTGCAGGCCGAAGAGCTGTGCCGGGATTCGGTGGACAGCCTCCTTGAGTTCGTGGACACCTTCCGCGATCGGCATTTTCCCGACGATGCGTTGGCCCGGCCCTCGGCCCCCTTGGGTCCCGAGCCCGATCTGCCGCGTCCTCCCTCCCTGGAGGGCCTCTTCCTGACCATGGCGAGCCACCGCACCAGGATGGGGCGGCACGTTGCCGACCGGATCGCCGCGGATTTCGGTGAAGCCGTGTTCGACGCCGTGGTGCCCCGCACGACCCGCCTGAGCGAGATGGCCCTGCGGGGCAAGCCGGCGGTCATCTACGATCGCCGCTCGCCCGGCAGCCGCGCCTATTTCAACCTGGCGGACGAACTGGTCCACCGATACAATCTGGTGGAGGAATCCATGGGCCTTCAGGTGGGGAATTCCATTCCCGAGAGGGTGGACCCGCTGGGTGCCGACGCCGAAGAGAATACCGGCGGCCGGATTTTCAGCGCGGCCCCCCCCGACGGCCTCGAACGTTTCCTCAAGGATCTCGGTGGAGAACGGGGCGGTTCCTCGAGCGGGAATTCCTTCGACGAGCCCGGCGGTCCGGAAATCGTATCCCTGGACGACCTGCTGGCCGAAGAGGAAAGCCCGCGGGGACGCGACCATGACGAGGACGACTGGGACGCGGGGTTCTGGGGCCGCGATTCCGACGGGGGCGAACGGTTCAACTGAGCGGTGGCGCCGGATTCCCTTCCGGCCAAAAGGAGGTGGCGCTGTGGCGGCCGAGACCATGAAAGCCCTCGTGTTCGACAAATCCAGCATGGTCTGGGACAAGTCCCGTGGCTTCCACAAAGTGGAAGTCCCCGCCCCGGTGCTTGACGAGGCGGTCGATCCCGCCGATTCGGACAACGTCCTGGTCAAGGTCATCTATGCCGGTTTCTGCGGCAGCGACCGTGGCATCTGGAACCGCACCGCCTTCAAGGGCATGATCTTCGACAGCCTGAAGCGGGAAAAAAAATCCACCAGGATCATCGGCCACGAGATGGTCGGCGAAATCGTCCAGGTCGGATCGCGGGCCCGGGCGGCGTTCAACTACAGCCCCAAGGATATCGTCTCCACCGAAAGCCACCTCATCTGCGGAACCTGCTACCAGTGCCGCATCGGTCAGACACACATCTGCAGCCAGGACGTGATCATCGGGATCGGCCGCGACGGCTGCTTCGCCGAGTACATCAAGCTGCCGGCCAACTCCCTGTGGCCCACCGACCCCCGCAAGATAAAGATGAAGGTCGCGGCGCTGCAGGAACCCTTCGGCAACGCCGTCCACGCCTGCACCACGGCCGACCTGCGCGGGCGGACGGTGGCCGTGTTCGGTTGCGGCACCATCGGCCTGTTCGTGATCATGGTGGCCCGGGCCCTTGGAGCCACGCGCGTCATCGGCATCGAGCCCAACCCGGCCAACGGGGAGATGGCCAGGATGCTGGGGGCCGACGACGTGATCCCCGTCGACCTGACCCGGTCCTCGCCCCACTCATGGAGCGCCGACAAGGAGTTGGTGGGACAGGTACGGGAAGCATTCGGGGGGATCGGCGCGGACGTTTCCATGGAAATGGCCGGTTTCAACAACAGCGTCAACAACGCCATCCAATCCACGCGGCGGGGCGGCGAAGTGATCCTGTTCGGGCTGAAGCAGGGGAATTTCCACATCCAGGCCTTCGACCGGATGATCGTCAACGGCCTGTCCCTGCACAGCGTGATCGGTCGCCGGATCTTTGAAACGTGGTATATTACCCGTAATCTCCTGGAGGACCGCACCAACGGCATCCAGGACCGCATTGCCGATGTCATCCTGGGCGGCGGCGAACAGGCGGTGGTCCACATCGACGAATTCACTCCCGAATCCTTCGAGAAGACCCTGGCCGCCTGGCCCAAACCGCTGATCCAGTTCTGATGACTCGGGGGTTCCCGACAGGAAGGTTATCCATGAAGATCACCATCGAATACTGCCAGGTGTGAAACTACGAACCTCGCGCCTCCGGTCTGGCGGGCGAACTAAAGAACACCTTCAAAATCGACCCGGAACTCATCCCCTCCGGAGGGGGCGTGTTCGAGGTGGAACTCGACGGACGGCTGATATTTTCCAAGAAGGAACTGGATCGATTCCCCGATGAGGGGGAAATCGTCGCCCTGGTGAAGAAGCAGCGGGACTAGTCCCCGTCGTCCCGGCGCAGGTTCTGCAACTCAAGCCGCAGGGCTTCCATTTCCTCCTTCAGGTCCGCCAGTTCCTGCCGCAGGTCGTCCTCGCTGACGCCATGGTTCCTGTCGTGATGTCGGGTCCATTCTCCGGAGTCTAATTCCTCCAGACCCATCTGGACGGCGGCGGCGACCTGGGTCATGATCTGGTCCAGGTCCACCTCGATGGTGGTATCATCGTAGGACAGGTCCAGGCGGTTGTCATGGCCCAGACGCATCTGGAATTGCATGTCATCCAGTTCGGCCATGACCTCGTCCAGGCCTTCCATGGCTTCGGCCACGAGCCCGTGGACTTCGCCCATGTCGATGACCGTTTCCTCGCCGTCGTCACCGATGATCACGACCGTGGAGTCCTTGACCTTGGCTTTGGCGACCGGCTCGTCCGCCAGCAGGATTCCCGGCACCATCAGGACCAGCAGTCCGGTGGTCAAGAGGGTGATGGTCACTTGGCGTGTATTCATGGTGGACCTCCCGAGATGCCCTTGCGGTTAAAAAAAGCGGGATGCCCTTGCGGGTCCCGCTTTTTGTTACGCAAAGACAGGGTAAGGGTTGCACCCCTTCCTCAGAAAATCATGCCCAGGTCCGGAACGTGCAGGGACTGCCAGTAGCCCGGATCGATCATCAGCCGCACCGTGCCCCGTCCACCCGATCGCGGCCGGACCATGCCGCCGGGCCCCACCCCTTCGGCCAGGGGCGGGCAGGTGACCATCAGGAGGACTTCGTCCATCTTCTCGGATATGATCTTGATCTCCAGGCCCTGCCGGGGCTGAATGGAAAAATTCTTGTCCAGAGCCACGGTACCCACCCAACCGGCGCCTTCGGGAGCCCCGGGGCCGATGTAGAATTTGTCCGAGCGCCACACATCCCCGTCGGGGGCGACCCTGATTTCCATGGTGGCCTTGGTTCCGGCCAGCATGCGGTCCTGATCAAGGCGGATCGTGGCCGCCAGGAGCCCCAGGTCCAGCCGGGTGTTCAACCCCACCAAAAGGTTCGTCAAATCGCCGATTTTCCCGCTTCTTTCAGGATCCTGGGCCAGGTCCCGGGCGTGAGTGGTCAGGATCGCGGAAGCCTGTTCCTGAAGTTCGAGCCAGGTCCGTGTCCAATCCCGGCCAGCGGCCGCCTCGTCCTGGAGACGGGCCGCCACCTGGCGGCAGGATTTCCAGGCCGCGTCGAATTCCTGTTGAGCCCGGGCCAGGTCCACCCGGGCCAGCTGCGCCCTGTGGTCCGCCCAGCGGGACAGGAAGGGTGATGCGGCCCCGGCGGAAAGACTGTCCCAGGCGGCCGGTGGGTGATGGGTTTCCATTTCCGCCAGGAAACCGGTGACGGTCTCCCGGTCGTCTCCGGCCACCAGGTGATCGGGAATACCGGTTGGGTCCGCGGATTCCGCCAGATGGATCCGCACCGCTTCGTACCGCACCCTCTCCAGAAAATCGTCGTAGGCCCCCGGGTCGAATTGAACGGCCCGGTTTGCCTGGAGATCCTGCAGCACCCGCGGCGATTGCGACGCGTTGGCCGCCAGGATCGCGGGTTTTTTCAAATCAGCATACAGGGCGAGGGTCGCCGTCAGCAGCTCGGGAGCCTGGCCGTCGGCGAACATCACCATCTGGGCCCGGAGATTGGTCAGGAGGCTGCGGACTTCCCCTGAGGGCCAACCCTGATCCTCCAGTTGCGAAACATAGGGCAGGTAGACCTGGGCTTCTTTCCGCTCGGCCCGTTTGAGGCTGAGATAGGCATAGGCGCTATTGGCATAGGCCCGGGTCATGCGGCTGGCGGTCGGCGAGACCTGTTCCGCGGCCCGGGCCAGCTTGTTTTCCCAGTTTTCGGACCACGACTTGGTTCCGAAAAGGGTCAGCAGGGAGGCCATCCCCTCCACGTTTCCGCGGGTCTGATCGAGGACGATTTTCGCCTCCAGGGTTCCCAGGTCGCGTCGCGCGTCGGACAGGACGCCCTTTTCCACCCTGGCCAGGGAATCCCGCCGGACGATGACCGCATCGTCCGATAGGTTGGACAGGTCTTCCCATAAGACACCGTCGGCCAGGGAGAACCAGGCCAGCTCCAGCCGGGCCAATTCGTTGGCCAGGACCTGGCCCTGTCCGGCCAGGGAGCGCATGCGCTGGGATTCACGGTCAGGGCGGCTGCCCTGCTGGATCCCGTCGCCGGCCAGTTTCGCGAAAAGCTCCACCTGCTGCCGCAAGGGGCTGGCGGCATCCTCACGCAGATTGCCCAGGGCCTTGTGCCTTGCCTTGTCCACCGAGGGGTTCAGGCCCTTGCCCGCAGCGTTCACCTGCTTCAACTGATGGCGGTAGACACTGCCGACATCAACCACCTCGAGGAGGGTCGCGGCCCTTTCGGTTCGCGGAGAGTCCCCCATGATCTCCTGAAGGTTCGCCCACTCCAGGCTTTCGGCCAGGGTCTTGCCCTCTTTCCACATCACGGCCGCGGTAACGGTCAGTCCCAGAACGAGGACAACCAGGGCCGCCCTGAAAAATCCGCCGCCCGAACTCGAACTCCGGGATCGTCCGGTCGACGGCATGGACTTCGTACGTTTCAGGGGGCTCAGCTTGCGGGGCTTGCGGGGCGCGAGCGGCACAGGTTCCGGAAATCCGCCGCCGATCCTGCCAGGTGCGGCCATCGCTGTCCGGCCGGGAGTCAGGCCCGGTGAACGACGACCGGCCGCGACGGGGCCCAGGGCCGCGGTCACCCGGGGCTTGACCGGGCCCGGAATGGATTTTGATTGGGTCCTGTTCACCGGCATGGCCGAAACCGTTTCGCGCCGAACCTTGTCCGGATTGTCGCTCCGGGGGCCGGAAGAGACCTTGTGGCGCTGCGTCACCCTGGCAATTCCCGCCAGGTCCCCCGCTTCCCGGAACTTCCTGATTTCCCCGATGAAGTCCTCGATTTCCTCGACGTATTCGCCGGCCATCCAGGCCATCATCATTCGCTGCCAGCCGGCAAACACACACCCCTCCGCGCTGAGGCCGGCCAGGGTGAAGTTGCCGGCCTCGCTGGTGGTGAAGGAGGCGAATCTGAGATTTTTGCGTTCCTTTTCCGGCAGGCAGGCGATGACCAGGGCCAGACAGCGATCGCTCTGGCGGTTGGCCTGTTCGATGGGCATCATCAGCTTGCCTTCGGCGATCAGCTTCAGCACCATCTCGTCCACCAAACCGATGTCCCCCTTGCCGGGCGCCGGATCGACGAGCGGCCGAGCCGGGTCGAATTCAATTTCCAGCCGCGGCATCTTAATCTCGGGGGTCCAGGTTTCGAGAAAGTCCACGGCATTGGCCACGGCATAGGGATTCCGCTGGAAGGTGACGTAGGCCCCCTCCGAAAGGACCACCGCGTGGAACAGGGGCTGCAATCCCCGGCCGGCCCGGATCACCGTGAAGAGGTGGCCCGGAATCGAAGGCATCTCCGACGCCAGGCGGAAGGACATCAAGGCCGGATGCTCCAGGCCAAGCGCCGGCGGGGTGCCCCAGTTTTCACACAGGCGCACGATTTCCGCCATGGTCTCGGTTCCCATGCCCGGCGAATGGGCCAGCACGGACCGGTTCGGGCTCTCGCTTTTTATGTCCACTCCGAAGAGCATTTGTTCGATGAAAGGCATGGCTCGTCCCCTGGAAACTTGGTGAATCCCTCCTGTTCCCTCTCTTTTTCGGCAATGGGAATCGATTCCTGAGCCCCAAACGGAAAAAAACGGCCCCCTGGTTTCCCGGGGGGCCGCCATGAAATTATTTTACGACAACAGGTTAGACGTCACGCTCCAGTCCCATGCGTTTCACCTTGTCCACGTTGCCCGGAGAAATCGCCGCGGGATGTTCCTCCTCGAACATGTCCTTGGGCATCTTTCCGGTGAGCCACGAGGGGTTCATGGGGTACACATGCGGATTGAACATCACCCCGTACATGTGCCAGATCATGATCGCCAGGAAAGCCAGCCAGGCCTCGTAGTAGTGGATCACCAGGAACACTTCCATGAGGCCCTTGCCGATGAAGGCCGTCAGCGGTTTCTCGAACCACATGGCCAGACCGGTCAGGACCATGACCACCGTCCCCCAGATCAGGGCCCAGTACTCGGCCTTCTCCACGAAGGAGAAGCGCCGCATCTGGGGATGCTCGTCGGTCCGTCCGATATTGTACATGAACATGCCCCACACCTGTTTGGCGTCGTTCAGGTTGGGGGCGATGTCCCGCAGGAAGATCCGGCCCTTGACGGTCATCAGGTAGCCGATGTGCCAGAACGATCCGACGATCATGGCCACCGCGGCGATGCGGTGGATGGTGCCCCGCAGGTAGGCGCCGCCTTCGTGGCCGAAGATCATCTTGGCCCACCAGGCGTCATAGAACCTCAGGGAAAACCCCGTGATGACCAGGACCGTGAAGGAGATGGCCAGGACCGTGTGCTGGACCACCTCGTCGGCTTCCATGCGCCGGACCTGCTTCTTGCGCAGGACGTTGCGGACCTGGCGCAGCCAATCCAGGAAGCAGTAGACCACCATGCCCCCGATGACCATGAGGATCACGATGAGGTAGATGGTCCGGACAAAATAGGGCCACCCCTCGGCCACGCCGGAGACCGGTTCGTGGATCTTGGTCTTGGCCGCCTTTTCGGCCGACATGCCCGTGTGGCAATGGCCGCAGGTATCGATCAGGTTGGCGACCGCCACCGAGGACCGGGGATCGTCCGAGGGCAGCACCATGTGGGGGCTGTGGCAGGACGCGCAGTTGGCCACGGTCTTGTCCCCGGCGCGGCTCTTGAGCCCATGGTAGGAGTCCACATACGACTGGAGTCGGCCCGAAGGCAGGTCGTATTTCTCGTTGAGCTTGGCCGAATCATGGCAGGGCGAACAGGTGGCCGCCGCCACGCGGAAGGGGCTGACCGGGGAGCGGGGATCGTCGGTGGCCAGGATGCCGTGTTCCCCGTGGCAGGTGGTGCAGGAGGGCGAATCAACTTCACCGCGGGCAACGAGTTCCCCGTGGATCCCCGCTTCGTATTCCTTCTGGATCGTGCTGTGGCATTTGCCGCAGGTCTTGGCAATATTGAAGAAGTTGATGGTGGATTCGATGTTTCCCGGCGGCAGGATGCGGTGGGCCGTGCCGCCGCTGGAGTGGCAATCATTGCAGGAAGCCGCCTGATCCACGCCCCCGGCGGTGGCCTTGCCGTGCACGCCGTCCTGGTACACCTCGATGGGGTGCTTGAACTTGATGTTCAGGGTGGCCAGGAAATCCTGGTCCTCGTGGCAGGTTCCGCAGGTGGCCGGAAGGTTGGAGGCGTGAACCATCGACTCCGAATCGGTATGCGGCAGGATATGATGGCTGCCGTGGCAATCCTGGCAGGTGGGGACATTCTCCGAAACGCCGACAATCCCGCGCCCGTGCTGCTTGTAGATCTCGACGGCCTCTTCGTGGCACACGCCGCAGTCGGGTTTGGCCAGCGCCAGGGGGTGGGGAACACTCTGGATATCGTGGTGGCAGTCGGTGCAGGAGAAGTCCTCATGGATGCTGCCGCGCAAATCCGCGGTGGTCACCTCCGAAGGAACCCCTCCGGTGTTGGTGTGGCAATCCGCACAGACATCATCGGGGAACTGCCCCGCCCAGGTCGCGGGCGCCACGGCGGCCAGAACCAGAACAAGCGCGGCGAAACAAATCCTAGCTCGAGTCATCATCCTGATACCTTTCTCTGGCCCCAACAGGCCCACTTTGGATCCAGAACAAGTTCCTCTTCAAGCGGCCATGGCCCCCACGACCGCCAAGTATCCGGAAACAGGCCACCCGGCGGGCTGAACCACACCTCGCGTCCCCGCCCCAACGTGCTGAAAATTTAACAGCACTTCACCCCGCCGGTCGGCCCGATCTGCCGGTGCCACGGGAATTTCCGAGGGAAATCCTACCGCAATCCTACCCGCAATGTTAACGAACGAATACGTCTTTTCCAAAAACAAAGTCCTTCAAAGCTTTCAATTTAATAAACTTAAATCCTATCTGGACTGTAGGCTTTACCTGGATTCCCAGCAATTCGGAGGGGGACCTGGATGTCGGGATATCAAAATCGACCAAGGGACTAAATTTGTGTGATTTTTGAAAATCCGTTAGCTCGACAGGGCCAGATCCTGCCTGTTTTTAATTTAAGTTGTTTAAATACATGTTTTTACAAAACAAAAAACGTTTATGTTTCCCAAAAACGGGCTATTCCCCTGGACTCAGCAACTGGTCAACTGATTAACAACCAAATCAGGAAGGGGCCCGGGAAACCGACATCATCCGAAACGGCCGGTGATGTAGTCCTCGGTCTCCTTGAGCAGCGGATTGGTGAACAGCCGGGCCGTCGGTCCATACTCCACCACCTGGCCCAGGTACATGAAAGCCGTGTAGTCACTGACCCGGCTGGCCTGCTGCATGTTGTGGGTGACGATCAGCACGGTGTAGTCCCCGCGCAGGCGCAGGATCAGTTCCTCCACCTTGGCCGTCGCGATGGGATCCAGGGCGCTGCAGGGTTCGTCCATCAAAAGGACCTCGGGCTCGGCGGCGATGGCCCGGGCGATGCACAGCCGCTGCTGCTGGCCGCCGGACATGCTGAGGGCGCTCTCGTCCAGCCGGTCCTTCACCTCGTCCCACAGGGCGGCGCCCTCCAGGGCCCTTTCGCAGACTTCGTTCAAGACGGCCCGGTTGCGCTCCCCGTTGATCTTCAGGGCGTAGACGACGTTCTCGCGAATGCTCATGGGAAACGGATTGGATTTCTGGAAGACCATGCCCATGCGCCGGCGCAGCTCGATCACGTCGACGTTCCTGCCGTAGATGCTGTCGTCCCCCAGCTTCATGTCCCCGCTGATCGAAACCGTATCGATCAGGTCGTTCATGCGGTTCACCGACCGCAGCAGGGTGCTCTTCCCGCAGCCCGAGGGGCCGATCAGCGCGGTGACCTTGCCGCGGGGAATGGACATGCTCACGTCGAAGATCGCCTGTTTGTTCCCGTACCAGAGGTTGAACCCGTCCACCTCCAGGACCGCCTGTTCACGGGCCAGTTCGGGATGGACGGTGGCGGGAACGACTTCCCCGCCCGCGATCCTGGTCAGGCGATCGGCGGTTACCTGTGTCTGGGCCTGTGTCATGACGTTCTCCCTAGAACTTCGATCCGGTGAATTTGCGGGCCAGGCGGGAACGGAACCAGATAGCCGCCCCGTTCAGGAACAGGACGATGCCCATCAACAGCATCGTCGTGGTGAAGACCATGGGCTTGGCCGCTTCGGAATTCTGGCTCTGGAAACCCAGGTCGTAGATGTGGAAGCCCAGATGCATGAAGCTCCGCTCGGGATGGATGAAGGGAAAGTTCAAGTCCACCGGCAGGTCGGGCGCCAGCTTCACCGCACCCACCAGCATCAGCGGGGCGACCTCGCCCGCGCCGCGGGCCATGGCCAGGATCGCCCCGGTCATCACTCCGGGCAGGGCGCGCGGCAGCACCACCCTCCAGATGGTCTGCCACTTGGTCGCGCCGCAGGCGAAAGAGCCCTCGCGCATCGAGGTCGGCACCGCGGCCAGGGCTTCCTCGGTGGCCACGATCACCACCGGCAGGGTGAGCAGCGCGAGGGTCAGGGAGGCCCACATGATGCCGCCGGTGCCGAACGTCGGGTTGGGAAGTTTGTCCGCGAAGAAGAGCGAGTCGATCCCGCCCCCCACGATGTAGCTGAAAAAGCCGAGCCCGAACACGCCGAACACGATGCTGGGCACCCCGGCCAGGTTGTTGATGGAGATGCGGACCAGGCTGGTCAGCCATCCCTGCCCGGCGTATTCCCGCAGGTACAGCGCCGACATCACGCCGAAGGGGACCACCAGCAGGGTCATGCCCAGGGTCATGACCACCGTGCCGAAGATGGCCGGAAACACGCCGCCCTCGCTGTTGGCTTCGCGGGGTTCGTCGGTCAGGAATTCCCGCCAGCGATCCAGATAGATCCCCACCTTGGCCCCCCATCCCAACCGGTTGGCCGGATAGGCGCGGACAATGTCGGCCAGGTCAAGGTCGGTGGTTTCTCCCGAGGCGGTCTCCAGCCGGATGGCGTACCGACCGGCCGCAATCTCAGGTTCGAAATGGTCCCGGAACATTTTCCAGCTGTCCCCCGGTTCCTGCGTCAGCAGTTTGCCGTCCGCCAGGAACCCCACGGGAATTCCGTAGAACCGCCCCCAGGCGTTCCTCTCGAAAACCAGGGCCCATTCCGGTCTCTGGACGCCGTTTTTGCCGATGAGAAAATCCTCCACCCACCTGAAGTGTTCTCCGGTGATTTCAAAATTCCCCGTGCGAACCAGGCGGCGGTGAAGCTTGCCGCCCCTTTGCTTGATTTCCTTTTCGGCGGCCGTCCTGGGCTCGCCGGACAATCCGGCGATGACCTCGGGTCCGGGTTCGTAGTTTTCCGACCGCGTGACTTCACCCAGGACCGTCGTGCCGTCGTCCAGCACGACTTGCACCACCGGAGCCGGCCAGAAGGTGACCAGCCCCTGGTAGAACACGTAGCCCACCAGGGATGTCACCATCAGCAGCCCGACCACCAGGCCCAACCCCGTGAGCCACACCATGGGCTCGCCGTTGGCCAGCATGGAGGCCGCCTGGCGCGAGTGTTCCTCTCGCCGGAACCCCTGGTTTTTCCTGTGGCCGGTCATAGTCGACTCGTCTTCCGGCGGAAGTGCAGACGCACACCTTCGGCCACGGTGTTGAGGATGAAGGTCATCACGAACAGGACCAGCGCGGCCAGGAACAGGGTGCGGTAATGGGTGCTGTTCTGAACGGCCTCCGGCAGCTCCACGGCCAGGTTGGCCGAAAGCGTGCGAAAGCCGTTGAAGATGTTCATGTCCATGATGGGCGTGTTGCCGGCGGCCATCAGGACGATCATCGTTTCACCCACGGCGCGTCCCAGGCCGATCATGGCGGCCGAGAACAGCCCGCTCATGGCCGGCGGAATGACCACCAGGGTGGCCGTCTGCCAGGGCGTGGCCCCGGCGCCGAGTGAGGCCGCGCGCAGGTGATCCGGCACCGAGGTCAAGGCGTCCTCGCTGATGGTGTAGATCAGGGGAATGACCGCGAAGCCCATGGCAATGCCGACGACCAGGGCGTTGCGCTGGACGTAGGTGCCGAACACCGAACCGCGGGGATCCCACCCCGAGGACGTGAGCAGCCATCCCAGGAACAGGGCCACCGCCACGGTCAGGACGGTTGAGAACAGGAACCTGGCCAGATCCAGGGCCGCGAGCGAACTCCGGCTCCAGCCGGCGTTGCGGCTGCGGATGAATCCCTGGCCGTAAATTCCGTTGAACCAGCTGACGAGCAAGGCGCAGGGAGCCAGCAACAGGACCAGCCAGCCGCTGACCCCGGAGCCGATCCTGCCGTCAAGCCAGGCCTTGAAGTCGCCCGCGAACCCCAGGTTTTCCATGACCGGACCCAGGTGCCACCCGGCCCAGGCGCCCAGGACAAGGACCAGCAGCACGGCCACGGGCCGATAGGGACCCAGACGGGCCGCCGCCTCCCGGGGCAGCAACTGCCAGAGATGGGCTCCCAGGAGGACAAAAAACGGGGCCATCAGGATGATGGTCAAAACCTCGACGACGACGTTTTCGACCATCGGCGCCAGCACCAGGGCCGCCAGAAAACCAAGGACGACGCTGGGCAGGCTGGCCATGATCTCGATGACGGGTTTGACGCGGGAGCGGATTTTCCGATCCAGGAATTCACTGGTGTAGATGGCCGCCAACAGAGCCAGGGGCAGACCGAATAGAAGGGAATAGAAGGTGGCCTTGAGGGTGCCGAAGATGAGGGGCACCAGGCTCAGCTTGGGCTCGAAACTGTCCGAGGCGGCGGACGACTGCCAGGCATAGGACGGGCCGGGGTAGCCTTCGTACCAGACAGGCCGGAACAGGACGCCCGGGCTGATTTCGGCATGAGGCGCGTCCAACCGCCAGACACCGTTGGATCCGAACGCGGCGGCGGTGAGCATGTCCTCGCGCGGCGCGAGGGTCACCTTCAGCACCGGACCGCCTTCGAGCCTTCCCTCGCCCAGCACACGGTGGCTGGTCACATGGAAGACCCGCAGGGTTCCGTCGGCGTATCCGGCGGCGAGCATGCGGGAGCGGAAAGAAGCCCCCAGGGCGGTGACGGCCGACGAGCCTTTTTCCAGGTGATGCGCGGCCTCCATGCGGGCCGGGTCTCCGCCGGTCCCACGGATGGCGAACCAGACGGTCAAGTCGCCCTCGCTGTCCCCGACCGCCAGGGAAACCTTGCCCGTCAGGAAGGTCAGGCTGGTCACATCGACTCCGGGAACGGGTGTCAGGTCCAGCCGGCCGGTCACCTCAAACTCCCCTCCGGTCTTTTGGAGCAGCAGGGTCGTCCCGTCCGTGGCCACCAGCAGGGCCAGGTCTCCGGTGTCATTCAGCTTGAGGTAGCGGAAAGGATAATCCCTGCCCACGGGAAGTTCGCCGCCGCGGCTGCGCACGGTGGCTTTCCCGGTAAGCATATTGGTCTTTACGGTCAGCGTCCGGTGATGGAACACCCCGGCGCTGTCGAAGGCGGCCAGGGCGAATCCGCTGGGCGTCCGGGAAAGGTCCATCAGATCGATGGGGACGTCGGCCAGGGGAAGTGCCTCGTCCCGGCGCAGCGTCAGGACCTGGTAGCGGAGCTGACCCTCGGGCGTCCGCTCGATCGATCCCTGGCGCCAGATCCGCCGTTCCCCCGCGACCAGGTCCCCGTAGGATTCCGGGACATCGGTGTCGTCCAGGTACTCGGTCTGGAAGACAAGGTCGGCCAGGACGAAGGACCCATCGGCGAAACCGAAGACACAGGCGCCTTCCGGGCCGGCGAAGGACCAGCTGCGAAGTTCGCGGCCGCTGTCCACGGCGATCCGGTCCAGGACCTCACCGGTATCCAGGTCCTGAACCAGAAAATAACCGTCGGACATGAGGTTCCAGGTCATGCTCCCGTAGTTGTCCACCCCCTGGGCGACCACCGTGGCCTGGCCGGGTTTGGCTATCGGGTCCAGGTGGCGCTCGTTCCCCAGCTTGGTGGGCCACAGCAGGGGCAGCACCACCCAGACCAGAAACAGACCCACCATGGAAACGGCCAGGATGCCCCCGATGCCGCTCAGGGCTATCAGCCGCCGGGCAATAAGATCCTGGAGCAGGACACTCCGGCGAGGTTTCCTGCTCCAGGTCTTTCCGGTATAGCTCCGGCGTTTTTCTGTGTCCGGCGTTTCGTTCAAGAGTTACCGATTCCCTAGAATCCGGGCTTGATGCCCACGGAGACCAGCTCTTCACGGGCTACGGTCGCCGGCACGGGCAGGTAGCCGTCCTTGACCACGACTTCCTGGCCCTGGACGCTGAAGACGAAGCGGACGAACTCCCGCCGCAAGGCATCCAGCTGGCTGCCGGGCTTGTAGTTTACCGTCAGGTAAAGGAAACGGGCCAGAGGATAATCACCGGCGTAGGCGTTGTCCGGCTCGGCGGCCATGAACTCGGCGTCCGGGCCCGTTTCCGCGGACAGGGGCACGGCGCGGACGTCGCTGGTCATGTAACCGATTCCGCTGTAGCCGATGCCGAACTTGTCCGACGCCACGCCCTGGACCACCGAACTGCTGCCGGGCTGCTCCTTGACACTGTCCTTGTAGTCCCCCTTGAACAGGGCGTGGTCCTTGAAGTAGCCGTAGGTTCCCGATGCGCTGTTCCGGCCGTAGAGGCTGATGGGAGCGTTTTTCCACTCGCCGGTCAGTCCGAGGTCGCCCCAGGTGGTGATGTCCTTGGTGGCGCCGCCCTTGCGTGTCTTGCTGAAGATCGCGTCCACCTGCTGCAGCGTCAGGCCGGCGATGGGATTGTCCTTGTGCACGTAGACCGCCAGCATGTCGATGCTCGTCCGCAGCTGGACCGGCTTGTAGCCGAACTGCTTTTCGAACTCGTCGATTTCCTTGCTTTTCATCTGCCGGCTCATGGGGCCGAAGTTGCTGGTGCCGGCGATCAGGGCCGGCGGGGCCGTGGACGAGCCCTTGCCCTCGACTTCGACCTTCACGTCCGGATAAAAGCCCCGGAAGCCTTCGGCCCACAGGGCCATTTCATTGTTCATGGTGTCCGAACCGATGCTCTTGATGCTGCCGGCCACCGCGCCGTCACTCTTGTATTGGGGAAGGTCGGGATCGACCTTGACGCCGGCGAACGCCGCGGGTGCCAGGATCAGCGTGAGAGCCAGCACCCCGGTCAACCTGAAAAGGAAATTATCTCGGTTCATCCTCTTCTGCCTTTCGTTTCGCGAGGAAGGGCTTTTCATCCCCGACGGGGCGGGCCCTTCGTTGGTTCCGTGTATTGCGTTGACGGTCCGAACAGTAGCCCTCGTTTGTAAACAGTCCGGCAATCCTTTGTAAAGGTTTTGTAAATTCATTGTCCCGAGGTGGTTAGGATTCCTTGCCGGAATAACCCATTTACAATATCCTAACTTGCGCAATCCGGTGCGGGGACCGACCGTCTGGTACGATCTGTCGGAATTTCACGGTGGCCCGAAGCGCGGAGGTCCGGTTAACATGGCTGCAGAGCACATCCTGATCGTCGAGGATGAGGAGGACATCGCCGAACTGCTGGAGTACAACCTGCAGCGGTCAGGCTATCAACCCACCGCCGTGTATACCGGGGAGGACGGCCTTCTGGAATCCCGGGAAGCCGTGCCCGATCTCATCCTGCTGGACCTCATGCTTCCCGGACTTTCGGGACTCGAGGTCTGCCGCCGCCTCAAGGCCGATCCCGCCACCGCCGACATACCGGTCATCATGCTCACGGCCAAGGGCGAGGAAGAGGACATCATCGCCGGCTTCGACGCGGGAGCCGATGACTATGTCACCAAGCCGTTCCGGCCCAAGGTCCTTTTGGCCAGGGTCAAGGCCGTCCTGCGGCGCGGCGCCGCCCGCCGGGTCGCCGCGGGCGACACGCTTGAAGTCGAGGGCCTTTCGATCCATCCCGGGCGGCACGAGGTCACCGTCGAGGGCCGACCCGCCGACCTGACCAAGACCGAATTCCGGATCCTCCACTTCCTGGCCTCCCGGCCCGGCTGGGTCTTCACCCGCAGCCAGATCGTGCGTTCGGTCCACGGCGACGACTACCCCGTGACCGGCCGCTCGGTGGATGTCCAGGTCGCCGCGCTGCGGCGCAAGCTGGGCGAGGCCGGAAGCCTGATCCAGACCGTCCGCGGCATCGGCTACAAGATGGGCGACTGACCATGAAGATCGGCGACTGACCATGCGGCGTGGAACCCTCCTGTGGACCCTCTTCCCCCCATTGCTGATCACCCTGGTGATCAGTCTGGCCCTGGTCACCGGATTCGCCGGCCGTTCCATGCGTGCCTTTTTCCTGGACCGCACCGCCATCGAACTGGAAAATCTCGCCCGTATCAGCGGACCTCGTTTCCGTCCCCTGGTCGCTTCGGGTGACAGCACGGCCGTTCAGGCCCTCTGCCGGGAAATCGGGGCCGAAACCGACATCCGCCTGACGGTGATCCTGCCCGACGGCCGGGTGGTCGGTGATTCCCGGGAGCAGCCGGCGACCATGGACAATCATCGCGACCGCCCCGAGTTCGTCGCCGCCCTGGTCGGCGGGACGGGGTCCAGCACCAGGTTCAGCGCCACCCTTGACCATCTCCGCATGTATGTCGCGGTTCCGGTGGGCCAGGCGGGTGAAGATCCCGCCTTTGTCATGCGGACCTCCGTTTCCCTGGAAACCCTGGCCCAGATCATCCGCGGCGTGTACGCCAAGATCATCCTGGCCGGCATGGTTCTGGCCCTGGTCGCCGGCCTGGTCAGTTTTTTCCTGTCCCGGTCGCTGGGCCGCGCCCTGAAGCGGCTGCAGGACGGGGCCCAGGCCTTCGCCGCCGGCAACCTCGACCAGCAGCTTTACGTCGCGGACACCACGGAAATCGCCGCCGTCGCGGACGCCATGAACCACATGGCCAGCCAGTTGGGGGACCGCATCGACATCATTGAAAACCAGCGCCAGGAGCTGACGGCCGTCCTTTCGAGCATGGTCGAGGGGGTCCTGGCCGTCGACACGGACGAAAATGTCATCAGCCTGAACGGCGCCGCGTCCCGGCTTCTGGGCTTCGACCCGGCCAAGGCCCCCGGCCGCAGCATCCAGGAGGTCGGCCGAAACCCCCAGCTGACCGCCATGGCCCAGGAAGTGCTGGCCGGGGCGGGACCCATCGAACGGGACATCCGGCTGGGGACCGCGACCGATCGCTGGATCCAGATACACGCCACCGGGCTGATCCGGGAGGAAGCCCAACCCCAGGGCGCCCTGCTGGTGATGAACGACATCACCCGGATCCGGCGCCTGGAAAACATGCGCCGGGATTTCGTGGCCAACGTCTCCCACGAACTGAAAACCCCCATCACCTCCATCAAGGGATATGTCGAGACCCTCATCGAGAATCCCCCCGACGACGACGCCGGGGTCGACCGGTTCCTGGCCATCATCAACCGGCAGGCGGACCGTCTGAACGCCATCATCTCGGATCTGCTTTCGTTGTCCCGCCTGGAGTTCACCGGAGGCATAGAGAAGCGGGACCTGCCCCTGCGGCCCGTTCTCGAACGGGTGATCCGGGACCTGGCGGCCCGGAATCCCGAAACCGAGAGGATCGTCACCCTGGACTGCGGCCGGGAGCCGCGCGCGTCCATCAACGCCCCGCTGTTCGAACAGGCGGTGGCCAACCTGCTGGAAAACGCCCTGAAATACAGCCCGTCCGGGTCGCCGGTGACCATTTCCTGTGACCTTGGGGACGATGCCGTCCTGGTGAAGGTCACCGACGCGGGACCCGGCATTCCCGCCGAACATCTGCCCCGTCTGTTCGAAAGATTCTACCGCGTGGACAAGGCCCGCAGCCGCCAGATGGGCGGCACCGGGCTGGGCCTCGCCATCGTCAAACACATCGCCCAGGCCCACGGCGGCCGCGTCACCGTGACCAGCGAACTGGGTGCCGGAAGCACCTTCACCATCATCCTGCCCCGGGAGATCCCCCATGAAGATCCATCTGCAGACTGAACTGGACCGACTGAAGAAGCAGCTGTTCCACCTCAGCTCGCTGGTCGAGGAGAACCTGCGGCTGGCCATCCGCGTGATCCGTGACAACGACAAGGAGCTGGCCGCGACCGTGCGCCGGAACGATGCCCAGGTCGATGCCCTGGAAGTGGAGGTCGAAGAGGAATGTCTCAAGATCCTGGCGCTGCACCAGCCGGTGGCCATCGATCTGCGTTTCCTGGTCGCCGCCCTGAAGATGAACAACGATCTCGAAAGAATCGGGGACCTGGCGGTGAACATCGCGGGCATCCAGCCCCGGTTGGGTTCCGACCAGAGCCCCCCCATTTTCAGCGAACGCCTGAAGGCTCTGGGAGAGAAAGCCCAGCAGATGCTGCGCCGCAGCCTGGAATCGCTCATGGACATGGACACCGCCGCCGCGCGGGAAGTCCTGGCCGCCGACGACGAGGTGGATCTTGACTACATGAATTTCATCGGGATCTTGAAGGACGAACTGGGGGCCGGCCACGCCGATTCCGAGACCATGATCGCCTGGCTATTGGCGGCCAAAAGCATCGAGAGGGTCGCCGACCTGGCCACCAACATCGCCGAGGACACCATCTACACCGTGGAAGGCAAGATCATCCGGCACAGCCGTGCCTGATCCGCGTCAGCGGCTGAAGACCTTTTGTCCGGCCTCCAGGCTGGGTCCGGCCGACTCGTCCAGCAGCCACTTGATCCGGCGGACCCCCTCCCGGACATCCTCCCCGGGGCCGCAGTAGCTCAGGCGCAGGAATCCTTCCATGCCGAATTCCACTCCCGGAACCGTCACCACCTGCACCTTTTCCAGCAGCCGGGCGGCCAGCCGCGTGGAATCGGTGTCGAAGGCCCGGAAATCGGCGAAACAATAGAAAGTTCCCTCCGGGACCCCGGCCTTCAAACCAGGCACGTCCTTCAGCAGGGCCATCAATTCGTTGCGGTTGGATTCCAACGCGGCCCGCAGGTCGGTGACCGAATCCTGGGCGCCGTGGATGGCGGCCACGGCGGCGGCCTGGGAAAGACTGCACGGTCCCCCGGACTGGTGGGACTGGATGTCGGCCATCGCCCGGATCAAACGGCTGGGGCCGACGGCCCAACCGATGCGGAATCCGGTCATGGCGTATTGTTTGGACACCCCGTTGAGCACGACCAGCGTCGAATCGTCCACCGAACGCTCGGTGCAGTCATAACAGGGAACCGCCACGCGGCCGTCGAAGACCAGCCGGTGGTAGATGTCGTCCATCAGGACATGGATGCCGCGTTCCTCGCAATAACCGATCAGGGCGCGCAACCAGTCCTCATCGAACACCTTGCCCGAGGGATTGTTGGGGCTGTTCAGCATCACCACCCTGGTCCGGGGCGTGATGGCGGCGATCATCTCGTCCAGGGTGGGCTGGAAGGAACCGTCGCTCGCGTAGACCGGCACCGGCACGCCGCCGGCCAGACGGGCCATGTCCGGATAGCTGACCCAGTAGGGTGCGGGAAAGACCACCTCGTCACCGGGATCCACCAGCGCGATCAGGGCCACCATGATGGCCTGCTTGGCGCCGGCGGACGCCATGACGTTGGTTCGCTCGACCTTGCGCCCGTAGAATTTTTCGGTGTAGGCGATGATGGCGTCGCGCATGGCCGGCGTTCCGGCCGCGGGCGTGTAGCGGATTTCGCCGGTCTTGAGCATGGCGGCGCCCGCGCTGAGGGCCGATTCAGGGGCCAGGCTCTTGGGCTCGCCTCCGCCCAGATGGATGACCGGATCCCCCGCGGCGCGCATCCTGGCCGCTTCGGCGTTGAGTTTCAGGGTCACGGAGGCCCCGATGGAGTTGGCAATTTTACTGAAAGGCATGGCGGCGTCCCTTTGACGACGGATACACGATTTTCCCGGTCGTTGGAATTTATACCGCCGACCAGAGGGATGCCATGGGATTTTGGGTCATGCGGAAAATTATTGTGCGTGAGACGGGTCGGGCGCGGGTCGGCGCGTCGGATCCTTCCGGTCCATGCTGGTTCCACGAACCGAAACCGGGACCGAGGAGCCACGGGCACGGGCAACCGTCGGAGAGGTGGGACGGGTCGCCTGACTCACCACCGGCGGCGAACACAGGGCGGGCATGACGGCCAGGGCCACATCATACCGGCAGGCAGGGTTCCACAGTGACCAGCCCGCGGACCCCGCCTCACGGGCTGCCCGGATCTGGGCGCTGATGTATTCGCCGTCGAAGCGGGTCACCCTGTAGGGGAAGGCCTGCAGCCAGGGGCGGATCTCCGCCTCCCCGGCCACCAGTTCGCGGAACCTGCGGGTGCCTTCGCCGATGAAGTAGCCAGGATCGTCCCCCGGCCGGCGCCGCCCTTCGAACCCGGGCCCGAAGTGCGAGGGATAGATCATGGGGCAGATCACATCAACCAGGGAGGCGATGGTGGGCACGTGCTGCCCCGTCAAGGCCAGGTCCTCCACCTGGCCCCAGGCCATGATTCCGTAAAGGTCGGCCGAAATCTTCACCCCATAGGGGTCCAGGGTGTCGCGGGCCGCGGCCAGGAAGGCCCCGATGACCCCCTGCCGCCTGAGCGCGGTGGTTTCGGTCGAGCCCTGCCAATCCCCCGTCCAGCCGTTGGTGGGATACCGCACATAGTCGAACTGGATCTCGTCCACACCCGCCCGGGCCAGTTCCCCCGCCAGGGCCAGGTTGTACTGGCGGACCTCGTCATTGGCCGGATCGACCCAGACGCACCCCCGCTCGGCCCAGACAGCGCCGTTTTCATCCTGAAGGGCAAGGTCGGGTCGCCGGGTCCCCAGTTCGCCATCCAGGAAAAGGGCGATCCGCGCGACCACGTACAATCCGCGCCGGTCGAATCTGGCCATCATGTCCGGTAACGAGGGGATGACCGGACTGGTGCGCCCGTTCCCCCAGGAAGCCAGTTCCTGGCTGCTGAAATACGACACCCCGCCGTCGATGTCCTTGGCGTCGAACACCACCGAGTTGCCCCCGGCTTCGATGAACCGATCCACCCGGGACAGCACCGACGAGACGCCGCAGGCGGGTCCCGCCAGGTAGATGCCCCGCATTTCGGCGCCCGCACTGACTCTTTCGGCGACACGCCGGTAGCTTGTCTTGTCCCCCACGGGAATCGACAGGGTCTGGCCGATGCGCAGGAAGTTGGAGGTCAGGCCGTTGGCCTCCCGGATGGCGGTCAGCAGGTCGGTCAGGGAATAGTGATTGGTCTGATCGCGGTAGTTGGCGCAGATTTTCAGGAGGGTGTCACCCTCGCGGACGGTGTAGGTCAGGGCGGGTTCGGCGGTGGCGCCCGTGACGACCGCCGGTTGCGACGTCAGGAACAGGGCCAGGAACAGGGCCAGGATGGTCGACATCGTGATGCGCGTTGCAAATTGCAATGCAGGAACCGCCCAATGTTGCTTAACTCAATGTCTCTTTTGTGGTTTCTCCTCCATTGGGGCAAGATGCAAAGTGTGGACCGGATCAGGGGGCGGCCGTCGACAAAACAAAACCCGGCGTGGAAACCAGGGAAAAGCCGCCCTGGCCATCGGCAACCGCCAGCACCCCTTCCACCCCCGGAATGGACTGCAACAATTCCAGGCCGCGTTCCGGGCCCAGGACGACCGCGGCGGTGGCCAGGGCGTCGGCCAGCACTGCCTGCTTGGCCACCACCGTGGCGCTGACCCGGCCGGTGACCGGCCAACCGCTGCGCGGGTCAAGGATGTGGCCATATTGCCGGCCCTCGATGGTCAGGAATCTTTCGTATTGACCCGACGTGGCAGCGGCGCCCTCGACCACCGGAACGGTGGCCAGCAGTTCCCCCGGGCTTCCGGGGTTCACGATGCCCACTTGCCCCCGGGGTTCCGGGCCGAACACCAGGACGTTGCCACCCAGGTCCAGCACCCCGTCGGTGGCTCCGGCAGATTTCATGGCATCTTTCGCGCAATCCAGGGCCCAGCCCTTGGCAATGCCGCCAAGGTCCACCTCCATGCCGGAGGCCATCAGGCGCGCCCGGCCCGTGCTGCTGTCGATTTCCAGAAGTTCGTGGTCCACCTTTTCCAGGACCCGGGCCAAGGACAACGAGTCGGGTACCCCAACCTTCGGCCCGCGAAAACCCCACAGACGAAGAAGGGGAAGGACGGTGGGGTCGAAACTCCCTGCGCTCAACCGGGCCACCTTTTTGGCCTCCGCCAGCACCTGGCACACCTCCGCGCCGACATCGACCCACTGCTCCGGTGGGGCGCCGTTCAAGGCCATGAGGTTGCTGTCGTCCCGCCAGGTGCTCATCAGACGGTCGACCCGGTCGAAAGCCGCGAATGCCGCCTCCACGGCGGCCTCCGCGACGGTGGAATCGGCGGCCCAGGCTCTCACCGTCGCGGTGGTTCCCATGACGTAGCGGATTTGGGCCGTGTCCACCCCGACCTCTTCGGCCCCGGCCGCACCGGCCAGGGCCAGGATCGCAAGGATCAGCAGGCTTCTCATCGGCGGAAAACCTTCCCGTTGCGCCGTAGAAGGACCATTCCTGTCAGAATGATCATCACCAGCGCCAGCGCGCCGAATTCTGACAGCTTGCGGCCGGCCGCCCCCGCCAGGTGGCCGGTATGGAGATCGTGGACCAAACGCCGCCAATCCGCCCCTGGCCTGTCTTCCACTCGCTCCACCCAGCGCCAGGGGTCCCCGTCATGGGCACGGGTCAACAGGCCCCCATCGGTCAGGAGGGTCAGGCGGCCGCCGGGCCCCAGGGCCACGTCCCGGAAAACAAGGCCCGGTTGGGCGGCCGCGGCATCGACGGGAATGTCCTCCCAGACGGTCCCCCCGTCGCGGGATATCACCAGGGCGTCCCGACCCAGGGCCACCACCACCCGGGCATCGGTTGGGGAATACAGGATGCGCACCACATCGGTCGGGGGCAGGAGCATGGGCACTTCGGTCCAGGTTTCTCCCCCGTCACCTGACTTTTCCACCCCCCAATGGGTGCCCCGGAGCAACCGGTCGGGATCCGAAGGGTCCGCCGCCAATGCCAGCCGGATGTCCGGTTCGGGTCCCAGCCATTGCGGATGCTGGAGCAGGAATCCCGTCACCGCCGCCAGCAGCAGGAATACGGCCGATACGGCTCCCAGCCACCGGTGCCCCGTCCGCAGGTGGGCTTTCAACCGTTTTTCCGTCATGGGCCCGCCTCCGCCGGAGTGTAATTCATTGAGACCACGGCCAACACCTTGCGGACCCCGGCGGCCAGGGCGCGGCTCGACATGGTCGCGCCGCTGACGGCCACAATGTCCCGATTCAGCCGCAGGGGTTCCGCGGCGTCCTTGTCCTGGAACTGTTTCAGGAACCGCTGCCTCTTCACCCCGTCGCCCCGCGATTCCCGGTAGACCATGACCAGGACCAGGTCCACGCGCAGGCTTTTCGACAACTTGACGATGAAGGTGATGGGCTTGAATCTGCCCTGTTCCTCGGTGATCACCGCATATCCCAAATCCCGGCCGTCCCGATGGGCCCGATGGATTTCGAAGAAATCCTCGGCCACCTTCCAACCCAGACGCCCCTCCAGCTCGTCCCTCTCCGCGTCACTCGGCGTCCACCTTTCCACCCACAGGGAATCGGCCTGGGCAAAGACCTTGGCCAGGGCCTCCTCCTTTGTGAAATAGACCTGAACGGCCTCGGGTCCATCTGGGCTTTCGGTGAGGTTGTCCTGGGCCGGAGCCGCAAGGACCGAGACCAAAAGAATCCACCCCGTGGCCACCCAGGTTTTCCAAATGATACCGGTCACCGTTTGACTCTCTAGAAGTAGGTGGCAAAGGAAAAGAAGAACACGTTGTCGGCATCCTGTCTGGTCCCTCCGACGGGCGTCAGCCGGGCCCAGCTGTAATCCAGCTTGAACACCGTTTCCTCGGTGGGCCGGAAATTGACCCCCAGGGTCAACCCGTCCTCGGTGGCGCCGGGTTGGTCGGTGTTCAGGTCCACGTAGTCGCCGCGCACGACCAGGGTCACCACCGATCCGTTCATCAGGACGTCGTGCAGAAGGTGATAATTGGCCTGGGCGTAGTAACCCAGCTGACTGTCCGCGGCCGTGGGATACTTGGACCGGTCGATGTCCGCCCGGACCATGGCCAGCTCCCCCTGGAGTTCCCATGGTCCGAAAGTGACCTTGGCGTCGAGCGACCCGATGGTCAGGTTCAGGGTGTCCGCGTCGTCGTATTTTCCGGTGTGGACCGACACGCCGAAATCGGTGCCCAGGGTCGGGCTGATCCCCGCCCTGGCCACCAGGGATTTGCTGTCGTTGTTGTCGGCCTCCTGGCTGCCTCGTCCCCCTCGCACCAGCAGCTTGCCGTCGACCACCTGTCCGGCATCGTTCACCACCGGGGTGATGATGCCCTGGTTGAAGCCGTTCACCAGGTAGGCCTGGTAGCTGAACACGGACTCCTGCCCGGGATACATGGTGCCGAACAGCCCCATCCCCGATTCGCTGAGGGTGGTGGGAATGATCTGGCGGGTGACCAGGGGACGGGCCGTCAGGTCATTCAAGGGGCTGTCGTGAAGAAGGTTGAAGGTTCCCAAAGGACTGAGCACGACTCCCCCCCGGAAGTTCAACCCTTCGGAAAATGCAAAATCCATGACGGCGTACTCGAGCTTGATCTCGCCGTCTTCATCCACGTTGCCTCCGTGTTCGAACTCGATCTCCGCCGACACGGTGACCCGATCGGAGACATGGCCGGTGATGAAGGGGACAAAACGATGCTGGTCAAAGGTGTTGCCCTGGTCGTCCCACTCGAATTCCATGTCCATGTACCCGCCCAGGATGGCGCCCTGCCCGATCTTGGTCAGGTAAGGCTTGTCCAGCATGCCGCCCTCCAATTCAGGCCGGCTGTCCGAATCTTCCGCGGCCATCAGCGGCAAGGGGGCCAGAATGAAGACCAGGAACAGGAGAAATCCGGGGATATCCAGTACAGTATGACGCATGGGCACAAGACCTCCGTTGCCGTTGCCAAGTGGATAAAAAATCCATTCCAACCGCTACATTAGGAATTATATTTGCCCCGTCAAAAATTTTTTTGTGATGACAAAATCCATTACAGGGCAACAGGTTGCCATGATATTTTCAAAATCCTATACCTCTTTGGCCCGGAGGGCCCTAGGCGATTTTGCAATTGGGCCAACAAAAATGAAATAATTGACCGGAAGGTGGAGTATGGTTGGGTCACTTCGGGCCGCACCCCCGATGGCCCGAAAAGTCCTGACGGAGACCGCATGAGTATTTCCTATTCCCAGCCCCTGGATGTCGCCTGGCGACGCATGAAATCAGTCCTGTTCCAACCGTTCGATGCCGGCCGTTGGCTTGTCCTGGGATTCACCGCCTGGCTCGCCGAGCTGGCCGGAGGGTACCCGGGAGGGGCTTCCCGGCAGATCCGGATCAGCGAGCACTGGGACCCCGACCTGGCGACCGACTTGTTCAGCGTGGCCGGCGCGCGCGCCAGGGATTTTTTTGAAAATCCCTGGGCCTACCTGGTCGGCGGCATGGTCCTGGTTCTCGGCCTGCTGTTCTACCTTCTGGTCCTGTGGATCAGCAGCCGCGGTCGATTCATGTTCCTCGACAACCTGGTTCATCACCGCACCGAAGTGAAATCCCCCTGGAACACCTATGCGTCCCAAGGCGACAGCCTGTTCCTGTGGCAAGTGGGCTATTCCGTGGTCGTGTTAGTGGTGATGGGGTCCCTGGCCGCCGCCGCCATGCTATTCTTTTTTCCGGTCGCCCTGGTGGAGAATCCTCCCCTGGCCGCCACCCTGCCCCTGGCCATCGTTGCCGGAACGGCGGGCTTCATGGTGGTGGTCGCCCTGGTTTATATTGAATTCTTCCTGGCCCAGTTCGTGGTGCCGATCATGTATCGGCACCGCATCCCGGCCACCGAGGCCTGGCGGCGATTCCTGACGATCTTCCGCGAAAATCCCGGCCCCTTCGTTCTGTTCGGCCTGCTCTATCTGGGGATCCTGCTTGTGGGAGGGGCCCTTTACCTGGCGGGGGGGCTGTTGACCTGCTGCCTGGGCCTGGTCCTGTTGGCCCTGCCCTACCTGGGCACCGTTCTCCTGCTGCCCCTGCTCACGTTCGGGCGCTATTTGAGCCTGGATTTCCTGGGCCAGTTCGGTGACGACTATCGTCTGCTCGACCCCATGGCCTCGTTGCCGGAACACCCCTATGACGAGGGGCCGGATGAATCAGGCCAGGTCCAGGGAAATGGGACAGTGGTCGGACCCCAGGACATCGGCCAGGATCCCGGCCCCGACCAACCGGGGTCGCAGGACGGCTGAGATCAGGAAATAATCGATGCGCCAGCCCACATTCCTCTGCCGAACTCCCGGGCGGTTGCTCCACCAGGTGTAGTGGCCGCCCCCGGTCTCGAATTCGCGGAAGGTGTCGAGGAATCCCGCGTCCAGGATCCGGTCGAACCCGGCGCGCTCCTCGTCGGTAAAACCCGCGTTGCCGCGATTGGATTTCGGGTTGGCCAGGTCGATCTCCCTGTGCGAAACGTTCAGGTCCCCGCAGAACACCACCGGTTTTTTCTTTTCCAGCTTCCTGACGAACTTCAGGAATTCCCGGTCCCACTGGTGCTGGCGAAAATCCAGCCGCGTGAGCTCCCTTTGCACGTTGGGGGTGTAGACGGTGACCAGGAAAAAATCGTCGAACTCGGCGGTCAGCACCCGGCCCTCGGTATCCAGTTCGGCCCGACCCATGCCCGGAAAAACCGCCTTCGGCACGATCCGGGTCAGTAGCGCCGTCCCGGAATAACCCCTTTTGAGGGCGGGATTCCAATGCATGGTGTACCCGGGTAGATCGAGGTCCACCTGATCGGGCAGGGCGCGCACTTCCTGCAGGCAGATCACGTCCGCGTCGCTTCCGGCCGCGAATTCCAGGAAGCCCTTGTTGATGCAGGCCCGCAGGCCATTGACGTTCCATGAGATGAATTTCATCGCGCCTCCGGGTAAGGGTTGATCTATAGGTCGGCGAGCGGCAAAACAGAAAATGTTTCGGTCCCTGCCGCCCCGTGATAGGCTGATGGCGATTCCGGCCGAACTGGGCTTAATTGCAGAATATTCTACATTCTCAAAATGAGGTTTTGGAGAATATTCTTCATTCTGCTTGGGAGATCTCCAAAGAAAACCGGAGGCAGCCCATCTCTGAACTCTCTTAACATATTCAAATGTTATGCGTTACATGTCAAGACCCTGTTTGAAGGGAAGGCCGGCCACCCTGGCATCATTAGTGCCTTATGTTCATGAATGCGACCCAGGATGCCGGGACGGGGTCACGGAAGCCCCGGTTCCGGATTCCTTCACGGAATGGAGTCTTCCCCATGGTGAACCGAAATTCCAGCTTCCTCTCGATCCTCGTCGTCATGGGCGCCTCCCTTTGGCTCGGGGGATCATCCCTCGCCGGCGACGAGGACTCCAGCGCCAGGTGGAATGAGGTCCATCACACCTACCTCGAAGCAGACCAGGCCGCGGATTCTCAACACCCTGACTTTGCGGAAACCGCGTCCCTGGATGACATGTTGGCCGTTGCGGAAACCCAAAACCCCGACTTGCGGGCCATCTTCGACCGATGGGAAGCCGCCCTCGAGCAGGTGCCCCAAGCCCACTCCCTTCCCGACCCCAAATTTTCCTACGGCTACTTCATCGAGCCCGTGGAAACGCGGGTGGGGCCCCAGCGGCAAAGTTTCGGCCTTTCCCAGACCATTCCGATGTTCGGAAAACGGGGCCTGCGTGAAGATGTCGCCGTGCAGGCCGCCAACGCCGCCGGCGCCCGCTATGAAGCCAGCCGTCTCGAGCTTCGGTTCCGCATCACTCAAATCTGGAACGATTACTATTTCCTGGGCCGGGCCATCGCCGTCACCGAAGAGAACGTGCGCCTTTTGACGGATTTCGAGGACGTCGCCCTCTCCCGCTACGCCGCGGGCCAGGCCCCTCAATCGGTCGTTCTCCGCGCCCAGGTTGAATTGGGCAGGCTTGAAGATCAACTGCGCAGCCTCCAGGACCAGCGCGCCCCCTATTCCGCAGCCCTCAATGCTGAAATCAACCGTCCGGACAGCGCGCTGATCGCCTGGCCGGACTCGATGACCGACCGCCCCGTCGAAGCCTCCCTGGACGCGCTGCGCCAGGCCCTCCTGGCGCATAATCCCCAATTGGCGGCCCTTGCCCACCTGAAAGACCGGGATGCCCAGGAGGCCAAGCTGGCCGGCAAGAGCGTGTTTCCCGACCTGACCCTGGGCATCGACTACATCGACACCAAAAAGACCAGCTACGGCGATTTTCCCGACAGCGGACAGGACGCGGTCATCGCCAGGGCCACCATCAACATTCCCCTGTGGACCGGGCGCCTCAGCGCGGAAAAATCGCAGGCGGCCGCCCGCTTGTCCGCGAGCGGAAACGAATACCTTCATCTCAGGAACCGGCTTCTGGCCGACCTGGAACGCGCCCACTTCGAAATGCGGGACAGCGAACGCCGCGTGGAACTGTACGCCTATACCCTGCTGCCCAGGGCCCGCCAATCCATCGACGTGACCGCCGCGGCCTTTCAGGCCGGCGAAGCCGGATTTCTCGATCTGATCGACGCCCAACGGACCCTGCTCGAATTCGAACTGGCTCATGAAAGAGCCTTGGCCGACCGCTCGACCAGGCGGGCCAAGCTCGAGCAGATCGTGGGCATCGACCTGGATGCCGTCCCGGAAACGAAGGACAAGAACCATGGGTAAAGTCAAAAGACTGCTGACCGGGAGAGTCGGATTTTTCGCCGTTGTCCTGGCCGCCTTCCTGCTTGGTTTGGCCCTCAGGGGCGGGGCTCCGGAAACCGACCGGGTGGGCCCCGATGCTCCAGAGGCGGAGACCACCATTTGGACCTGCTCCATGCACCCCCAGATTCAACTGCCGGAGCCCGGTCAATGCCCCATCTGCGGCATGGAACTGATTCCCCTGAAATCCGCCGACGCCGGGAGCCAGGGCCCTCATGCCCTGACCCTCTCACCTTCTGCCCGGAAGATGGCCGAGGTCACCACTTCCCTCGTGGCCAGAAGGCCCGTGGAAAAAACCCTGCGCATGGTGGGCAAGCTGGAAGCCGATGAGACACGTGTCCGGGAAATCGCGGCCTGGGTGCCGGGTCGGATCGATCGGATGTACATCGACTTCACCGGCGTGGCCGTCCGCACCGGTGACAAGTTGTTCGACCTTTACAGTCCCGAGCTTTATTCCGCCCAGGAGGAACTCATCCAGGCGATCAAGGCCACGGGTCAACTTTCCCAAAGCAACCTGGAAAGCACCCGCCGATCGGCCACCCGGACCATCGACGCCGTCAAGGAACGTCTTCGCCTGTGGGGACTCTCCCCCGCCCAGATCGAGGATGTGGCCAAACGCGGTATCCCCTCGGACCATGTCACGATCCTCGCGCCCATGGCCGGGGTCGTGCTTCACAAGGGCGCCGTGGAAGGCGCCTATGTGCAGACCGGAACCATGGTCTATGAGATGGTGGACCTCTCGGTCCTCTGGCTCAAGCTCGATGTCTACGAATCCGACCTGTCCTGGATCAGGGTGGGCCAAAGTGTGAGTTTCGAAGCCGAGGCCTTTCCGGGTGAGCCCTTCGAAGGCGTCGTTTCCTTCGTGGATCCCACCCTCGATGAGCGGTCCCGCAGCGTCAAGGTGCGGGTCATTGTCGAGAACCCCGAGGGAAAATTGAAACCGGGCATGTTCGCCCGGGCGGTGGTCCGCGCCCCGGTGACCGGCCTCGACGGGGAACTCCCCCTGCTCATCCCGGCCTCCGCGCCGTTGGTGACCGGCAAAAGGGCGGTTGTCTATGTCGAGGATCCCGGCCAGCCCGGCCGCTACGAAGGCCGGGAGGTGGTCCTGGGACCGCAAGCCGGTGACGATTACGTCGTCCGCGCCGGATTGAGCGAAGGCGAGCGGGTTGTCTCCCATGGAAACTTCAAGATCGACAGCGCCCTGCAGATCCAGGCCGGGAACAGCATGATGAACCCCGCGGACAACGGGCCCGAGGCCGCGGCCGCGGTCATCGATGCATCCCCGCAATTCCGTCTCCAGCTGGAGGACGTCCTGGGCATCTACCTGGAGATCAGCGCCGCCCTCAGTCAGGACAACCTGGACCAGGCCGCGCAGGCCTCCTCCCGGCTCCCCCAGTCCCTTGGCGCGGTCCAGGGGGATCTCCTTTCGCCGGCCGGGCAGGTTCAATGGATCGATATCGACAACGGCCTGGCGTTGGCCGCCAAGGGCATCTCCGCAGCCGATGACCTCGGCCAGGCCCGCCTCGCCTTTTTCGATCTTTCGGCCCGCATGATCCAGGCTGTCCGGAGCTTCGGCGTTTCCGACCGCAACCCCGTCCTGGTTTTCAACTGCCCCATGGCCAGGGAAGGCGCCGGCGCCGATTGGCTCCAGTCCACCCCCGATACCGAGAACCCCTATTACGGGTCACAGATGTTCACCTGCGGTTCGCCTGTCGATACCATCACCCCAGGTCCCGGCGCCGCCGCCGGTGAGGGCCCCACCAACCGCTAGGAGCCGGGATCATGGACAAGCCCGCGAACATTCTCGAA
>Ga0210065_1000020_pt1 | contig 54760 bp, 47 predicted proteins | sample Muzzi_PWB_D1_FD_185533 | JGI IMG/M metagenome (GOLD analysis project Ga0210065, IMG submission 185533) | Wetland microbial communities from San Francisco Bay, California, USA, that impact long-term carbon sequestration - Muzzi_PWB_D1 (SPAdes) | ecosystem: Environmental > Aquatic > Marine >... | reverse complement strand
GCCGCAACCGCCGATCGCCATCAGGGAAATAACCATTGCCACTACCGGGATCATCCATCGGCCGACTGTTCGCATCCTGACCATTTTCGTGTGGTTCCTTTCAACATATCCGCGGCCCGGACAATTCCGGGGTGAAGCCAAGGGGACGGGCTTTGTCGGCCCAACCGTCTTCCTACGCAACAAGAGCTACAAAGATTCCCGTATTTTTCGCCCATGGCAAGGGCAAACCCGGCGGTTGGCGGATTGACTGGGGTAATCCCACACTATATTATGGAATCCAATGAATTCCAGTCCTTCGTTTCTCAACCGTGAGGGGCCCAGGCGCCCCCGGGAGGAATCATGAAGATTGCCGTGTGTGTGAAACAGGTTCCCGACTCGGAAACCCGGATCAATCTGGCCGCGCCTGCCGCCCAGCTTGATCAATCCGGTTTCACGAGGGTTTTGAACCCCTACGACGCCTACGCCGTCGAGGAAGCCGTCAGGATCAAGGAAGCCGCCGGCGAGGTGGAAGTGACGGTCATCACCATCGGCCCGGAAACCGTCAAGGAGACCATCAAGAAGGACTGCCTGGCCGTGGGTTGCGACAAGGCCGTGATCATCACCGACGGCGCCCTGGACGGGGCCGACGAATCCGCCCTGGCAACCGTGCTCACCGCCGCGCTGGGCCGCGATTCCTTCGACCTGATCCTTTTCGGCATCAAGGCCATCGATGACGACAGCGGCCAGATCGGGATCATGGTCGCCGAAATGATGGGCCTGCCCCACGTGTCGACCATCACCCAGCTGGACATGGGTGACGGCACCCTGACCGCCCACCGTGAAATCGAAGGCGGCAAGGAAATCGTCACCGCCACCCTGCCGGCGGTCCTGACCTGCCAGAAGGGTCTCAACGAACCCCGCCTGCCGAGCCTGCCGAACATCATGAAGGCCGGCATGAAACCCATGGAGATCGTGACCTGCGCCGATCTGGGCATCGAGGCCCCGGCCAGCCTGGTCGAGATCAAGCTCTATTCCCCGCCGCCGCCGCGGGCCGCCTGCAAACTGGTCGAGGCCGAGGATCCGGCCGCCGCCGCCAGGGAACTGGCCCGCCTGCTTCATGAGGAAGCCAAGGTGATCTGAGGATTTGGGTTTACCAACCGGGCCATCGGTCCAACGGGAGTCATGAAATGCCGAACATTGTCGTATTTGTGGAACAGCGGGACGGCGTCGTCAAGAAGGTCGCCTGGCAGATGATCAGTGAAGCCCGCCGCCTGGCCGATGCCGCCGGCGGCGAGGTATGGGCCGTCGTCCTGGGCGAGGCGGCCACCGCGGCCGCCGAAGCCGGAAAACACGGAGCGGACAAGGTCTACTCCGCGACCGGGGATGCCTTCGCCCAGTACAACAGCGAAATCTACGCCACCGCCCTGGCCTCCTTCTGCAAGGCCGCCGGACCGGATATCCTGCTCCTCGGCTCGACGGCCATGGGCAAGGATGTGGGCCCCAAGGTGGCCGTCAAGCTGGAGTGCGCCTGCATCAGCGACGCGGTGGGCCTGAAATTCGAAGGCGGCTGGGAAGTGCGCCGGCCCATCTTCGCCGGCAAGTGTTTTGCCGATGTGACGCCCAAGACGGCCATGGCCGTGGTGGGCATCCGGCCCAACGCCTTCATCCTCGGCGAAAAGTCCGCGGCCGGGGCCGCCGAAACCTTCGATGCCGGAATCGAGGGGATCGACCCCAAAGCCGTGGTCCAGAGTGTCGAGACCGGCGGCGGCGATAAGATCGAGCTCACCGAGGCCGAAGCCATCGTTTCCGGCGGCCGGGGCATCAAGGGTCCCGAAAACTACGAACTGATCGAAAAACTGGCCGCGGCCCTGGGCGCGGCCACCGGCGCCAGCCGAGCCATCGTCGATGCCGGCTGGGTGGATTACTCCCACCAGGTGGGCCAGACCGGGAAAACCGTCGGGCCGAACCTGTACATCGCCTGCGGGATCAGCGGCGCCATCCAGCACCTGGCGGGCATGAGCAGCAGCAAGTGCATCGTGGCGATCAACAAGGACGCCAATGCCCCCATCTTCAAGGTGGCCGATTACGGGGTCGTCGCCGATCTTTTCGACATCGTCCCTCCCCTGACGGACGAAGTGGGCAAGATCAGAAGCTGATTCGAACGCGGAAAACGACAGACCGCCCGGCCCTCGGGCCGGGCGGTCTGGTTATCACTCCCAACGGCCATGCGAAGAGGCGGCATCATGTCCGAAGCATCCACCCGGCGCGTCATGGAAACCACCTGGAACTGGCGTTCCGGGCTCGGCGGCGGCCCCGTCCCCCTGCCAGGGAATCTTCGGCGCAGCGCGGTGACCCAGGCCGCGGTCATGGCCCTGGTGGCCGCATTTCTGTTTTACGGTCTGCACCATGAACTGCTGGCCCGCGTCGTCCTGGGGCTTGCCGGCCTGGTGCTGGTCCTGGGGCTGGCCTTTCCCCCCGCCTACCGTCCCGTTCATGCCTTTGGCCGCTGGCTGGGTCGCGTGGTCGGCAAGGCATTGACCTATGTCCTGCTCGTTCCTTTTTTCTACCTCTTTTTCACGCCGGTGGCGATGGCGCTGCGCGCCCAGGGCCGCGACCCGCTGCACCGCCGTTTCCGTGATCCCCAGTGGACCTACTGGATCCGCCGGTCACCCAAGGCCCGGGACGAAAACATCGACAAGCAGTTCCTGCGCGAGGAAAAGGAATGCCGTTCCGAATTCCGAAACGTCGGCCCCGAAGCGCGTCCCGATTCGCTGTCTGAAGGGTCGGATCGCTCATGAACATCCTGGGAATTTCCGCGTACTACCATGATTCCGCGGCCTGCCTGGTCCAGGATGGCCGCCTGACCGCCGCCGCCCAGGAAGAACGGTTCACCCGCCGCAAACACGACTCCGGTTTCCCTCTCCACGCGGTGCGGTACTGCCTGGCCGAGGGAGATGTCCCGCAGAACGGCATCGACGCGGTCGTATTCTACGACAAGCCCCTGACCAAGTTCGGGCGCATCGCCAAGACCTATTTTTCCGTGGCTCCAAAAGGCCTGCGGCCTTTCCTGATGGCCATGCCCCTGTGGCTCCAGGAAAAGCTGTGGATCCCCACCGACATCGAGAAGGCCCTCAGGGCCGCCGGCGGCGGGCGGGTGAACAACCTGTATTTCTGCGAACACCACGAATCCCACGCCGCCAGCGCCTTTTTCCCCAGTCCCTTCCGCAGCGCGGCCGTGCTGACCATGGACGGGGTCGGCGAGTGGGCCACGACCTCCCTGAGCCGTGGGATTGACAACCGCGTGGACATCCTGGAGGAACTTCACTTCCCCCATTCCCTGGGCCTCCTCTATTCCGCGCTCACCTATTTCACGGGATTCCGGGTGAATTCGGGGGAATACAAGTTGATGGGCCTGGCCCCCTATGGCGAGCCCAGATTCGTCGATGCGATCCTCGACAATCTCCTGGACATCCGTGACGACGGCTCGTTCCGGCTGAACATGGACTATTTCGGATTCCACGACGGCCTGACGATGACCAACGACAGGTTCGCCGACCTGTTCGACGGCCCGGCCCGGGCCCCCGAAAGCGACATGACCAGGCGCGAGATGGATTTGGCCCGATCGATCCAGGTGGTAACCGAGGAGATCGTCCTCAAGCAGGTCGCCCATGCGGCCAGGGTCACGGGCGAAAAGAATCTCTGCCTGGCCGGGGGCGTGGCGCTGAACTGCGTGGCCAACGGCCGGATCCTGAGGGAAGGCCCCTTCGAGAACATCTGGATCCAACCCGCGGCCGGGGATGCCGGCGGCGCCCTGGGCGCGGCCCTCCACGTCTGGCACCAGGTCCAGGACAATCCCCGCCATCCCGACGGGGTGAACGACTCCATGGGCGGCGCCTACCTGGGACCCGAATATCCTGATCCTGAGATCCGCGCCTGGCTCGATCACCAGGGATATCCCTACCGCACCCTGGACGACGGGGAACTGGAGGACGAGGCCGCGCGGCTCATCGCGGAGGAAAACGTGGTGGGGATGTTCCAGGGACGGATGGAATTCGGCCCGCGGGCCCTGGGCAATCGGTCGATCCTCGGGGACGCGCGCTCACCGAAGATGCAGTCCGTGCTCAACCTGAAGATCAAGTACCGGGAATCGTTCCGGCCCTTCGCCCCCTCGTGCCTGGAAGAGAGAATCGGCGACTTTTTCGAGATCGACCGGCCCAGCCCCTACATGCTGCTGGTGGCCCAGGTCCAGGCCGGGCGCTGCCTGCCGCCCCACCAGGACGACGACGGGACCGACCTTTTCAAGTGGGTCAACCGGCCCCGGTCCGATGTCCCGGCCATCACCCACGTGGACTATTCGGCGCGGATCCAGTCGGTCAGCAAAAAGACCAATCCGCGGTATCACGGGGTCATCGAGGCCTTCGAAAAGCGGACCGGGTACGGCATCATCATCAACACCTCGTTCAATGTGCGCGGCGAGCCCATCGTCTGCACGCCCGAGGACGCCTACCGCTGCTTCATGCGCACCGAGATGGACTTCCTCGTGCTGGGGAACATGATCCTCGCCAAGACCGAACAACCGGAAATGGAAATGGCCAAGGAGGCCTGGCAGGAGGAATTCCCCCTCGATTGACAGGGGCCGGCCCGGACATGATCTTGGCCAAACTTCTCCAGGACGAAAGGGAAAGCGACTCGTGAGCAGATTCAAATACATCGGCCGGCTGTTCCGGGAAATCTTCCAGTTCGCCATGCAGAACAAGGCCTGGTGGATCGTGCCTACCGTGCTGATCCTGCTGCTGCTGGGTGTCCTCATCTTCTCGGGCCAGGCGGTGGCCCCGTTCATCTACACCCTGTTCTAGGAGGCGATCTTCTCCAGGAGATCCTTCTTCAGGCCGTCATCGGCGGGTTTTTCCCCGAACCACACCGTCCACAGGGCCTTGACGAACTCGAAATTCGTGATGACGCCCTTCTCCTGCCCGTTCAGGACCGTCTTCAACCCGCTGCTGGGCAGATAGGTGAAGACGAGTTCGTCCCCCTCCTTGGCATCGGCCGTGAAGTAGGCGAAGAACGTATCCATGTCCGCGGCGAACGCCGACTGGTCCTTGTAGTTCTTCTCGATGACATCCTTGAAGGCCCCCACCAGTTTTTCCCTGCTGAAACCGCGCAGGAGGTCCATCCGGATCATCTTGGGCGCGTCCAGGGCCAGCAGGGCCATACCCGGTTCGCCCTTCAGCTCCGCCCCTTCGGCGACATAGGAAACGATGGCGTAGACGTTCACCTTCATGAAGGTCTTTTCCCGCAGCCCCACGCCGGTGACCTTCAGGGTGTAGTTGGCGTCGACGCCTTCGATGGTCACCGTGTCGTCGTATTCCTTCTTGGTTCCCGGTTCGACGATGGCGCCGGCGGTCAACGGCAGCAGCAGAAGGATCATCGCCAGCAGACTGGCCTTGCGCGCGTTCATGTTCATGACAATTTCTCCCCGGCCGATGGAAATGGACGAGATCTCACACCCGATGCGTCAGACTACACCCCCGCCCGCGTAACGGACAAGCAAAAGGGTGGAACACCCCCGGACAAAAAAAGTGCCCGTGGGTCGCGAGGACCCACGGGCACGGCCATCAGAATGATGGACTACTTGAAGACTTCCTCATCCGTACCGCTGTCGTCTCCGCAATGTCCGGGACCGATGTCCCCGTTGTTGTACATGTCGAACGACTTGTGCCACATCATGACATCGTCTCTCATGTCGTCGCTGAGGCTGTCCCAGTCCATGTAGTCGTAATCGGCCAGGAAAGCGTCCGCGTCGTCAAGGTAGTCGGAGATGTCGCTGTCGCTGGCGCCGGAAGCGACGTTCAGCTTGGCGGCCAGCATCTGGGCATACAGCTTGGTGATGCCGTTGCTGGGCTTGCCGTAGGTCTTCTGCTTCAGGATGGCCACGGCCATGGCCGCATCGTTCACGACCAGGCTCTTGGACCCGCCCTCGTCACCGAGGGTGATGGGCAGGTACTGGCTCAGGACATCGGCCTGGGGGCCGAAACCGGCGTGGTTCTTCCAGAAGCCGATGGTCAGGGTACAACCGTCCTGCACCGGCATGTAGATACCGGCGTCCCAGGTCATGTCGTATTCGCCGGGATCGAGGGTCGTGCACACCGTCATGCCGGTCGCCGGATCGGCGTCGCTGTCGACCGCGTCGTCGCCGCCCACGTCCTGCGGGCTGAATTCGTAACCCACCGGCAGCATGAACTTGACGTTGTAGTCGCCGGGTTCCAGTTCGCAGAACATGTAGAAGCCGTCGACATCGGTGACCGTGCTGGCCAGTTCGCCGCCTTCGCAGTCCATCAGGAAGACGGTCACGCCCTCGCGTCCGGGTTCGCCCTCATCCTGGATGCCGTCCATGTTCAGGTCTTCCCAGACGTAATCGCCCAGGCAGGCCGGTTCGACAACCGTGGTGGGCACGGACAGGCCGGTGCCGACCCAGGCCATGGAGGCGCCGCGGGGGTCCAGGCTGTCCACGGAAATCAGTTCCACGGTCAGGGAGGTGTCCCCGGCGGGGATATTCACTTCGAGGATCAACGAATCCCACAGGAGGTCGTCCTCGCTGCCCAGGGGATTGTCGAAAACAAAGTCGCCGGCCGAAGTGGTGACCTTGATCTGGTTCGGACGGCCCACGCCCACGCTGCCGGCCATGACCAGGAGGTCGGCCGTCCGGTCGGAGGCTTCGGCCGCGAACGTGAAGGTCTGGGGAACGGTCGCGTCCAGGGTCGGCGCGAAGTTGAAGTAGGCCATGTCCAGGCCGTCCCGGATGGCCAGTTCGGCGGTGGTGCCGTCGTCGTAGATGACGACCATGCTCACGCCGTTGTCTTCATCCAGCGTGCCGCCGGAGTAATCGAAATCGAAATCGGAGATGGTGAAGCTGTTGGGTCCGGCAACCACCAGGTCCATGCCGGTGATGTCGGCGCGGAAGGCGGAGAACCAGTAGTTGGAGAAGAAGTTGGTCGGCCCGCCGATGAGGGTGCCCGTGACATCCGCGCCATCGATCTTGATGGTGTCGTCGCCCGGGGCGCCGGTGGTGCCGCCTTCCCAGTACAGAAGGGTCTGCACGACGGTCGCGCCGGCCGGCACGGTGATGTCCAGGTTTCCGGTAACCTTGCCGACCATCCCGACGCCGCCTTCAACGAAGCCGCTGCCGGCCATGATGGCGATGCTCGGAACCCCAAGGGTCTCGGTGCCGTCCTTGTCGTAGGCGCTCTGGTTCCCAGGCGCCGTCATGTCGGCATCGTGGCTGCAGCCTGCAACCAGGAATCCCGCCAACATGAGCATAAGCCCAATGCGAAAGATTTTCATTGTTGTCTCCTCTATCAGGTTCACCGGCCCACACTAAGTTCAGGAACAAAAATCATGCAAAATGCATTCGGGAGATTCGTCCCTAAACCCAAACTTTGCTTTTCCCCCGCAAGAATTATCTCAAAATTCCTCTTATATGTCAACAAGGACAATAAATATCCGATTAAAAAACAAAACTAATGAAAATCAACATTCTTTCGCAATTTATACGATCAGGCGGGAAACCGCCCCATTTCCGACAAGGAAAGGGGCGGTTTCCCGCCCCTTTCCCGTTGAGATCAGACTGCGTCGCAGCTGATGGTTGTTAACGCCAGATCTGCGTGTCGCGGCCTGTCGGCGGATGGATCTGGAAATTTCCACCGTCGATATAACCGTAGACCTCGTACATGATGTTCGAGCTGTCGTCCATGCCCTCGTAGATCCGGATGCGGTAGAAGTCCGGGCAGCCGCAGTCGGCCAGCTCGGTTCCTCCGTTGCGTCCGAAGCCCAGGGGGTCACAGCCTTCAGGCTCGGCATGGCTGCCGGGTTCGCCAAGGTCGTCGATGTTGACCTCGAACCAGTGCAGGCTCTCGCGCACGGTGACGTGGTCGGCGATCGAGGCAGGAACGCCCTTCATGTTCTTGAAGGTCCCCACGCCGGCGAAGTCAAGCTGCTTGGCCGGAGCCTTGCGCGCCTGGACACACCAGCCCGGATCCATGCATTCGATCCAGTCGATCTCGGTGCCTTCGGGAGCGCTGGGAGTTCCCGCGTGGAACGTGAACGAACCCGCGTCGCCCTTCTTCTGGGTGTGGGTCCAGTTGCCCCACGGCTGGGGCTGCGACGCGATCGGAGCGCCGGCCTGGCCGCCGAAGGTGTACTCGTTGTAGGCACCCTCGTCACCGAAGAACTCGTCGTTGCCGCCACCGGTCATCCGGCAGCCGACTTCCTCGACGGTCGGCATGTAGATGCCGGCGTCCCAGGTCATGTCGTATTCGCCGGGTTCGAGGGTCGTGCAAACGGTCATGCCGGTCACCGGATCGGCATCGCTGTCGACCGCGTCATCGCCACCCACGTTCTGCGGGCTGAACCAGTAGCCGACAGGCAGCATGAACTTGATGCTGTAATCGCCGGGTTCCAGTTCGCAGAACAGGTAATTGCCGTTGGCATCGGTAACGGTAGAGGCCAGCTCATCGCCCTCGCAATTGTAGAGATAGACACTCACACCCTGAACGCCGGGCTCGCCGCCATCCTGGATGCCGTTGTTGTTGAGGTCTTCCCAGACGAAGTCGCCGATGCAGGCCGGCTCGACCACGGGCACGCACAGCGCGGCATCGATGGTCAGGTCATCGGCATCGGTGATGGTCACGCAATCGGTGATGCCGTCGGCCCCGGCATTGCTGTCGGTTTCCGGGTCGCAACCTTCGGAATACTGCTCGCAGAAGTAGTACCCGTCCGGAGCGGTAAACTGGACAGTGTAGTCACCGGGCAGAAGGTTGCAGAAAAGGTAATTACCCGCTTCATCGGTCGTCGTGGTGGCCATGACCTCGGCAGGAGGGCACCCCATCCACAGGCTGACTTCGACACCCGCGGCGCCCATTTCACCCTCGTCCTGGCAACCGTTGCTGTTCGTATCGTACCAGACGAAATCGCCAAGGCAGAACGTCGGCGGCGGGGACACCGGGAGGGATAAACCGGCGCCGACCCAGGCCAGCGAAGCCCCGAGGGGGTTGTCCACGGGGGTCGAGATAATTTCCACCGTCAGCGAAGTGTCGCCGGCCGGGATGAGGATATCCGTGAACTTATGGGTGTCCCACAGAGCGCCCTGGCTGCTGCCCAGGACATTTTCACGCAGGTCACCACCGGCGGAAGTGGTGAAGAGGATGCCGTTGGGCCGATCGAAACCGACGCTGCCGGCGAAGATATCCATTTTCGCCATCCGGTCGACCGGCTCGGCGTCGAACGTGAAGGTCTGGGGCACCGTGGCGTCCAGAGGGGCATCGAAACGGAAGAAAGCCAGGTCCAGACCGTCCAGGACCTGGATCTCGGATCCATCACCGTCATCGTAAATGACGATTATGCCGATGCCGTCGTTCTCATCCAGGTTTCCCCCGGTCCAATCGAAATTGAAATCGGAGATCGTGAAGCTGTTGTCTCCGGTCGCAACCAGGCCGAGATCCGTGATGTCGGCACGGTAGGCGGAGAAGTAATAGTTCATGCCTCCGGAATGGAAAAAGAGGGTCGGACCACCGATCAGTTCGCCGGTCACATCGTTACCGTCGATCTTGATCATGTCGTCGCCGGGGGCACCGGTGGTACCGCCGGCCCAGTACAACAGGACCTGCCGGATGTCGCCGGCGGGAACGTTGACATTGAGGATGCCTTCGGTGATACCGATCATGCCAACGCCGCCCTGGGCGAAATTGGATCCCTCAGCAATGGCGATGGTCGGCGGACCGAGGGTCTCGGTCCCGTTCTTGTCGTAGTTGATTTGGGTCTGATTGGTCGGGGTTGTCAACTCGGGCTCCTGGCTGCAACCGACAACCAGCAGACCAAGGGACAACAACACCGCGAGAATGCGCATGCTCTTCATCCTTTGTCCTCCAAAAGGAAGGTGATCTTCTTGACTTTGACTTGATTATTTCAACAAAAACAGGCCGCCGCTAAACAGGCACACCCTTTTCCCCCGGAATATTATCTCAAAACTATTGTGATTTGTCAACGGAGGACGGAAAAATACGGACATATATGACAATATAGGAACTAAATCATCAATGTTTTTCAATTATTGAACTGCAGATCAGTTTGACTATTTGCCGAGTTTATCCCAGACAGCCCCCATGTTCATTCCCCCGGCTTCGGCGATTCGGGCATGTTTGCGGGCATCCCGGCTGTTGTCCAGATAGCTGCAGGAAATGCCCAAATAGGCGTGGGCCAACAGATTGTCCGGATCCAGCTCCAGGGCTTTGCGGCAGGCATGTTCGCCCGCTTCATATTGTCCGAACCGGCAGAAAAGACGCCCCTGGCGCGCGTAGGCCTCGGCGGACGCCGGGTCGAGAGTCAACACCTGACCGTAGGTGGTGAAAGCCTCCCGGTTCTTGCCCTCCTTTTCGAAGGTGCGGCCCAGGGCCAGCCACAGGTCGGCATTTTCGGGATCGGAGGCGATGTACTGCAAACAGAGATCCTCGGCTTCGATGGTTTCCCCGATATCCATCAGCCCATTGACCAGGCGCACCCGGTGCAGGGCGTCCAGGGGCGCGATGGACTGGGCGGTCCGGTAGCAGGCCACCCCCTCCTCCTTGTCGCCCATACGGTAGCGGATCTCCCCCAGCTTCAGGTGGGCGGCCGGATTTTCCGGATCTAGGGCCACGGCCTCGCGGGCGGCGGATTCCGCCTTGGTCAACTGTTTCTGGGCTTCATAGACACCCGCGAGTTCCACCAGCAGGTTGGCCGAGGGGTTGGCCTTGTTGCGTCCGGTTTCGAGAACTTCCTGGGCTTCCTTCAGGTCACCCGTCTCTTCCAGGAACCGGCTGTATTTGATATAGGAGGCCGGATCGAGAGGCGCCTGGGCCAGCAGGGTCTGGCCTTCGACCCGCGAGCCGATTTCCGTTTCGCAAACGCCCCTGCGGGCGCTCGCCGCCAGGGCGATCAGGATAAAAATTGAAAACAGGAATCGGGATCGCAGCATGGCAATTTCTCCGCGGACGGGCAGCCCCTGGGTGGTCCGGCACTTTCTGGCACGGTATTGGTCCCGGAAGCCTAACAAGTTTAGTGCCATGTCTTAAGCAGGACGAAATCCAGGGCGCTTCTTGAATCCAGGATGGCGTCCGCCCGCGGGTCAGCCGGCAAGACGGCCGCGGACTTCGGTCAGGGCCTGATCGGCCTCATTGACCATATCCTGCAGGATATCCCGCAGGGGTTGGACCTTGTTGACGAACCCCACGGACTGCCCCGCCATCAGGGACCCGTGCTCGACATCCCCGTCCACGGCGGCGTTCCGCAGGGATCCGACCCAGTACTCCTCGACCTTGAACTGGGCGTCCTGACGGGTTATTTCGCCCTTCTTGAGCTTGCCCAACAGTTCAAATTGCAATTCCCCGAAATGGTCCATGGCGTTGTTGTTCAAGGCCCTGACCGAAACCACGGGGAGTTTGGCGCTGTACTGGGGAGTGGATATGGCCTCCCGGGCCCTGGCCCGGATGAACACATCCTTGAACTTCTGATGGGCGTTGCATTCCTCGGCCATGACGAACCGTGTTCCCATCTGGGCGCCGGCAGCCCCCATCAGGACCAGATGCGTGATCATTTTGCCGGTGGCGATGCCGCCGGCCACGAAGATCGGGACCTGGGGGAAGTTGAACAGGATTTCCTGCAGCAGCACGATGGTCGACACATGGCCGATATGTCCCCCGGCCTCGCTTCCTTCAAGGATGAGGGCATCGGCACCGTAACTGATCATCCGCTGGGCGATGCTGCTGGTCGAGGCGAAGCAGAGGACCTTGGCGCCGCTTTTCTTGGCCTGCTCGACTTCCGAACCGCGGGGAAGGGAGCCGGCGAAGACGATGTGGCCGACCTTCTCCTGGCAAAGGATGTCCAGGTGGGCCTGGTAATTGGGCGCGATGGTGATGACGTTGCCGGCGAAGGGCTGATCGGTCAGCTTGCGGGTTTCGTTCACGTACTGGGCGAACAGTTCGGGCGGCATGTTGCCGGCGGCCAGGACCCCGAAGGCGCCCAGGTTGCTCATCAGCGAAACCAGCTTCGGATCGCTGATCCAGGTCATGGCCCCGCACATGATGGGAAGCTCGGTGCCGAGAAATTCCTTTCCCCGACTCCAGATCTGATTAAGGTTTTCGGTGGACCGAACGGGGTTCGGGGCACTCATCGTCATCCTCCTGAGACGCTGGCACCGGATCGGCCGGTGCAGAAAGGCCCATGGTGGACCGCAACTGTTCCATCCCGTCTTCTATAACAGAAGAACCGGGTATTGGCAACCTGCGCTAATTCCCGGTTCTTTTGGTTTATCAACAGCCTAGGCGAGGTTCTCGAGCATCACTTCGGCGATGTCGCGCGCCTTGAGGCTTTCGCTCCGGTCCGTTTCCTTGATGGCGTCCCCCAGCATGGTCAGGCAGAAGGGGCAGGCCGTGCAGACTTCCTCGGCGCCGGTGGCCGCCGCCTCCTCGATGCGGTTGTGATTGATGCGGGTGCCAAGATCCTCCTCCATGAACATCCGGCCGCCGCCGGCGCCGCAGCAGAAACCCTCGCGCCGGCTGCGGGGCATCTCACGCTGTTCGATATTCGCCATGGCGCCCAGCAACTCACGTGGGGCGTCGTATTCGCCGTTGTGGCGGCCCAGATAACAGGAATCATGGTAGGTGACGGAAGTCGCGGTGCCGGGCTTCAGTTTCAGGCGCCCGTCCCTGACCAGCTCGGAAAGCAGCTGGGAATGGTGCAAGACCTCCACGTCCTGCAGCCCGAAATCCGGATACTCGTTGGCGATCATGTTGAAGCAGTGGGGGCAGGCCGTCAGCACCTTGCCCACCTTGTACTTCTGGAAGGTGGTGATGTTGGCCGGTGCCTGCATCTGGAACAGGTATTCATGGCCCACGCGGCGGGCGGGATCACCGCAGCAGAGTTCCTCGGTTCCCAGGACGCCATAATCCACCCCCGCGGCGTTCAGCAGGGTGCACAGGGCCCTGAGCACGTCGCTGTTGCGGCTGTCGAAGCTGCCGGCGCAACCCACGAACAGCAGGTAATCCGCCTGGCCCTTGTCCCGCATGCGCGGCACGTCCAGGTCGCCGATCCAGTCCTCGCGCGCGGCCGCGCTGGCGTTCCAGGGATTGCTGTTGTTTTCCAGACCCTTGAGCGCGCCCTGAAGAGCCGTGGGCACCTTGGCCTCCATCATGACCAGGTGGCGGCGCTGGTCGATGATGTTGGGGATGTGGTCGATCATCACCGGACAGGCGTCCACGCACCACCCGCAGGTGGTGCAGGCCCAGATGGCGTCTTCGTCGTTGATGTCCCCGATAAGCGCCGGCCGGGTCATCGCCTCGATGGCGGCGGCGGCCTCGGCGGTCCGCCCCTGCGCCTTCAGTTTGCCCACGGCCACCAGGTGATCGCTCATGGCGTAGGCTTGGTCACGTTCGTCCACGATGATGGACCGCGGCTTGAGGGGCTTGTCGGTCAGGTTCGCCGGGCACATCTCGTCACAGCGGCCGCACTCGGTGCAGGTGTACATGTCCAGGAACCGGCGCCAGGTGAAGTCCTCCAGTTTCCCGACACCGAACACCTCCCGTCCCTCGAAGTCCATCCTGTCCAGGGCCGCGGTCGGGGTCAGGCGCCGCAGGTAAACCGCCGGCAGGGCCGTCAGCACATGGAAATGCTTGCCAAATGGGAGAAAATTCAGGAAGGCCAGAAGCAGCACGACATGGACCCAGAACATCCCGTGCCACCAGCCGGTCACCACGCCGTCGGGCTGGTTGGCGAAAATCCCGGCCACCAGGGTCGAGACCCAGGCCCACCCCTTTTCCGGATGGTCGGGCTGCAGGATGAACAAGGCCCCGTCGGCCAGGAAATCGGTCACCATCAGCGCAGCGATCCACACCAATACCAGCAGCGCCTCGAAACTCAGTTTCAACCGGCTGGGCTTGACCACGAGACGCCGCCAGATGGCGTACAGGACGGCGATCAGCACCAGGATGGCAAAGGTATCCTTGATAAGGGCGTAGGCCAGCCCCAGGGAACCGCCCAGCAAGGGCAGGTGGAAATCGGGAGAAAATCCGCGCCCGATGAGGGTGCAGGTCCGGGTGATGATCACCAGGAATCCGAAAAAGATCGTCGCGTGCATCAGGCCGGCCCAACGCTTGTAGAGCAGCTTTTTCTGTCCGAAGCCTATGATCAGCAGGGATTTGACCCGTTCCCAGACGTGGTCATTCAGGCTCAGGCTTTCACCGGCGCGCATCAGCCAATAGCGGTCGGCCATGGTGCCGACAAACATGGAAAGGGACAGGAACAGCAGGATGGACATGACGACCGGATTCACGCGGGCACCTTCCTGGGCACGCCGGCGGCAGGAGGCCGGGCCGGCTGTGGATGACGGATCGATCACCTGTCGATGATAAGATATGCCCCGGACGAAACACAGGAAAAAAGGGCAGGTCCCGGAAAGGCCTGCCCACGGGCCGCATTCGCGAAAATGTTTTTTCGGCCCGTGACCCTTTTCTAGCGGTAAAGGGCCTTGAGGCTCCCGAAGGAACTGATGTCCGTGGGAATGGCCGAGTCGATGAGGATGACGTCGCCGGTGCTGTGGCCGAAGCCGAGGTCGGCGTTGTCGGGATCGCGAACATCCACATCCTGGAAGATCACCGGGGTGGCCCCGAAGCCCAGGGCCGTGAAATGGCAGACGGCGATGGTGAGGGACTGGTCATTGGATCCCGAAAGAACCGAACTGGCGAAGTGGATCGTCCCCTGCGGGTCCAGGGGCGTGTAATCGAAAAAGAAGAAATCCAGCCCGGTGCCGGTGTACCAGGGTCCCGGAGTGATGGCGTCAAGCTGAAGCAGGAACGGATCAAACGCCAGTTTCACCTCGACGCCCTTGACGGACTCCCCGGCACAGTCGATCCCGATATCCACCGTGAAGACCAGTTCGGTCGGCATGGTGATGGAGGGATCAACAAATATCGACTGGCACCAGGCCTCCAGCGGCAAGGCCAGGGCCAACCCCAAAACCAAGGCCATTATCAGGCGGGAATGGAAACCACGCCTTCCCCGAATCCCCTTTGGGGTACTCAGGGTATCAAATACAGTCTCGACCATGAATGACTCCCCAGTGGTCAATGCAAACAACAAATAGCCTGATGCGGCAGGCGGATGACATATTAAAAGGATACAGGGGGCGAGATCCTCCAGAACGGGATTGTAGCGCAAACCGCATGATATTTGAAGCAAATTGTTCAAATCATCATAATATTTTCCCAGGGATGACCGGTGAGTCATACCGGTTTACAACCCGGGCCCGGGACGATAGATTCCAACCAACCGAAAGGACACCCCATGAATGAGGACCGCCTTCCCACCAATCCCGGCGATGACCGGATCCGCGAAATCCTGGCCGGCATGAAAAGGATCGCCGTGGTCGGTCTTTCGGCCCGCGAAGACCGCGCCAGCCATGGTGTCGCCCGTTTCCTGGTCGGCCAGGGCTTCGATGTGGTCGGGGTCAATCCCGTGCTCAAGGAGGATGTTCTGGGCATCAGGATCTACCCCTCCCTGGCCGAAGTGCCCGGTCCCATTGACGTGGTGGACGTCTTCCGGCGCAGCGACACCGTCCCGCCGATCATCGACGAGGCCATCGCCATGAAGGCCGGGGCCATCTGGCTCCAGGAGGATGTGGTTCACGAAGAAGCCGCCGCTGCCGCCCGGGCCGTGGGAATCGACGTCATCCAGGATCGCTGCCTCTACAAGGAGTGGCTGCGGTTGATGAACGGATGAGCCGGTGACCGGAACCAAAACCGAAAAATTCCTGGGCCGTTCCTGCAACCTGGTCACCGGCGCCCTCGGTTTCGTGGGCCGGCACCTGGTGAGAAGCCTGCTGCTGGCCGGACATCCGGTCGTGGGCCTCGACCACCACACCACCGCCGACAGCATTCCCGCGGAGCTGGGCCCCTTCCGACGGAACGGGTCGGCCGAGGGCTGGCCCGGTGCCTGGGAATACACCTCGGACTTCGGCCGTTTTTTCTACTACCCCTGCCCCCTGGAGGATGGCCCGGCCGTGATGCGGCTGATGGACACCGTCCGCCCGGTCATGGTCTACCACCTGGCGGCCCAGAGTTCGGCCGCCGCCAGTTTCCGGGATCCCGCCGGCACCTTTACCGCCAACGTCCACGGCACCATCAACCTTCTGGAAGCGGTCAGGGCCCTGCCTGACGCCGAGCACCCCGTCGTCCTTTCCGTGGGTTCATGCGAGGAGTACGGCCCCCAGCCCGGCGGCCGCCATCCCCTGGCCGAGGACGCGACCCTGAACCCGCTGTCGCCCTACGGGGTCAGCAAGGTCGCCCAGACGCTGCTGGGCCGGCAGTATGTCCTGTCCCACGACCTGCCGGTCGTCATGACCCGCTCCTTCAGCCACACCGGTCCGGGGCACGATACGCGCTTCGCCTTTCCCAGCTTCGCCCGGCAGATCGCTGCCGCCGAAGCGGGGGCCGGACCGGCCGAGATCCTGACCGGAGACCTTTCCCCGACCCGGGATTTCCTGGATGTGCGGGATGTGACCACCGCCTACCGCCTGCTGCTCAAGGAAGGCACTCCCGGGGACATTTATAATGTAAGTTCCGGGAAACCTTTGACGATAAGTCAGGGACTCGAGATATTGGTGGATGCCGCCGCGTGCCCGATCACCGTCCGCCGGGATCCCGGCCGCAGCCGGCCCTCGGACACCCCCTACATGGTGGGCGACAACACGAAACTGCGCCGGGACACCGGCTGGGAACCCGAGTGGGATATTCGGGACACCCTCAGGGGGCTGCTGGATGCGGCCCGAAAGGAATACCAATGATTCGCATCTGCATGGTTGGCACCGGCTACGTCGGCCTGGTGTCGGGCGCCTGCATGGCCGACTTCGGCCACAGGGTGACCTGTGTCGACATCAATCAGGAACGCATCGAAGGCCTGGTCAAGGGCGTCATCCCCTTTTACGAACCGGGACTCGACCGGCTGGTCCTGAAAAACGTCGAGGAGGGTCGCCTCCACTTCACCACCAGCCTGGCCGAGGGCATGAAAACCGCCGACGTGGTCTTCATCGCCGTGCAGACCCCCATGTCCGAGTCCGGGGAAGCGGACCTGCAATACGTCATGAAGGTGGGCGAGGAGATCGGAGAACTGCTGGACGCCTACAAGGTCGTCGTCACCAAAAGCACCGTTCCGGTCGGCACCAACGCCGAACTCAGGAAGGTCATCGGTTCCAGGCTGAAGACCGAAGTGGAATTCGACATGGCCAGCAACCCGGAGTTCCTGCGTGAGGGTTCCAGCATCGAGGATTTCATGCGTCCCGACCGCGTGGTTATCGGCGTCGACTCCGAGCGCGCCGAGGAACTGATGCGCGAGATCTACCGGCCCCTGTACCTGAGCGACACGCCCATCGTCAGGACGGACATCCCCACCGCGGAACTCGTCAAGTACGCGTCGAACAGCTTCCTGGCCGTGAAGATCTCCTTCATCAACGAGATCGCCAAGCTGGCCGAGGCCGTGGGCGCCGACGTGTTCGACGTGGCCAAGGCCATGGGCCTGGACAAAAGAATCGGAGCCAAGTTCCTGCATCCGGGCCTGGGATTCGGCGGCAGCTGCCTGCCCAAGGACACCAACGCCATCGTCCACATCGCCCAGGAAGCCGGCAGCGAAATGTCCATCGTCCGGTCGGCCATCGGCGTGAACCGGGAGATCCCCGGACGCGCGATCGCCAAGGCCACCCGCCTGGCAGGCGACCTCACCGGGAAGACCGTGGGTCTGCTGGGGCTGGCTTTCAAGCCCAACACCGACGACATCAGGTCCGCCGCCAGCCTGGAACTGGTCAGGCTCCTGAAGGAGATGGGCTGCACGGTCCGTGCCCACGATCCGGCCGCCATGGAGAACTTCAAGTCCGTTCACCCGGACCTCGTCTACTGCCAAAGCCCCTACGAGGCCTGTGAAGGAGCCGACCTGGCTATCCTGGTCACCGAGTGGAACCAGTACCGTCAGCTCGATTTCAACTGGCTTTCCGAGGCCATGACAGGAAAAGCTTTCCTCGACTGTCGAAACGTGTATGATCGTCCGCACCTGGAAAAATTCGGCTTCAAGTACGACTGTTTCGGCCGGGCGAACCACACATCCCGGACCAATTGAGGCTTCCATGTCAGCAAACAAAGACAAACGCGTGGGGCGTTACGACCTGATCACCCCCATGCTCCCGTGCAAGGACGAGATCGTCGCCAAATTCGAGAAGATCCTCATGTCGGGGAACTTCATCCTGGGCGAGGAAGTCCGACTGCTGGAAGAGGAACTGGCCGATGCCTGCGGGGTCGTCGACGCCGTCGGCGTGGCTTCCGGTTCTTCGGCCCTGTTCGTGGCCCTGGCCATGGCCGGGGTGCGTCCGGGGCATGAGGTCATCACCACTCCCTACACCTTCGACGCGACCATGGAGGCCATCGTCCTGCTGGACGCCGTGCCGGTATTTGTCGACATCCGCCCCGAGGATCTGAATATCGATCCCGGCAGCATAGAAGCGGCCATCACACCCAAGACGCGCGCCATCATGCCGGTCCCCATATTCGGGGCGCCATGCGACATGGACCCCATCAACGAGATTGCCGCCGAACACGGTCTCGAGGTCGTGGTGGACATGGCCCAGGGTTACGGCACCCTCTACAAGGGCCGGCCGATGGGCTCGTTCGGACGCATGAGCACGCTGAGTTTCTATCCGACCAAGAACCTTCCCGGGATCGGGGACGGCGGCATGGTCCTGTGCCGTGAGCAGCGGGATGCCGACCGCATCCGGAAGATCCGCGCCCACCAGGCCGTCCGGGCCAACGACCACCTGTACACCGGCTGGAACAGCCGTCTGGACGAGATCCAGGCGATGGTCATCCGGATCCGCAACAACCGCTTCGGCGAGGAGCAGGGCGACCGGGACCAGGTCGCCGCCATCTACGACAGCTATATCCCGGAAGCCAACCGCCTCGGCTATCCCGCGGGCCGCGAAGGAATGAAAGTGACCCACCACCAGTACTGGGTCCGCTGCCACCGGCGCGACCAGCTGAGGGATCTTCTGGATGAAGCCGGGATCGACACCGCCATCTATTATGACCCTCCCCTTCACCACCACCCGATCGGGGTGGAATACGGGAGGCCCCACGGCCGGTTGACCGCTGCCGAGCAGGCGGGCAAGGACGTTCTCATCCTGCCCATCCACGCCGCCTTGCCTTTCGAGGACGCCCATCGTGTCGGAAAACTCGTCCAGGACTTCCTGGCAAGCGGCAAAAAATCCGCAAGCTCCTGAAAACACGAGGTCTGTAAAGTGAAATCCAGGGTCATCAGCTTCGGCAGCCTAGCCACGCCCCTGGCCCGGACCCAGACCCAGTCCTTCATCGACCGGGTCCAGGCGAGCGGTCTGAAGCTGACCTGCCAGCTGAACATCTGGGACTCGCCCCTGGCCGAAGTCGCCAAGCGGGACGAACCCTTCATCGCCGCCAGCCGCGGCGAAATGGAATTCCTGGAGCAGCAGATCCTGAGCGAACGGGCGCGGCTGGTCGTCGTCGAGGCGGCCGACATGGTGCTGCCCCTGCCCGAGGGCATGGCCGTCATTTGTGTGCCGGACCGGGCCACCCCCTACGACGCCTACCTGAACAGGCAGGGCCTGATCATGGACGAGATGGAACCCGGAAGCTGCGTGGGTGTCCTGTCCATGCGCTCGCGGGCCCAGATGCGTTCGCTATGGCCGGAAATCACCTTCCGGATCCTTCGCGGCGGCGTGGACCGGGCCATGGAAACCCATTTGAAGAAAACGGAGATCGACGGCCTCGTGCTGCCGGCCGCGGTCACCGAGCACCTGGGCATCCAGGGTATCGTGGCGGAAATTTTCGCTCCCGAATTCATCCTGCCGGGTCCCGGCCAGGGCACCCTGGTCATTCTCGGCCGCGCGAACGACAGCGAGGCCCGTGAACTGCTGGCAGGCCTTCATTCCCGGGACACGGCCATTGAACTGGAAGCCGAACAGTCCTTCTGCCGGCGCATGATCTCGGACCAGGACCTGCCCGTGGGCGCCCTGGCCCGCGTGCGCGGGGATAGTATCGTGATCACCGGGACCACCGGCCCGGGCACCAAGCGCATCGCCGTCGACGGCAGGGTAAGCGAGGCCGACAAGGTCGGCAGCGGCCTGGCCGATCAGATCCTTTCCCGTGGCGAATCCTTCGCCGACCTTCTCGAAGCGGATTTTCCCGACGGCCTGCCCGAGGACAACGACGAGGACGTGTCCCTGCTCGAGGAGCTGCCGGACGAAATCATGATCAAGGCGGGAGAATCCCCGGATTGGGCGCCCTCTACCCCGGGTGCCGGCAGGAGGGGCCATCTCGACGAGGATCTTGACGAACTGGAAAACCTGCGTCGGCTTGAGGATCTGGCGGGGATAGAGGACAATCCTGACGAGGACGAGGACGACCCCGACGACCTGAACATGTTCCGGGAAGAGGACTGACCTTCCCGCTTCAGAGGGCCAGAGCCCGGGCGATCCGCGCCGCCGCAAAAGGATCCCGCATCTGCGCCGTTCCCACCTGGACAGCCACGGCCCCAAGCGCGAAGAACTTCAAGGCATCCTCGAAATTTTCAATGCCCCCCACCCCCACGACCGGCACCCCGCTGCGGCTCACGATTTCATCCACCTTGGCCAGGGCGATGGGCCGGATGGCGGGGCCCGAATAACCGCCAAAGCGACGCGGAAGGACCGGCTGGCCCGTGGCCAGGTCCACGTCCAGTCCGATAACCGTGTTGATGGCGCTCACCGCATCGGCGCCGGCGTCCACGGCTGCCGTGGCCAGGGCGGCAATGTCCGTGACGTTGGGCGTGAGCTTGGCCAGCAGCGCGCGGTCCGGAAGTTGGGCCCGGGTGGATTGGACGCAGGCGGCCACCGTATCGGGATCCCGCCCGAAGTCGTGCCCCCCCTCGGCCACGTTGGGGCAGCTCAGGTTGAGTTCCACTCCGTGCCAATGGGTATAGCCCGCGGCCTTCTCCTGCAGGCGCCCCGCCATTTCCCCGAACTGGTCGGGGCGCGTGGCGGCCAGGCTGACGACCGTCGGTACGCCGCGGCTTTCCAGATCGGGAAGCGTCACGGCCAAAAATTCCTCGAACCCGACGTTTTCCAGGCCGATGCTGTTGATCGCTCCGGTTCCGGTTTCCACCAGGCGCGGCATCGGATTGCCGGTCCTTGGCGCGGGCGTCACCGTCTTGGTGACCACCGCCCCGATCCCCACGTAGGGCGAGGGGATATCCGGGGCGGAAATGTCGTGGCCGCTCAACCCGTACGCGAAACATCCGGACGCCGTCCAGATGCGACCGGGAATCACCCGGGGGCCCAGGGTGAAGGGCAGATTGGGATCGGTCTTCCACCAACCGGGAACGGACAAGATGATTCTCTTCCTGTGGCGCGGGGCGACGGGCATTCTCCCGCCCGCCCGCAATTTCAGGGTTCATGCGCCTGGAATGATCTAGTCCCAGGCCAGGAGTTCGGCGTTGAAAACCGGACCTTCTTCGCAGCAGGTCGCATTGCGCAGGGCGCCACCGCCCCGCCCCGGATCATGAACGGGCACGACACACCCCTTGCAGACGCCGTACCCGCAGCCCATGTGTTCTTCCAGACTGAGCCAACAGGGCCAACCGCGGCCGGCCGCCAGCTTCCGGGCGGCCTTCAACAGGGGCGTCGGCCCGCAGGCCAGGACCGTTTGCGGGGGACCATCCCTCAGATCGGCACGGGCGGCCACCATTTCGGTCACCAGGCCGTGCCAGGCGTCGCGTCCGGGGGGCATCCCCACCAGGTTGTCCACACTGACATTCCATTTGTCGCCAAGGATTCCCCAGGGGACATCGGCCCCGTCGCGAGCCCCGAAAAAGGCATTCACCCTTCTTTCGCAACCATCACCGGTGGCCTCGAGCCAGGCCGCCAAGGGGGGCAAACCCACGCCGCCGGCAATCAACACAACCGGTTGCCGCGGGTCGGGAACGGGAAAGGAATGGCCCAGAGGTCCGAGAAAGGTCAGCGGGTCGCCCGGTTTCAGGGCGCCCATGGCCCGGGTGCCGCGACCCACCTCGCGGTACAGGAAGGACACCACCGGACCGACCGCCGCGAAGATGGAGAAGGGCCGGCTGAAGACCAGGGAGGAGTCTCCGGCAAGATTCAACATGGCGAACTGTCCGGGAAGAAAGGAAACCGGCTGTTCCAACTCGAGGTCCAGACACAACAGGCCGCTCGACACCGGATCATTGGCCCGGACCACACCGTCACAGCGGATGGCCGCGGGGCGAGGCAGCTCAACCACGGGCCCCTCCCCGCCTGGCCGAAAGAGGTTCGTCACCGCAGGAAGTCCCAGTTGTCGTCCTTCTTCTTTTTCTTGTCATCTTCCTTATCCTTTTCTTCCTGGTCGCCCTGCGTCGCGGTGGAGTCCTGTGCCGCCGCCTGCTCCTGCAGGCCTTCGTCGGTGCCCTGCGCCGTTTCTCCAACTGCAGGTCCCGCCAGGGAATCCGGTGGGGCCACCACGGTGCCGGGCTTCGCCCCTTGGGCCCCCGCGGCCTTGATCGAATCCGCTGCCGCCTGGGCGGCAATATCCGCGTCGGCCTTCTTCAGATCCGCTATCTGACGCACCTGGGCGGCCTGGAGCGCGGCCTCCGGGGGCGGATAGACCAGGTTTGGTCTTCTGGAGAGATAAACCATGCGGCGCCTGACCCCGGGCAAACCGAAGCGGGTCTGGGCCTCGGTCGGGCTGAAATCCGATTCGGCCTGCAGGGCCCCCCTTTCTTCATCCGACAAGTTGGCGAAACGTTCCTGCTGTTGCAAATCCTGACGAGCCAGCAGGAACTCCAGCAGGTTGCTCCGGGTACCCGAACGGATCTCGAAGGCCTGTGGGGATTCCGGAAAATCCTTTTCCAACCGTGCCGAAAAGATGGCCCCCGAATCCGGCTTGTCGAGATAACTGTCGTAGGTCAAGTAGGCGCCGTAAAGGGCGCGCGCGGCCACGGTGCTGTCCGCGGCGGTATCGGCGGCGGCCTGGATGTAAAGGGAAGCCGCGGTCTGGGATTTCTCGAAGCCGAACAACATGGCGTTGGCCTGCAGGAGCTTCAGGGTCGGGATCCGTTCCGGCCGGGCATCGGGCAGGGCCGCTTCGGCGGCAAGGTAATCCTGGAGGTTGTCGTTGAGGCGTCGCGTGCGATCCGGGTCGTCGAGTTCGTCCCGACGCAACAGGGCGGTCTGAAATCGGGTGCGGGCCTCTTCATAGTCTTCCCTGTCCACGTAGATGTAACCCAGAAGATCGGAGGCCCTCGCCTTGACGACCGGAGTCTCCCAGTCGACGGGCATGTTCTCCAGGAGGGAAGGCGCTTCATCGGATTTGCCCTGGGCCACCAGACTCTCGGCCTCGATCACCTGGACTTCGCCCTGTGCGGAATAGATCGAGGCCTCATCGCGCAATTCCGCCAGAAGGGCATCCGCAACCTCGAAATCACCCATCTTCACGTGAACCCGCGCCCGCAGGATTTTGGCCTGGAAAGCCAGATCGGCGCTGGAGGTATTGGCACTGACCTCCTGCAGGACCTCGGCCGCGCTCACATAGTCCTTCAGCTCCCAGTAGCATTCGGCAAGCCGCAGGCCGATGCGGTCGCGCTCCTGAATTTCGGATTCCAGGTCCAGGTAGGCGCGGTAGTTTTCCGCCGCAACCGCCCAATCCTCCAACGCGAAGGAATTGTCGCCGCTGACCTTGCGGGTTTCCGCCTGGTACTTGCTTTTCGGATAAAGCTTGGCCAAACGGTCCAGATATTCCTGGCTGCGGTCGACCGCTCCGATCAGCAGGTAGTCCATGGCTGTCAGGTAGAGGGCTTCCTCCATGTAGGGCGTCTTGGGGAAATTGGTGAACAGGAGGTCGAACTTGCGGATGGACATCCGATAGGACTCCAGCCGGTAATAGGATTTTGCCTGGAGGAACAGGGCGTCATCGGTCAGGCCGTTGCCGGGGTATTCGTCCAGGACCTTCTGGGCCTTGCGGATCGCCGTATCATAATCCGTTTTCTGGGTACCGGTCGGCTTGGGTGGATCCTTGTGCTGTTTGATGGCTTCGTCACGGACATGCTCCGCACTGTCAAAACTCTTCTTGGCGTTGAAGTAGGTGTTGTATTTGGCGCATCCGGCCAGGAGCAGGATGGACACCGCCAACAGCACGGGCAGAAACCGACCGCGCGTCCTGATACGGGGACAAACCTTTGTCCAAAGGGCCCTGGACAAAGCCCGGCGCCCCCGGGGTACGGCACCCCGAATTCCGGCACAGGTGTCTTTATCTTTTTGGATTATCAACACTTACCTTCGATCAGTCGCCGACGATACTCGGGATTGGGTTATCCCGGGCGGAGGGAACCCCGGTGATCATGCAATATCCGTTCCGGGCTCCATTCCGACAACCCCTTCCCCGGCAAGGGTTAATTCTCCCCGCGCCAAGTCAGGCGTCCGCCCCGGAAAGTGGCGGCGACCCATCCTGTCAGGGTTTCGGCGAGGTAGGCGGAATTGCGGCTCCGGGACTGGAAGGAGTCCGCGTCCACCACCCTCGACAGCGTTGGATCGAAAAGGACAAAATCGGCCTCGGCCCCCTCCTCCAGGCGGCCTCCAGGCAGCTTGAAGATTCGCGCCGGGTTTTCGCTCATGCACTGGACCAACTGCCCTATGTCCATGACGCCGGTGCCCACAAGATAGGTGATTCCCACCCCGAGGGCCGTTTCCAGACCGATGATCCCGAAGGGGGCCTGGTCGAACTGGTGTTCCTTTTCCGTGCCGGTGTGAGGCGCGTGGTCGGTGGCGATGCAATCGATGGTCCCGTCGGCCAGGCCTTCGGCCACCGCGTTGACATCGTCGGATTCCCGCAAGGGAGGATTCACCTTGAACAGGGGGGAATAATCCCGGCAGCGCGAATGGTCCAGGCTGAAATGATGGGGTGCGGCCTCGGCGGTGACCCGCAGGCCCTGCTCCTTGGCCCGGCGGATGAGATCCACCGCCCCCCGGGTGGACACGTGGGCCACATGCAGGTGGCCGCCGGTCGCCCGGGCAAGTTCGATGTCCCGATAAACCGCCGCGTCCTCGCCGGCGCGGGCCATGCCGCCCAGCCCCAGGCGCGCCGACCAGTAGCCGCCGTGCATGCACCCGGCTCCGGTGATGGTCTTGTCCTCGGCGTGCGTGATGACCGGCACGTCCAGATGGGCGGCGTATTTCAGGGCGTTGGACATCAGGCCGCCGCTGGCCACCGGATGATCGTCATCGGTGAAGCCGACGGCGCCGGCGGAAACCATGTCCCCGAACTCGGTCATGCCCTGGCCCTGCAGGCCGGGGCTGATGGCCCCGGTGGGATGGATCCGGCAAAGCCCCGCCTCCCGGCCCCGGTCGATGAGATAACGCACCATGCCCGAATTGTCGATGACCGGATCGGTATGGGGCATGGTGACGACCGATGTGTAGCCTCCGGCGGCCGCCGCCTGGCTTCCGGTGGCCACGGATTCCTTTTCCTCGTGACCGGGTTCGCGAAAATGCGCGTGCAGGTCCACGAATCCCGGGGCGCACACCAGGCCCTCGCCATCCAGGACGGGAATCCCCTCGACCGTCGGCGTGCCCACGCCCAGGCCTTCGATCCTGCCCTTGCGGACGTGAAGGAATCCCTTGCGCTTGCCCAGCTTGCCCTCACGGCAGAGCTTGACGTTGGTCACCAGGTATTCCGAGGGAATGCGCTGCCAACTCCACTCCATGTCCAGACCTCTTTCCAAAATTGCCGAAGACTCGAATTCAAGGTGTCCGGGGGGAACTCATCACCCACCTAAAGGACTATTCCTGCCCGCCGGACAGGGCCCCCGGGTCGCCCCCGGAAAGCAGGTAGATCAGGGCCATGCGCACGGCCACGCCGTTGGCGACCTGGTCGAGGATGACCTGCCGCGGACCGTCGGCGACGGTGCTGGAAATTTCCACGTCCCGGTTCATCGGCCCGGGGTGCATCACGAAAGCCTTGGGTTTCAGGGTGCGCACCACCTCGTCGGTGATCCCGTACATCCGATGGTATTCGCGGTTGCCGGGAAACGCCTTGCTGGAGTGGCGTTCCAACTGGATCCGAAGGACATTCAGGACATCCGCGTCGGCGACGGCCTTCTTCAGGTCGTATTCGATTTCCACGCCGAGCCGGGCCAGACCGCTCGGCACCATGGTCGGCGGACCGCAGAGGGTGACCTTCGCCCCCAGTTTGTTCAGGCCCCAGATGTTGGAGCGGGCCACCCGGCTGTGGGAGATGTCCCCGATGATGGTGACCTTTTTTCCCCGGAGGTCCCCCAGTCGCTGGCGCATGGTCATGATGTCCAGCAGGCCCTGGGTGGGATGCTCGTGGGCCCCGTCCCCCGCGTTGATGACCGAACACTTCAGCACCTTGGCCAGGTACCGCGCGGCTCCGGCCGAACTGTGGCGGATGATCAGCATGTCGATCTTCATGGCCGCCAGGTTTTCCGCCGTGTCGCGCAGGGTCTCACCCTTGGAGAAGCTGCTGGTGGCGGTGCTGAAATTCACGATGTCCGCCGAGAGTCTCTTTTCGGCCAGTTCGAAACTGATGCGGGTGCGGGTGCTGGGCTCGTGGAAGAAGTTGACCACGGTGCGGCCCCGCATGATGGGGACGCTGCGGACCGGCCGGTCGAATACGGCACGGAACCGCGAGGCGATTTCCAGGACTCCCAGGATCTCCTCGGCCGACAGATCCTCCAGTCCCAGGACATCCTTGCTTTGCAGGATCATTCCGCCTCGACCTCCCCGACCACGACCTCGGCCTTGTCGTCGAACTCCTTGACCTTGACCTTGATGATCTCCCGCTGCGAAGTCGGCACGTTCTTGCCCACGAAATCCGGACGGATGGGAAGCTCGCGGTGGCCGCGGTCCACCAGCACCGCCAGCCGGATGGCCTCGGGCCGGCCCCAGTCCATGATCACGTCCAGGGCGGCCCGCACGGTGCGGCCGGTGTAGAGGACATCATCCACCAGGATGATGATCTTTCCGGTCACGTCGAAAGGCATTTCGGTGCTCGACACCTTGGGGGTGGGGCCGAGGGTGGACAGGTCGTCGCGATAGAAGGTGATGTCCAAGGCTCCCTGGGGCACATCGTGGCCTTCGACCGCCTTGATGGCCTCCCCTAGCGTCCGGGCCAGAGGCACGCCCCGGCGCTGAACACCCAGCAGCACCAGGTTCTCGGTCCCCTTGTTGGCTTCGATGATCTCATGCGCCATCCTCTTGATCGCCCGGTTCATTTCGCTGGCGTTCATGATCACGGCTTTTTCGGCAAATTTCATGACGATTCCTTCATGACGTTAACCCTGGCCGGCAGGCAAAAAAAAGCATGGCCGTCTTGGTCATGCCTGGCTTTGCGAAAGGCCTCCTCTACGGATTCATGCAGGTGTGCTTCGCCGGAATTTAGCAACCTCCCGCAACCCCAGCAAGAGGATTCTGGGGTTGAGGCCCCTCAGATTCGTCGGGCGGCCCGCTTGAGTCGTATATTGTTGTCATTATTAATGTTGCCAAAAAAAATTAAATTACCGGGAGAGGATCGATTTTCCTTTGTTGGAATATTACTTGCAATGCCCTGCAGGTTGATAGGATTTTTGCATCTACAAGGAGGCTTTCCATGAAATTGAAGACCATTGTTACTTTCAGCCTGGTCCTTTGCCTGGTCGGCATTTCCGCCGGCAGTGCCTTGGCGTTCAACAACATCGGCTCATCCTGGCGCAGCTTCTATCCTGATTCCTGCCAGGAACTTCAGGATGCGACCACCAGCGGGCAAAGCTGCATCTTGTGCCACACCGGCGGATTCGGATTCAACAGCTACGGCCAGGCCTTGAAGGACGCGAACAGGGATTTCGCCGCCATCGAGAACCTGGATTCCGACGGCGACGGCCGCACCAACGGTGAAGAGATCATGATTGATTGCACCCTGCCCGGCGACGCCGCCTCACCGGTCGATCTGAACAGCTGGGGCAACATCAAGGTCCTGTTCCGGTAGGTTCCGAACCGGCCCCGGGCCCGTCAAAGGCGACCACCATGTCCAGGGCGTCCTCGAATGCGGTCAGGAATGACGGCAGTTTCTCGAGAGCGACCCCGGCGACGGTGCGTTGGGACATCGAGATACGGCGCTGAAGGGTCAAGGATTCATGATCCCGGGTTAAGCTGTCCCCGACCCTCCCGAAGGTGGTTTCGTAGACTTTCACCCGGGAATGGTCCTTCAATGCCGCCAGGGCCCGGCCGGTAATACGGACATTGATTTCCATTTTCTGGCAGAATGGGAAAAGGAACCTGTCCTGGATGTCCACCCGCCTCGCCCACTCCAGGTTGAGGCTTGGGTTGATCCAGCCGAAATAAGCCAGACGCCGCGGACCCAGGGACACGAGGCGGCTGCGTCTGCCTTGACAGGTGATGCGACATCGGTCCGAGGCCGATGTGTCCCCATGCCTCTGGAATTCCTCCACCACCAGGTCGGGGAACAGCAGACGGAGCGAGGATTCGGCCGCTTTCCCGGCTCCCTGGGCATTCAGGGAATGGTGTTTCCACACCTCATCGAAATATCGCGCCAGATTCCCCTCGAGAGTCATGTCGATCTCCGTCAACATCCATCCGTCCCGGAAATCCTCGATCTCCTCGGAGATCAGGATGCGGTTCCGGTCGGCTGTGTCCTCCGGGATGGTCACCAGTTCCCCCCCACCGGCCGAATCCAGCCCCTGCAGACCTTGGAGGGTGAAGGGAATGTTGCCGAATGTCCCCTGGTCGGCCGCGGCGTCCAGGTAGACCCAGCGATCAGGAAGTTTGGCCCTGATGATGATGTGGTTGAACTGGTCGGCGGGCAGTTCCTCGACGATCAGGCCGTTGTCGGTGGACACGAACATGAATTCGTATTCCAGCTTGAGATGTCTGCAGACCAGGGCCAGCAGGAATGATTTGTCCTTGCAGTCCCCCATTCCCGCGGCCACCAGGTGGGCCGCCCGAAGCTCGCTGCTGACCATCCGGTTGGTCGACTCCACCGAACCGTACTTGATCCGGTCGCGAACCCAGTAGAAGGCCCGGGCAAGAGCCTCCTCCGGCGTTCCGGGGCCCTCGATGACCTCGAGAAGGGGCTCCGGCGGCCCCTGGTGATTTTCCATGGCCGCCAGATGAGGCCCCAGCAGCCGCGCGGCCAGGTCTTTCCAGCCCCCTCCCTTGATACTGCAGGCCACCAGGGGATTGAGTTGATTGTTTTCGAAGGGCAGGCCGGTATTGAACCGGGGTTCGAGACGGTGGGCGACAAAGGAATACCTGGGGAAACCGGTCACCCTGTCCACCGAATACTCGGGCTTCGCCGCTCCGTTCCGGCGGGCGTACTCCAGTTCCAGCCCGTAGGGATTGTATATCTCGACCCGACCTTCCAGGATCGGCGCCACCCCCAGGGCAAAACTGCTCATCAGGAAAAGGCCCGGATGGGTGGCGTCGCCCTTGTCCCGGTTCAGGAGGCTGTAGTTGAGCTCCACCGCGTCCCCGACCTCGAGATCCGGCAGGAGCCACTGCCCGGCCTTCCTGCGGGCGACCGGAATGAAGGGATTGTCGTCCTCGGCCGACCCGATGGAAAACCTGTCCATGGGAAGGGTGACGATCTTCCCGTCCTGCCTATGGATTCGGATTTCCGAATGAAGGAAAAACCCAACCCCCTCCTCGAAGGGAAACAGGATACGACGCATCTTGCGGGCGGCCGCCCGGCGCAGCACCTGGATCACCTCGCTGTAGGTCTCCCAGTGGCAACCGTCCAGCCCCACCACGAACCGGCGGGTGGCACTGAGAGTCACCAGGCCATGGTGGCCCGCCAGGTCCCAGTCCCTGACCCTGACCACATCGGCCTGGACATCCTCCCGGCTGCGGCGCCATTCCCTGGCATGGCCCGCCCTCGTGTACAGCTCCCGTCCCAAATCCCCCAGACCCAGGGATATCAGGCGCACCGCGTGGAACTGGGCCGGGACCGGGCGGCCGGTGTTGATCATCAGCAGCCCGAGATTGTAGATGACCCCCGGGTTGCCCCGCGAAAAGTGCTCCTCGAAATGTTCCAGCCTCTCCTGGCCGAGGATGGGGTCGCCCAGGTTCAGTGCGCGGACGGCCCCGGCGGACCATTCCCTGTCCGCATCCCCGCCGCGAACCAGCCGAAGCTTGACCCGGCCCTGGACGTTCGGGGGAAGGGCCGGAAGTCCGATGGCCAACCGCGACACCGGTTGCCCATCGGCGACCCTGATGACCAGTTCGACCCCCTGCTTGCGCCTTTTCCAGGAGCCGCTCCAAACGATGTCCCGCGGTTCCCCGTTGTTCTCGAAATCCAGCCGGTGAATGGGGATGACGTGGCATCCGGTCAAGCTCAACCGGACGTTGAGCAGTCGGCGAGCCACCGGAAAATGGATCTGGAGATCGTCCTGTCCCCAACCCCAGGTGGTGTAGAATTCGTCGTCCGCTCCCCGGCGCGAGTTGAAGATCAAGCGCAACCGCCGGACCAGAAGGTTCTTTCCGGGGACGACACGATCCAGCAACAGGGGTGAGGGCGGAGGAAGGACCGGAAGGTCCACCTCGTCCCGATCGTTGTCCCCGGAAGCCGGCCGCCGGTAGGGCGCCTCCTCCGCGGCTCCGGATCGAGCCTCGGACTCCCCCCTATTTCCAGCCTTGGACAACATCCAGATCAAAGACCAGATAAAAAGCATGAATACAAATGACCCAGCCATGATGGACCTCGCGATGGGCGAGAATAGGGAATTCCGTCAATGAAGAACACATACCAGACAATGGTAATATTGAAAATTAATTATTGAGAACACGCCACTGGGCCCGGAATTTCAACCGGCCAAACCCTCCGGCCCCAGCTCCAGCACGGTAAAACCTGCTTCGGTCAAAAACTCGATATCGTGGGACACAACCACCACCGCGTTTTGTGGATCCACCCTCGCCAGCATATCCAGGACCATGGCGCGGCCGGCCCGGTCCAGGGCAGCGGTCGGTTCGTCCAGCAGCAGCACCGAACGCCCCGAGCTCAACACCAACCCCAGGGCCAGGCGCCGACGCTGACCACTGCTCAAATCATGGGGATTGTGGGCGGCCAGATCCGCCGGCAAACCCAAGGCTTCCAGGAATTCATCGGCATGAACCGCGGCCAGGGCCGGATCCAGGGCTATTTCCCGGGCCACCACCGAGCGCGTAAAGAAATATTCCGGAAACTGGGGCGCGATCATGGCGGCCCCGTGGTCGAGTTCAGCGGCCTTGCCCTGGTAAAGGAGTCGGCCGCCCAGGCGCACCGTCCCGGTATCGGGCCCGCGGGCGCCGATGCACACCGACAGGAGCGTGCTCTTGCCGCACCCGTTGGACCCGGTGATGCCCACCCGAGCCCCGGGAAACACGCGCAGCGAGGCGCCCCGGAAACCCTGCCCCGGACCCGTGAAGCGGCAGCCCACATCCTGCAGGTCCAGCAGGGGCTCGGTTGAGGTTCGAACCTCGGGGGTCCTGGCGGCCCGACCCGGTCGGCCATCACCCAGAAGGCGGACCACTTCCGGTGAATCCCACAATTCGGACCTGGGGCCCTGAACGGCAATCCTTCCATCCCTCAGCACGACCAGCCAATCGGCCCGGGCCGCTTCGGCGCGGTCGCAGGTTGCGGTCACCAGGGCGCCCTGGGATTCATCGAGCCACGTTTTCAGCCGGTCCAGCACCCAGACCGCCTGCCGGGAATCCTGCAGGGCGGTGGGCTCATCGCAAAGCAGAACCCGGGGATCGCCCCCCAGGGCCACCGCCAGTACCAGACGCTGTTTCTGGCCCGCGGACAGCAGGCGGGGGTCCATCGAACCCAGGCCTTCGAGTCCGAATTCCCGCAAAATGCCGGCGACATCCAGGCCCCGCCGACCCAGGGTCAGTTCGCGTTCCACACTGGCGGCGAATATCTGTTCATCGGGGTCCTGGAACATGATCGACGAGGTTTCGGCAAGGGGGGATTCCTCGGAGGCGAGGTATTTCAGGAGCGAGGATTTCCCCGAACCGTTGGCTCCCAGCACCGCCACCCAGCTCCCCGGCGCCAGGTCCAGATCGACCTGGTCGAGGATGGTGCGCCCACCTGCGGGAACATGCCGCACCAGCGACCAGTTGCGCAGCCGGAGCAGCGGTTCAGGATTCGTCGTCATCCTGCAGCATTTTCAGATTGCGGCGGGCGGCGGCGGCCCAGCTGGAAGTGCTGTCGAGTTCGAGGTAGCGATTCCAGGCGGCGATGGCCTGGTCGGTATGCCCGGCTTCCTGCAGGCTGCGCGCCAGGCCGAAGGCGGCCCGCTTCATTTGAGGGTCGATGTCAAGGGCCGCCTGGAACCTGGCGGCGGCCTGGTCGAAGAGGGTGCTCTGGAACAGGGCGTTGCCCTCGGCGAACAGGAAATCGGTGTCCGTCGGACGCAGGGCGGTCAGCTGCTGGAGATAGACCAGCGCGTCCTCTGTCATTCCCCGCCGCAGCAGGACCAGGGCCAGGTTGTACTTGGCGGCCACCAGGTCCGGGGCCGTTTCCAGGGCGAGTTGGAACTGCTTCTGGGCGTCGGCCAGGCGATCATTGGCCAGCATGTCCACGCCCCGGTTGTAGGGAACCAGTGCCGCCGACCTTTTCTGGGCGTCGGCCCATTCGCTCTTGGTGAATTGCAGCCGCAGCACCGAGCCGGGAATGACCCGCGCGGGATCGGCAATGCCGTTGTCCCGGGCGATGGCCGCGGCCTGACCGGGATCGCCGTAATAGTTGTCCGCGATCTGGGCCAGGGTCTCCCCCTCGGCCACGGTGTGTTCCAGACTATAGTCTCCCGCTCCGGTAGGGAGCGACTGTTCGGTGGACGCCGGGGTGGTCACCTTTTTCGAGCAGCCGGACACGAGGGCAACCGCCAGCAGGGCGAACAGGATCCATCCCGCCCAATTTGTTCTCACGATATTCCTCCCGAACATGTTGTTTCCCGGAATCATGACGCCACCACCCTGGGATCGCCCCGGCGGGCGGCGGCGTCAAGGATGTCGATCATTTCCTCGATCTTCTCGGTGGCGTAAAGCTGTTTGCGCAAGCCCGCCGAACCGGGATATCCCTTGAAGCACTTGGCGATGTGCTTGCGGACCACAAGGCAGCCCAGCTTTTCCCCCCGCATGGCGACTTCGCCGCGGATGTGGTCGATGGTCACCTCGCACATCTGGGTAAAGGGGACCTCGGGCTCGGGCCCGCCTTCGTCCACCGCCTGCATGCGCGCGAAGATCCAGGGGTTGCCGATGGCGCCCCGGCCGATCATCACCGCGTGGCAGCGGGTGTGGCTGACCATGCGCCGGTAGGTCTCGCCGTCCACCACGTCGCCGTTGCCGATGACCGGGATGTCCAGGGTCTCGACCAGGTCGGCGATGTGGTCCCAGTTGGCTTCGCCGCTGAACTTCATGGACCGGGTCCGGCCGTGCATCGTGACCCAGGGCAGTCCCAGTTCCTGCAGCAGCAGGCCCACTTCCTTGTAGTTGACCGACTCCTCGTCCCAGCCGGTGCGGATCTTGGCGGTGACCGGCGCCCTCGATTCGGCGATCACGCTTTTGACGATCTTTTCGAGCAGGGGCAGATCCGCCAGCAGGGCGCTGCCGCCGCATTTCTTGACCACCTTCTTGGCCGGGCAGCCGAAGTTGATGTCCAGGACGTCCATACGCCGCCCCGAGAGCAGGCGCGCGGCCGAGCCCATGTGGTCGGGATCGGATCCGAAGATCTGGATGCCCACCAGTCCCTCTTCACCCTCGGTATCCACCAGTTTCCAGGTGGCCTCCCCCCCGTAGGTCAGGCCGCTGGCCGAGGCGAATTCACAGAAGCCCATGTCGGCGCCGAAGCGCCGGCAGATATCCCGGAAAGGGCGGTCGGTGACCCCGGCCATGGGTGACAGCATGCGGCGCACATCCGCCAGCCAGGGCATGCGGGGATCGATGCGGACTTCCTTGCGGGCGGGCAGGGTGGACAAAGGCAAAGGGCCTCCGGTTGAAGGGGAGCGGGGCGGCAAGGGATCGAATAGGGAAAATTAAGCGCCCGGCCCCCACTTGGCAATCCGGGGATCCCGGGGCCCCCTGGACCGCACGGCTGTCATCAGGGGCACGAGGCCTCCAACGAACCGGCCAGCAGGGCCAGGTCCGACAGGTTCACGACCCCGTCCCAGCGAAAATCCGCGGCGTAATCGTAGGGCCCGAAGAATGCCTGGGTAAAAAGCCAGACATCGGTCAGGGTGACCGCCAGGTTACCGTCCAGGTCGGCGCTGTTGGCCCGAAATTCAATCAGCCCGGGTGCATCCAGGGTCCATCCCACCACGAACACGGTCCACCCGTTTCCCGAACCGGGATCGACCCTCCCACCGGCCAGCGCAGGCTGTTCCCAATGGGTCATTCCGTTGGCATCGGTGTTGGCCGCGGGGATGAGGCCGCCGGGGCAGGAAACCAGGGTCCCCTGAAGATCCATCAACCAGATGTCCTCCCGCGGAAAATCGGGAACCGGATCCCCCCGGGGAGGGAAATCGTCGTAGAGGGTCAGGGTCAGGGTGCCGTCCACCTTCTGCCCAAGGGAGTTGTAGGCCTCGGTGAAGGGATTTCCCGACCCGTCGGGAAGGCAGAAGAGGGACAATGGCCCCGGAGTGGCGAAGGAAACCTCGACATAGGGCACGACAGGGATGTCCGCCGCCCAAAGCGCGCCGGCAAACCCCGCGGCCAGCAGAGCGACGACCCCCCATGTTTTCAGCGGTGACATGACCAACCCCCAATGGCTCTGGCGTCCGGGCCGCGCGGCCGATATAGTGGGCCGGGCGGCGTTCCCATGTCTCATCCAACGGGATTCCATATGTCAGCATACAGGATAACTTTTGTTGATTCCATCCGCAGCTGGGGCGGCGCCGAACTTTGGGTGCTGGAAACCGCCAAGGCCCTGCGGGAATCGGACATCCCCGCGGACATCGTGGCCCAACCCGGTTCGGAACTTTGGCAGCGGGCACGCCGGGAAGGGATCCCCGCCGCGGCCATTCCCATCCGCTTCGACGCCGCGCCCTGGACCCTGGCCAGACTGACCCGTCATTTTCGACGAAACGGCACCACCGCCATCTGGGCCAACCTGACCAAGGACCTCAAGGCCGCGGCGGTAGCCGGGCGGCTGGCCGGGGTGCCGACCATTTTCGCCTCCCGCGAAAGCGATTTCCCCCTCAAGAACAAGGCGTACTACCGCTGGTATTTCAACACACTGGCCACGGGAATGCTGGCCAACTCCGAAGCCACCCGGCGCACGGTCCTGGGCAGCGTGCCCTGGCTTCATCCCGAAAGGGTCCATCTTCTCTACAAGGGAATCGACACGAAACGCTTTACCCCCGCCCCCAGCCCGCCGGTCGGCCCGGTCGTCGGTTTTGTCGGGCAATTGATTCCGCGCAAGGGATTGCGCGACCTCATGGCCGCCTGGAGTGTGGTGGATCATTCCCGCCGCGAGGACGCGCCGGTCTTGCGCCTGGCCGGGGAAGGGCCCTTGAACGGGGAAATCAACGTCTGGCGGCGATCTTTGCGCCATCCCGAAGGGGTGGAACTGTTTGGATTTGTCGAGAATGTCGAAAAGTTCCATCAGGGCCTGAGCATGCTGATCATGCCGTCGCTGGCCGAAGGGTTCGGACTGGCGGCGGCCGAAGCCTCCTCCTGCGGGATCCCGGTCATCGCCACGGAGGCCAGCAGCCTGCCTGAAATCGTCCGCGACGGGCAGACCGGCCTGTTGGTGCCTCCCCATGAGCCCGCCGCGCTGGCCCGGGCCATGACGACCCTCCTGGACGATCCCGAGTTGCGTCGCCGTCTGGGGGCTGCCGGCCGTCGGCATGTCCTGCGAAATTTTACCCGTGAGCAGACCCTGCGGCGCCTGATGGAATTGACCGGCGGCCCCGCGTATCAGGAAAAGGAAGGATGATCCCGATGAAAAACCTCTCTGTCGCCGTTGTCCAGACCCATCCGGAATTCGGCAACGTGACCGGCAACGTGGCCACGGCCCTTGGGCTCATTCCGGCCGGCTGCGACCTGGCCGTCCTGCCGGAACTGTTCAGCACCGGTTACCAGTTCACCTCGCGCGAGGAAGCCCTCGGCCTGGCCGAGAATCTCCGGGGCGAACCGCCCGCCGACTCGGCCTGCCTGGCGCTGACCCGTTACGCGGCCGACTCGGGCACCACCCTGGTGGCCGGCCTGGCGGAAATAGACGACGGGCGGCTGTACAACTCGGCGGTCCTGATCCGGCCCGAGGGTACGCGGGAGATCTACCGGAAGGTCCATCTTTTCCTGGACGAGAAATCGATCTTCACCCCCGGAGACCTGGGGTTCCCGGTCTTCGAGGCCTGCGGCACGAGGATCGGCATGATGATCTGCTTCGACTGGATATTTCCCGAAGCCGCCCGCAGCCTGGCCCTGGCCGGAGCCGAGATCATCTGCCACCCCTCGAACCTGCTGCTGCCGTGGTGCCAGGCGGCCATGGTCACCCGTTGCCAGGAGAACATGGTTCACGCCGTCACCAGCAACCGCGTGGGCTCGGAAAACCGGACGGGCACCGAACTGACCTTCAGCGGACGCAGCCAGGTGATGTCCCCGCGCGGGGAAAAACTGGCGGGATTGGACAAGGATGAAACAGGAGCCGCGGTGGCCGTCGTCAAACTGGTCGAGAAGGACAAGCTGTTCACGCCGCGCAATGATCTGTGGGAGGACCGGCGGCCTGAAGCCTACCGCCTTTAAATCTAACCCTGGTCCGAGAGGTCCATTTCCTTGGGAACAACCACGACCCCGCCGGCCGAAACGTTGAACAGGCGGCGGTCCCGCTCCGGGTCGAACCCGATTTCCATGCCTTCGGGAATGACCACGTTCTTGTCGATGATGCAGCGCTTCACCTTGGCGTAGCGCCCGATCCGGACGTTGTCCATCAGGATGCTGTCGGTGACCCGGCTGAAGGAATTGACCCGGACTCCCCGGCCCAGCAATGATCTTTCCACATGGCCGCCGGAGATGACGGCGCCGCCGCCGACAATGCTGTCCTCCACCACGCCGGGCCGGGTCCCGTCCTCGGTGAACCCGTGAACCGCCTTGCAGGGAGGCACGGGGGGCTGCCAGGCCCGGAACAGCCATTCCGGGTCGTAGAGGTCGAAACTGGGCCGGCGGCTGACCAGGTCCATGTTGGCCGCGAAGAAGCTGTCCAGGGTGCCGATGTCCCGCCAGTAAAGGGACTTTTTCGATTCCTCGTCCCGGAAGGGATAGGCGAAGACCTCTCCGGACCTCACCAGCGCGGGAATGATGTCCCGCCCGAAGTCGTGGCGGCTGTCGTTGTTCCGGACGTCGTTGGAAAGCTCACGCACCAGGTTCTCGGTGTCGAAGACATAGACCCCCATGTTGACCAGGCAATGGTCCGGATCTCCGGGAATGGTTTTGGGGGCGGTGGGCTTCTCCTCGTAGCCGATCACGCGCCAGCTTTCATCCACCTCGAGAATCCCGAACTCACTGGCCCCCTCGCGCGGCACCACCGCGGCGCTCAACGTCATGCAGGCCTCGTGGCCGACGTGGAAGCGCAGCAGTTCGCCGTAGTCCATGCGGTAGATATGGTCTCCCGACAGGATGAGCACGTGTTTCGGTCGACGGTGTTCGAGAAGATAGATGTTCTGGTAGACCGCGTCCGCTGTTCCCTGGTACCACTTCTGGCCCACCCGGTGCTGGGGCGGAATGCGGTAGAGAAACTCGCCACCTTCGTAGCTGAAGATGTTCCAGCCCCGCTGCAGGTGCTTGTCCAGGGAGTAGGACTTGTACTGGGTCAGGACGTAGATATGCCGCAGACCGCTGTTGATGCAGTTGGAAAGCGTGAAATCGATGATGCGGTAGGCGCTGCCGAAGGGAACCGCGGGCTTGGAGCGGTCCCGGGTCAACGGGTAGAGTCTTTCCCCCTGGCCGCCGGCCAGGATCAACGTCAAGGTTCCCCGGATGAGTTGTCGGACGCTTACAGTCAAAGTCATACTCCACCGGTCAGGGGGCCGTCAGCCGCCCCGCCGGGCGCATGCGAACGGGTCAGCTCTGGGCTGCGGACCTGGCCTCGACCAGGCTTTTCACCGTTTCGAGAAGCTCGGTCACATCCGACGATTTTGTCACGTAGGCGTCCGCCGCCCAGGTCAGATAGTTGTCCTTGTAGCTGGAAAAGGCCGTGTTCAGAACGACGGGAACGGTGTTGTCGCGTTCCAGGATTTTCTGAAGGGCTTCGATTCCGTCCATGCCGGCCATCCTGATGTCCAGGATGACCAGGTCCGGCTTCATTGTCTCCACATATTCCAGGCCTTGAACCGCGTTGCTGGCGGTCATGGTGTCGAAACCGGCCCGACGCAATTCTGTCTCGTACAACAGCCGCAGGTGGGGTTCATCGTCCACGATCAGGATCTTGCTCACGTTCGGCCTCCTTTGCCCATCATCCAGGTAAATGGGTACCTGGAATTCCCCTCTCCCTGAATATTATTCTAACCCATCGACCGACAGGCCGCCACCACACTATCTTAGGATGTCGAACCGGCCCTGGGAAGCGGTAATATGAACCAAAACGTGGCGCCCCCCTCAGGTCTGTTCTCGGCCCCGGTCACCCCGCCGTGGGACTTGATGATCTGCGAGCAGATGGTCAAACCCAGGCCAGAACCGGTGGTCTTTGTGCTGAAAAAGGGTGAAAACAGCTTGGTGCCAACTTCGGGGGGAAAGCCCGGCCCGTCATCCTTGACCATGACCTTCAACCCGCCCTCGACCAGGACCGTGGCCACCTCGATGCGCCCGCCCTCGGGCTGGGCCTGCAGGGCGTTGACGAGGTAGTTCTGGAGGACCTGCTGGATCTCCCCCGGATGGATATCGAGAGCCAGGCCGCCGGTTTGCAGGTTCATTTCCAGGTGGACCTTCATGGCTTCCAATTCGGCCTGGAAACGGTCCGCGGTTTCCCCCACCAGCTTGTCCACCACGATTTCCTTGCGCAGCCTTTTCTTGGGCCGGATGAAATCCAGCAGGTCATGGATGATGGTCTCCATGCGGGCGACCTCGTGCGAGATGATGTCCGCGTACTGGTGATTGGGATCCCCGGGTTCCAGGTTGCGCATCAGGGTGCGGGCAAAACCCCCGATGGCCACCAAGGGGTTGCGCAGTTCGTGAGCGACGATCGCCGACGTCTCCCCCATCACGCTCAGCCGTTCCATGCGCATCAGGGTTTCCTGGTCGTCCTTCTGCTTGTTGTGGGCCCGGCGCAGATCCAGCAGCCGCTGCTCGAGTTCCGAATAGAGGCGGCTGTTCTCGATCGCGCCGGCGCTTTGATTGGCGAACATCTGCAGGAACTCCAGGTCCAGGTCGCTGATTTCGGTGCCGCTGATGGCGTTGTCGGCCATGATGACGCCGATCGCCCCGGCACGAGTGGTCAGGGGCGCCACGGCGAATTCCGCGCAGCCCAGCCAACCCCGCACCTCGTCCACACCGGTCAGGACCGAGTCCCCCCGTACTCTCATCACGCGGCGTTCGGCCATCACCCGGATCAGCAGGTGGTCGATCCGGTCCATGGGGACGGAAATGTGCCGGACGATCTCGTTGACGGCGATGTCGGTCTGCTTGATGGACTGGTCGTAGCTGGTCATCATCTCGTAAAGGTCCCCTGGCTGGTCGGCAAGGTCCCGCCAGATGCGTGACGCCTCGTCGGCATTGCTGGGCCCGATGGCGATTTCGCCCTTCAGCGTATCCCTGGCCTCGTCGACCAGCAGCAGGAAAGCCCGGTTGAAGCGGAGCCCCTGGCCCGCGGTCATGCAGATAAGTACCGCTTCGAGAATCTGGTCAAGGGTGAGATTGGCCCCGTACAGGGCCTCGCTGACCTGGTTGAGCAGGGACAGTTTCGCCAGGCGTGAGGCCCGTATTTCGTCCTCGGCCGTGCGCTGGCGAATGTCCGCCAAGATCAGCAGGCAGAAGTCGGGCCGCGCGGGATCCCCCGCCGACCCGTCCTCGGACAGGTTGACCTGGAAGGGGGAACACTGGACCTCGACGGGAATGACATCCCCGCCGGCATGCTTGACCTGGAGCTGGCGCAGCTTGGCGGCGGTGCATCGTTTTTCCGTCCGGCATTCGATGACACTTGAAGCCGGGACAAACCAGTTTTCCAGGGGTTCGCCGACCAGGTCATCAACCTCGAGGCCCAACAGGGACGCGGCCCCGTGGCTGGCCACGGCGATGATTCCCTCCGAATCGACCACCAGCATGGGTGAAGCGGCCGCTTCGAACCCGGCCGAGGCCAGGTCCACACGGCGCCGCAGGAATCCTCGGTTGTCCACTTCAGGATCCTCTCCTGGCTACTTCAGCCCCTGGGTCGCCTGGCGCGCGGCCTGGCGGTAGATTTTTTCGTAGCGGGCCGCGGATTGCGACCAGCTGAAATCGCACTTCATGCCGCGGGCCTGAAGTTCGGCCCAGCCCACGGGGTCGGCCCACAGTTTTTCGGCCCGGCGCAGGGCACCCAGCAGATCCTCCGGAGTCGCATCCTCGAACACCAAGCCGTTCCCGTTGCGGCGCGAGGCGTCGATGACGGTGTCGGCCAGACCTCCGGTCCGTCGCACCACCGGCACCGTGCCGTAGCGCAGCGAGTACATCTGGGACAAACCGCAGGGTTCGAAAACACTGGGCATGAGAAACAGGTCGCTGCCCGCGTAGATCCGATGAGCCAATTTGTCGTCGAAGGCCCCCACGAAAGCCACCGAACGGGGATGACGGTCCGCCACTTTTTTCACCGCGGCCTCGAGCACCTTGTCACCGGTGCCCAGGATGGCGAAGGCAAAACCGTCGTCAGCCAGACGCCCCAGAAGCGGCAGAACCAGGTCCACGCCCTTCTGGGTCACCAATCGCCCCACGAATCCGGCCAGCGGCTTGCCGTCGGCGGGCGAAAGACCCAATTCCCCCAGCAGTTCCCGACGGCAGACCGCTTTTCCGGACAGGTCGTCCGCCCCGAAGGGCGCCGGCAGGGCCGGGTCGCGCCGGGGATCCCAGATTCCGTAGTCGGTGCCGTTGAGGATCCCCGAGTAGGCTTCCCTCCGTCCTGCCAGAACCCCTTCCAGTCCGCAGCCGAACTCCGGGTCGGACATGGTCTCGGTGGCGTAGGTCGGGCTGACGGTACTGACCCGGTCGGCGGCAAGAATGCCCGCCTTGAGCAGGTTGATCTTGCCGTGGAACTCCAGCAGCCCCGGGTAGGTGGCCATCGACCGGGGCAGCCCCAGGGTCGCCACCCCTTCGGTCGGATGGATTTCCTGGTGGGCGAGGTTGTGGATGGTCATCACGGTGCCCGCGGGACCGGGCAATCCCCGTCCCGCATACCAGTGACGCCGATACAAAAGGGCCGGCGCGGCTTCGGCGTCGTGGGCATGAACCACGTCGACCGGCCAATTCAGCAGACGGGCCAGGAGTAACCCGGCCTGTCCGTGCAGGGCCGCCCGGGCCAGATTGTCCTCAAACGGATCGCCGTTCCGGTCGGTATAGACCCCGTCCTGGCCGAACAGGGTGGGGCACTCCACCAGATAGACCTTGACCGCCGCACGCGCCGATCCCCGCAGATAAAAACGGATGTCGTGCATCCGGGCCCCCACTCTCAAGGCCAGGGGCGGCAGCTTGGCGATGGGCCGGATTTTTTCCCGGGCGTGATCCAGATGACCGTACAGGGGAAGCACCACCCTGACATCATGTTTGCGGGCGGCAAGGGCCGAGGCCAGGGCGGTCACCACGTCGGCCAATCCACCCACCTTGGCGAACGGCGCCATCTCCGCGCTGACCATCAGGACATTCACGTCACGGTCCTTTCACGCGGAGCCGGCGCGCCGCTGTTTCCGGAATCACGGAGTTGATGGTGAAACCCGTCCCGACCTCGAACCCCGCCTGCCGGCTGAGCCGGGGCAGGATCTCCAGGTGCCAATGAAAGTCGGTTTCCGCCGAGTATGCCAGATCATCCAGTCTGCTGTCACCGAAGCGCTCACCTGCGGGAGGCACCAGGGGCGCGCTGTGGATCACCAGGTTCAGCGAAGGGTCCCCGTGGATGGAGCCAAGGCGCTCGCAGCAGAAGGAAAGGATCCCGGCCAAGCCCACCAACTGGTCGTCGTCCACCCCCAGCATCGACGTCCGGTGGCGCTGGGGTACCAGCAGGATCTCCCAGGGAAAACGGCTCGCCCAGGGAGCCAGGGCCGTCCAGCTGTCGTTGCGCATGATCAAGCGGTCGCCCTGTTCCCGTTCGGCGGCCGCCAGGTCGCACAACAGGCACCCCCCCGTCCGTTTCCGGTGTTCGGCGAAACGAACCGCCTTGTCCACCAGCAGCGGCGGCAGTTCAGGCGTTCCGATGACCTGCATGTGGGGGTGGCCCAGGGTCGCCCCGGCCTCGGGGCCGTGGTTGCAGAAAGCCGAGACATACCGATGGCCGGGACGAGCGGCAATGGCCTCGATGCGTGCGCGAAGGACCAGAAGCAGCTCACCGAGGCGTTCGGGGCCCACGGTGGCCAGGCTCGCGGCGTGGTCGGGGGAATAGACAACCACCTCGTGAGAACCAAGACCGGACCGTTCCGGAAAGAATTCGTTCCCGGGAAGGACCGGCGTGTTACCTGCATTCGGGTCCAGGGCGGGATACTTGTTCGGGAAGACCCGCATGGCCCAACCCGGACCATTGGATACGGCGCCGTCCCTGCGCCCGGTGGCCATGATTTCCGGAGTCGTGCTGCTTTCCCGTCCTGGGCAGAAGGGGCAATTCTCTCCCGGAGTCAGATCCCTTTGCATGAGACGGAATTCATTGGGACGTTTCTGGCGGCTGGCGGCCATGACAACCCAGCGTCCGGTCAGCGGGTCCTGGCGAAGCGTGGACATTTCGATCAGAATCCTTCCAAAAAAAAACCGGCCTTCCAGGGAACTAATTCCCCACACCCCCGTAGAATACCCTGTGACGGAGATAATACCAACCGCTACCCCCCTTTCAGCGGCACCTCCTCCGGGCACGGCGAACATTGACAGTTGCAAGGCGAGAGGGAAAACGGACCCAAGGGCGAAGGGTCCGTTTTCTTTTGGCCCAGGTTGGTCAGCGGGTCAGCGAGGCCCCAGCTGCCTTCGCGTCAACTCTCCGGACTGTTCCAACCGCGCCACATACGCCCCCAGGGTCTCGAAATCCCCCATTTGCAGGATCTTTTCGATTTTCCGGGGCATGGTCGCCTGCCCCCCCTGGCTGCGCAGACTGATGGCCTTCGACTGCCCCACCCTGGGTTTGAAATCATCCATTTCCCAGGGGTGCATGTAGACCAGGCAGGGCATCCCCTGACGGCGCGCGCTCCTCCGCAACCTCGTGAAGGCCGACCAGGGCAGCAGCCGCAGGTATCCTCCCCCGGAAAACGGGATGTTCACCCCCAGGATGCGCAGGGTCGGCATGGGCACCACCGTGAACAGGGAGCCCTTGCCGGCCAGGGCGAAGGGACGGCGGGGCGAATCCGGCTGGCCGTACCGCGGGTGATGGATCGGGAACAGCGAACAATCGTAACGGAAACCGCAATCGCGCAGGATCTCCAGGTAGTCGTGAACCGAAGGGGTGATGCTGAAGCTGGGCGCGCGGTATCCAGCGGGGTTCGAGACTCCCGCGGCGGCAAGAGCCTCCAGGGCCCGGTCGCAGTCGGCGCGGAACTGGTCACGGGTCAGCTTGAAGACCTCGGGATGGGCATAGCTGTGGCAGCCCACCTCGTGGCCGCGACGCACGATCTCGCGCACCACCCCCGGATGGCGCTCCGCGGTCCAGCCCAGGACAAAAAAGGTGGCCTGGACGTCATGCCTGTCCAGAAGATCCAGGACAAGCTCCATGCCGATTTCCACACGCTGTTCCTGGTCATCCCAGACCTCGGGCGGCATGTGGTGGAGGTAGTTGTGCCCGTGGAACCATTCCTCGACATCCACGGTGATGATGTCACGGGGCGTCACTGTGCCGACTGGGGCCATGGATCACTCCGCCTGTCGCCCGACCCGGGCCCGACAGGCAAACTGCAGGTATTTCATGTCGGACCAGCGCCCCAGGGTCAGCAGGTTGACCAGGCGAAACTTGATCGAACCGGTGGGATTGATGCCCGCGGTTTTTTCCACCTTGAATCCGCAGTCACTCAGCAGGCCGATCATGCTCGACCGGGTGAAGAACCGCAGGTGGGTCCGGTCCAGGATTCCTTCATCAGTGTAATCCCAGCGTCCATGGACGGCCAGATCCACCACATTGAAGAAATACCGCACGTTGGGAATGGACGCCACCAGGTAACCGCCGGTCTTGAGGAGAGGTTTCAGGGACCGGATCAATCCACCCGGGTCCTGGACGTGCTCGATCACGTCGTTGAGGACGACACAATCAAAATGGCCCCTGGGCAGTAGGCCGAGGACCCCCGCCACATCCCCCTGCAGCACCTTGTCCAGGCGGCCGGCCGCCTGCCCGGCGGCCTGCTCATCCATCTCCACGCCCCAGATTTCAACCGGCGAACCGGCCGCCGCCCGCCGATCCTTCAGTCCGGCGGCGAAAGCCCCCGACCCGCACCCCACCTCCAGCAGCACGGCCGCGGTGTCGGGGATGAAGGACAGCATCTCCGGCCGGGGATTTCGGAAGTAGAGGGATTGGTCGTTTTCCATCGGCGGGATCATTCCCCCTTGCCCCGCAACCCGAAGGCCCGGGTGTTCGTGTCGGTAAGGAGCCGTTCCAGATCCCCGGTCTCGCCCACGATGATCAATCGGTCGGTTTCACCGAGTTCGCGCTCCGGATCCGGCATGACGTTTTCCATGGCCCCCAGGAAATTCCTGCGCTTGATGGCCAGCACCGAAACATTGTAACCCGCCCTCAGCTGCAGGTCCCGCAAATTACGACCCACCCAGGAATCGGGAGGCGTGAACAGCTGCACCTTGTAGGACTCCGGCAACTCCACGCAATCGTGCATCCGTGCCTGGCCGGTGACCAGGTTGATGCCCATGTCCTGCTGCTGCAGGATCTCCCGGTTGTAGATCTCGAAAATCGACTGCCGGGTGATGACCCCCACCAGGACCGGATGGTCCGGGTTGTAGAGCACCGGCAGGTCGCTGTCGTCAAGGTGGCCCAGCTGCAGCAGGCAATCCTCCAGGTTGTCCTGGCGGTAGACCACCGCCGGCGCGTCCTGGCGCACGTCCTCGGCGATCAGGACGTTCCTGAGGTTCGCCTCGTGCAGGATCTCCTTGACGTCGTGGATGGAAACTTTCCCCGCCAGGTACCCCTGCTCATCCACGACGTAGAAATGTTCCTCCCGGTGGGTCAGAAACAGGTTGATGATCTTTTCGATCCCCTCGTCCACCTGGATCGTGACCGGGTTGACCGTCATGATGTCCTCGACGTGGAATTCCCGCAGGATGGCGCTCTCGCGGCCGAAGTGCAGTTTTTTCCCCTGGCGCGCGAACTTCAGGGTGAAGATGGTATCGGCCATCAGGGAACGGTACACCAGGGCGGCCCCGATGCTGGCGAGCATCAGCGGCAGGATGACCGTGTAACGGCCTGTCATTTCGAACAGGATCAGGATGGCCGTCAGGGGGGCTCCCGTCGAGGCCCCGACCATCGAGGCCATGCCCACCATGGCAAAGGCGCCGATGGCCCCGTGGGATCCCGGAATCCAGAGCTCGACCAGGGCCCCGAAAGCCCCGCCCAGCATGCCGCCGAGGAAGAGGGCGGGGGCGAAAATACCCCCCGAAAATCCCGACCCCAGGGTCACGTTCACCGCCAGGAGCTTGACCATCACCAGGACCAGCATCAGGCGCAGGGCCATGTGACCGTCCAGGGCCAGGACCATCGACGAATACCCCACACCGTAGACCTGGGGAAACAGAAGGAAAAGGCCGCCCAGGACGAGTCCGCCCAGCGCGGGCTTGGACCAGGCGGGCGCCCTCAGGCGGTCAAAGGCGTCTTCGGCGGCATAGAGGGTCCGGACGTACACCATCGCCACCAGACCGACCATCAGCCCCAGCACCAGGAACAGGGGCAATTCGTGATAGCCGCTGATCGTGAAGCCAGGAACCGGAAAAGCGGGGGTGTTCCCCAGGAATTCCCGGCTGACGGCCGTGGCCACCACGCTGGCCACGATGATGGGACTGAAGGTCACCACCGCAAAATCCCGCATGAGGATTTCCAGGGCAAAGAAAGCCCCCGCGATGGGCGCGTTGAAGGTCGCGGCAATGCCCGCGGCCGCCCCGCAGCCGACCAGGGTGCGCAGCCGCTGGGGCGACAGGCGCAGCAACTGCCCCAGGGTGCTGCCCATGGCGGCCCCGATCTGCACGATGGGGCCTTCCCTGCCTACCGAACCCCCGAAGGCGATCGTGATCGCGCTGGCCACCATCTTGACCACCACGACGATGGGGCGGATGACCCCTTTCCGGAAAACAAGCGCGCCCAGCACTTCGGGAACCCCGTGCCCCTTGGCTTCCCGGGCCCCGAACCAGACCAGGGGCCCCACGACCAGACCGCCGATCACCGGCATCAGGAAAATCTTCCAGCGGGGAATGTTCGCCAGCAGGGAAACGGTATCCTCCCCGGGCCCGATGGCCAGGCTCTGGAACAGGTTCACGAGCCACCTGAACATGATGGCGCCGAATCCGCCCAGAATGCCGACGACGACCGCCAGGACCACCATGATGGCGGTTTCGTCGGGCGTAAAACGCTCCAGAAGTCTGAACAGGGCGCGGCGTGGCCTGTTGAAGCCCCGCCTTGAGGGTATTGGAAATTCCACTATGCCAGCTCCGGAACGGGATTCAGGACTTTAACTGGGTTGGCGGGGGGAGGCCCCTTGCCGAGGCCCAATACTGGGTCCCCGGGGAAGGGTAGTCAACAGGGGTCCGCCAAAATCCCCGAAATGGTGGGGACTAAATCACTCGCCCGTTATATTGTCTACAAATTGCGGAAAGCCGATTTTGCCTGTTGGGCCGATTCCTGAGCCCCGAACCGACCCCGAAACGAGGGACCATGTCTGAATCTCCTGCAACCGGCGGGCGCCTGGCCGCCAGCGACCTTGCCCCCGGGCTCCACACCGGGCGCCTTCACAACGGATTGAAAGTCATCATCAGGGAAGACAACCGCAGCCCCGTGGCCGTCTGCAACGTCTGGGTCAAGGTGGGCTCGAACCGGGAACCCGGCCCCTTGCGCGGGTGGTCCCACGGCATCGAACACATGCTGTTCAAGGGGACGGCCCGCCGCAACGAAGGTGACTTCGCCAACGAGGTGGCCGCAGCCGGTGGGTCCACCAACGCGGGGACCGGTTATGAGACGACCAACTACCACATCACCGTCCCCAAGGACGCCCTGCCCGTCGCGGTCGACATCCTGGCCGACGCCCTCTTCCATTCCACCTTCGAGCCGGCCTCCCTGGATGCCGAACGCGAAGTGCTGGTCCACGAAAACCACATGTATGACGACATTCCCTTCGGTTTCGGGGTCACCTGGCGCTGGGGCATGGAACTGACCTTCGACATCAGTCCCTACCACCATCCCATCGGGGGGCGGGACGAAAACCTTCTCCAGCGGGATCGCGGGGATATTTTGGCCTTCTGGCGATCAGCCTACCGGCCCGACAACATGACCGTCGTGGTGGTGGGCGATGTCGACCCGACCGCAACCTTCGCCCTTCTGGAAGACAGGTTCGGCGATCTGGGCGTCGATTTTCCCGAGGGGGGATATTCCCCGGTTGAGATCGTGGCCTCCCCTCCCACCGAGCCCGATCATGATGGGGTCCGCCTGCGGGTCGAACGCGGCGACATCAAGAAGGTTTACGCCAAACTGATCTTCCCGGCTCCGGGCGAAGACGCGGGCCTGGACCGGGTGCAGAGCGTGGTGCGCCGGGTGCTGTCCGACGGACGCAGCTGCCGCCTGTACCGCCAGCTCCACGAGGAGAAAAAACTCGTCGACAACTTCACGGTGATGACCGAAACAGGATCCCGGGAAGGGGTCATCCTGTTGGATATCGAAACCGACGCCCCCAGGCTGAACCGGGCCCTGGTCGATATCGCCCGGATCCTGGAGGAGCTCAGCCGGGACTCATGCACCGAACTCGAGTTGGAGCGGGCCCGCACCCGCGTGGCGCGGTCTTTCCTTTTCGGGGCGGAAACCGTCCAGGGCCAGGCCTCCACGATAGGGCACTATGACGCCATGGACGATCTCGAGGGCGCCTTTCGCTTCCCCTACCGGGTGGCCCAGGTTACGCGGGACGACGTGTCCGGCTTTTGCCGGGAGGTTTTCCGGCTCGACAACGCCAACTGTGTCATCTACCTGCCCGAAGGCACCGACACCGCCGCCCACGGGATTCCCACCGAAGCGGCGGACCTGGGCGCCCTGCTGGGACCGGTCCTGGGCCGCGGGGCTCCCGCCGGTCCCCGGACCGGCAGCCCGAAAGACCAGGAAACGCCCCCCCCAGAGCCCCGACGGCCACCCAGCCGCCGGGACGGCCCCTTTCGGACCACGGCCCTTGCCAACGGGGTGGAAGTCACCTACCGGGTGGACAATTCACTGCCCATCCTGGCCATGGCCCTGACCCTCAAGGGAGGTGCCACCGCCGAAACGGCCGACAACGCGGGGCTGGCGACCCTGACCCAGATGGTCCAGATCAAGGGCACCGGCAACCTGGACGCCGAGACCCTGCATGAAATCCTGGAAGGTGACGGGGCGGCGCTTTCCCCCCATGCCGACCGGGATTATGGCGGCATGATCCTGACCGGGCTGTCCGGCCGCATGGACCAGGCCCTGGATCTCACGGCTCAGCTCATTCACGCCCCCTCGTTCCTGGAATCGGAGATCAATCAGGAGCGCCGCCTGGCCCTGGAGCAGCTGGCCGCCATTACGGACTCCCCCTTCCAGGCCGCGGCCCTGAAACTGCGGGAAATGGTATATGGCGACCATCCCTACGGACGGCCGCTGCCCGGCACCCAGGAGAGCCTGCCTCACCTGGACAGGGCCGACCTGTTGGCCCGGCACGCGGAGATGTGGACCGCCGACAACCTGCAGATCGTGGTCTCTGGGGACCTGGATCCCGACCGTCTGCTGCCGCTACTGGATTCGCTGCTCAAGGACCTGCCGGCCGGCAGCGGCGCCAGCGATCCCGCGCCCGCCCCCGCGCGAAAACCTGCGGGGATCGAATCGGTTCGTCTGGTGAAGAAGCAGAACCAGAGCGTGGTGCTGGTGGCCTGGCCGGGACCGCTCACGCCCGCGGAAAACCGGGTTCCCCTGATGATGCTGAAGGAGGTGCTCAACGGCCAGAGCGGACGGCTGTTCGAGAGCCTTCGCAACCGCCGCTCCCTTTGCTACAACACCGGAACGTTGAGCACCGCCGGATTCGGCCAGGGCATGTTCATGGGTTATGTCCTGACCGCCCCGGAAACCGAGGACCAGGCACGCCAGGCCCTGGTCGAGAACCTGCAGGAAATGGCCGCGACCCTCGTCCCGGAGAAGGAATTCGAACGCGCCCGCGCCAAGCTTTTGGGCAACATGGTCATCTCCTCCCAGTCCAACGGGTCCCGGGTAGGCCGTTCCCTGCGCGATCGCGTCTACGGCCGGGATCCCAACGACCTCGACAGCCTGATCCTGGCGGTCGGCGCCTGCACCAGGGCCGAGGTCCGTGAAGCCGCCGCGGCCACCATCGACCCCGACCGGCGCTTCGACGTTTCCCTCGGGCCCTGACCCCCCATGCACCGTCTCCACAAAAAACGGCCTCCCCGAAGGGAGGCCGAAACCTCAGGCAGGGTCGACGGGATCAGCCGCTGACCATCTTGTACCTCTGGGGCGCATCGGACATGTCCACCAGCACCGTGCGCTGGCTGAAATTGGCCCGGTGGTTGGCGCCCTCGGGCACGATGTAATGATCCCCGGCCTCGTAGAGGTTGGTCTGGCCCTCGATGTCCAGGGTCATCTCTCCGGAAATGACGATACCGCGCTGCTCGCAATGGGCGTGGTCGGGAAAACTCACGCCTTCCTCGAATATGAAGAACACCACCTGCTTTTCGTCATCGCTCAGGCAATATCCCGTAACGCCGGCAACAGGGATTTCTACTTTGGGAAGGGAAAGGATTTCGGGGGGAAGGGAAACCTGGGTTGTCCTGGAACTGGCTGCTTCCATTTGCAAGGCCCTCCTTGAGTGGTTTCTCGCACATCCGGGTTCCGACCCGCAGGATCTGAATCCGGTATTGACATCTTAACACAACGGCCCCGATTGGCAACACCCGCCCGTCCTGGGGCTAATCCCCGTCCCGGGGGGCGTAATCGGCGCCGCGCATGGGCAGGGCCGGTCCCCCGGCCACGATTTCGCCACTGATGATCCTGCCCACGAAACAGTCATGGTCCCCGGTGGAAAACCGGTTTTCCAGTTCACAAAGGAAACGCGCGCTGCAATGCTCGAGGGCCGGCACCCCCTCCCCCAGCAATACGTGGGCCGTCTTCTTCCATTTGTCCACTTCACGACGGGATTTCAATCCGAACAGACGCCCCTCGGCCACCTGGTCGGCCGCCAGCAGCGACACCGTGAACTGGCGGGACCCCTCGAGCAGGTCCCAGGTGAATCGGGTGTGACCAATGGACACCAGAAGCAACGGGGGCTCGATCGAGACCCGCGTGAGCCAGGCAGCGGTTAAACCGCCGGTGACGCCCTCCCTGGCCGCGCCGATGACGGCAACGGGACCGGGAATAAGGCGCAGGGCTTCATCCAGATGATGGGAGGAGGAATGGGATTTGGGTTCGGTCATCCCGCGAGGACCCTCCTGGTCGCAACTTCGGAAAGAATGGCCGCGGATCCCGGACAGGATCGTCAGACGGCCAGGGAGAATTCCGCCAAAACCGGGTAATGGTCCGAGGGAAGGGCTATTTCCCGGTGTTCCATTTCCGTGAAATCGATCCGGCTGACCGAACGCACGGCAAGGCGAGGCCTGAAAAAGACATAATCGATCCGGCGCGGGCCCATCAGGCGATGACCCATCCGGTCCCTCAGGCCGAGGCCCCGGAACGTGGCGCCTTCACCGCAGTTGCCGTCACAGCCCTCGGTCCAGGCGTCATACATGGGTTCGAGGCCTTCCCACCGGTCACCCATAGCCTTGATTTCGGGGGACTTGGCACAGGCGTTAAAATCCCCGGTCAGGAAAACCGGAATCTCGGGACCCAATTCCTTGACCTTGGTGCTGATGTACTCACGCAGCTGCCGGGCGCTTTTTTTGCGGTGCCAGCTGTTGATGGCTTCGAGATGGGTGGTGCCGAACACGAACGGACGGCCGCTGCCGACCATCTCGAAGGTGTTCCAGGTGACCAACCGGGGCCGGGTACCCAGAACATACTGGGAGGCGGGCACCTCGGGGGTGGGGCTGAGCCAATGCGTGTCGCCGGTGCCGGAGTCATCGATCGGGCGCACCCGGTCGCGCCGGTAGAAGGTGGCGCAATACCAGCTGCGGTCGCTGTGGGCCTGCAGGCGGCCCAGGTTGCCCTCCCCGATGAATTCGTAATCGGGAAGCAGTTCGGCCAGTTCCAGCAACTGCTGGTAATTGGCCTCCTGGGTGCCGACAACGTCGGGACGCATGGTTTCGAAGATCTTGGCGATGTTGCGCTTGCGCAAACGCCAGGGATGACTCCGCCGTTTCTTCGTGGAGGTCAGCAAATTGAATGTCATGACCCGTAGGTTACTGTCGGACAAGGCGATGTGCTCCAATTTCTATCTTCTCCGCCTTGAGCGCCGTGGCTGGGGGCGGTAAAGGTTCCGTATTCTGCGGTAAACCGTGCTGGACACCTGAATGATATCCTACGCCGAAACCGGGAAAAAGTTCCTGCTCTTCCTATCGGCCCCAAAGGCCCCGCCCTTTAACCCGCGGCCCCTATCAGCCGAATAGATCCAGCTGCGGAGGTTCTCCGGGTAAATCCAGCGATTCGAGAACCATGGCCGTCCAGCCATTCCGTGAATCGCCGGGAAGTCCGAGGCGGTCCAGGTTGAACTCGTCGAGCAGGTCATCGATCAGATGGTCGATGTCCGTCTGGAAATCAACCGACGTATCGCGGGTCCCGTCAAAGGTCGGCGGGGCGATGACCGGCACCTTGACCAGGCGGGTGTACGTGCCCATCCAGTGACGGATGAAAGGCTCGATCTCCGGCCGGCGCCCGGTGGCGTGCACCATGTAGGCGTAGTTGTCGATGACGGCCCGGTCACAAACAGTGACCTCGAAGGCGTTGGACAACTCTATTTCACGGGCCACCTGGGTGTGCAGAATCCAGTTCTGCGCGTCATCGGTGGTCTCCCTGTTGATGGGCAGGGGACAGCCGCGGGCGACTTCCTTGACCAGATCGACGCTCAGATCCAAACGCTTCAGGACAGCCGCCAGTTCATAGCAAAGCGTCGTTTTGCCCACGCCGTGGGTTCCTATGAACGCGATCTTCATGTCGCAAAAATAGCTTTCGGAAGGGAGAATGTCCAATCTGTCGGACGCCTGGAGAACCCGGCGATCGGTTTTTTCAGAAGCTGTTACGGAAAACCACGTCCGTCAGGGGCAATTGTCCTCCCCGCGGGCGTGCCGGTGCGAGGGCCAGGCCCACGGTGACAGCCATGATGATGTCATGTTCGGGCGGAAGATTGACAATTTTCGCGAAACCCTTGAAGTCGAACCCGATCATGGGGCAACTGTCGTAGCCCATGGCCTTGGCGGCCAGCATCAGGGTCTGGGCGGCCAGGCTGCCCGACCGCAGGTTTTCATCGCGGCGCAGGGTTTCGTTCGACCCGTAGCTTCCCAGGATCATGGGCACGATGACCTCGCGAACCTGAGGGGAGGCTTCCGCCCAGTAGCGTTCCGGATTCTGGTTGTAGGCATTTCGATCGCCGCAAACGATCACCACCAGGGAACTGTCGGTGAACTGGGCCTGGTCGTACCCGTGAGCCCTGAGCTGCTGTTTCACCTCGGAGTCGGTCACCAGGACAAACCGCCAGTTCTGGATGTTGTAGGAAGTCGGCGACAGGATCACCGCCTCCATCAACCGAGTAATTTCGGCCTCGGTCATCACATGACCGGGGTCGAATTTCCTGACGGACCTTCGGGCGGAAATGGCCTCGAACGTTTCCATGTTTCTCCCGGGTTCAGTTGGTTTGGGGATGCGGGACGACCACCCGGCCGGAAGCCTCCCGGCCCGGGCGATTCATGACAAAATGGAAAAACAGCAGGCCTCCCAGGTACATCAGGAAATCAAGCGGATCACCGACCGCGCGCGGGTCCCGTCCCGGAAGGACAACTTCGAAATAAATGGTGACCACCACCAGGACCGCCAGGCTGTGCTTCAGCGGCAAGCGGTAGGATGCCGGCCGGCCGGCCAGGCGATGGGCCGCCCAAACAAGGGTCAGCAGCAGCGGCAGGCAAAGAAAATCATCCCCGAAATGGCGCACCCAACCGGGCGCCCAGCCCCCGGCCTCTCCGACCCGGACCAGGCAAAACAAAACCAGCAGGACCGCCAGGGAAACCGTCCGGACCGAAGGGATGATTCTTTTGCCCGAAATCACAGGGACAGGGCGGTGATCAGGACCATGGCCCCCAGCAGAATCGCCGCTGTCAGAAACCAATCCCTGAATTCCAGCCTGTTCATCGGAATACCTTTCGAAGGTGCCGGACCCAGGGCGGCCCGGCGGGAGTCCAAGATTCTAGGGCCTCATTGACTTGTATATCGCGAAGACCGCCCCGACCGGATCCTTGATCACGGCGAACCGGCCCACGTCGGGTATTTCCATTGTCGGCACCAGCGTCTCCGCACCCAGCTTGCCGGCCCGGGCCACGGTCGCGTCCACGTCATCGGTGGCGAAATAGACCAGCCAGTGGGCCGGGACAGGCCCCATCTCCGGCTGGATGGGCATCATGCCGCCGGCGACCTGTCCCCCGGGGAGATTAAAAAGGGTGTAATTTCCCATCGGCCCCAAATTCATTTTCTCCGTCTCCCAGCCGAAAAGCCCCTTATAAAAGGACACGGCCTTCTCAGGGTCGCGGGTCATCAATTCGTTCCAGCACATCGCCCCGCTGTCGTCGCGGACCTCAACCCCGATATTCGCCCGGGGTTCCCAGATGTAGAACACCGCTCCGGTGGGATCGGCCAGGACAGACATCCGTCCATAGTCCATGACATCCGCGGGGCCCATGACGACCTGGCCCCCCAGTTCCCGGGCCCGGGTCGTCGTGGCATCGGCGTCTTCCACCGTGACATACTGTCCCCAGTTGGGGGGAACATCCATGGCCTCCTGCTCGGCATTCATCTTGTACTGGGCAGCCACGACCTTGCCGGCAAGATGATACTGGGTGTAGATGCCGAATTCACCCATGTCCTGGTCGTTGCGGTCCCAGCCGAAAAGTTCGGTGTAGAATTTCCCTGAAGCGACCGGATCGGGGGTCACCAATTCGACGTAACAGAAGGTTCCGGGTTCGTGTCTTTCAAATTCGGGCATGCTGTTCCTTTCTGCTGGTTTTCATGCCGGGGAATTAAAAACTACTCATGGCCTGCCTCAATCGCCTCCACTGTGGCGAAGAAACCGGCCACCGGAGAATCCGGAGGAATCGCCGGGCGGCAGGATCGCGCCCGCTGGACGGCTTCGGCCGTCTGCCCGGCGGCCAGCCGCCACCATACTTCCTCCTGCCACAGGCGGG
>Ga0210065_1000019_pt1 | contig 55007 bp, 43 predicted proteins | sample Muzzi_PWB_D1_FD_185533 | JGI IMG/M metagenome (GOLD analysis project Ga0210065, IMG submission 185533) | Wetland microbial communities from San Francisco Bay, California, USA, that impact long-term carbon sequestration - Muzzi_PWB_D1 (SPAdes) | ecosystem: Environmental > Aquatic > Marine >... | reverse complement strand
CTGGCGACGGCGGACGGATTGCGCCTGACCCTTAACGCCTCGGACCTCCGTCCCCTGGACAATGCGGGGGTTGAAACCGACGCAAAGGGCTCTCAGGGGCCGGAAACCCCTGCTGCGGGGGCCTGGGCCTGGCACAAGGAGGCCCGGGGAGCCGAACCGGAAATCGACCTGCGGGGAGAGACGGGGGAAGAGGGCTGGGACCGGTTGGACCGGCTCATCGACCGGGCGATTCCCGCGGGGCTGGAGTCCATCAACGTGATCCATGGATTCGGGACCGGGCGATTGCGCGATCACCTTCACGCCTGCCTGAAAGCCGACCCGCGCGTGGCTTCCTTCCGCGAAGGGGGACCCGGTGAAGGGGGCGGCGGCGCGACCGTGGTGACCCTGAAAGCCTGAGCTGGAGCGGAAAACAAGGGCCTCCCCAAAAAAAACTTCGGCGGCCAAAGTTGCTGTTTCCCGGTTCTTCATCCTATCTTAAGAAGTTCCACCGTGACCACTCCGTCTCGCCCGCGGGGGAAACGTTGCAACCAGGTCTGGGACGCAAAACATAATGGCACCTGTCTTTTCTCCGGACATCATCGCCCGCGTCAAGGATGAGACCGACATCGTCGAGGTGGTGCGCCGCCACGTCGACCTGAAGCCGGCCGGATCCGTCTACAAGGGTCTGTGCCCGTTCCACCGCGAAAAAACCCCCAGTTTCATCGTGACCCCCGCCCGCCAGCGCTACCACTGCTTCGGTTGCGCGACCGGAGGCGACGTCATTTCCTTCACCATGGAAGTCGAGGGAGTCACCTTCCCCGAAGCGGTCGAGATCCTGGCGCGCCCCCTGGACATCGACCTGTCGGCCTGGCTGAAGGACGACGAATCCGAGGGGGAACGGCGCTCTTTCCACCGGGCCAACGAAGTGGCCATGAACCTGTGGCGGGACGCATTCTGGGATCCCCGGCTGGGCAAGACCGCCCTGGCCTATCTCAAGGACCGGGGTTTCCGGGACAAGGTCCTGCGTGATTTCGATGTGGGGTGGGCGCCTCCGGGCTCGGAATGGCTGGCCGAAGGCCTGAAAAAGGGCGGGGTCGACGCCGACCTGGCGCAACGCGCGGACCTGCTGCGGCCCAGTGACCGCGGCGGCAGCCCATTTGCCTATTTCCGGAGCCGGATTATATTTCCTGTCAAGAACATTTCCAGGCAGGTCGCCGGTTTCGGCGGCCGGGTCATCGACCAGGGCGAACCGAAATACCTGAACTCCTCCGACAGTCCGTACTTTTCGAAGGGGAAGCTTCTCTATGGCTTCGAGGCTTCCCGGATGTCGATTGCCAGGGAGAAGACCGCGATCCTGGTCGAAGGTTATCTCGACCTGCTGGCATTGGCCCAGGTGGGGATCGTCAACGTGGTGGCGACCTGCGGCACGGCCTTCACACCGGAGCAGGCGAAACTGATCCGGCGGGGCGCGCCCAACGTCATCCTGCTTTTCGACGGTGACAAGGCCGGGATCAAGGCCGCGGTGCGATCGGCCGACGTGGCGTTGCGCGGCGGGCTGGAGCCCAAGATAGTCGTTCTGCCCGACGGCAAGGATCCCGCCGACGTGGTGATAGGCGACGGCATCGACGCGATGCAGTCGGCCCTGAAGGGAGCGCGGGGATACATCCCCTTCCTGAAGGGGCTGGCCGATGACCGCGGCGGCGACCGGGAAGTCTCCGAACGGGCCCTGCGTCAGGCGCTCGGAACCATCGCCGGCATCGAGGACGCCCTGCGCCGGGAATACGTTTTGCAGGAAACGGCCGACGAGTTCGGCCTGGAGATAGATCTTCTGCGCGGGACCGTGGCCTCCGAGGCGGCGAGCCTGCAGAAGAGAAAACGATACATGGACAAGTCACCCGGATCGGGGGCCGCGGCCCCCACGCAGGACCGGGTCGAGGCAACGAAACAGGCCGGGGGCACGTCCGGGCCCGATAAGGCGACCGCAACACGTCAGCGCCACAACCGACCCCAGGTTCGGCGCTCCTTGGCGAAAGTCAACGCGGAGCCCATCGAGGCCGACATGCTCTCACATATCCTGATGGATGACTCGGGTGAGGCCGCCCGGGTCTTTCTGGCGGAACGCGGTTCCTTGACGATGGCCCGCCCCGAAGCGCAGGCCCTGGCGGAGGAAATTTCCGCCTGGGCTGCGGCAACAGGGCCCGGCCACGCCCCGGCGCAAACGGTGAAGGATTTTGTCCTTGACCGCTGGAATGCCGTCGGCGACAGCGGGTACCGCGGTTATATCAGCCAGCTGATCAGCAAGGAGGATCGCCCGGAAAGCACCGATTTCATCAAGGTCATCAAGGATTGCCTTGGCAGGCTGGGGCAGGATTCCCAACCCGCCGGGGAACCACGGGGTTCAGTGCACACGGGGGAATGACGCGCATTATGGATAACAAGCAGTTCGATTCCATCATCAGCAGGATCCGCAAGGAAGCGACCGCCAAGGGCGGATACATCCTTCACGGACAGATCAACGATATGCTCGGCAGTGACGTCGAAACGGACCAGATCGAGCGGATCTACGAGAAGCTGGGGGAACTCCAGATCGACTACTACGACTCCGAGGCCGAAGCCAAGGATCGGATGTCCAAACGCAAGAAGAAGGAAAAGAAGAGGGCGGCCGCGGCCCGCAAGGTTTCGCGCACCAACGTCAAGTACGACGACCCGGTCCGCATGTACCTGCGCGAGATGGGTCGTGTGCCCCTGCTGACCAGGCAGGGCGAGGTGAACCTGGCGCGGCGCATGGAGGACGGGCGCATCGCCATCATCGAGGCGACCCTGCGCTCCAACCATTCGCTGAACGAATTGCGCCAGACCGCCAGCCAGATGCTGGCCGAGGCCATCCATGTCGACGAGGTCATCCAGCAGGACACCAGTACCTGGAACGTGCACCTGTCGGCCAAGAAGGAGGCCAAACGGATCCTGCGGGCCCTTGATAAAATCGAGGAATGGCACAAGGAACTGGCCGAGCAGCGCCGCGAGCTGGAGACCTGCACCAACGCCGCCCGCAGCGCCACCGTGGCCCGGATGATCCAGACGCGGGAGCAGAAGGTCATCGACACCTTCATGGATCTCCATCTGGCCCCGGCGCAGGTGGAGCAGCTGGCCAACAAACTCATCCTCGTCCACAACAAGGTGTGCGACCTGCAGGCGCGGGTCACGCGGGCCGAGGAGGAGGTGGGGGTGGAGTTCGCCGACATGGCCGCCGCCCTCAAGAGCCGGTCGGTGAAAAAGGCCGACAAGGAGAACATCCAGGAGGCCCACCAGGTCATTCGCGGGATGCGCAAGCGGATCCAGGACATCGAGCGGGAAATCGGCCTGTCCAGTGAACAGCTGGGCCGTATCGGCACCGAGATCGTGATGGGCAAGCAGCAGGTGGACACCGCCCAGCGCGAGATGATCGAGGCCAACGTGCGCCTGGTGATCTCGATCGCCAAGCGCTACACCAACCGCGGCCTGGAATTCCTGGACCTGATCCAGGAAGGCAACAGCGGCCTGATGCGCGCGGTCGAGAAATTCGACTACCGCAAGGGCTACAAGTTCTCGACCTATGCCACCTGGTGGATCCGCCAGGCCATCACCCGGGCCATCGCCGACCAGGCGCGCACCATCCGCGTGCCGGTTCACATGATCGAGGCCATCAACAAGGTGAACCGCGCCAACCGGCAACTGCTGCAGGAACTGGGACGGGATCCCAAGCCCGAAGAGGTCGCCACCTTCCTCGAGATGCCCCTCGAAAAAGTCCAGGGGGTGCTGCAGGCCTCGATGGAGCCCGTCAGCCTGGATCGTCCCATCGGCGAGGACGAGGACAGCAACCTCAGCGATTTCATCGAGGACGACAGCGCGCCCTCGCCGGCGCGCATGGCGGCCCACAGCATGCTCAAGGACCAGATGCAGCGGGTGCTGAGCACCCTGACGCGGCGCGAGGAGAAGGTGATACGCCTGCGTTTCGGCCTGGGCGACGGCACCCCGCGCACCCTTGAGGAGGTCGGGACCATCTTCAAGGTGACCCGGGAAAGGGTGCGGCAGATCGAGGCCAAGGCCCTGCGCAAACTGCGTCATCCGAGCCGGAGCCGGAAGCTCAAGGGTTACGGGGAAATGGTTTGACCCGGGTTGGAGGATCAATTATCTTGCGCCTCCCGGTCCTGGGCCTATAGCTCAGTTGGTTAGAGCAGCCGGCTCATAACCGGCCGGTCCCTGGTTCAAGTCCAGGTGGGCCCACCACCATCCCTTCGGGGGTGGCCCCGGTGGCAGGTGGAAGTTTCGGATGGGCGATTAGCTCAGCTGGCTAGAGCGCTCGCCTCACACGCGAGAGGTCACTGGTTCGAGTCCAGTATCGCCCACCATCCGAAATTTTCACCACTGAGGATCATGACCGGACGGGAAGAGGGTGCTCAGGCACCCTTTTTTTGTTTCCGGCGGGCTGGTTCTGACACATTCTGTGCATGACTTGGGCTCCTGGGATGTTAAAATGGAGCCGGTGGCGAAAGGAATGGCATGGATCCGTCGGTATTGGTCAACCTGATGGTCGAAATGGCCGGGCTCGAAGAAGAGCTGGTCGCCGTCCGGGCCACCCTGGACCATCACCGGCAGCGGGAGAAACACCTGCGTGAGCTGCAGGCCGAATACCAGGCCGACACGGTCGAGGCCGAGTCCGCCGGCCAGGACGCCGCGGTGAGGCTGCGAATGACCGAGGGACGCATCCGCGACATCGAAGGGTCATTGGCCCGAAAGAAAAACCAGCTGGGCGGGGTGTCCGATGACCGGCAGTTCAAGGCCCTTCAGGGTGAGATCCACGCCCTGGCCGAAGAGCTGGACCGGCTCGAGACCCTGGGCCTGGAGCTGATCGAAAAGGCCGGGGGCCTGGACCGTGAAACGGAGCAGGTTCGCCGGGAAACCGGGGACCAGAAAGACCGCGGGACCGCTGAAATCGACACGATGGCCGCCGAGTCCGAGCGGGCCATGGCCGCGGAGAAGGAAATCGTCCAGGAGATCGAGCGGTTGATCGGAATCATGCCGGCGGCCGAAGCCCGCCATGTCGCGCGCCTCCGGACCCAGTACGACCAGGCTGTGGTCCGGGTCCAGTCCGGCGCCTGCGGCGGATGTTTCGGTCAGCTTCCCGTCCAGCAGGGGCTGGACGCCGAGCAGGGCCGGGCCCTGGTGCGCTGCGCTTCCTGCGCCCGGTACGTCGTGCGCCGATCCTGGAAATGAAGGTCGTCCCCTGATTTCAAACGAAGGAAAGACATCGGCATGGTCGCCAAAAACCCGGAAACCCTGACGGAGTTGCTCAAAACCCTCGAGCGCAGCGGTGACCTGCGTTCCCTCGCCCGTGAATGCGGACTTTCGGTGCGGGAACTGCGGCGGCGGCTGTCCATCTGGCGGCGGGAACTGACCAATGACGAGGAAGCCGGGGTCGAGGAAAAGGCCGGGACCCGCAAGACCGGCGGCCGTCGCAAATCCGGGGATGTCCAGTGGCCGGCATTGCCGGCCGCCGGCGACCTGGACAAGATTCCGCTGCCTGCCCGGGGCAGGCCGGTGCTGGAAGTCTTCAGCGACGGCGCCAGCCGGGGAAACCCGGGTCCCGCGGCCATCGGCATTGTCTTTTGCCTGAAGGACGGCGCGGAACTCGCCGAACACAGCGAGGCCATCGGCCGGGCCACCAACAACGTGGCCGAATACCGGGCCGTGGTGGCCGCCCTGGAGCATTGCCGCCGTTGGAAGGTTCAGCGCGTCCACTTGAACATGGACAGCGAACTGATTGTCCGGCAACTACATGGCACCTACCGCGTGAAAAGCCCGGACCTGCGTCCCCTCTACCAGCAGGTTGTGTTCCTGAGCAAAGGGCTTGAGGAATTCCGGGTTCGGCACATCAAACGGGCCCAGAATGCCCATGCCGACGCGGTGGCCAACCGGGCCCTGGGCTCCTGATCCGTCCCGCCACTCCTTTTCCCTGGTACGAAATCCTGTGACAAGGACCCCGATTCGTTCTATCATGATCGTGTGAGAAGTCGGGGAGGCAGTCGCGTGCCTTCCAAATCATCGATTCGGGAGGTCCGAGGAAAGTCCGAGCTCCACAGGGCAGGGTGCTGGTTAACGACCAGGGGGAGCGATCCCACGGAAAGTGCCACAGAAAATATACCGCCATGAAACCGGCTCGTCCGGATTCAGGGTAAGGGTGAAATGGTGAGGTAAGAGCTCACCGCGCTCCTGGCGACAGGAGTGGCAGGGTAAACCCCACCTGGAGCAAGACCAAATAGCGGAGGAGAGGCGGCCCGTCTCGTTCGACTCCCGGGTAGGTTGCTTGAGGTCGTCGGTAACGGCGATCCTAGATACATGACTGTCGCCGGCGGGGTCTTCGGGCCGCGGCGGTAACAGGACTCGGCTTACGACCGGCTTCTCACGTCAAACCGCAGGAACCGATTCGGTTTCCTTCGATCACCATCGGTGCGGGACTATTCGAGGTCCCGTCCGCGGGGAATTCGCGGAAGGCGTGGACCATTTGAACCAACCCCCCGACAACCTTGTCCGGAACACTGTTCCGGACCCCAACCGGGACCAGAGCCAGGCCCCGCCCCCGGAAACCGTTCAGGAATCCCTCCACGCGGGTATCCTGTCCGGTCGTCCCTGGTGTTTGTCCTCCACCGTGTCCGAGGATGTGGTCACGCGGATCCGCCGCCTGGTGCCTCTCGACTTCCAGGTCTCGGACTGCCTGCTCCAGGTGCTGGCCGGCCGCGGGGTGACCGATATCCGCGCCCTGGAGAGGTTTTTCTACCCCTCCCTGGACCACCTTTACGATCCCTTTCTCCTGCTGGAGATGGACCGGGCCGTCGAGCGCATGTACCAGGCCGCGCGGGACGGCGAACGGGTGGCCGTGCACGGGGATTTCGACGTCGACGGCATCACCGGCAGCGCCCTGCTCTTCGAAACCGTTTCCGCCCTGGAGGTGGACGGTTCCAAGGTGCTTCCCGAACCCGCTTTTATCCCCGACCGCGCCACCGACGGCTACGGGGTGGCCAGCCGCATGGTCCGCGAATGGGCGGGCAAGGGCGTGACCCTGCTGCTGACCGTGGACACCGGCACCGCCGCGGTGGCGGAGATATCCCTGGCCCGTGACCTGGGGATGGACGTCATCGTCCTGGATCATCACATCTTCGACGAGCGTCCGCCGGCCACCGCGCTTGTCAATCCGCGCCGCCAGGGGGCCACGTATCCCAACGACGAATTGTGCGGCGTCGCGGTGGCCTACAAGTTCGCCCAGGCCCTCAAGATGAAGGACCCTGACTGCCTGCCTGACGATTTCCTGACCAGCGTCCTGGATCTGGTGGCCCTGGGGCTGGTGGCCGACCAGATGGCGTTGGTCGGCGAAAACCGGATCCTCGTGAAAAAGGGCCTGGAAAGGTTCAACGACCGCGCCCGCATCCGGCCCGGCCTGGCCGCCCTGCTGGCCGTCAGCGGACTGGATCGTGGCTTCCCGGTGACCACCGGCGATTTTGCCTACCAGCTGGCGCCCCGGATCAACGCCTGCGGGAGGATCGGGCGTGTCATGTCGGCGCTCGAACTTCTGCTGACGCGGGATCCGGACAAGGCCAGGGAACTGGCCGAGGAGGCGGACCGGACCAATACCCGGCGCAAGGAGCAGGACCTGCTGCTCAAGGAGGAGGCCATCGACATGGCCCTGCCCTACGTGCGCCGGGGCGATCCTGGCCTGGTCCTGGCGTCCACCTCCTGGCACAAGGGCATCATCGGGATAGGGGCCGCCCGCCTGGTGGAACAGTATCAGCTGCCGGTGATCCTCATCGCCGAGGAGGGAGGCGAAGCCCGCGGCTCCGCGCGCAGCGTCCCCAACGTCGACGTCAAGGTCGTGCTCGACAGATGCGCCGGTTACCTGGCGCGCCACGGCGGCCACGCCCAGGCGGCGGGCATGACCCTCCGCTCCCGGGATATCGATGCCTTCCGGCAGGCTTTCCTGGAGCAGCTCCGCGCCGAACCGCACACCGGTCCGGTGCCCGAGGGCTACGACCTCGACCTCAGCCTCAATGAGATGGGCAGCCGGGAGGTCGCCCGCCTGGTGGGCGAACTCGAACACCTGGAGCCCTTCGGGTCGGGCAACCGCAAACCGGTTTTCCGCTGCGCGGGTCTGCAACTCCAGAAGCCGCCCACCTATCTCAGCGGGGGCGCTCATCTCCGTTTCGCCTTCCGCGGTCCGTCCCGGCCCAACGGCGGGGACACGCCGGCCCTCAGCCGCGAGTTCGTTTCCTTCGGCAGCGGCGACGCCTGGCGGCGCATGCTTGCCGAAAACGAGATCCAACCCCGTGACCTGGTGGACCGTCGCTGGGATATCCTGTTCCAGATCGGGCGCAGCACCTTCCGGCCCCGCAACGGCAACTACGACCCCGTGCAGCAGCTGCTGGTCGACATCCGTCCCGCGGTGGAACAATGAGTCCGGGGGGCCCGGCAGTGGATGTCGACCTCAAGGCCATGATGGAAGCCTTGTGGGAGAAGGTCCGGCTCTACAATCCCCAGGCCGATGAAGACAAACTCTGGTTCGGCTACCGCTTTGCCAAAGCCGCGCACGAGGGGCAGAAGCGCCGGAGCGGCGAGCCGTTTTTCGCCCACGCCCTGACCGTGGCCTCGATCCTGGCGGACCTGCGGCTGGACGTGGACACGCTGATCGCCGCCATGGTCCACGACGTGGTCGAGGACACCGATTTCGAGATGGAGGACATCCGCCAGCGCTTCGGCCAGGATGTCGCCCACATGGTCGACGGGGTGACCAAGATCAGCGGCATCCGGGCCGTGAATCCCGAGGCCCGCAAGGCCGAAACCTACCGCAAGCTGGTGTTGGCCATCGCCCAGGATCCCCGCACGGTGCTGATCAAGCTGGCCGATCGCCTGCACAACATGCGGACCCTTACCTATCTCAAGCCCGACCGGCAGCAGGACATCGCCCAGGAGACGATGGATGTCTACGCGCCATTGGCCAACCGGTTCGGGATCGCCAAGATCAAGTGGGAACTGGAGGATCTGGCCTTCAAGATCCTGCAGCCCGAACGATATTTCGAGGTCGAGTCGGGCATCAACCAGACGCGCGCCGAGAGGGAACGCCTGATCCAGAAGATCGTGAGCCCCCTGGAGACGGCCCTGCGGGAAGCGGGGGTGAACCACGAGATCGGCGGACGGCCCAAGCATTTCTATTCCATCTACCGCAAGATGAAGGAGCAGGACATCGGTCTCGACCGGGTCTACGACCTGCTGGCCCTGCGGATCATCGTGAACACCAAGGCGGACTGCTATCACGCCCTCGGCGTCCTGCACAGCCAGTTCCCGCCCCTGGCCGACCGCATCAAGGATTACATCGCCACGCCCAAGGCCAACATGTACCAGAGCATCCACTCCACCGTGCGCGTGCCGGGGGGCAAGTATATCGAGGTCCAGATCCGCACCAACGAGATGCATGACCGCGCCGAGCTGGGCATCGCGGCCCACTGGCGGTACAAGGAGGGCGGGGGCGCCGACAAGGCCGACCTGGCCGAGATGGTCAAGTGGCTGCGGCAGATCATGGTCTGGGAAGAGGATGTCTCCGACGCCCAGGAATTCATGGAAACCCTCAAGGTCGATTTCTTCCGGGACGAGGTGTTCGTCTTCAGCCCCGGCGGCGACGTCTTCCAGCTGCCGCGCGGGGCCACGCCGCTGGATTTCGCCTTCCGCATCCACAGCGAGGTCGGGTTCCGCTGCATCGGGGCCAAGGTCAACGGCCGGATCGTCACCCTGCGCAGCGAACTGCAGAACGGCGACACGGTCGAGATCCTCACCAGCAAAACGCCCAACCCCAGCGCCAGCTGGCTCGAGGTGGTCAAGACCAGCCGCGCCAAGCATCACCTGCGGCGTTGGCTGAAGGCCACGCAGTTCGAGGAAAGCGTCAAGCTGGGGCGTGACATTCTCGAGCGGGAACTCAGGAAGGCCCACCTGAAGACCAAGGTGGACGATCTGGTCGACGTGGCGCAGCAGATGGGATACTCGGAACTGGACAAGCTGCTGGCCGCGGTCGGCCACGGTGAAGTCACCCACATGAAGGTGGTGGCCCGGGTCACGCCCCATCCGGAGTCCACGGCCGAAAAGGTGCTGTCCAAGGGCAAGGAGATCTACGACAGCCTCCTGGGCCGCTCCACGTCCGGCGTGCGTGTCGCCGGGGTGGACAACCTGATGGTGTCCTTCGCCCGCTGCTGCGAACCCATCCCGGGCGACAGCATCGTGGGCATCATCACCAGGGGGCGCGGGGTGTCGGTGCACCGGGCCGGCTGCTCGAACCTGAACGATCCCAACCTGGAACCCGAAAGACTGATCGAGGTCTCCTGGGATTCGGCTCCCGGCCAGACGTTCATGGTGAAGCTGATCATCCTTGCCAACGACCGCAAGAACCTGCTGATGGACATCAGCAACACCCTGAGCAAGACCAGCACCAACATCGCCAGCGGCGAGTTCAGCGCCGAGGACGACGTGGCCAAGGTCACCCTGGTGGTCGAGGTGCGGAACCTGAACAGCCTGGAAAAGATCCTCAAGATCCTGGGCAAGGTCCGGGGTGTCCAGAACATCGAACGTTTCCAGCTTGGCGCCGGACCGGGCACCACCTGAGGGAGAAATGGTTTGCGCTGCATCGTCCAGAGGAGCGGGCCGGCATCGGTCAGGATCAAGGCCGAAACCGTGGGGGCCATCGACAGGGGCCTGGTGGTCCTGGCGGCCTTCGCGCCGTCGGACACCAACGCGGAACTGGAATGGATGGCCCGCAAGCTTCCCGGCCTGCGGATCTTCAACGATCCCGAGGGAAGGATGAACCTGTCGCTCCAGGAGGTGGGTGGGGGAATCCTGCTGGTGTCGCAGTTCACCCTCTACGGCAATTGCCGGAAGGGCGCGCGACCCAGTTTCATCGGGTCCGCTCCTCCGGACCAGGCCCGGGATCTCTACCGCCAATTCGGAGACATGCTGAAGGACCATTGGCCGGTCGTCGCCGAAGGGGAATTCGGGGCCTCGATGGAAGTCAGCCTGGTGAACGAGGGTCCGGTGACCCTGATCGTCGATCGGGACGCGACCCCCGCCGAGGCCGTCGATGATTGAACCCCGCCATCTCACCCCGTTCCTGAACTGGCCCAGGGACCTGGTCCTGGTCCTGGCCTCGCGGTCCCCCCGTCGTGCCGATTTGCTGACTATTGCCGGCATTCCATTCGAGGTGGTTCCCGCCGGCGACGTGGAGGCCGGCCTGGCCGCCACCCTGATCGGCCAGCAGGTCGAGCCCGTCCGTTACGCCACCGCCCTGGCCGAGGCCAAGGCCCGGGACGTGGCAACGGCCATGCCCGGCCGGCTGGTGCTGGGATCCGACACCGTGGTCGTTCTCGAGGGGGACATCCTGGAAAAGCCGCGGGATGAAGACGAGGCCGTGCGCCTGTTGACCCGGTTGGCGGGTCGGCGGCATACGGTCATTTCGGCCATCGCCCTGGTCGGCGGAGCGGCCGGCGACGAAGGCCGGGCCGCCCATGAATCCACACTGGTGGAATTCCTGGACCTGGGTCCCGAAGCCATCGACCGTTACGTGGCCACGGGCGAACCCATGGACAAGGCCGGCGCCTACGGGATCCAGGGTTACGGGGCCATGATGGTCCGCAAGGTCGACGGATGCTATTTCAACGTGATGGGACTGCCCCTGGCCCGCCTGGGGGAACTGCTCAAGGGAGTGCTCGCATGAAGACCCTGGATTTTCCCTTCCCCGTGGTTGCCTGGGACGATGGGGCCGTTGTCCTGATCGACCAGACCGTCCTGCCGGATCGCCTGGCCTGGAGGCGGTGCGAGGACATCCCGTCGCTGTGCCTCGCGATCCGGGAACTGGCCGTGCGGGGGGCGCCCGCCATCGGGGTGGCCGCGGCCTTTGGCCTGGCCCTGTCCTGGCGGCTGGCGTCGAACCGGCACCGCGACGTGCCGGCCATGCTGGAACAGCTCGAGGTGGACCGCCGGACCCTGGCGGCCACCCGTCCCACGGCGGTGAACCTGTTCTGGGCCCTGGAACGTGCCGGCTCCCTGGCCAGGCTGTTGGTGGGGGAGGGCCGTTCGGCCGAGGAGGTCGCCGCTGAACTTCTGGGCGAAGCCCGGAGAATCCTGGACGAGGACATCGCCATGTGTCGGGCCCTGGGTCGGGCGGGTGCCGAACTGCTGCCCCAAACCGCGACCGTCCTGACCCATTGCAATGCGGGCGGCCTGGCGACCGGCGGCTACGGAACGGCCGTGGGGGTCGTCTATGGAGCGCGGGAGATGGGAAAAACAATCAAGGTCTTCGCCGACGAGACGCGACCCCTGCTGCAGGGGGCCCGGCTGACCGCGTGGGAACTGGCCAACCAGGGCATCGACGTGACGGTGATCTGCGATTCGGCCGCCGCCACGGTGCTGCGCCAGGGAAAAATCGACGCGGTCATCACCGGAGCCGACCGGATCGCTGCCAATGGGGATGCGGCCAACAAGATCGGAACCTATCCCCTGTCGGTCCTGGCCCGCAGGCACGGTGTTCCGTTCTACATTGCGGCCCCGGGTTCGACCTTCGACCCGCACACCGCCTGCGGCGAGGACATCGTCATCGAGGAGCGGGATCCGGACGAGGTGCACCTCTGGCGCGGGGTGCGGGCCACGCCCGCGGGAGCGGGAGCCTGGAATCCGGCCTTCGATGTGACGCCGGCTGAACTGATCACCGCATTCATCACCGAATACGGGGTCCTGAAGCCGCCATTCGCCTCCAGCCTGGCCCCGGTCCTGAAGCGTTGAACACCGGGGTTGGCCCGCCGTCAGGACCGGAATTCATGAATTTCAGGGAAGCCGGATTCCTTGACAAAGTTCTTTCTGTTTGCTAGCTTACCCGTCCTGCAGCGACCGGATTTACCCGATTTGTCCGCGTCCTGAATTTGCCGAAAATTGTGGAATGTCGGCTTTTCTTGTTGCAGTTAAATAGGTTATGAGGCCAGTAGACCCCGCCCGCGCGGAAGCGTAGTGGTGTGTTCTATGGCTTTGATTGGCACGGAAAATGTCCGTGAGACCGGTATTTCGAGGAGAAAATCCGTGACTACCTACAGCATGAAGCTTGCCGAAATCGAGAAGGACTGGCTGGTCATCGATGCCGATGACGTTGTCCTGGGTCGTCTGGCCACCCAGGTGGCCGTTTTCCTGCGTGGCAAACACAAGCCCACCTTTTCGGCCCACCTGGACATGGGCGACAACGTCATTGTCGTCAACGCGGCCAAAGTGAAACTGACCGGGCTGAAGCGCGAGCAGAAGGTGTACCTCAGCCACACCGGCTATATGGGCGGCCAGAGGGTGACCACCATGGCGAAACTCATGGATAAGCACCCCGAGGAAGTCATCATGCGCGCGGTCAAGGGCATGCTGCCCAAGACCCGCCTTGGCCGCAAGCAACTGACGAATCTGAGAGTGTACGCGGGCGGGGAGCATCCCCACGGTCCGCAGCAGCCCAAGACGGTCGAACTGTAGACCGCTTTTCCGGAGGAAGATAAGTTGGAAGAAAGATATTACGCCACGGGACGCCGCAAGACCTCTGTCGCCCGCGTCTGGGTCACCCAGGGCACCGGCCAGATCAAGGTCAACAACCGGACCGTGGAGGAATATTTCGGTGAAGCGGTTCGTCAGCAGGCCCTGCGCCCGCTGACCAGCCTGGGCCTGGAAGGCGAGTTCGACGTCTGGTGCACCGTCAAGGGCGGCGGCATCACCGGTCAGTCGGGCGCGCTGCGCCACGGCCTGGCCCGCGCGCTCGTCGTGGCCAATGAAGACTACCGCAAGCCCATGCGCAAACACGGTTTCCTGACCCGCGATTCCCGTATGGTGGAACGCAAGAAGTACGGTCAGCCCGGCGCCAGGAAGCGGTTCCAGTTCTCCAAGCGCTAGGCCGGATTTTTCCGCAGCGTTTGGCGACCATACCCCCATCCGTCCCCGGGCGGGTGGGGGAACATCACGCACCCGGCCGGAGGAATGGACAGGTGGCGCCCGGAAATTGATCTCCGCGGCGTTAATCCATCTCCAGTGAAGGTCGGGGAGGTTCAACCTTTGTTTCTCGGAGGATTAACATGGCTAACGTCGGTCTGAAAGACCTTCTCGAAGCGGGTGTCCACTTCGGACACCAGACCCGCAAATGGAACCCCAAGATGAAGCCGTACATCTTCATCGCCCGGGGCGGCATCTATATCATCGATCTGCAGAGAACCCTGCGGGCCCTGAACAAGGCCTGCGCCTTCCTCGAGACCGTCGGGGCCAAGGGCGGCACGGTCCTTTTCGTGGGCACCAAGAAGCAGGCCAAGGTCGCCATCCGCGAGATGGCCGAAAAGGCCGGCATGCCCTACGTGACCGAGCGCTGGCTGGGCGGCATGCTGACCAACCACCAGACCATCTACAAGAGTGTCCAGAAACTCGAAGAAATCGAAGCGATGATGAATGACGGCCGCATGGAGAATTTCTCCAAGAAGGAGCAGCTCGAGTTCAGCCGCAAGTTCGAGAAGTTGAACACCAACCTGGGCGGCATCCGGAAGATGAAGGGTGTGCCCGACGCCGTATTCGTCGTGGACACGGCCGAGGAAGAGACCGCCGTGCGCGAAGCCAGCAAGCTGGGCATCCCGGTGATCGGCATCGTCGACACCAACTGCGATCCCACCATGGTGACCTTCCCCATTCCCGGCAACGATGACGCCATCCGCGCCATCAGCCTGTTCACGCGGGTTGTCGCCGAGTCCATCGAAGCGGGACGCAGCACCCGCGCCGAGGGCAAGGACCAGGAAAAGGGCGTCGACATGGCCGAGGCCAAAGCGGCCCCCAAGGCTGCCACCGCGACCCTGGACGGAGACGACAGCAAGGTCGAGGCCGCTCCGGCCCCGGCGGCCGTCGAGGCCGTCGAAGGCGCCGACAAGAGTGCCAGCAAAGGCGCGGCCAAGGACTGAGAGACCTCGTGTTTTTAGGGCGGGCCCGGCCCCTGCGGGTCGGGCCGCCGTTGCAATAGGGAACCGGCAATCGTTCGGCCGGCCCACGGACAGCATCATCAGCTCTCCTGCCCGGCTCCGGCCAGGAAGAGATACGGAGGAGTCATGGATATCACCGCCAAGATGGTCAAGGAACTGCGCGAGATCACCGGCGCAGGCATGATGGATTGCAAGAAGGCCCTGGCCGAGGTCGAAGGCGACATGGAAAAGGCCGGCGAATACCTGCGCAAGAAGGGCATCGCCGCGGCTTCGAAGAAGGAAGGCCGGGCCACCAGCCAGGGCCTCGTGGGCAGTTACATCCACATGGGCGGCAAGGTCGGCGTCCTGCTGGAAGTCGCCTGCGAAACCGATTTCGTGGCGAGGACCGACGATTTCCAGGATTTTGTCCACAACGTGGCCATGCACATCGCCGCCGCCAGCCCCATCGCCGTCAGCCGTGACGAGGTCGATCCTACCCTCATCGAGAAGGAAAAGGAGATCTACGCGGCCCAGATGCAGAACGAGGGCAAGCCCGCCGAGATCATCGACAAGATTGTTGAAGGCAAGGTGGACAAGTATTACAGTGAAATCTGTCTGCTGGAGCAGAAGTACGTCAAGGATCCGGATATGACGGTGGAGGACTACCTCAAGTCCCTCATCGGCTCTTTGGGCGAAAACATGCAGATCAAGCGTTTCACGCGCTTTCAGATCGGCGGTTAGCCGGGAGCGGTTCAGAGCCCGGGTCTTGCGCCCGGGCTTTTTTTTTAACCCGAGGCCGATAAACCGAACCGAAAGGTCCCCCTGCGGTGAAATTCACGCGCATTCTGGTCAAACTGAGCGGCGAAGCCCTCATGTCCGATGGTGAGCAGTACAGCCACCAGAAACTCACCGGCCTGGCCCAGGCCCTGGCCCAGGTCGTGCAGCAGGGGGTTCAGGTGGGTCTGGTGATCGGCGCGGGCAACATCTTTCGCGCCCGTTCGGCCAACCTCCAGATCGTCGACCGCGTGACGGCCGACAACGTGGGCATGCTCGGGACCGTGATGAACGCGGCCATCCTGCGGGACTACCTGCGGGCCGAGGGCCTCAAGGCGAGGGTTTTCAGCCCCCGGGAGCAGCGCCCCTTGACCAAGTCCTTTTCCCGGGACGAGGCCCTGGCCCTGATGCAGACCGGTCACGTGCTGCTTTTCGCCGGCGGCACGGGAAATCCCTATTTCACCACCGATTCGGCCGCGTCCCTGCGGGCGTTGGAGATTAGCGCCGACGCCCTGCTGAAGGGCACCCAGGTGGACGGGGTCTACGACAAGGATCCCCACAAGCACAAGGACGCCGTGAGGTTCGAGCAGTTGACCTACGACGAGGTGATCGACCGGCGTCTGCAGGTCATGGATTTGACCGCGGTCACGCTTTGCTCGGAACAGGGCCTGCCGATGTTCGTATTCGATATCTCAGAGCCGAACAATCTCGTGAACGCCATCGCCGGCACGCAGCCGGGGACGTGGATCACCAAGGAGAAGAAGTCATGAGCGCTGAAGTCAGGGAAGCCGCGGAAATGTCCATGGAGGAGGCCGTCGAAATCACCCGCACCCGCCTGACCAAGATCCGCACCGGCAAGGCGACGCCCGCCATGCTGGACGGGGTGAAGGTGGACTACTACGGTGCCTCGACCCCGCTCAACCAGTTGGCCACCGTGGCGGCGCCCGAGCCGCGCCTGCTGACGGTCAAGCCGTTCGACCGCAGCGCCATCGGGGCGATCGAGAAGGCCATCCAGGCCTCGAATCTGGGAGTCAACCCCTCGAGCGACGGCATGATGATCCGCATCCAGGTGCCCGAACTGACCGAGGATTCGCGAAAGGGTCTCGTCAAGCAGGCCCGTGACATTGCCGAGGAAGGCAAGATCGCCGTTCGCAAGGCGCGCCAGGAAGCCAATGACGTCCTGAAGAAGGAGCAGAAGGACGGGGACATCACCGAGGACGAGCACCACAGCGACCGGGACTCGGTGCAGAAGCTGACCGACCGGTTCTGCGAGGAGATCGACAAGGTCGTCACCGCCAAACAGACCGAAATCATGGAACTCTAGGAGGCGCACGCCGCATGGCCCCACCGCATGACATGGCGGAACTGGAAACCCTGTCCCTGGACGCCCTGATCGACAGGGTGCTGGGCCGGGGACAGCTGCCGGGTCATGTCGCGATCATCATGGACGGCAACGGGCGCTGGGCCAGCAAGCGTTTCCTGCCCCGGGTGGCCGGGCACCGGGCCGGCCGCCATGCGGTCCGGCGCTGTGTGGAGATGAGCGGCAGGCTGGGCATCGGCGTGCTGACCCTCTACACCTTCAGCCAGGAAAACTTCAACCGGCCGTCGTCCGAGGTGAAGGCCCTCTGGCATTTCCTGCAGGAGTCCCTGATCGCCGAGGCCGAGGAGTTGAACCGGCAGAACGTGCGCCTGGCCGCCAGCGGCGCCCTGGACCAGCTTCCCGCCAGGGCCCGCGAGGCCCTGGCCCAGGCCGTCGAGGCCCTTTCGGGCAACACCGGCCTGACCTTGAACCTGGCCCTCGCCTACGGCGGGCGCCAGGAGATCCTGGAGGCCTCCCTGCGGCTGGCCGCAAGGCTGCAGCAGGGGGAGCTGACCCGCGACGAGGTCACCGAGGAGGAGTTCGCCCGCGGCCTCTACTCGCCCGAGCTGCCCGATCCCGATCTGGTCATCCGTACCAGCGGCGAGGCCCGGCTCAGCAATTTCCTGCTGTGGCAGTCCGCCTATTCCGAACTCCTGATCACACCGGTGTTGTGGCCGGATTTCAGTCACCGTGATTTCGTGTTGGCCGTGGCCGATTACCAGAACCGGGAGCGGCGCTTCGGGGCCCTGCCCGAGATGGAGAACGGGAAACAGGAAAATTCCGGGGATGATCTCCTGAATCCCGCCCGCTGGAAACGCCTGCTGAAGGTCCGGCCGTGAACGAGGACACCCGCCCGCCGGCCTGGCGCCGCTTCCTGAACGCGGGCCTCCTGCCGCGGGTGGCCGTCATCCTGATCGGGGTGCCCTGCCTGTGGCTGATCACTCTCCGGGGCGGCGTTTTTTTCCTGATCCTGGCCGACCTCATCATCCTGCTGGGTCTGCGCGAGTTCTACGTGTTGATGCGGGCCAAGGGCTACCAGCCCTTCGAGGTCCTGGGTTATTTCTGCGCCCTGGCCATCAGCTGGTACGCCTGGGGACGCGGCGTGGGCGTGCCCCTGATCCTGACCGGCAGCCTGCTGGTGATCATGATCCGGGAGCTCTTCCGCCGGGACATGTCCCGATCCCTGGGCCACATGGCGGTGACCATCTTCGGGATCATGTATATCGGCTGGATGGGAAGCCACCTGGTGATGCTGCGCCAACTGCCGGCCGCCCTTGGGGTCGAGGACTTCATCGGCGCGCGCCTGGTTTTTTTCGCGGCCCTGGTGACCTGGTTCAACGATTCGGGCGCCTACCTGTTCGGGGTCGCGTTCGGGCGCCACAAGCTGATCCCTCGCATCAGCCCCAAGAAGACGGTCGAGGGCGCCCTGGGCGGGCTGGCGGCGGCGGGGTTCTGCGGTTGGTTGTGTTCCCAGGGTTTGACACCCTTTTTGACCCCCCTGGCCGGGACCTTGGTGGGGCTGGTCGCCGGGGTCATGGCCCAGCTGGGCGACCTGGTGGAATCGATGATCAAGCGCGACGCGGGAATCAAGGATTCGGCCGAACTCATTCCGGGCCACGGCGGGGTCCTGGACCGTTTCGATTCCCTGCTGTTCACGGTGCCGGTGCTCTACTACTACTTCCGCTTTTTCATCATCTGACCACGGGAAAGGGGGCGCTCTGGACGTGGAACCGAACAACATTCGCTCCGCCGACCTGACGGGCCGTTCTCTCTATCCCTGCGGGCGGCCCCTGCGGCAGTACCCCGCGCCCCTGAAACTGGTGCTGCTTGGGGTGACGGGTTCCATCGGGACCCAGACCCTCGATCTGGTGAAACGCCACCCGGACCGGCTTCAGGTGGTGGCGGTGGGATGCCGGTCCCGGGTTGACGAGCTGGTGCCGCTGCTGGATGACCTGGCCCGGGCCTGCCCGGATCACGAGCCGCCCCTGGTGGCGGTGACCGATCCCGAGGCCCACGCGCGGGCGGCCCGGCTGCCGGGCCTGGGCAACAGGTTGCTGCCCTCCGGTGAGGAAGGCCTGGTGGCCGCGGTGACCGAACCCGCGACGGCCCATTGCCTGGTCAACGGGCTGGTCGGGGCCGTGGGTCTGGCGCCGACCCTGGCGGCCGCGGCCCGCGGTCTGCGGATCGCCCTGGCGAACAAGGAATCCCTGGTCGTCGGCGGCGACCTGGTGGCCGCCGAAGTCAGGCGGGGCGGGGCCGAGGTCCTGCCGGTCGATTCCGAGCACGCGGCCATCGCCCAGTGCCTTTCCGGACGTATGGAAGAGGAAATCGGCCGCCTGATCCTGACCGCCTCGGGAGGGCCCTTCCGGGAAACCCCGGCCGCGGACCTGGCCCGGGTCACCCTGCAGGAAGTCCTGCGCCATCCCACCTGGAACATGGGACCCAAGATCACGGTTGATTCGGCTACCCTGATGAACAAGGGGCTGGAAATCATCGAGGCCCATCACCTGTTCGGGCTGCCCTACGAACAGATCGACGTGGTCGTGCATCCGGGCTCGATCGTGCACTCCCTGGTGGAGTTCGTCGACGGGGCGGTGCTGGCCCAGCTGGGGACCCCGGACATGCGCATTCCCCTGCAATACGCCATCAGCGGCGAAAAGCATTGGCCCCTGGAGACCGGCAGGCTAGATTTGCTGGAGACAGGATCACTCCTGTTTGAAGCCCCGGACCTGGAGCGGTTTCCCTGCCTGGGCCTGGCCCGTGCCGCAGGGATGGCCGGCGGTTCGGCGCCCATTGTTCTCAACGCGTCCAACGAGGTGGCCGTCGCCGCCCTGCTGGAGGGACGCCTGCACTATTGCGATATCGCCCGTGTCATCGAAGACTGTCTCGAGGGCCTGGACCCCGCAAGGGTCACGGACCTGTCCGGCGCCCTGGCCGTTGATAAACAAGCCCGCAGGATGGCTGCCGGTCTCATCGACCGCCGGTCCTCCTTCGGCAAATAGAGGTTGGACTTGTCGAGCAATTTGTTCATCACCGTTTTCGCCTTTCTGTTGACCCTGGGACTGGTGGTCATCGTCCACGAGCTGGGCCACTTCCTGTTCTGCAAGCTTTTCGGTGTCTACGTGAAGACCTTCTCCATCGGGATCGGCCCCAAGGTCCTCCGCAAGCGCTGGGGCGAAACCGAATACGTGCTTTCGGCCATTCCTTTCGGCGGCTACGTCAAGATGGCCGGGGAAGGGGTCATGGAGGAGATCCAGGACACCGGAACCTGGGAGGAACGCAAGTACCCCCTGGGCACCGAGGAGGGCAACGCCGAAGCCGCGGGCATGGACGATCACATTCCGCCGCACCGACACCTGCACACCCGGCCGGCCTGGCAACGGCTGCTGGTGTTCATCGCCGGCCCATTGTTCAACCTCGTGCTGGCCTTCGTGATCTACACCGGGCTGGTGATGAGCAACGGCCTGCAGAATATCCCGTTCACCACCGTGGGCGAGGTGAGGCCCGGCACTCCGGCCATGACCGCAGGCTTCGATGTGGGTGACAAGATCGTGGCGGTCAACGACCAGCCCGTGGCCACCTGGGGCGAGATGGAAGAAGCCCTGGTGCCCCTGGAGCTGAGGAAAACCGGCGCGGTGCCTCCCTCGCGGGTGGAAATCCTGAGGGACGGGACCCGAGCAACCCTGGAGATCCAGCCGGTGTTCGACGATTCCCTGGGATACTGGTCCCTGGGCCTGGAGGTCTGGAACACCACCGTGGGCCTGGTCAAACGCAACGGTCCGGCGGCGGCTCTGGGCCTACGGTCCGGCGACGTGATCACCACGGTCGCCGGCAAGCCGGTGACATCCTTCAGCGGCATCGCCCATATCATCAACGAAAGTCCCGACCGGGAGATCAACATCACCTGGACGCGGGACGGCCAGGCCATGAGCGGCGCCGTCGTGCCGGAACTCAAGGAAATCGAGCCGGGGGTGATGAAGGGCCGCATCTTCATGGAGCCCTATTACGTCTATGAAAAGGTAGGCATCGGCGAGGCCATGGCCCTGGGTTACGGGCGGACCATCGGCACCATCGAGGTGACCGTGGGTGTGCTGCGGGACTTCGTGATGCGCCGGCTGGGCCTCGATGCCGTGGGCGGGCCGCTGAGGATCGGCCAGGCGGCCGGGGAAATGTTGAGCTGGAGCTTCTCGCACCTGATGTACTTCGTGGCGTTTTTCTCCATCAACCTTTTCCTGCTGAACCTGATGCCCATCCCTGTCCTGGACGGCGGACACGTGCTGTTCCTCCTGCTGGAGGTCGTGCGGGGCGGCAAGCCGGTTCCCGAAAGGCTGCAGGCCATCGCGACGCAGGTCGGGCTGATCATCCTGCTGCTGTTCATGACTTTCGTGGTGGTGCTGGATGTCTGGAAGGTGACCGGCCACTAGGATGAAGGCGTTGCCGGATCGGGCGAGGGGTCGGGATCGGGCAGGGGGCTGTGCATGCGGTCCTGACCGGGAATGACCAGGAGCGAGTCCTGCTCCGCGCTCAGCACGCGACGCAGCAGGGTGCTGACGGCCGCGGCGCGGACCGGACCCCCGGGGGCCCCGGTCAGGGTGGCCTGCAGGGAGCTGTCGCCCCAGGCGGAGGCCAGGGAATCGAGGAGCGCGGCGCCGACGTCGCGATCCAGCAGGGCGGCGGTCTTGGCTCTTTCCAGCAGGACCATGCGCTCCACGTAGACGTATTCGCCGCCGTTCAGGTCATCGAGGCGCAGCGGGGGGGTGTCCTTCTCGCAGCCGGCGCAGACCAGCAGGAGGGCGGCTGCCAAGAATAGCAGGGCGCGGGATGAACGGCGGGAATGGAATCTTGTCGTCAATATCGTGTTTCCCGGTCGGAGGTCATGGTGATGACGGGGCCGCGGCGGCCGATCATGCCAAGGACATAACACCAGCGGCCGTGATTTTCCATGACTTTTCCCGGGAACGGGCACCGGACGGAGCTGATAATTGACAAAGGGCGAGTGGGCAGACATCGGACCGCGGAGGCCCAGGCTCTTTCTGGCCGCGTGTCTGTTGCTGGTCATTATCTGTCCTTTGGTCGAAGTCGCCCTGGCGGATGAAGAACTCGATTACGGCCTGGAGACCAACGACCTGGCGGGCATCGAGATCAGCGGCAACAAGACCTTCAAGTCCAGCGAACTGAAAAAGCTCCTGCGGATCCAGGAATCCACCTGGACCCGGCCCCTGCACGTCGCCAAATACCGGCCCAACCTGGTGAACACCGAAGTCAGCATCCTGGAAACGTTCTACCGCAACCAGGGGTTCCACCAGGTTGCCGCTTCCCTCGATTCCATCACCACGGAAAATAACGGGGACATGGTTTACATCTCCATTGTCGAGGGACCCCGCACCATGATCGGTTCGGTGACCTTCGCGGGCAATGGTCCGGTGCCGGTGGAGAAGCTGCGCAAGGTGATGTACCTGCTCGAAGGCGAGCCCGCGCCGGCCAACCTGAACGCCTTCGGGGGTGACATCTACGCGATCCGCGACGTGTACCGGAACGAGTCGTACCTGGACGCCCTTGTCCGTCTTGAGATGACCCTTGAGGATACCCCCGTGGGCGCGGACCCTCCCGGCGGTCCCGTGGCGCACATCACCTATTTCATCACCCCGGGCCGGGACTACACCGTGGGCAGCATCAAACTGGCCGGCAACCTGATCACCCGCGACAACCTTATTCTCCGGGAAATGAAGGTCGACCCGGGGCAGCCCCTGTACTGGCAGGAGGTCGAGGAGTCCCGCCGCAACCTGCTGGCGACCTCGCTGTTCCGGGATGTGACCATCGTGCCGGTGGCCGTGGACACGACTCTGGGAATGGCCGATCTCCTGGTCCGGGTCATCGAGCGCAAGCCGGCCTTCATCGAGTTCGGTGTGGGCGTCGGGAGCGTCGAGCGCATCAGGGTCCTGGCTTCCTGGGGGCATTACAACCTGTGGGGAACCGGGCGCAAGGTCCAGGTGCGGTCACGGGTGTCCTGGAACGTGGAGGACGTGGTGGGCAATCCCATCAAGTTCAACCAGGGCCAGATAAACTACCGGGTGGACGCCACGTACGTGAACCCCCACTTCGCCGGAAGCCGCTACAGCCTGGATTTGGACGTCTACACCAAGCGCGAAACGCGCGGTGAGTCGGGCATCAACCTGATCAGCAACGGTGTCAATGTGGGCACGACCTGGAGGGCCAGTCCCCGGGTGACCAACACCGTGTTCTACGGCTGGAAGCTGGCCACGCCCTCGGTGCATCCCTACGCCCCGGACAGCCTCAAGGTGCGTTACGCGGAAGTCAATCCGAGCCCCGATGAAACCCGGTCGGTGAACTGGGCGGTGTTTGTCGACCATCGGGATGACATCTTCCGGCCGACCTCGGGGACCTACAGCGTGCTGACAACCCTGCTGGCGGGGGGAGTCCTGGGCGGCGGGTTCGATTTTTTCAAATGGTCCGCCGCCTGGCACAAGTATCAGGCCATCCCCTTCGAAGGCGTCCTGGCATTTCGCTTCATGGTCGGCGGCACGTTTACCTACGGGAGTTCGACAGCCTTGGGACCGGACGGCGTCCCGTACGATGAGCGGTTCTTCGCCGGCGGGGCTTCGAGCGTCCGGGGCTACCGGCTGAACAGCCTGGGCCCGCAGGTGACCGATCAGGATGAACTCGACCAGCTGAACTATTCCTCGGACGTCCTGCTGCCGGACAACCCCGCCCGGGGGGGCAACTATCTCATGCTGACCAACCTGGAATATCGTTTCCCCCTGCCGGGCCTCCGGCGCTGGAAGCTGGCCGGGGTGCTCTTCTTCGAAGGGGGCAACGTGTGGGCCTCGGCGCCGGACATCAGGATCAAGGGGTACAGGCTGCATTCCATTCCCGGCAATCCCCAGGACCCGGCGTCCACCAAGGATTGGGATTATCGTTACAGTTTCGGGACCGGTATTCGTTGGGACACGCCGTTCGGCCCCTTGCGGGTCGATGTGGGTTTCCCCTTGAAACGCGCCCGTTACGTGAATGAAACCATCGACACCACGGACCCGAGCGTCCTGTGGCACTTTTCACTGGGGTACCCCTTCTGATGCGTTGGGTCCGTCCACAGAAGCTTCCGTTGCTGATCGCCTGGATGGTGATCGCCGGGGTGATCTATTACCTGGGCACTCATCCCCACCTGATGGCTCCGTACGTCTCGAACCTGGTCAGCCGCCACCTCCTGCGCATCGAGGAAGGCGGGCTGCGCGTTCGTGATTTCCGCGTCCGCACCTTCGAGGGTCTCGACCTGTACGGGGTCTCCCTGACCCTGCCCGCCAAATCCGGAGGATTGACCCTAATCTCCGCCGACACGGTGACGGTGGATTTCGGCTTCCGTGAAGTGCTCGGCACGGTGCCCCATTTCCGCCGGGTGGAAGTGGCGCGCCCGGAAATCTATTCGATGGCCGGAACCGACACGACCTCGGCCGACCCCTCGGGCAACCCGGAACTGAATCTCCCCGAACTGATGATCGACCATCTCGTGATCCGAGAGGCCTTCCTGGAATTCTCGGATTCCGGGGGACGGCTGGTGGAGCGGATTCCCCGCCTCGACCTGCAGGCCGAACTGCGGACCGGACGGGAGACCCGGGCGGTGCTGCGGGGGGTGGACATCGACTGGGAAACCCACGCCAGCACCCTGAACGAACTGCGGGGAAATGTGGTGGTGGACGCCGAAGGCATCCGGGGAGACGAATTCAGCGGTCGCTTCAACGGCCATCATGTGGCCGGTCGCGGCGGACGCTTCTGGAACGGCGATATCGATGTCGCGGTGATTGCCGAGGGCATCTCCATCCCCGAGTTGGAGAATCTCCTGGATCAGTCCATCGGCTTCAATGCTGCCGGGGACGTGGATGGAACCCTTACCAAGAGGGGCGATGAGGTCCAGTTCATCGGGGTCTTTTCAGGCGAACTGGAGGGTTACCTGGCCGAGGGGCTGTCCTGCATCGCCACCGTCACGCCCACCCAGGTGGTGCTCGAGGACATCGCCGGCACCATCAACGGCGCCACCCTGGCCGGTGAGGGCCTGTTCGACATCACCGATTCCGAAGCGGTGTCCTTTGTCCTGGAAGGCGATGTCCGGGACGTCGACCTGGCCAAGGGGTTGATCCCCGGGGAGGAGGACCTGCCGGCCACCGACGGATTCGGCCGCCTGCGGATCGAACACACCGACCGGCCCGAGTGGACCCGTGTCACCGGTGTGCTGCACGGCGGCTTCATTGAAATCATTCCCTTCGACACCTGTTACGTGGACGTGTCGGTGGTCGACGGAGATGTCCATTTCACCCAGGTGGAGCTGCTTTCCGGCAAGCTGCACGGCATGCTGGAGGGCGTTGCCGACACCGCGGGATACTTCGAAGGCAACGTCAGCCTCAACTCCGAAGACCTCGGCACCGTCCCCGCCCAGTGGAACTGGCCCGGGCTCAAGGGCCGTCTGAACGGCCAGGGGACCGTCAAGGGGCCCGTGGAGGACCTGGAATTCGCCGGCTGGATGAATGTCTACGACTTCGGTCTGGGCCCGGTGAGGGCCCGGTCGGCTGAACTGGCGGTGATGGTGAACGATCTCTTGGGGCACCAGATGGTCACCACCAATGTCGAAGGACACGGTTTTTCCCTGCGCGGGGCTGCTTTCGGGGATTTCAGCATGTGGGGCTCGGCCGACCCGGAAGGCGCGCGGATCGATTCCTTCCGGACGGTCCGGGGGGACACCACCGTGTTCCTGAGCGTGGAGGCCGACTACAGCGACTCGCTGACCAGCATCCAGGCGACCGATTTCCAGGTGGATCTCGAGGGTACCCGGTGGTCCATCGATGATCCGGTCACCTTCACCGTGGGCAAGGGACATTTCTACCTGCCCGAGATGCGGCTGGCTTCCGACCAGGGCGCCATGTCCATGAGCGGACTCTATGAGGCGGACGAGGTCGTGGCCGGCAGTCTGAGGCTGGAAAGTTTCGATCTGGCCCTGTTGAATCCCTTCACCCGGCTGGAGCGGGACCTTGCCGGCAGAATGACCGCGGACGTGGTGGTGGGTGGGGAGCCGTCATCCCCGCAGGTGAACCTGACGGCCGATCTCCTGGACGCGCCTTTCGCCCTGGCGGATATCCACTCCATGCACGTGGCCGCGGCCTTCAGCGAGGGGACGATCGATTTCAAGCAGCTGGACCTGCATTCCAATTTCGGCCGGTTGAAGGGGGAAGGGACCGTGTCCAACCCGGGGGCCGGACTGCGGGATTTCTGGGCCGGCGCCGACCTTGACCTGGACCTGAACATGACCGACGGGGACTGGGCCTTCCTCGACCAGTTCGCCCTGCCGGCCCTGGACCGGCTGGCCGGCACATTCAACGGGGAGATGAAGCTGGGCGGCAGCGTGGCCAAACCGGTGATCCGAGGCAAGGTCCAAAGCGCCCCGTTCAACATCCACTGGCTGCATCTGGATGCCCTGAGCAGCGATGTCTACGTGGACAGCAAATCGATGGTCCTGGGCAACCTGGTGGGCCATCAGGATGCCCTCAATCTCACCGGGCGGATCGAACTGCCCCTGGAACTGGACCTGATGAGCGAACCGGTGTCGCCGCCGGACGGCGCCTTCTTCATGCAGTTGGAGATTCCCCAGGGGAGCAACCTGGGCCCCCTGTCCCGGGCCACCAACGCCTTCGTGACCTCCAGCGGCACGGGGGGGGCCAAGGTCATTATTTCCGGGCCCCTGGCGCATCCCCTGTACCAGGGCACCGTGAGCATCCGGGACGCCGGTTTTGTCCTGCGGAACATGCAGGAGGTCTACCACGAATGCTCCGCCGACGGGGTTCTGCGAGGGGACGAGCTGACCCTGACGGACATCAAGGGCAACGAGGGTCTACGCGGCACCTTCTCCGGCGAAGGCAAGGTCCGGTTCGAGGGCCTGGTGTTGAAAGGTTTCGAGATGACCCTGGACCTGGACCGCTTCCTGGTGGCTTCCATTCCCGACCTCGCGGTGGTCGTCAGCGGCAATCAGGCCCAATTGACCAGCGTCCAGGTCGGGACGGGGAACACCCTGGTGCCGAAGTTCAGCGGCAACCTGGAAATCATGAAGGCCCGGTACACGGGCAGCTTCAAGGAAGGCTCCGGCGGGAACGACCCCCTGCAGGCGACGGTGACCCCGGACTGGCTGGCGGATCTCGAACTGCACGGGGCGCCTCGGGTGGCGACCATCGTCAACCGCGAACTGGAAATCTACCTCGGGGGTGATCTCGATCTGGTCCGCAACGAGGAGGGCCTCTACCTGCGGGGTTCGCTGGACGTGAATTCCGGGCGGTTGATCGTCTTCAACAACAATTTCGAGGTGCGGCGCGGGCGGTTGGACTTCAGCCGCGAACTGGGCTTCGATCCCCGGCTGGATATCGACGCGGAAACGAAGTATCGTCTGCGGAGCCAGCATTCGAGCAACAGCATCATCGAGGTCATCGGCGTCCATGTCACCGGGCCGATGTCGGCGCCGGACATCCGCTTCTCCAGCGACCGCGGCTACTCCCGCGAGGCCATCCAGCGCATGTTGCTGGGGCTCGAGCCCCACGCCACGCCCGAGGGCGACAGCGCCCGGTTGGCCAGCACCTCGATTTCCGCGGGCCTGAACATGGTCGAGCGTGAGATCGCGCAGGAACTCGATATCTTCGACACGATCGAAATCGACCAGATCCAGCGGGACCGGGCGGCCGGCGACTCGACCTTCGACCCGTTGATCGGCGTGGGCAAGTACATCGGCAGCGACCTGTACCTGAAATACGCCCAGGGTATCCGCCAGGATGACCGCGATGTCATCGTGGAATACCAGATCAACCAGCATCTGCTGCTGCAGTCCGAGGTCCGCCGGCGCATCGACGAAAACCAGGGGACCACGACCTACAACCTCGACTTCAAGTACCGTTTCGAATATTGACCCTTCCTGATGGAGCAATCTTGACTGACATCCTCGATACCCTGAACAGCGCCCAGAAGGCGGCCGTCACCGCCCCGGAGGGGCCCGTGCTGGTGGTGGCCGGCGCCGGCAGCGGCAAGACCCGCGTGCTGACCACCCGCGTGGCCTGGCTCATGGCCGAAAAGGACGTGTACGCCAGCCAGATCCTGGCCTTCACCTTCACCAACCGGGCGGCCAAGGAGATGAAGGAGCGCGTGGCCCGCGACCTCGACGGCCGCGACGTCCCCTTCTGGATCGGCACCTTCCACGCCACGGGCCTGAAGATTCTTCGCGCCGATGGGGCCCACATCGGCGTCCAACCCGGGTTCTCCATCTTCGACACCGACGACAGCAAGCGACTGCTGAAGCAGGTGCTGGCCGACCTGAACATCGATCCCAAGCAGTTTGCCCCCAACGCCACCCGGGCGGTGATCAGCAAATGGAAGAACGACGACCTCGATCCGGCCAAGGCCAAGTCCCTGGCCCGGTCGTTCGTGGACGAGCGGTACGCCGATATCTACGAGGGCTACCAGAAGGCCCTGGTCAAGTGCAACGCCCTGGACTTCGACGACCTCATCCTGCGCACGGTTCACCTGCTGGAACAGGTCGAACCGGTGCGGTTGAAATACGCCCAGAAGTTCCGGCATGTCCTGGTGGACGAGTTCCAGGACACCAATCCCCTGCAGTTGGTCCTGGTCAAGCTGCTGACCTGCGTGCACGGCAACCTGTTCGTGGTGGGGGACGACGATCAGTCCATCTACTCCTGGCGCGGCGCCCGCATCGAGAACATGCTCAACTTCGACGAGTATTTTCCCGGCGCGGTCACCTTCCGGCTGGAACAGAACTACCGCAGCACGGGCAACATCCTGGACGCGGCCAACGGGGTCATCGCCCACAACAAGCAGCGCAAGGGCAAGAACCTGTGGACCAACGGCAGCCAGGGGGACAAGCTGACCGAGGAGGAGTTCTTCGATGACGAGGACGAGGCCGCGCGGCTGGTGGACATCGTCCGTGTCGAGACGGCCGCCGGGCGATCGCGCGGAGACGTGACGGTCCTGTACCGGACCAACGCCCAGTCCCGTGTCCTCGAGGACGCCCTGCGCCGCGCCGGCCTGCCGTACCAGATCGTCGGCAGCCTTCATTTCTACGACCGCCGCGAGGTGCGGGACCTGATGGCCTACCTGAAGCTGGTGGCCAACCCCGCGGACATGATTTCCATCCAGCGGGTGATCAACGTGCCCAAACGGAAGATCGGCGACACCACGGTGAACCGCCTGGTGGACCTGGCCGCCCGGGAAGAGGTGACCCTGGGCGAGGCCGCCTCCCGCGCGGGGCTGCTGGAGCAGGAGATCGCCCCGGCCGCCTGCAAACGGGTGCGCGCCTTTTTCGAGATGGTGGTGCGGTGGCGGGTGATGGCCCAGGACGGCCAGCCCGTCCATGAGATCCTGTCCAGGGTGATGAAGGACATCGGCTACGCCGGATTCCTGGAAAGCGACGACCCGGAAACCGCGGGCTCGCGCAACGAGAACGTGGCCGAACTGGTCAACGCCGCCGCGGGCTTCGACGAGGCCACCGCCGGCGGCACGCTGGACCAGTTCCTCGAGCAGGTGGCGCTGGTGGCGGACCCCGACACGATCGAGGACGGGGAGGGGGTCGTGCGCCTGATGACCATCCATACCGCCAAGGGCCTCGAGTTCCCGGTGGTGGTGATCACCGGTTGCGAGGACGACATCCTGCCGCACATCAACAGCGCCGAGGATGAGCACGGCCTCGAGGAGGAACGGCGGCTGTTCTACGTGGCCATGACCCGGGCGGAAAAGAGGGTCTACCTGCTCCACGCGGCCCGCCGCCGGCGTTTCGGTTCCTGGCAGGACAGCCTGCCGTCCCGATTCCTGGCCGAAGTGCCCGACGAGTTGATCGAGCGCCGGCACCTCGATTCGCGCAGCACGTTCGCCGAGCCGGTGGCCCGCAGCCTGTTCGGCGGGGGCGGCGCGCGGCCCCAGCGCAAACCCGCGGTGGGCAGCAGGCAGTCCTCCCCGTCGCGGTCGGTAAGTCCCGACGAGTGGGGGCACCGCAACCCCAAACCCGCGGCACGCGCCCAGGACAACGCCTGGACCGACGAGGTCGTCCAGGACACCCCGTTCTATGAAGGGCAGACCGTGTCCCACGGCATCTTCGGCGCGGGGGTGGTCAGCCGGGTCGAGGGCCGCGGCGACGACATGATGGTGACGGTGGACTTTCACGAGTCCGGGCGCAAGCACATCAATCCCAGGTTTGCCCCCCTGGTGCCGGTGGATTGAAACCGAAGCCCTTTGGGATCAGCGGAGAAGGGTGAGCTTGCGAACGAGGCGGGCACCGGGCGCGTTGAATTCCACCCAGTAGACCCCGGCGGCCAGGCGGCCGGACGGCCACGGCCAGAGGTGGGGTTGGGTGTCGGGTTCGCCGGGGGCTCCGGTGGCCGAAAGCTGGCCAAGATTCGAATCCCCCAAGAGACTCCCGCGCGCATCATACCATTTTACAGTTACTTCCATGTCTGACATCAAGTAGAGCATGAACTCGCCCTCGGGCGCCATGACGGGATTGGGCCAGGGCCCGACCACCTGCAGGGCCGGCGGAGGAGTCGGTGCGGTCCGCATCAGGACCACCCCTTCGGGGTCGACCGATACGGAATCGATCCGGCAGGGCAGGCTCCAGGTGAAGGTTTCGCTGGCCTTGGTCAGATTGACCATGCCGGGAAGTTCCTGGCATTCCCCGTGGACGGTCACCGGCACCGCCACGGAAAAAACCGGATCCTGCAGCTGGGTGAAGGTGACGGTGATTTCCTGGTCGCCGTGGGCGCTTCCCCTTCGGACCGATTCGGTGGTGATCACCGGAACGGCGGAGGTGGTCAGCCAGGGATCAAAAAATCCGCTCAGGTCCCGGCCCGCCGCGGCCTCCGCGTGCCGGATCATGTCGTCCAGGGTGACGGTGCCCCTGACCAGTTCCGGGTCGGTGGCATAGGCGAACAGGAATTCCCGGAATGCGTCCGGGCCGATCCACATCCGCAGCATGTGCAGCACCCAGGCTCCCTTGTCGTAGATCATCGCGTTGGGAAGAATGGGGTCGGGGTCGATGAGGATCCCGTCGTTCACGAACAGGTCGGGATGGCGCTCGGGCCCGATCAGCCGCATGTAATCCCGGTAGTCTTCGCCGCCCAGGGTATTCTCGATCCACAGGGCCTCGCAGTAGCGGGCGAAGCCCTCGTTGAGCCAGATGTCCGACCACACCCTGGGGGTCAGGCTGTCGCCGAACCACTGGTGGGCCAGTTCGTGGATCACGACCAGTTCGTAATAGCGGTCCCCGGTGAACACGATCTGGCTCATGCTGGTGGCGGTCTGATGCTCCATCGACCCGAACCACTTGATTTCCGACTGGGCGTACTTCTCACCCGGAAAGGGGTAGGGGCCGGCCAGATCGGTCATCAGGGTGAGCATGTCGCAGGTCGGCGCCAGGTCGATTTCCCCGGCGCTTTGGTGATGGGGGTAGACGTGGAAATCCAGGCGCACCGGCTCGCCCCGGCCCGGGTCGCATTCCTCGCTCCAGGACACGTAATCCGTGGCCGCCACCGACACCAGATAGGTGGCGATGGGATAGGCCTCACGCCAGGCGAACCGACGCAGACCGGGCTCGGGGGCGTCTTCGCCCAGAAGCTCCCCGTTGGAGATGAGGGTGAAGGGCTCCGGCACGGTGGCCCTCAGGCTGACCTGGGCCTTGTCCGCGGGATGGTCCTTGCAGGGCCACCACGAGTGGGCTGACCAGGGCTGGTTCTGGTTGGCGATCATCGGGACGTCGTCGGTCGGGTCGTCGGGTGTTCCGGCATCGTGGTAGCGGAACATCAGGCCGGAAAGGAAATTCCCGTGCGGCGGGGGCCGGCCGTGCCAGCTGACGGTCAGCGTCTCGGGCGCGGCGGTGGCCAGGGGAGGGTCGCAGGCGATGACCAGGCTGTCCCCCTGGTGGACAAAGACGGCGTCCTGTCCCCGGAAGATGATGCCATCGCAGGTCAGCTGGTCCACCAGGTCCAGGCGGACCCCGGACAGGCCGGGGGCCAGGGCGCTCAGGCCGATGGCCACGGTGCCGCTGATTTCCCTGGTTTCGGGAAAGAGCCGGATGTCCAGGTCGTAACTGAGGACGTCGTAGCCGCGGTCGCCGGCCGGAGGAGGGGGGAAGTCCGCCTTGTCGCCGGTCGGTGGGCCGGGTGTCATCCATTCGGCAGGAAGGGGGCACTTGCAGGGGCTGGGTTCGGGGACCGCGTGGGCCGCCGGAACCGTCAGCGATCCGCTCACGGCGACCAGCAGTCCGCTCAGGAGGGTCCGGATGAAGAATTTCATTCCCTGTCGCGACCGCACTTCCAGCAGGCGTCGAAACTTCCGTCGATCTCCTCGCCGCAACCGGAACAGACCCAGGTCCCGGTCGTGGTGGCCACCGCGCCGACGGCCAGGATCTCCCGGGCCTTGTCCACATCCTCGTTGGCGACATACAACTTGACGCCCGCCTGGAGATCCAGGTGCGGCCGCATGCCGCCACAGTTGTCCTTGGCCAGCAGAACGGGGACGCCGAGGGCTTCCAGACGGCCCTTGGCGATCTCGCCCTCGATTTCGTTGGTGTAGGTTTCCAGACGTGTCATGCCGTCGAGCATGGACTGCTCCTTTCGAGGCCTCGGATCCCGGAACGCCATAAGGATACAACCAAAAACCGACTCCAGAAAGGGCCGACTGCGGGGCCGGGGCCCTCGGCGTGGCAGACGGCACCCTCCCGAACTTGCGAAGAATGCCATTCAGGGCGACAATGGGCTCGATATATGTTTCCGTCGTTCCGTGCCGCGGGGCGTTTCCCTTTCCGGAGGTTTTGTTTTGAGTCGACGCGATCCCCATTCCTTCAGTGACCTCGAGCAGGGGCGGGTCCAGAGCCTGGATCTTGACCTGAATGTGAATTTCGCCACCAGCCGCATCGAGGGAAAGGCCACGCTGTACCTGGCCGCCCCGGCCGGCGGACCCCTGGACCTCGATACCAGGGATCTGGAGATCAAGGGCGTTTCGGCGAGTTCGGGCGAAGCCCTGGACTGGGAAATCGCCGCCGAGGATGACATCCTGGGCTCCTGCCTGCGGGTCCAGCTTCCCGAAGGAGCCACCTCGTTCACCATCGATTACGCGACCAGCCCCGAGGCCAGCGCCCTGCAATGGCTCGAACCGGCGCAGACCGACGGCGGCAAGCATCCCTACCTGTTCAGCCAGTGCCAGGCCATCCACGCGCGCAGTGTCATCCCCTGTCAGGATTCCCCGCTGGCCCGCTTCACCTTCACCGCGAAGATGACCGTGCCGGAAGACCTGACGGTGGTCATGGCCGCGGCCCCCGGCACCGCCGCGGCGAGTGAAAAACCCGGGACCCACAGTTTCAGCTTCGAGATGCCGCAGTCCATCCCGCCCTACCTGTTCGCCTTCGCGGTGGGCAACATCGTGTCGCAGGACCTGGGCCCCCGGTCGCGTGTCTACACCGAGCCCGAAACACTGGAGAAGTCCGCCTGGGAATTCGCCGATGTGGACAAGATGCTGCTGGCTGCCGAAGACGTTTTCGGCCCCTACCTGTGGGACCGGTTCGATTTCCTGGTCATGCCCGGGTCGTTCCCCTACGGCGGCATGGAAAATCCGCGCCTGACCTTCCTGACCCCGACCCTGTTGGCGGGCGACCGCTCCCTGGTCAACGTGCTGGCCCACGAACTGGCCCACAGCTGGACCGGCAACCTGGTCACCAACGCCACCATGGACGACTTCTGGCTGAACGAAGGCTTCACCGTGTGGGCCGAACGGCGCATCCTGGAAAACCTCGACGGCCAGGAAGCCAAATCCCTGGCGGCGGCCATCGGGCGCAACGGCCTGATGGAGGCCATGAACTCCTTCGGGATGGATTCCCCGTTCACGCAGCTGCAGACCGACAGCAAGGGCTCCGACCCCGACGAGTTCTACTCGCTGGTTCCCTACGAAAAGGGTTTCCTCTTTGTCGCCCTGCTGGAGCAGGCCGCCGGCCGGGAAAAATTCGACGCCTTCATCAAGAAATACATCAAGCACTTCAGCTTCACGTCCATCACCACCGGCCAGTTCGAGGAATTCCTGAACGCCGAACTTCCCGGGATAGCCGAAAAGGTTCAGGCCGACAAGTGGATCCACCAGGCGGGGCTGCCGGACAACGCCCCGGTGTTCGAATCCGAGCGCCTGAAGATGCTGGAGGACCTGGCCAAGGGCTGGTCCGACGGCCAGCGTCCCGAGGTGGCGGCCGCGGCGAAATGGAGCCCGGAGGACTGGCAGATCTTCCTGCAGGCCCTCCCGCGCACCCTGCCGCTGGAGGACTGCGCCTGGCTGGACGACAATTTCAACCTGACCGCCCAGGGCAACAGCGAAATCCTGTGCAACTGGCTGATCATCGCCACGGGCAGCGGTTACGAACCGACCTTCGATCGGACGGCGAAATTCCTGGGTGATGTGGGACGCATGAAATACCTCAAACCCCTGTACACCACCCTGTACAATGGGGACAAAACCAAGGACCTGGCCAAGCAGATCTTCGCCGCCAACGCGGGGGGATATCACCCCATCGCGCGCGGCGGCATCGAACGGATCATGGCCGGCTGATTTCCCGCGGGGGAGGGCCGGCCGCGTGCCGGCCCTCTTTCCGGTGGACCCTGTCCCGGCCCCGGCTGCTTTCTTTTTGTGCTGCTTGCCTTTGTCCAGATTCCTCCTGGCCCTTTCAATCCTCTAAATCCCACCATTTTGCAGCATATTGACGACATGTATTCATAATGTTATGATGTCCCCATCTCGCCCCATTTTTCCTACTCATAACCATTTCAGGAGGGATTCCATGAAAATGTTGCGCATGATCCTGACGACGGTCCTCGTCATGGCCCTGGCCCAGGTCGCGTGGGCCCAGTGTCCCGATGCCATCGGGCAGTGGAGCACCACCACCGGGACGATGATCGGCGGGCGCGCCACCGAAGCCTGGTGCGGCGCGGACGGAAACCCCATCCAGGGAGGGCAGCCGGGCAACACCCAGAACGCCATGTCCTGGGACGGGGTTTCGCTGGGCACGCAATGGCGGGCCTGGGGGATGACGATCGACGGCAATGGCGCCGTTCTGGTTTCCGAAGTGACTCTTCCCAACGGGAACGTGACCCGTACCTACAGTACGGACTACGTGGGCGGCCAGTTCTGGCTGACCAGGGACAACTCGTGGTCCGACGGGGTGGCCGACCTCACCGGTGATCTGACCTATTTCAATGTTTTGACGACAATCACCTACCTGGGGGGGACAACGTTCGCCGGGGCCTCGTCGAACATCACCTTCACCGGGTCGTTCGCGGACTGCCCGGGGGCCAACGGGTGCGAGATCCGGTTCGGCATCACCAATGCCCTGCTGGTCTGGAACCCCGCCTTGGGTGGATCCATGCCGGCCGATTATCCGGCCCTGCTCTGCAGCGCGAATATGGGCGAGGCCTTCAGTGTCTGCTGCATCACCGTGGAAATCTTCTGCGCCGTGGCGGCGGAGGAAACCAGCTGGGGATCGCTGAAAGCGTTGTACAAGTAGACCGCATCGATCGTTGTCCGTAACCGGGGCGGCCGGCTCTTTCGGGAGCCGGCCGTTCTACAATGCCACCTCGCGACCGGTCACGTGGGACCGATAACAGGCTTCGACCATCCTCAGGGTGGCCAGCCCGTCGTCCACCGTCACCGGCGGCGGTGATCCCTCCCGGACGCAGGCCAGCCAGTCGGCCAGCAGGAGCGGCAAGGTGGGAACGGCGGCCGAAACATCATAGGTTTCCTCGGTTTTTCCGGTCCGGAACGTGATCCCCTGATCCAGGTAATCCGCGTGGATCTGCCCCTCCTGTCCGACGACTTCCAGCCAGCATGCCCTGCTGTGGGTGTACTTGCTGACTTCCAGGCTCACCTGGCAGCCGCCGGTCATGGTCGCGCGCGCCAGGAAAAAATCCTCCACCGCGGGATTCAGGATTTGCCATTGTCGTGATTCCACGGCGATGAATTCCTCTCCTGTCAGGAAGCGGGCCAGGTCGAAGATATGCACGCCGGTCAGCAGCACCGACCCGCCCACTGTCTGATGAGGATCCCGCTGCCAGGCCAGGTTGGTCGGGGCCAGACGCTGGGCCAGACGCAAATGCCGGATGGGTCCGAGACGCGGCATGAGGGCGGCCACCTGGCCGATGACGGGATTCCAGCGAAGCGCCTGGGCCACCATCAGGGGCGAAGATCCCCCGGCGTCAATTTGGGCCAACTGTTCCGCCTGGGCCAGGGTCCCGGTCATGGGCTTTTCCAGGAGCAGGTTCTTGCCGGCGTCAAGCACCTGCCGGGCCAGGAAAAAATGGGAGGAGGGCGGTGTACAGACGACCACCCCGTCAACGGCGGGATCCGCAATCAGGGCCGAGGGTGAGCCGTGGTAACGGCAGCCGGACTCGTCGGCCAAGCGACGGCCCTCGGTTTCGTCCCGCCGGCAAAGGGCCGCGACGGTCATTCCGGGGACATCCCGCAGCGCGTGGCGGACATAGCGCATGCCGTGGGCGCCGGCGCCTATCACTCCGATGCTGAAAGTCATGGGTCGGTCCGTTTCTGGCTGAAGACCGCGGGCCCGGGGATGCGGTTGCAGAGAGGCGCCGCCGCCGCCGGGCCATGGCGCGCCTCCCGGGAACGGAGTCTATCATGCACTCCAGGATCATGTCACGAACGGCCGCAGGGGCCGGCTTTATCCTCCTGCTGACCGCCTTCCTCGTGGCCGGAACGGTCACCGGATCGTTTGCTTTCGAGGACGAGGAGATTGTCATCAACGAGGTTCTGGCGGACCCGGCCAGCGACTGGGACGGCGACGGCGTCGTCGATTTCAAGGGTGATGAATGGATCGAGGTCCTGAACGTGAGTACCCGGCCTATCGATCTATCCGAGTATTACGTCCGCGACATCCTGGGCGAGGAGCCCCACCTGCGGTTGTCCGGGGTGGTGGATCCCGGTGAGACGGCGGTTTTCTACGGGTCCGAGGCCGTGGCCTGGCAGGCCTCCCTGGGAATGACGACTTCCGGGTTCAGCCTGAACAATGGTGGCGACATTCTACAGCTGCTGCGGGTCTTCCAGGGCCCGACGGGGCCCGAGTTCGAACTCATGTACGCTGTGGGATACGACGACCACGAGGCCGAGGATGACCGCTCCTGCGGGTGGAACGCCGATGCCAGCGACTGGATCCTATTTGATGCCCTCAATCCCTACGGCGGCTCCAGTGACCCCGTGGGAACCGGGTGTGCGCCCTCGCCGGGGGACCCCAACATCTGCCGGGACCAGGTTCCCGTCCAGTTGCGTTCCTTCGGCGCGGTGAAGGCCGTCTACCGCTGAAATCAACCCTCAGCCGATCCACCGGACCCGCCCCGTGGCCCGGTCGCGGGGCGGGCCGGGAAAGGAGTTCCGGTCCGTCCTGTTTTTTCGTTTCCCCCACGAGGCCCCTTCTTTGATTATTCCCCGCCGTTCAAGCCAAAACGGTTGATTATTCTTTAATTATTAACCTAGTTCCTGTAAAGTGTTGGGACGTTCCGGCAACCTGTTTCCGAGTCCCCGGTCGCGGGATTTCGTGGATCTCCTGGGAGAAAAAATGCACCTGAATGAAAACCAGAAAATGATCCGGCAGATGGCCCGGGACTTTGCCCTTTCCCGGTTGGCGCCCATCGCCGCGGAAATCGACCGATCCGGTGAGTTTCCCGAAAAGACCGTCCGTGAAATGGGGGACCTGGGATTTCTCGGCCTGGCGGTGCCCGAGGAGTACGGGGGCGTGGGGGCGGACATGACGAGTTACGCCCTGGTGGTCGAGGAAGTGTCCCGGGTGTGCGGCAGCCACGGTTTGACGGTGGCCGCCCACAACAGCCTCGGCTGCTGGCCCATCACCGCGATCGGCACCGAGGACCAGAAGAAACGGTTCCTGCCCCGGGCCGCCGCGGGAAAGGCCCTGCTTTCCTTCGGCCTGACCGAAGCGGGGGCCGGAAGCGACGCGGGAGGAACGCGCACCACGGCCGTTCGCGACGGGGACGACTGGATCCTCAACGGCAGCAAGATGTGGATCACCAATTCCCACTACGCCGAGGCCCTGATCATCACCGCCAAGACCGATCCCGGCGCCGAGGGCAGCCGCGGCATCAGCGCGTTCATCGTGCCTACCGATACACCCGGATTCACGGTGGAGAAAAAGGAAAACAAGCTGGGCATGCGCGCCTCGGACACCGCGCCGTTGACCCTCGAGGACGTTCGTATTCCCGGCGACAGTCTCCTGGGCGAGGAAGGCCAGGGCTTCAAGTATTTCATGATGACGCTGGACGGGGGGCGCATCTCCATCGCCGCGGTGGCCCTGGGCCTGGCCGTGGGGGCCTACGACACAGCCAGGGCCTACGCCAAGGAACGCCAGCAGTTCGGCCGGGCCATCGCCAAGTTCCAGGCCGTGAAGTTCATGCTGGCGGACATGGCCACCCAGATCCAGGCGGCCCGGCTGTTGACCTACGAAGCCTGCCGCCGCAAGGACAACGGCGAGGAATATGCCGAGATGGCCGCCATGGCCAAACTGCACGCCAGCGAAACGGCGATGTTCGTCACCGACCGCGCCATCCAGATCCTGGGCGGCTACGGTTACACCACCGAATATCCGGTGGAGCGGATGTACCGCGACGCCAAACTCTGCACGATCGGCGAAGGGACCAGCGAAATCCAGCGCATGGTCATCAGCCGGTACGAACTGGCTGACTAGCAAGGAGAAGGAATCATGAGCAAGCGATCCGTGATCTGCGCGGCGGTGCGCACTCCCATCGGCAGGTTCCAGGGCGGACTTGCGACCGTCCGCGCGCCCCAGTTGGGCGCCGAATGCATCAAGGCCATCCTGGCCAAAACCGGGCTCGACCCCGCCAAGGTCGACGAGGTGATCATGGGCAACGTCTGCCAGGCGGGCCTGCAGCAGAATCCCGCCCGCCAGGCCTCCATTTTCGGCGGCGTGCCCACTTCGGTCAGCGCCGTGACCATCAACAAGGTCTGCGGGTCGGGCCTGAAATCCGTGGCCCTGGCCGACCAGGCCATCCGCGCGGGCGACAGGCACTGTGTGATCGCCGGGGGCTTCGAGAACATGAGCCAGATTCCCTATGCCCTGCTGAAGGCCCGCGACGGGTTGCGGCTGGGGGACGGCCAGGTCACCGACCTGCTGGTGCACGACGGCCTGTGGGATATCTACAACGACTACCACATGGGCATGACCGCCGAATGGGTGGTCGACACCTACGACGTCAGCCGCGAGGAACAGGATGCCTACGCCGTCCGGAGCCACCAGCGCGCCGTGGCGGCCTGGGAGGCCGGCAAGTTCGACGCCGAGGTCATTCCGGTGTCGGTTCCCCAACGCAAGAAGGACCCGATCATCGTGTCCCGTGACGAGGGGCCCCGGGCCGACGCCTCGGCCGAGGGCATGGCCAAGCTGCGGCCGGCCTTCAAGCGGGACGGCGGCACCGTGACCGCGGGCAATGCCTCGTCCATCAACGACGGCGCCGCGGCCCTGCTGATCTGCAGCGAGGAATTCGCCAAGGCCAATGGCCTTCCCATTCGCGCCTACATCGATGCGGCAGGAACCGGCGCGGTCGAACCCAACGAGGTGATGATGGCCCCGGTGACCAGCGTGAAGAACCTGCTCAGGAAGACCGGAAAGAACGTGGACGACTACGGCCTGGTCGAGCTGAACGAAGCCTTCGCGGCCCAGGCGGTGGCGGTCATCCGGCAGCTTGAACTGGACCCCGAGAAGGTGAACGTGAACGGGGGCGGGGTGAGCCTGGGACATCCCATCGGCTGCTCGGGCGCCCGTATCCTGGTTACCCTCCTGCACGCCATGGAGGACCGGGGCGTCAGCGACGGCCTCGCGAGCCTGTGCCTTGGCGGAGGCGACGCCGTGAGCATGGCCATTTCCATTCCTTAGAATCGGCTTGGTACTGCAAGGGGAAAGGATCGCATCATGAAGGTTTCGGTGATCGGCTGCGGAACGATGGGCAACGGCATTGCCCAGGTTTTTGCCCAGTTTGGGAATGACGTGAACCTGATCGACATCAAGCAGGAGTATCTCGACCGGGCCATGGGTGTCATCGAGAAGAACCTGGGTCGCATGGTCAACAAGGAGAAGATTTCCGAGGCTGACGCCGCGGCCACCCTCGGGAGGCTGCACACGGCGACCGATCTGCAGGCCGCGGCCGACAGTGAACTGGTGGTCGAGGCGGTGTTCGAGAACTTCGAGGTCAAGAAGGACATCTTCACCAGGCTGGACAGCCTTTGCGGACCCGAAACCATCCTGGCCAGCAACACCAGCAGCATCAGCCTGACCAAGATCGCCGGGGTGACCGGGCGCGCGGACAGGGTCATCGGCATGCACTTCATGAATCCGGTGCCCATCATGAAACTGGTGGAAGTCATCTGCGGGCAGGCCACCAGCGAACGGACCCTGGCGGCCGTCACCCGCGTCGCCAAGGATCTGGGCAAGGTGCCCGTCACGGTCCAGGATTACCCCGGTTTCATTTCCAACCGGGTCCTGCTGCCGATGATCAACGAGGCCGTCTACTGCCTGATGGAGGGTGTGGCCGACAAGGAAGCCATCGACACGGTGATGAAGCTGGGCATGGCCCATCCCATGGGCCCGCTGACGCTGGCCGACTTCATCGGGTTGGACGTCTGCCTGGACATCATGGAAGTGCTTCATGAAGGCTACGGGGACAGCAAATACCGTCCCTGCCCCCTGTTGCGGCGGATGGTTGACGCCGGATATCTGGGCCGCAAGAGCGGCAAGGGCTTCTACGACTACGATCAGTAAATCGCGACACGCCCGGACCAAGGAGAGCGACGTGCAGTTTGAATTCAACGAACAGCAGCGGATGATCCGTGACATGGCCCGCGATTTCGCCGCGCGGGAAATCGCCCCGATCGCCGCGGAGATCGACGAGACCGAACGTTTCCCCGCCGAGATCGTCAAGAAGATGGGCGAGCTCGGTTTCCTGGGCATGAACGTGCCCGAACAGTACGGGGGGGCGGGACTCGACTCGGTGTGTTACGTGCTGGCCATGGAGGAGATCAGCAAGGCCTGCGCCTCGTGCGGGGTGATCATGTCGGTGAACAACAGCCTGGTCTGCTGGCCCCTGGAAACCTACGGCAACGAGGAACAGCGGAATCGCTTCCTGGCGCCCCTGGCCAGGGGGGAGAAGCTGGGGGCCTACTGCCTCAGCGAACCGGGCGCCGGCACCGACGCGGCCGCCCAGAGCACGACCGCCAAAAAGGACGGCGATGGCTGGATCATCAACGGGATGAAAAACTTCATCACCAACGGCGCCAACGCCGATGTGCTGATCGTGTTCGCCCAGACCAATGCCGAGCTCAAGCACAAGGGCATCCGGGCTTTCATCGTGGAAACCACCGCCGATGGTTTCAGCGTGATCCGCAAGGAGGAGAAGATGGGCATCCGCGCCTCGGACACCGCCCAGCTTGCCTTCGACAACGTGCGGGTCGACGACAGCCAGGTCCTGGGGGACGAGGGCACGGGCTTCAAGGTGGCCATGAGCACGCTGGACGGCGGCCGGATCGGGATCGCGGCCCAGGCCCTGGGGATCAGCGCCGCGGCCTATGAAGCGGCCCTGGCCTATTCCAAGGAGCGGGAGCAGTTCGGCCGGCCCATCAGCTCTTTCCAGGCCATCCAATGGAAGATTGCCGACATGGCCACCCGGCTGCACGCCGCCCGCCTGCTGACCTACCGCGCCGCCTGGGCGAAGGACCAGGGAGGCCGGTACAGCGAGGAGTCGGCCATGGCCAAGCTGTTCGCCAGCGAGGCGAGCCACTTCATCACCAACGAGGCGGTTCAGGTTTTCGGCGGCAACGGCTACTCCAAGGAGTATCCCGTCGAAAGGCATTTCCGCGACGCCAAGATCACCGAGATCTACGAAGGCACCAGCGAAGCCCAGCGGATGGTGATCAGCAGCATGGAGCTCAAGAAGTAGCGACGGACCTGGGGGGCCTGCCCGGTGGGCGGGCCCCTGGGTTTCGGTCGATTGTTTAATTGCGCAACTGTGATATGATCCCCGCGATTTCCGCGTCTTTTCCGTCACGATATTTCTTCCGGGAGATCCCCATGACCAGGACATTCGTTCCCACTCGCGGTTTCCTTCTGGGTTTGATCCTTTTGACCGGTTGCCTGGCGCTGACGCCTTTGGCCCTTGCCGAAGCGGCCGGGGGCCTGAACCAGGGGGTTCAGCCCATCGCCCTGGCCGACCTTTTTCCCGGGGCGACCTTTGATCCGGCCATTCCCACCCAGGAAGCGGTCACCGGGGTGAAGCCCGGGCAGCGGCCCCTGCGCCCCGAAGAGGTGCTGGCCTTCTATCGGGCCCTGGCCGCGGCTTCGCCCCGGGCCAGCCTTCTGGAATACAGCCGCAGCTATGAGGCTCGCCCCCTGGTGGTCCTGGCTGTCTCGGACGAGGCCACCGTCGCGGATCTGGACGGCTTCCGGAAAAGCCATGTCGAATTGCTGGATTCCCGGAACGCCAAGCCCGCCGCCGCGGCGGACCTGACCGGGGCCAAGGCGGTGGCCTGGATGGCCTACGGCATTCATGGCGACGAACTCAGCAGCACGGACGCGGCGGCCTCACTGGCCTACCTGCTGGTGGCGGGCACCGATGAGGCCACCGTCGGCCTGCGCAAAAAACTGTTGATCCTGATCGACCCCTGTGAAAACCCCGATGGCCGGGCCCGTTACCTGGCCCAGACCTTGTCCTTCGCCCATCGCAAGGCCAATCCCGATCAGGACGACCTGTCCCACCGCACGGTGTGGCCCTGGGGCCGGGGCAGCCACTACCTGTTCGACCTGAACCGGGACTGGTTCGTGATGACCCAGCCCGAAAGCCGGCGCACGGTCGTGATCGCCGATTGGCTGCCGCAGGTGATGGTCGACAGCCATGAAATGGGCGCCAATTCCACTTATCTTTTCCCGCCGCCGCGGCATCCCTTTAATCCCGATCTGCCGGCCAACACGCGCAAGTGGGCGGGCCCCTTTTCCGAGGACCAGGCCCAGGCCCTGGACGAACGGGGATACCCCTATTTTACCGGCGAATGGAACGAGGAGTTTTTTCCGGGCTACGGCTCGTCCTGGGCCTCGTACCACGGGACGATCGGGATCCTTTACGAGATGTCCCGGACCTCCGGCACCCTGGTCCGGAAACGAAGCGGCACCGTCAGGACCTTCGCCCAGGCCATTGAACACCAGACCACGTCCTCCCTGGCCAACCTGAATTCCCTGGCCCAAAACGCCCCCCAGATCCTTGCCGACCAGATCGCCGCCCGAGCCGACGCGGTCAAGACGGGGAACTCGGCGATGGTGCGCGCCTGGGTGTTCCCCGTCGACCCGAGGCATCCGGGACGGCTGGATGCCTTCGCGGCCCTGCTCATGGATCAGGGAATTGAAACGATGACCCTGACCGGGCCGTCGGCCAAGGGCAAGAACCTGGTCAGCGCGCGCACGGGCGAGGATACGACCCTGGAACTTCCTGCCGGCACCCTGCTGGTGAAAATGGATCAGCCCTCGGGCAACCTGGCCAGGGTTCTCCTGGATCCCCATATCCCCATGAATGCCGAATTTTTCATTGAAGAGCGCGAATACATTGAAAAGGGAAAAGGCAGCCGTCTCTACGACACAACGGCCTGGTCCCTGCCTTTGCTGCGCGGTTTGCCCGCCTACTGGTCCGGGTCGGTTCCTTCCGGTCAATGGGTGGCCTGGCGTGAGCCCGTTCCCGCGGCGGCGAATCACCTGGAGGGCCCCTTCGGTTCGGTCGTCATCGACGGTGATCCCGACAACGTGCCGGCGCTGCTGACGGACCTGCTGCAGGCGGGCGTGACCGTCCGGGTGGCGCGCAAACCGTTCACCATCGGGGGCCGGACCTTCCACCGGGGCGCCCTGGTGATTCGGTCCGAGGGGAACCTCGAAAATCTCGATGATATCCTGAAGCAGATGGAGGAGAAACATTCGGTAACCATGGTAGTGGTGAAAACAGCCCGGGCGGAGGACGGACCGGACCTCGGGGGGGATGAATACCCTATCCTGGTGGCGCCCAGGGTGGGTGTCCTGACGGGCATGCCCGTGGCGCCCACCGGCTACGGGGCCATCTGGCATCTGTTGGACCAGGACCTGGACCTCAGATTCAATGCCCTGGACGTGGGACGATTCGCTTCCACCGACCTTTCCCGATACAACGTCCTGGTCTTTCCCGGCATCTATGGCGGGCCGGGCATGTACCGTCAGGTCCTGGGGCCCGGGGGCGTGGACCGGCTGCGTCGCTGGATCGAAGGCGGCGGTACGGCCATCGGCTGCGGGGGCGGAGCCCGAATGCTTGCCGACCAGGAAACCGAACTGACCCGGACCCGGTTCAGGAGCCAGGCGTTGGAGGAATTCCCGCCGCCGGTCTGGAGCATCAGCGCGGTCGAGGCCGAAGCCGCCGGCATGCCGGTCGCCACGGGAATGCGGGTCACCGAAACGACCGGAGAAAAGACCGTCCCCAAGGCCGATCCCAAAAGGATGTCCCCCTATGACGTGGCCCCGGTATTCGGGCCCGGGGCCCTGCCGTTCACCGAGGGATCCACTCCGGGTGCAAAGTTGGCCGATCCCCCGGTCTCCCTCAGCACCTGGTTGAAGCCGGTCCTGCCGGCGGGGCAGGCGTCCCCCTCCGAAGCGGTGCTCAAGGCGGCGGACCAGCGCCTGCGCCGGTTCATGCCCCAGGGAGCCATCCTCAGGGCGGACCTGGATGAGGATTTCTGGCTCAATTTCGGTTTGGGTTCCTCGATCAGCGTCTGGTTCGGCAGCGATGATTCGATGATCGCCGCCCCGCCGGTCACCGTGGCCGCGCGCTTCCCTGATACCAGCCGGATCCACCTGGCCGGCCTGCTGTGGCCCGAGGCCGCCGCCCGGCTGGCCGACACGGGGTACGCCACGCGGGAAACCCTGGGCCGGGGGCAGATCATCCTTTTCGCCGATAATCCGGAATACCGCCGTTGGGTGGTCGAAACCGAACGGATGTTCATCAACGCCATCCTCCTGGGGCCCGGCTTGGGGACGCGCTGGTCCTCGCCCTGGTAGGGTCCGACTGTTATCTTCCCGGGGCGGTTGCCGCCCCACGCGAATCCTTGACCTGGAGATGTCCATGAATTTCGACCTCAATGAAAACCAGAAGATGTTCCGGGACATGGTCCGTGATTTCGCCACCCGGGAAATCGCGCCCCTTGCCCATCGGATGGACACCGAGGGCTTCATGCCCGATGAACTGATCGCCAAGATGAGGGACAACGGTTTTTTCGGCCTGGCCTTTCCCGAGGCCTACGGCGGGCTGGGGGTCGACACCCTGACCTACTCCCTGGTCGTCGAGGAACTGGCCAAGGCCAGCGCCGGGGTCTGCGTGATGATCACCGTGCACAACAGCGTGGGTTCGTACCCGCTGGCGATGTTCGGCACCGAAGAGGTCAAGGAACGCTTCCTGCCCCGCATGGCCGCCGGTGAAGTGGCTGCTTTCTGCGTGTCCGAGGCCGGGTCCGGCAGCGATGCCGCCGGGCTGGCGACGACCGCGCGCCGTGACGGCGACCACTACGTCCTCAACGGCAGCAAGGCCTGGGTGACCAACGGGGAGCGCGCGTCCTTCTACGTCATCCTGGCACGCACTCCGGGCACCAAGGGCCACAAGGCCACCCATGCCTTCATCGTGGAAAGGGACACCCCGGGCCTGTCGGTGGGCAAGAAGGAAGACAAGATGGGGCTGCGGTGCAGCGACACGGTGACCATAGACCTGGACGAGGCCCGCATTCCCGCCTCCCATCTGCTGGGAGGGGAAGGGGAAGGGCTGCGCATCGCCCTGACCGCCCTGGACGGAGGCCGCATCGGGATCGCCTTCCAGGCCCTGGGGATAGGGCAGGCTTGTTTCGAGGAATCGATCAGGTACGCCCGGGTGCGGGAACAGTTCGGCAAGACCCTGGCCGCCCAGCCGGTCATCCAGAACATGATCGCCAACATGGGTATCGACCTTGAAGCCGCGCGCATGATGGGTTACCAGGCCTGCTGGCTGAAGGACGAAGGGCGTCCCTTCACCAAGGAGGCCGCCATGGCCAAGGTGATGGCGACCGAGGCGGCCGGGCGCGCCGCCGATACGGCCGTCCAGATCCACGGAGGCTACGGCTACTGCAAGGAATATCCGGTGGAAAGGTACTACCGGGATGTCCGGGTCACCCGGATCTACGAGGGGACCAGCGAGATCCAGCGCCTGGTCATCGCCCGCAAGCTTCTCGCGGCCTACTAGGACCCGGAACCCAGGCGCCGGAATTCCCAGGCCCAGGTCAGCAAGATCACGAGAACCGCCAGGATCCTGGCGGTTCTTTTTTCACCGTCGTCCCAGGAAATGCTTCGGCGCAGGGCCGGAACCGCGGTGGCGGCCAGACCGAAGACGACCCACAGACCAAACAGCAGGGAGCCAAGGGCCACCAGGGGATTTTCGGTGAATCCCTCACTCCAGCGGCCCCGGGCCAGGCTCACCGCCGCGTGGGTTCCCCCGCAGGTAGGGCACGGGAGTCCGGAAAGTTCACGCCAGGGACAGCGGGCCAGATGCAGGGCCAGATCGGATTGCCACCGGAGCAGCGCCAGGCCGAACAGGCCGAGAAGTCCGAAGGGAAAAACCAGCAGGCGGGGCAGGGGGGATGTTTCAGGCACCAGGCGCATGGGCCGTGCTCAATTCAATCCCATGAAAACCAGGATGGCGCTCGCGCTGATCATCGACAAACACAGGGCCATGGGGGCCACCACGGCGACCACCGCCCGCCAGGGGTCGGTTTCGTGGATGCTGTACAGGCCGACGATGGTGATGATCAGGCTCCACAGAACACCCAGGACCCCGCCGCAGAACGGGAGCAGGGCCAGAATGCTGGCGGCCTCGCCATAGGCCGACACGCGGAAGGTGGCCTCGAAGCCAAGTTTGTTGCCACCCACGAGCATCAGCACCAGGTGGATGAGCCCGGCCTTGATGAAAACCAGCATCGCGACAATGATGGGGCTGAAGAGAAAGGTGACGAAGGAATAGAGGGGCCCCTTGAATATCTCCCCGAGGTCCTCGGCCATGAACATCTGCAGGGAACTGCCGGCCAACGACCACATCCACCCGAAAAAGGCCGCGACCACTCCCAGGACCAGGGCGAAAAAAAGAGGTTGGGCCAGCCCGACCTGGGTGGGCATGCGGTGGAAGAAGGGGCGTGGCGAGAGGAGGACGTCCTTGATGGTCAGGTACAGCCCGTTGAGGAATCCGTAGCGTTCCCGCCGTTCCCAGGGAGGAAGAAGCAGGCCTTCGGTGCCGGTGGTGCCGAACCCGTCGTCGACGTTCTCGGAATAATCCTCGGTTCCGAAATCGTCTGGTCCTTTGCCTGTTGTCACGCCTGGTCTCCGATGGGTTTGAGCCGATGTGGTTGCATCCCGGATCCAATACGGAATTGGGCCCCCCAGCGTTGCAATCCATTTGGGCGTTCTGCAATGGCCACAGGTTGCCACATCGGGCGCCCCCGGTCAATCGCCCAGGACCTGGGATTCCCCTTCACTGCGGGCGACCACCACCGCGCCGCAGCTGTCGCTCCAGACGTTCACCGCGGTGCGGCACATGTCCAGGATCGGATCGATGGCCAATATCAGGGCCAGCCCCTCCAGGGGCAGACCCACGGCCTCGAGAATGACCGAAATCATCACCAGGCCCGCCGCCGGAATACCGGCCGCGCCGATGCTGGCCAGCAGGGCGGTCAGCACGACCAGCAGCTGGGCGGCGAATCCCAATTCCACCCCGTAGGCCTGGGCGATGAACATGGCGGCCACGCATTCGTAGAGCGCGGTCCCGTCCATGTTGATGGTGGCGCCGAGCGGCAGCACGAAACTGGTGACGCGGTTGCTGACGCCGGCCCCGTTTTCGACCCGGTCCATGGTCAGGGGCAGGGTGGCCGAGGAACTGCGGGTGCTGAAGGCCGTCAACAGGGCCGGGGCCATGATCCGGGCATGGCGTTGGGCGGGCAGGCGGCCGACGAATCTGACCAGCAACGGCAGGATGACCGCCGCGTGAAAGGCCAGGGCCCCCAGGACCGTCAGGCCATAACGGGCCAGGGGAGCGAATGCGGCAAAACCGCTGCCGGCGGTCGTTTTGGCCATCAGGCCGAAGATGCCCAGCGGGGCGGTGGCGATCACCCAGCCGGTGATCCTCATCATGGCCGCGAACAGGGATTCCCAGAAACCCAGCTGGGACCGCCTCTGCTCCTGGGGCAGGGTGGTCACCGCCAGGCCGAAGATCACGCAGAAAAAGATGAGCGGGAGCATCTGCCCCTCGGCCGCGGCGGCCACGGGATTATCCGGAACCATGCGCTGGATGATCCCGACGAAGTCGGCGGCCCCGCGCCCGGAAAGCTGCGCCGCCAGTTCAGGAGGAGCCTCCTCCAGGCCCATGATCTGCCCGACGGGCTGACCGTCCTGGATCCCGGGCTGGATGATGTTGACCAGCATCAGGCCGGTCAGGATGGCCAGCAGGCTGGTGGTGACGTACCAGCCAAAGGTCTTGGTGAACAGGCGGCCCAGACCCCGGCTGGCGCCCACGCCGGCCACCCCGGAGATGATGGAGCCGGCCAACAGGGGCACGATGACCATTTTCAGGGCTCGCAGGAACAGGGTCCCCAGAAAATCGAAGACGGCGTAGGGAGAGATTTTGCCGAAAATCAGGGTCCCCTCGGGCCAGAGAAGGCCCGCGCCCACGCCCAGGGCCAGGGCGGCCAATATCTGCCAGTGAAGCGAATTTCCTCGGGTCATGGGGGAGTGTCCTCGCGTGTGGGGTTCCTCGTTCCGGGCAGTGTAGGGCACCGGGGACGGGTCCTCAAGACCTGGTTGGGCGTTCGGCCATAACCCGGTTCGATAATGGGGATGGCCATTCCCGCCTGGGGTGATAGACTGTCTGCTTTAACGTCCCATTCAATCCTGGAGGATTCCACTCATGCGTTGGACCGTAGCCCGGACGGCCGCGGACGCCACCCCCGGCGATCTGCTGGTATTTCCCGTTTTCCAGATAAATGACGAAGCCGATCTCAAGTTGTTGACCGCCGCCACCGGCGGGGTCGCGGGCGGGGGCCGCGCCCTGGCAGCCGCGATCCGCAAGGGCGGTTTTGTCGGCGAGGCGGAATCCCTTTTTCCGGTGCCCTGCGCCGGGATCAAGGCCGGTTGGATCCTGGTGGCCGGCCTGGGCAAGGCCGAGGAAGTCGGGCTCGAAACCCTGCGCAAGGTGTCCGGCCTGGCCGCCAAGCGGGCGCGGAGCATGAAGACCGCCAGGGTCCTGATCCAGTTGCCGCCCGCGGGCGCCCTGGGTTTTGACGACCGCTCGTTCGCCCGTTGCTGGGTCGAAGGCGCGGAAATGGCCCTGGCGCCCATCGGCGAATTGAAGACCGACCGTCCCAAGGCTGCCCTGCTGCCGCGGGAGGGGAAATTCCTGGCGGACGGCAAGCGGGCCAAGGCCCTGCGCGAAGGTTGTGACGAGGCCGGGGCTTTCGCCGCCGGCTGCCTTTTCGCCCGCCATCTGGTCAATCTTCCTCCCAATATCCTGACCCCGCGGGAAATGGCGTCCCGCGCGCGGCGGATGGCGCGGGCCGAAGGCCTGACCTGCCGGATCCTGAACGTGGCCCAGATGAAGAAGCTGAACATGGGCGGAATCCTGGGAGTGGGCCAGGGTAGCCGGCAGGCGCCGTGCCTGATCGACGTCCAGTACAAGGCCCCGGGAGCCGCGGGCCGCAAGGCGCCTTCCATCGCCCTGGTGGGCAAGGGGGTGACCTTCGATTCGGGCGGCATCTCCCTCAAGCCGGGGGCCGGCATGGACCTCATGAAAAGCGACATGGGCGGGGGCGCCGCCGTTCTCGGCGCGGCCCTCATCGCCGCCCGCCTGAAACTTCCGGTCAACCTGAGGGTGATCGTCCCCTCGGCCGAAAACATGCCCGACGGCCTGGCCGTCAAACCCGCCGACGTCATCACCATGGCCAGCGGCAAGACGGTCGAGGTGCTGAACACCGACGCCGAGGGACGCCTGATCCTGGCCGATGCCCTGTGGTACGCGGGCCGTGACAAGCCGGATTACATCATCGACGCGGCCACCCTGACCGGAGCCTGCGTGGTCGCCCTCGGATTCCATTTCGCCGGGCTCATGTCCAACAGCGGCCCTTTGATCGACGCCTTGAAGCAGGCCGGCGGCGAGACCTTCGAAAGGGTCTGGCACCTGCCTCTTGTGGATGAACACAAGAAGGAGGTCCAGGGCACCTGGAGCGACCTGCAGAACCTGGGCAAGGGCCGCGAGGGAGGCGCCCTGACCGCGGCGGCTTTCCTGTCGGCATTTGTCGACGATAAGACGCCCTGGGCCCATATCGACATCGCCGGGCCCTCCTGGGCCGCCTCGGACCATGCCACCGGGCCCAAGGGCGGCACCGGGTTCGGCGCGCGGTTGATGGCCCGGGCCATACAGATCCTTGTCTCCTGAAGGGGTGGCCATTCCTGATCCCGGTTCGACAAGGCTGGGAGGCGTCACGAGGCGTCGCCTGCTGGTGACGATCACCGGCCTGGCGACGCCCATCGTTCTCGGACAACTGTCCCAGACCCTGATGGGGCTGGTGGACACCATGATGGTCGGCCGGTTGGGAGAGGGCCCGCTGGCCGCCGTCGCGGTCGCCACCCTCCTGTTTTCGGCCATCGCCATGAGCATCAAGGCCGTCGATGTGGCCGCCCAGTCCTTCACCGCCCGCCGGGTGGGGCAGGGGCGGGACGGGGAGGTGGGTCCGGTCCTGGGGACGGCCGTTTCGGTCAGCCTCGGCGCCGGCGCGGTGTTCATGATGATCGGGCTTTTGTGGCCCGAGGCGTTGATGAAGATGGTCTCGGGGGACCCGGAGGTTCGCCACCTGGGCCGCGCGTATCTGGTCTACCGGTACGCCGGCATGCTCCCGCTGCTGTTTTTCTTCCAGGCCAAGGCGGTGTTCGACGGGATCGGCTGGACCAGGATCGGCATGGGTGTCGGGATCGGCATGAATCTGGTAAACGTGCTCCTCAACTGGATCCTGATCTTCGGCCACTGGGGCGCCCCGGCCATGGGCGTGGCGGGCGCGGCGTTGGCCAGTTCCCTGAGCACGGCCCTGGCCGCCGTCGCCATCCTGGGCTTCCTGCTGCAGCCGGGAACCCGGCACCGGTTTCGCATCCTGTCCCGGACCAACTTCCGGGCCGACCTGATCATGCCCTTCCTGAAAATCGGCTGGCCGCCGGCCCTGCAGACCTTCGGCATCGTCATCGGCTTTTTGGTGTTCTATTTTATTTTGGGCCGCATCTCGGTCCTCGCCGTGGCCGCGGCCAACATCGTCATGCGCATCGCCTCGATCAGCTTCATGCCCGGCGTGGGCGTGGGGGCCGCGGTGCAGACCCTGGTGGGACAGTCACTGGGCCGGTCCGATCCCCGGGGCGCCCGCCGCAGCGCCTGGTACGGGGTGGGGCTGTCGGTGGTGTTCATGGGTATCTTTGGGGTGTTTTTCGTGTTCATCCCGGGGCAGCTGCTGCGCCTTTTCACGAAAAGCGCGTCCCTGATCGCGGCGGGGGTTCCCATCCTGCGGCTGATGGGCCTGGTCCAGGTTGCCGACGCGGTGGGACTGACCCTGGCCGGCGCCCTGCGCGGCGCGGGCCTGACCAGGTCCGTGATGCTGGTGGACATCATCACGGGATTCTGTCTTTTTCCGCCCTTGGCTTATCTTTTCGGGATCGTCCTGGATGGCGGACTGATGGGGGCCTGGTTGGCCATGTTGACCTGGTTCACCCTTTATGCCGCCGGGATGGTTTTCCTGTTTCAGCGAAGCAACTGGGAGGAGGTGAAAATTTGACCGAAGAGCGCCTGTTTGCCGCGGAGGTCGGGCCGGACAGGGTTGTCCGGACCGTACGGCAGATCAACGAAGACATTTCCGCCGCCATCGAAAGATCCTTTCCCGGGACCGTCTGGGTCCGGGGAGAGGTCCAGCGCCTGCCCGCGGACGCCGCCCGTCGCACCCACATCTATTTCGAACTCCATGAAACCGGAGGCAGCGGGGCGGCCGAGTACCAGATATCCACTTCCTTGATGGGCTGGGACAGGCAGCGATTCGGCCTCGGGCGATACCTCGACGGCACGGATCCTGATTTCCAGATCGCCAACCAGATGGAGGTCTGTCTCGAGTGCAAGGTCGACTTCTACGCCAAGTTCGGCAAGATGAGCCTGAAGGTCGTCGGGGTGGACAAGAACTTCGCCCTGGGACGATTGGAGGCCAGACGGCGGGAGATCCTGGCCTTCCTGAAGGAAAATGACCTTCTTGAAAAAAATGCGCGCCTGGAATTTCCCGAACTGCCGCTGCGGGTGGGACTGATCACCTCGCCCGGAAGTGCCGCCGAAAGGGATTTCATGACCGGCCTCGAGGCCAGCGGTTGGGGTTTCCGGGTCACCCTCCAGGGGGCGAAGATGCAGGGGGAGCAGACGCAGCCCGAGGTCATCAAGGCCCTGAAGAAACTGGGGGCCGCCGGCATGGACGTGGTGGTCATCACCCGCGGTGGAGGGTCCAGGGCCGACCTGTCCTGGTTCGACCAGCGCGACCTGGCCGTGGCCATCGCCGAGTGCCCGGTGCCGGTGATCTCGGCCATCGGTCACGAAGTCGACACCTCCATCGCCGACCTGGTGGCCCATCAGGCATGCAAGACACCGACCGCGGCGGCCGAATTCCTGGTGGAGATCGTCGATGAAGCCTCGGCCAGACTCGAAAACGCCGCCGAACGCCTGTTTGAAGTTGCGACGGAACTTCTGGAAAGTTCCCGCGACCGGATTGATGTGACCGACCGTCTGGTTCGGGCCGCCGAAGGCGTCCGGCTCAGGGCAAGAGTGCGGTACCAGTCGGCCGCCGGCAGGCTCCAGGATCGGGTTTCGCGTCGGCTGGTTTCGGGCCGGAACACCCTGGCCGAATTGCGGTCCCGCCTCGGCGCGGCGGTGGTTCAGCGGACCTCGACCGCCAGGGAAAAGCAGGTTTCCCTGGCCGGTCGCCTGGTCCGGGAGGCGCGGCGCCCGATCGCGGTCCAGAATGCCCGGTTGACCAGCCTGGCGGCGCAGGCGCGTCTGCTGGATCCCGAAACCCTGCTGGCGCGGGGATATACCATTACCCTTGACGGCAAGGGTCGGGTCATCACCAGGTCCGCTGGTATCGCCGCCGGCGACACCCTCGACACCCGTTTCGCGGATGGACAGGTGCGGAGCCTGGTCCAGGCCGGCCCGAAAGATTCGAAACCCAAGTCAAAGGACGGAAAAGGTGGCGGAAAAAAAGACAAGCCCCAAGCGGACACCGGCCAGGAATCTCTCTTTCGGTGAGGCCGTCGGCGAGGTCGAACGGATTCTCGCGGGGCTGGAACAGGACGAGATCGACATCGACCGGCTGGGCGAAGAGGTCAAACGGGCCGTCGAGCTGATCCAGGTCTGCCGGGAAAAACTCGAGAAAACCGACGGCGAGGTCCGGGACCTGGTGGCGGGGCTGCAGCAGTCCGCCGGCGCCGCCGAGACCGGTGAAAACGACGGAGAGGATCTCCCCTTCTGATGGAACCGCTCATCAAGGTCCACGACCTGACCAAGGACTACAAGCTGACCCGGAAGCGCGAGGGCGTGGCCGGCGGACTGATCGATCTTGTCCGGCCGCGCAAGGAAACCCTGCGCGCGGTGGAAAGCGTCTCCTTCGACATCCCCGCCGGGGAGATGGTCGGCTACATCGGGGCCAACGGCGCCGGCAAATCGACCACCATCAAGATGCTGACCGGCATCCTGACCCCGACCTCCGGCACGGTGACCGTGGGCGGGCTGGTGCCCTGGAAACAGCGTCTCCAGTACACGCGTCACATCGGAGTGGTCTTCGGCCAGAGAACCCAGTTGTGGTGGGATCTGGCGGTGGTCGAATCCTTTCGCCTGCTCAAGAAGATCTACGAGGTGGACGACGCCACCTACGAGCGCCAGATGAAGCTTTTCGACGACCTGCTGTCCGTGGGCGATTTCCTCCACCAACCCGTGCGCAAGCTGTCCCTCGGTCAGCGCATGCGGTGCGACCTGGCCGCCGCCCTGCTGCACCGGCCCAAGGTCCTGTTCCTCGACGAGCCCACCATCGGGCTGGACGTTCTCGCCAAGGAGAACGTGCGGGTGTTCCTGCGGGAGATCTGCGAGCGCGAGGGCGTCACGGTGATCCTGACCACCCATGACCTGGGCGACATCGAGCAGCTTTGCCAGCGGGTGATCATCATCGACAAGGGCAAGGTCCACTTCGACGGCGACCTCGACGACCTGCGCCGCCGGGTGGGCCGTCTGGTGCGCATGAAGGTCGAACTGCGCGAAAGCGCCACCAGCGGCGAACTGGCCGCCCACACCCGGGGGCTGCCGGTCACCTGGGTAGAGGGGGAGGGGCTCCTGCATTACGCGGAGTTCAACCGCGTCGACGTTCCCGGGGCGGAGGTCATCAAGCGCCTGGTCAACGAGCGCCACGTGAACGAACTGCACATGGACGAGCCGGCCATCGAGGAAGTCGTGCGGGAGATCTACCGCCTGGGGGGGAAGGAAGCCTCATGACCGAACTGGTGAAAAGCGCCGTCCTGGAGCCCTGGCGGCGCACGCCCCTCGCCTCGGTGGGTCTTTATGTCCACTTCATCCGGCTGGCCTTCCTCAAATTCCTGGCCTATCGCCTGCGCTATTACACCGGTGTGGTCAGCTACACGGTTTTCGTGGCGGGTC
>Ga0210065_1000018_pt1 | contig 55105 bp, 29 predicted proteins | sample Muzzi_PWB_D1_FD_185533 | JGI IMG/M metagenome (GOLD analysis project Ga0210065, IMG submission 185533) | Wetland microbial communities from San Francisco Bay, California, USA, that impact long-term carbon sequestration - Muzzi_PWB_D1 (SPAdes) | ecosystem: Environmental > Aquatic > Marine >... | reverse complement strand
GTGCCCGACATCTTAATTTCATTCCCGCCCGGGACATAGCTCTCGACCTGGAAACCGTTGGCGTAGACCCGGACGTTCTCCCCCCCGCTGGTGAAGCCGGTGGGATCTCCGGCCTGGTCCAGCGCGCCGATCACCATGAGGTTGGGCAAATCGAAACTGGAAGGGATGACCACGTCGAAATCGACATCGTTGTCATCGTTGCCGGCCGCTGTGACAAACAGGATGCCCGGGGAATCGGTCATCGCCTGCTTCAGACCGTCACCCAGGATACCGATCATCTCCTTGGCCAGGGCGGCGCGCTCTTCCCCGTCCTTGCCCACGCCGTTGGCCTCGAGGTTGCTTTCGATCTCCTTGTAGGAATAACCCCAGCTCATGTTCACCACGCGCACTCCGTTGTCGCGGAAGTACTGCGCGGTGGCCAGGTATCCGGCGGCCAGGCGCTTGGCGATGTCGATGGTGATGACCGCGGGCGTCGGATGGTAATCGAAGGAAATGCGGGCGATGAGAATCCGGGCGAAGGGATTGTCCTTCACGGCGATGCCGGCGACGTGCGTTCCGTGCATGTACAGGCCGCCGAAGGAAAGCGAGGTCATGAAGCCGCCCACCTGGTCGGCGGGAATGTTTTTCAAATGGGTGCGCACGGCCGTGGCCGCGGGACTGTCCACGTTGGCCGTCATGTCGGAAAATCCCTGCACGTATTCGTAGACCTCGGCCAGCTTGCCGTCCTGGTCGCCCAGCGGATGCAGCATGTCCGTGCTGGGCATCCCATTCACGTCGAAGGCAATGCCGTAGATGTCATCGACGAACCCGTTGCCGTCGTTGTCGATGCCGTCGAGGATCTCAGCGGGGTTGACGAACATCAGGTCACCGTAAACCGTGGGGTCGACGCCCGAATCCCAGATTCCGACCACCACCGGCTCCAGGTCCTCGGCGGTGTGCAGGACCAGTTCCCGCTGGGGCCAGATGTTCTCCTTGGCCACCTGGTTGGCCTGGATGTAATTGTCGTAGACCTCGACGATGACCGGGTTCAGGGCCAGCCGCTCGTCGATGGTGTAGCGGATGCCGATCAACGAGGCGGCCAGGTCGCTGCTCAGCCCGCCCATGGCCTTGGCCGCGGGTTCGATCTGGGACTGGACCATCCCCAGCAGAAGGTTTTCGCTCATGAACTCGGCGCGCGCCTTGTCCGCCTTGACCCTGTCCTGCACCACCCGGTAGGGCTGCTTCATCAGCTTGTCCTCGAGATAAAGCCGGAAGACCGCCAGGAAGCGGTCCTCGGTGATGGTTCCGGTCAGGCGATCGTGGGCGGCGATGTAGGCCCGGGTCACCAGGCCGTCCATGAGCTGGTTGGCCTCCTTGTCCTCGAGCAGCAGGATCCGGTCCAGGCCGTCGATGGCGGCTTTGAATTTCCGGTCGGCCAGGTCGAGCAGGACCATGGTCTGGTAGTATTTCTTCAGGGTCGCCGGGTCGCTGATTTCGTATTTGGCCAGGTCGGAGTCGATATCCGCGCGAACTTCCTTGCGCAATTGGGTCATCTGATCGGGATGATTCATCAGTTCCGCGACCGTGCCCTGCAGGGTATAGGTATGGACCGGCAGCTCCTCCAGGCTGTTGATCTTGATCTTTTCGGCGGCCTGGAGGGCCCCGGAAAGCAGCAGGACCAGGATTCCTGTCAGGAGTAGGATTCGGCCGGAATTCCGCACGAGGAACCTCATGGATATCTCCTTGTCTTGTCGGCGCGTCCTGGCCCAGGGAACAGGGCCGCTTGGGGATTTTTTACCTGTCAAATATACACCAGCGGCGGCCCGGTTCCCATAATTTACCCGCGGCCCCCCGGAAAAGTTCTCTTGCCCATATCCTGAAATAAGAGCAATTTTTCAGCAATCGCCCCGTGGCATTGTTCCCAATCGGCCTTCGGTGATGGAGTCCCGTGTGATCCTGTCTATCCGCTCGTTCCTGTTCTATGTGGGCATGGTAGCCATCGTCGTGACCATGCTGCTGGCCTTCGTCGTGGCCGTCTTCCTGCCCCAGCTTCCGCGCAACAGCTGGCTGGCCTACTGGAGCCGGAGCATCATCTGGTGGCTGAAGGTAACCTGCGGGGTGAGCTACGAGGTGATCGGCCGGGAGAACATTCCCGCCGAAAACGGGGTCATCCTGTCCAAGCACCAGTCGGCCTGGGAAACCTTCGCCCTGCAGGGGATCTTCCCCCCCCAGACCTGGGTCCTCAAGCGTATCCTGATGTGGATTCCTGTTTTCGGCTGGGGTTTGGCTCTGGCCGGATCCATCGCCATCGACCGGGGCGCCGGCACGCAGGCCCTCAAGCAGGTCATCGACAAGGGCACCGACCGTCTCAAAAAAGGATTATGGGTGGTCATCTTTCCCGAAGGCACCCGCGCCGCCCCCGGAATACCGGGCAAGTACAACCCCGGGGGCGCCATGCTGGCCGTGCGCAGCGGTTACTCCGTGGTCCCGGTGGCCCACAACGCCGGCAGCCATTGGCCGCGCAGCGGGTGGCCGATTCGGCCCGGCGTGGTCACGATGGTGATCGGACCGCCCATGTCTCCCGAAGGGCTGAAGCCCGGGGAACTCAACCAGCAGGTGGCCGCTTGGATCGAAGCCAGGATGACGGAGATCGAACAGGTCTGATCAGCGCACCAGGGTCATCGCCCCGGTCAGGTTCCCGCTGCCGCTTTCCAGCCGCACAAAGTAGACCCCCGAGCCCGCGTTCCGGCCCGTTTCATCCGTCCCGTTCCAGCGGACCGGGTGGAAACCCTCCTCCATCGGGCCGTCCAGGAGGGTGGCGACCAGCCCCCCCCGCGCGTCGAATACACGGATCCGCACGTTCTGGGCGCTGGGCAATCCGAAGATGATGTTCGTCTCGGGATTAAACGGATTGGGGTAGTTGTCCCGCAGGACGACCGCGCTGGGCACCTGATCCGGGGAAATCACCGGTCCGCTGTTGGCGGCCCCGGGCGTGGGTTCGACCAGGGTCGCCCACTGGGCGGCGGCGTCCAGCGGGCGCCCCACCGATTGGTCGACCGTCACATCCCCGAAACTTCCCTCGGTGATGGGCCAGCTTCCTTCGGCCACCGGCGCGGCCAGGCGGACGCGGTTTCCGCTGCGCGGCATCTCCAGCGGGGCATGCAGGGGCCCTTCGGCTTCCTGGCCGTCCAGCCAGACCAGCAGGTACTCTCCCGGACGGATCATCGCCGTCGGCAGTTCCCACCAGGGCGCCCCGCTGGAATCGGTGAACAGCTGAACGCCGGTCAGGTTGATGGCCCCCCCGCCCCCGTTGAAAAGCTCCACCCAGCCGTCGAAATCGCCGCTTTCGTCGGTGACCGTCGCGGTGTTGAGCGGCATGATCTCGTTGATCACCAGACCTTCGTAGGTGTGGGGCCGTTCGGGGGCCGGCCATTCGGCGAAGAAGTCGACGGCCTGGGCGGTGAAGTACTGGTGGCGATCCCGGATCCACTGTCTGGTGCGGGCGACGTAGGCCTCGTACCAATCGACCTGGAAGCCTTCCCAGCGGTCGGCCTGGCCGGGGATTTCCGGCATCTGGGCGGCCACGATGGCGTCCAGCCGCGCGATCAGGGCGTCGGGGTCCAGGTCATTGGCCACCAGGTAATCATACCGTGACTTGAACAGGACCCTGAAGTCGGGATTGCCCAGCAGGGTGCGGAACATCGTCAGCCACTGCTGCCGTTCGGGAGTCCAGGGCCGGAGATCCGAGGGGGCCTGTCGGGCGACCCATTGGCCGGGCCCCTGGGCGGTGAAGAACTGGAACATGTCGGCGGCCACGTCCGCGGTGTCCATGATCAGGTCCTCGTCCCACATCACGAACCGCCAGGGGTGGTCACCCGGCTGATACAGCGCCAGGTTCCAGGCGAAGCCGTTGTCCGTCGGCACCATGAACAGGTTGATCAGCTGCCAGTCGATGTAGCTGGCCAGGTCCAGGTTGGCGCGCACGGTGTCGAACCAGGCCGGGTCCGCGGGATCGGCCACCGACCCGAACGACGACAGGAAAGCCCACCAGCCGTCGGCGCTGCCCTCTTCCAGGTCCCCGTCCTTGATGAAATTGTAGTCGCCCTTCCGGGCCAGCTCCCACGTGTGCTCGAAAAATTCGTCGTCCAGGCGCTCGCGCAGGTTGTACGCGCCCCAGTATTCCCCGTTCAGGTAGAGGGCGGTGAACCGGTGACGGCTGTAGGCATGGCCCAGATCACCCATGAGGCCCTCGGCCAGGTCGGTGTTGATCGCCACGGTGTCGAATCGGTTCGGGCGGCAGATCAGGCGGCGGAAACTGGTCGGGCCCGCGGGGAAAAATTCGTGTTCGACCTGGTCCGCCGTGCCGTAATCGTCGAAGTAGATCCGGAGTCCCTTCTGGTGGTAATAGCGGCTGAAGCCCCCGTGAATGCGCAGCCCCACCGGTTCGTCCACCACCAGACCCTGCCCGGGCTCGAAATACCGGAAGACGGCCTCCCGTTCCCAGGAGCCGCCGCGCTGGTCGAAATTCGTATAGTTGCCGACCACGTAGATGCCGGTTTCCGGATCCCACAGACCCGTCGGGTCGGTGGTGATGCTGATGACGGGAATTTCGTGGCCGGAAGGGTCATAGCTCCGCGGCGGTTCCGGGGCCACCACGAGGTAGGTGGTGTCCCCGAGGTCATCCACGAATCCCGGAGTCCGGGGGGACGTCCAGTCCCAGGGGAAGACGGTCAAAAAGGTGAAGGCATCGGTGCGGACGAAAGCGGGATCCGGTTCCACCAGGTCGATCGGGCGGTCGGCGGAGACCGTCACTTCGATTGATCCCTCCACCGCGCCGGGCGGCAAGGGCAGGAAATAGTCCTCGATCAGGCGCCAGCCGCCGGCCACCACATAGTCGGCGGCCGCGGCTCCCGCAGGAAAAGCCGCGGCCGTCAGCATGAACAGGATCGCTCCCCATATGAGCAACGGGCGACCAGACGTCATAGGGCGGAACCTTTCGCTCAGGGCAGCACACGGGTGTTCGAGTCGCCGCCGTGGAAACGGAAGGCGAACTGGTCCGTGACGCTGCTGTTGTTCCGGCGCACCCTCACCACGAAATTGTAGTCACCCGGGGGCAGGGGGATCGTCGCCCCGTGATCCTGGATGGTGGCGAATTCCCGGGTCAGCGAATCGAACAGATCGCCCAGTTCGGCCGTGGACGGGTTCTTCAGGTAGCGTCCCCCGCCCGCGTCCACCAGGGGCTTCAGCTGCGAATCCTGGACGCTGGACCCCAGGCCCAGGGCATGCACCGTGAGGTTGGGATGCGCTTTGATGGCGTCCACCGCATCGTCCAGGCCGGTCGAGTCCCACCCCGTGACCTCGAAGGGCGCGCCGCTGGCGGTGGCGCCGGTGTTCTTGATAATCGAGTTGTCGAACCAGCTGTAGTTGTCCGCGCCGTCGGACAGGACGATCATCACATGATGGTCGTGCGGGCCGTTGGCGGTTGTCGCGTAGCGGTCCAGCATCTTCAAGCCCTGGTTCTCGACCGCGGCGAACAGCTTGGTCGCCGTGCCGGGGCCCGGTTCAGGAATGGTCAGCAGGTCGTCGGGCTGCCAGCTGCGGCCCGTGGTGGAGGGCGACGAAAGGGTTTCGTTGAACCACTCCACGTTCCAGGTGAAGGAGCCCGGACGACCGGCATACAAAGCCAGGCCCTTGACCACGGCGTTGCGCGCGGCCTCCCGCATCGGGGCGAAGGCCGGAGGGTTGTGCAGCAGCATGCTGTAGCTGGCGTCCAGCACCAGGCCCAGGTGAATGCTCGAATTGAGCTCGGCGGAATCTTCCTGCAGGAGCGATTCGTTGTCGACCGCCTGGCTGTCGAGCAGCAGTTCGACGGTGACGTCGTCGGCGTCCAGGGGATTGCCCGCCCTGTCCCGCGCGATGAACTGCACGATGGCCGTGGTCTTGCCGGTGGCCTGGTTGAAGTTGACCGTGGGGTCGCTGGTCATGGAGATTTCCACGGTGGCCGGCGGCGGGGCGACGGGCGACTCATCGTCGGACGAACAGCCGCCGATCAATAGGGACAGGACAATGAGGGGGAGTATTAGGACAAGACGACTGCCTTCCATGGCGGATCCTCCTGAAGAAGTAGCGGGACCGGAACCGGGGTTGCTCACGACCAACATAACCAAATGCCAACAGGTTTATCAACAGGATGTTCCCGGCAGGGCCGCGAAGAGGCGGAAATTCCGGGGTTTTTCGCCGATCGCGGGCCCGTCCACCCGTCTTTCCCACCCTCAAAAACCCACATTCAACTTGTTGCTATAAATCAAATTAATTGTTTCTTGAATTAATCCGGGAGACCGGATCGGGCGGGATTTCCGGCCACTATTAAAATATGCTAGGATTGGGCTCCTGTTTGTCTCCATCCTGAAAAGGGCATGATGCGCCGGATATTCGGATTGATTTTCCTGGGATTCCTGGCCGGCGCCCCTCCCGCCGTCCAGGCCGATGATTTCTACCTGGGCGCCGACGTGTCCTTCCTGCCCCAGGTGGAAGCCGGCGGCGGGATCTTCAGGGACGAAGGCCAAACCGAGGACCTGTTTTCCATTTTGCGGGCCCGGGGCGTCGACACCATCCGGCTGCGTCTGTGGCACACACCGCCGGAGGGGCTCAACGGGCTGGCCCAAACCCTGGACCTGGCGGTTCGCGCCCGGAACGCGGGGTTGCGGATCCTGCTGGATTTCCACTACTCGGACACCTGGGCCGATCCGGGGCGGCAGACAAAACCAGCGGCCTGGGCCGCCGTTTCGGGAACCGCCCTGGCCGACAGCATCCGCATCTACACCCGGGACGTGCTGGTGGCCTTCCTGAAGCGCGGGACCGCCCCGGCCGTGGTTCAGCTCGGCAACGAAACGACCGGGGGCTTTCTTTGGGATGACGGCAGGGTGGGCGGCACCTGGGACACGCCGGATCAATGGACCGCTTTTTCCGCCCTGCTCCAGGCCGCGATTGCCGGGGTGGACGAAGCCTTTCCCCGGAACGAGCGTCCGGAAATCATGATCCACATCGACCGGGGCGGCGACAACGCCGGCGCGCCCTGGTTCTTCGACAACCTCAAGGAACACCGGGTCGATTTCGACCTGATCGGCCTGTCCTACTACCCCTGGCAGCACGGTTCCCTGCAGGAATTGGAAGCCAACCTCCGCGACCTGGCCGCCCGCTACGGCAAAGGCCTGGTGGTGGTGGAAACCGCCTACCCCTGGACCCTCGGCTGGTTCGACGACACCCACAACCTTGTCGGCCTGCCCGAACATCTGCTGCCCGGATATCCCGCCACTCCCGCGGGGCAGGCGGCTTTTTTGACGAAGGTGCTCGACATCGTCCGCGCCTTGCCCGGAAACCGGGGCCGTGGGGTTTTCTGGTGGGCGCCGGAATGGATAGCGACGGCAGGATTCGGATCGGCCTGGGATAACGCGGCCCTGTTCGATGAAGAAGGAAAACCCCTGCCGGCCCTGGGCGTCTGGCCCGGCCAAAACCCTTAGCTCTCCCCCGCCTTCATGGCTTCGACAACCTTTTTGTCCAGATGGAGATCCAGCTGCGGATAGGCGATGGTGATGCCCGCTTCCTTGAGGGCGAACCACACCGCGGAGTTGAGATGAGACTGGCCGACGGACCGGGTGAACGGATCATCCACCCACACCGAGACGTCGAAGTCCACGGAGGACGAACCGAACTGTTTCATGAGAACGGTTGGGCCCAACTCCTGGTCCCGCCATTCCAGGTCCTCCGCGGCTTTTTCAAGAACCTCGCGGACCCGCACCATGTCCGAATCGTAGCTCACCCCTACCAGGCACCGGATACGGTGGAGCCGGTCGCGCAGGGTGAAATTCTTGACCGTGGACGCGATCAGGATGGAGTTGGGAATGATCAGGTCGTCGGCATCCCAGGTCCGGGCCACCGTGGACCGCATGCCCAGGCTGGTCACCTTCACCATGCGCCCCTCGACTTCCAGGATGTCCCCCGGCTTGATGGTGCGCTCGATCAGCAGGATGAGCCCGGAAACGAAGTTCTCGGTGATGTTCTGCATCGCGAAACCCAGGGCGATCGCGAAGATGGCCCCGGCGGTGAACAGCGCGGTCAGGTTGATCCCAAGGGTGTGGACCGCCACCGCCAGCCCCACCCCCAGGACGATATAGTGGGCCAGGCGGGCCGTGGCGCCGATGGAGCCTTCATCCCTCACGCCTTCGCGACGCAGGAAGCTGGCGGCGGCCCTTTCGGCGATGCGCGACAGCCACAGGGACACCAGACCGACCACCACGGCGGTCAGGATGGTCGCCACGTCCACCGGCGTGCCGCCGATGGAAAACAGCGAGTAACTCAGGATGTCGTGAACCGTGGCCACCTAGTGGAACCAACCCTTTTTCTTGAAATAATAGAGCATGACCCCGGCCACGGTCGCCATCAGGCCCAGGGCCAGGGGATAGCCGAAGGGCCAGCCCAGCTCAGGCATGTTCCAGCGCGACACGGCGGGGTCGAAGTTCATTCCGTACAGCCCGGCGATGAACGAAAGCGGAATGAAAACCGTGGCGATGATGGTCAGCACCTTCATCACCTCGTTCATCTTCTGGCTCATCAACGAAAGGTACAGGTCCATGAGCCCGGTGGTCACGTCGCGGTAGGATTCGACCAGATCGAAGGCCTTTTTCGCGTGATCGTGGCTGTCCCGCAGAAAAACCCGGGTCTGGTCCTGGAAGAAGGGGTTGTCCCCCCGCGCCAGGCCGAAGATGAGTTCATGGAGCGGACTGAGGTAGCGGCGCAGGCTGATCAGGCCCCGCTTCAGGTCATGGAGCTCGGCGATGTGCTCTTTTTCGGGTTCCTTCAGGATCAGCAGCTCCAGCTCATCGAGCCGGGAGGCCGCCGCCTCGAGCAGGGGGAAATAGGCCTCGACGATGGCGTCGATGACGGCATACCCCAGGTAATCGGCCCCGTTTCCCCTGATGCGGACCCCGCCTTCGCGAATCCTGACGCGGATTCCCTCGAAACAATCCCCGGGCTGTTCCTGGACCGTGATGAGATACCCATCACCCATGAAGACGCTCACCTGCTCGGTTTCCAGGGTGTCTTCTGACATGGGCATCCTGGCCACGAAATACTGATGGACGACGTAGTCGTCCAGTTTGGCCCTCTGGGGGATGTTCAGGGTGTCTTCGAGGGCCAGCTTGTGCAGGGAAAACCGGTCGCCCAGCTTTTGAAGAAGTTCGACGTCGGCCAGACCTTCGAGGTTGATCCAGACGACGGAGAACCGGTCCTTCAGTTCCAGGACCCGATCCAGGGTCACTCCCTTTTCCTCGACATATTCCTCGTGGGAATAGGCCAGGACCGACAACTGGGTATTTAGCGCCCCGACCGGAGCGGTCAGCGTTCCGGGAGGCGCTCCCTTGCCATCCAGGCGATGGATCGGAATTCTTTTCTTTCTTCTTTTCATGGACGGATGCTCTCAACCGGGGCCGGGAATGTAAAGAGGATTGTTGGGTTCGGGCCCCTCCGGACGAAGGCTCTGGTTGACGAAATCCCGCGGCGGTTCCAAGCTGTATCCAGCAATAACCAACCCTGGAGACGCCATGAACAGCGAAGAATTCCGCCGCCACGGCCATGATGTCGTCGACTGGATCGCCGACTACCTCGAACACTCCGACAGGTACCCGGTGATGTCCCAGGTCAAGCCAGGGGAGATCAAGGCGCTCCTGCCCGGTTCCGCCCCCGAGGAGGGCGAACCCATGGAGACCATCCTGGAGGATTTCCGGCGTGACATCCTGCCCGGGGTGACCCACTGGAACCACCCCCGCTTCTTTGCCTATTTCCCGGCCAACAACAGCGGACCCTCCATCCTGGGCGAAATGCTGTCCGCCGGGCTGGGCGTCAACGCCATGCTGTGGCAGACCAGCCCGGCGGCGACCGAACTGGAAGAAAAAGTCATGGACTGGCTGGGGGAACTGATCGGCCTGCCCGACGGGTTCCACGGGGTGATCCAGGACACCGCTTCGACCACCACGCTGTGCGCCCTGGTCTGCGCACGGGAAAAATCCACCGCCTTCGGAATCAACGTGGCCGGACCGGCGGGGCTTGCCGGCACCGACGCGCTGCGGGTCTACACCTCGCGGGAAGCCCATTCCTCGGTTTTGAAAGGGGCCAAAATCGCCGGTTTCGGTGCCGACAACGTGGTCCTGGTCGACATCGACGCCGAACGGGCCATGGATCCGGTCGACCTCCGCGCGAAGATCACCGCCGACCTGGCCGACGACCTGATCCCCTGCTGCGTGGTGGCGACCGTGGGGACGACCGGGTGCACCGCCATCGACCGGTTGACGGACATCGGCCCGGTGGCCAAGGAATTCGGCGTTTGGCTGCATGTGGACGCCGCCCTGGCCGGCAATGCCGCCATCCTGCCGGAAATGCGCTGGATTCTGGACGGGGTCGACCATGCCGATTCGCTGGTCCTGAACCCTCACAAGTGGCTGTTGACCAACTTCGACTGCTCGGCCTACTTCGTGCGCGATCCCGACCACCTGGAGCGCACCATGTCCATCCACCCGGAATATCTCAAGACCGGCCGCGACCGCGAGGTGAACAACTTCATGGATTGGGGCATCCCTCTGGGGCGCCGGTTCCGGGCCTTGAAGCTGTGGTTCGTCCTGCGTTCGTACGGCGCGCGCCGACTGCGGGAATTGATTGCCGGCCACCTGGTTCTGGCCCGGGAATTCGCCGATTGGGTGGACGCGGATCCCCGTTGGGAACGCCTCGCCCCGGTGCCGTTGAACACCGTGTGTTTCCGCTGGAATCCCGGCGGGATGGACGAAAACGCCCTCAATGATGCCAACGCCGCCCTGATCGACCGGGTGAATGCCGAAGGGACCATCTATCTGTCCCACACCAAGCTGGATGACATGTTCACGATCCGCCTGGCGGTAGGTCAGCGGGCGACCCGGCGGGAGCATGTCGTGACCGCCTGGGAGGTGTTGAACAGGTTGAGCCCTTGAAGTCCTGTCCCACCGGTCGAAAGGGGTAAGTTTCTATTGGCGAACCGGTTAGAAATTGATTTATTGTTATCGTCACGTCATTGACGTCAAGCAAATTCGGGGTACTCTGCTGGCAACTGAAGCTTTTCAAACTGGAGGCTCTGGCCCTATTTGCAACCCATCCCTTGGCGGAGGAGAAACCGATGAAAGAATGCATCCCAAAGTACCTTTATGCGGCTGTTTATCTTTGCCTGCTTTGGGCGGGGACCACCGTTGCGGCGGATACTCCTCAACTGAAGATGACCACAGCCATCCCTCCGGGCGTCGCGGTGCCCGACAAGGTCGAAACCTCCATCGGCACGCTCCAACTGCATGACGGTTATCCCGATGACGCAACCACGCAGAAGGTCTACGACAACCTCGATGCGTCGCGCGCCCTGCAGGCCTACCTGCTGGCCATCCCGATCGTCAACCAGGTCGGCATGCGCACCACCCTGAAGGGTTTCGGACCCATCAACCAGACCGATGTGATCTGGGAGGACCTCGTCGATTCCAGGACCATCGAATTGACCGCCAACGACAACACCATCTACAACTTCATGTGGATCGACACCAAGGGCGGCCCCCTGGTCCTGGAGGTCCCGCCCAGGGTCCTGGGCCTGATCGACGACTTCTGGTACCGCTGGGTGGCCGACGTGGGCATCACCGGCGAAGACGGCGGCAAGGGCGGCAAGTATCTGGTCCTGCCCCCGGACTTCAAAGGCGAAGTGCCCGCCGGCTATTTTGTCGTACGCCCGAACACTTTCGGGAACTGGTTCGTCTTCCGCGCCTTCCTCGTGGATGGCTCGACCAAGCCGAGCGTTGAATTGGTCAAGCAGAAACTGAAGATCTACCCGCTTTCCGAGTCCGCGAATCCGCCCGAAATGAAGTTCGTCAACGCCTCAGGCATTCCGTCCAATTTCGTGGCCCCCGGGGACTACACCTTCTGGTCCCTTTTGAACGAAGTCATCCAGGAGGAACCCGCCGCGGGATGTGATCCCACCACTTTGGGACTGTTTGCGTCGATCGGCATCGAAAAGGGCAAGCCTTTCAACCCCGATAAGCGGATGAAGAAGATCCTGACGGACGCCGCCAACATCGGTGCGGTGACGGCGCGGGCCATCGCTTTCCGGATCCGGGAACCGGATGCCTACTACTATCCCGACAGCCCGTGGCGCCTGCCTTTCTTCGGCGGCTATAAATTCGAAAAATCTCCCGGGGTGGCCAATCTGGACGGCGCCGCCTTCTTCTACTATTTCGCCACCGGGGTGACCCCCGCCATGGCCGAAAAGATGGTGGGCAAGGGTTCGCAATATCCCTGGTCCTCCCAGGACGCGGACGGGAACCCCTTCGACGGCGGCAAGAACTACAAGCTGCATCTTCCGCCCAACGTGCCCGTCAAGGATTTCTGGTCGGTCATCGTGTACGACAACCAGACCCGCTCCATGATCCAGACCGACCAGAGGTTCCCCAGCGTCAGCAGCCAGAACAAGGATTTGCTGGTCAATACCGACGGGTCGGTCGATGTCTTCTTCGGCCCCGTCGCCCCCGACGGCAAGACCAGCAACTGGATCCAGACCGTACCCGGCAAGGGCTGGTTCATGATTCTGCGTCTGTACGCGCCGCTGGAGCCCTGGTTCGACCAGACCTGGAAACCGGGTGAGATCGAGGTGGTCAAATAATCGATAGTCGGTGTTGACCCGACGGCTTTCCCGTATTGGAAGCCGCAACCATCAACCATAAACAGGCGGGGCCTTCCGGGGCCCCGCCTGTTTATTTCAAACCAACCGGACCATCGAACCCCCGGCGGCACCCAATTGTGATAGAATGGCCGCCATGTCGACGGGAGATGCTATTTTTGATTACATCAAACATTTACATTGCAAAGACTTGAGGAAGTGGGATCATGTTATGGTCATTTTTCCAGAATCAATCGGGGATGGGCCGGATGGGCCCGAAATGATAGGGGAATTAACATGAGGCAGAATCGGAATTTGTGGACCTTCGCCCTCCTGCTGGCTGCCATCGTGCTTGCCTGCGGCAGCGCCTGGGCGCAGGTCGAAGTAACCGGAAAGCTGGGATCCCCCAGCGCCAAGACGACCATCGACGGCAAGCAGTTGCCCCCGCCGGATCCGAAATTCGGCGGCGTCATCAAGGATGACGCCTTGAATTCGACCCCGTGGTGGGCGCCCACCATCGCGCCGTCCGCGGAAGCGCCCAACATCCTGCTGATCATCACCGATGATGCGGGCTTCGGCGTTCCCGGCACCTTCGGTGGGGTGATCCCGACGCCCGCGATGGATCGCGTCGCGGAAAACGGTCTTCGCTACAACAATATTCATTCGACGGCCCTGTGCTCGCCCACGCGGGCGGCCCTGATCACCGGCCGCAACCACCACTCGGTGGGCTTCGGCGTGATCTCCGAGCAGTCGACCGGTTTTCCGGGCTACAACAGCATCATCCCGAAGGACAAGGCCACCGTCGGCCGGGTTCTGCTCGACAACGGTTATGCCACCTCCTGGTTCGGCAAGGACCACAACACCCCGGCGTTCGCCGCCAGCCAGGCTGGGCCCTTCGACAAGTGGCCCACAGGCCTGGGCTTCGAGTACTTCTACGGCTTCGTCGGCGGCGACGCCAACCAGTGGCAGCCGAACCTCTTCCGGAACACCACCCAGATCTACCCCTTCCAGGGCGATCCAGGGTGGAACCTGGTCACCGGCATGGCCGATGACTGCATCGAATACCTGAACCGTCTCAACCAGATCGACCCCAGCAAGCCTTTCTTCGTCAAGTACGCGCCCGGCGCCACCCACGCCCCCCATCATCCGACCAAGGAATGGGTGGACAAGATCAGCGCCATGCACCTCTTCGACGACGGCTATGAAAAGCTGCGCGAGACGATTTTCGCCAATCAGAAGGAACTGGGCGTCATTCCCCAGGACACCCAGCTCGAGCCCTGGCCCGCGAAAGTCCTGAAGCCCTGGGACAAGCTCACCGCCGAGGAGAAGAAGCTGTTCATCAAGCAGGTCGAGATCTTCGCGGCCTATGCCGCCTACAGCGATCACGAGATCGGCCGCGTCATCCAGTCCATCGAGGACATGGGCAAGCTCGACAACACCCTCGTCATCTACATCAACGGCGACAACGGCACCAGTGCCGAGGGCGGTCCCCTGGGAACCCCCAACGAGGTGGCCTTCTTCAACGGCGTCAATGAGATGCCGGTGGATGTCCAGATGAAGTGGTACGACGTCTGGGGCACCGAGGAGACCTACAACCACATGTCCGCGGGTTGGTCGTGGGCCTTCGACACGCCGTTTACCTGGTTCAAGCAGAACGCCTCGAAGCTCGGCGGCGTCCGCCAGAACATGGCGGTCATGTGGCCGAACCGGATCAAGGACAAGGGTGGTCTGCGCGAGCAGTTCATGCACGTGATCGACGTCATGCCCACGATCCTCGAGGTCACCGACATTTCCGCCCCCGAGTACGTCGACGGCATCAAGCAGGCGCCCATCGAGGGCACGAGTTTCGCCTACACCTTCGATGCCGAAAACGCCAAGGTCCCCTCGCGGCACACGACCCAGTACTTCGAGATGATGGGTCAGTGGGCCCTTTACGACGAGGGTTGGCTGCTCAGCACCAAGGTCAACCGTGCGCCCTGGGAAGCCTTCGGCCCGGCCAATACCGACCCCCTCAACAACCAGGTCCTCGAACTCTATGACCTGACCACGGACTTCAGCCAGTCGCAGAACCTGGCCGACAAGTATCCGAAAAAGGTCAAGGAGATGAAGAAACTCTTCATCCAGGAGGCCCAGAAGTTCCAGGTCTTCCCCTTGGACGCCTCGGTGGCGGCCCGCATCATCGCACCCCGTCCCAACATAACCGCCGGCCGCAAGGAGTTCGTCTACACCCTGCCCATGGTCGGCCTGCCGCAGGGAGATTCGCCGCTCCTGCTCAACACTTCCTACACCATCACCGCGGAGATCGAAGTGCCCCAGGGTGGCGCCGAGGGAATGATCCTGACCTCCGGCGGCCGTTTCGCGGGTTACGGGTTCTACCTGCTTGAAGGCAAACCGGTGTTCCTGTGGAACCTGATCGATCTGGAGCGCATCAAGTGGGAAGGCAAGGAAGCGCTTGCCCCGGGCAAACACACCGTCGAATTCGACTTCGTCTACGACGGCCTGGGAGTTGGCACCCTCGCCTACAACAACATGAGCGGGCTGGCCCAGTCCGGGACCGGCACCCTCAAGGTCGACGGCAAGGCCGTGGACACGCAGAAGATGAAGAAGACCTTACCCATGATCCTGCAGTGGGACGAGAGCTTCGACATCGGCTCCGACACCCTGACGGGCGTGAACGACGCGGACTACACGCCGCCGTTCACCCTGACGGCCAAGCTCATCAAGCTGACCGTCGCCGTGGACCGGCCCCAGTTGTCGCCCGAGGACATCAAGAAGCTGGAGACGGCCCAGAGGAACAACAGTTCCAGCGAGTAGTCGGCTGATTCAACGGCTGACCATGCGGGCCGCCCTTTCCAGAGGGCGGCCCGTAGATTATTCCCGACTCTCGAGAGGGGCAAACATGAAGGTTTCCATTGAAGTGACCATCGCGGGTTCGATCGAGCAGGTCTGGTCCGCCTGGACGACCGCCGAAGACATTGTGAAATGGAACTTCGCGTCACCCGACTGGTGCTGTCCGGGGGCCCGAATCGACCTCTCCGAGGACGGCGAATTCAACTACCGCATGGAAGCGGAGGACGGGTCCATGGGTTTCGACTTTAAAGGTCGTTTTACCTCCATTGTCAAAAATCGAAAGATTGAATATTCGCTGGACGACGACCGGCTCGTATCGGTGGAGTTCCAGGAAATGGACCATGGGGTAAGGGTCGTCGAGACGTTTGAAACCGAAGACGAAAATCCAGTGGAGCTGCAGAAACAGGGCTGGCAGTGCATCCTGGATAACTTCAAGAACCATGTCGAATCAAAATCCGGCTAAGCCTGGACCGCGTCGCCCACTATTTCGGCTTCCGGCAGGGGTCTGGAGAGCAAGCCTTCGGCCTTGAGAGCATGCCTCCGGCCTGCGTGCAAGAAAATGACCCGGGTAATCCGCAGCCCCGAAGGGGCGAGGACATCCCGGGTCATTTTCTTGCACGCAGGCCGGAGGCTTTCGCTCCAGGCCGCTGGCTTGCCTCTAGGCCTCCCAGCTTTTTGAACGGCTGACCAGCCCCGACACAGTGATCAAGGCCAGGATCAATCCGGCCCCGATGAACACCCAGTCGGGGACCTGCGCGGCGTCGCCCGAGGCGTAGCTGTGCAGGCCGGTCAGGAAGTAGTTCACGCCGAAGTAGGTCATCACGACCGAGGAAACGGCGGCCAGGGAGCCCGCGGCGTTCAGCCAGATCGAACGCATCTGCGGGATCCAGCGGAAATGCAGCACCACGGCGTAGACCAGGATGGTGATCAGCGACCACGTCTCCTTGGCGTCCCAGCCCCAGTAGCGGCCCCACGATTCGTTGGCCCAAACGCCGCCCAGCAGGGTGCCCACCGTCAGCAGGCCAAGACCGGTGATCAGCACGTGCTTGTTGGCATTGTCGAGGGTCGCGATGGCTTCCTTGACGTTCTCCCGGCCGGGGCCCTTGGCCATCAGCAGGAACAGCGTCAACATGCCGATCAGGGCGGCCAGCCCGAGGAAACCGTAACTCGACGTGATGATCGTCACGTGGATGTTCAGCCAGTACGACACCAGCACCGGCACCAGGGGGCCGATGGCGGGGTCGAAGGTGGACAGCATCGACACGCCCAGGGTGATGGTGGTCAGCAGACCGCCCAGGGCGCCGGGGAATCCCTGGCGGTAGACCAGTTCGAAAATGAGCCCGGCCAGGGCCACGGCGATACTGATGAACAGCAGCGATTCATGGCCGTTGGAAATGGGAATGCGCTCGGAGGCGATCCACCGCATGACGTAGCCCAGGATCATGCCGCCGAAGGCGAACACGTACATCCCCACGCCCAGCGCGTAGAACGGGTTGCGGAAGCTGAGCCGCGCGCCGTGGCTGCGGAACAGGTTCCACAGGTAAACCGGCATCAGGACAAAAAACGCTCCCAGCAGGGGTACCATCATCCAGGAGAAGATGTGGCTCCTGTTGTAGAACAGCTCCGCGTCCACGACGGTCTTCGAAGGCAGGACCTCCGCGCCGTACTTCTCCTGCAGCGCCCTGGTGAGGCTCAGGCCCTCCATGATCATGGCGTTGTTGCCGCTCTCGATGCCCTGGCTCAGCGAGGTGTAGGCCGCGCGGTATTCTTCCTTCTGCTGGGGTCCCAGCTTGGGCGCCACGTCCTCGTAGGAACCCCAGGTGTTGTTGGCGTCGCCGGGGATGGGATACATCTTCAGGTTGAAACCGCGGAAGGTCATGTTCAACAGCTGGAAGCGTTCGTCGAAGGATATGAGCTTGCGCTGCGTCTTGGTCCGGTCGCGGTCGGGTGTCCGGTGGGCTTCCTGGACCTGGGCGTTGATCCGGTACTGGCCGTCGTTCGAGATCAGACTGTTGTACGAAACGTGGGTCACCGACGCGTCGACGCCCAGAAGGTCCTTCAGACCGGGAAACCGCACCGCGATGATGGGCTTGTCCAACCAGAAGTACGGGTTCATCGTCCAGCTCAGGTACTGGTCCACCGGATGACGGCCCTCGAACTTGGTGCGCTTGGCGATCTTCATCACCATTTCCCGGGCCATCGTGTCGAAGGGTTTCATCCGGCCCCGGTAGTCCTGGATGGTCATGCGCTCGGCGGCGTCGCGGGCCGGACCGGACAGTTCGACGAAGCCCGTCGCCGGCGCATGGTTGTGGCCTGAATGATCCTGGCCGTCATTGGCGTCGTGTTGGGCCAACGCGCCGCCCGCGGCGCCGAGGGTGACCAGCAAGGCCGCCACCACCGCCAGGGGGGTCTTCACACCGGTGGTCTTGCCCGATTTCTTCTTGGAGGGAAAGAGCAGGTCCTTCAGCATGATCAACAGGAATCCCAGCGAGATCAGGGTGTAGCCCAGGTAGGTGGGTATCTTGCCCGGATCGTGGTTGACCGTCAGCACGGTGCCCTTCAGGTCGGGATCGTAGGAACTCTGGAAGTGCTTGGTTCCCCTGTGGTCGAGTGGATGATTCATGAAGATATGCACCTTCTCCCCCTGGATGCCCTTCCCGGGATCGGTCAGCGTGACCCAGCTCTCGTAGGTCGCCGGGTTGCTGCTGCCGGGATAGGTCTGCAGAACAAAATCATCGAGGAACAGCGAATAGGGCAGCTGCCTGAAGACCGGGGCGTAGGACAGGCCGATGGTCTTGCCGTTCAGGGACACCATCTGGGGCCGGTCATGCTGCCGACAGATGGCTTCCGCCTCGTTGCCCTGGTTGTCGCGGATAACGACCCTGGCGGCGGGACTGGCCCCGGTGTCTTCGCTGAGCGAAGGGGTCAGCACCACCGAATCGAAGATGCCCACCGGCACGAAGGACAGGTCCAGGGCGGACGAGGCGTAGAGCACCTCTTCCTGCACCTCGAAAACCTCACCCGCGGGAATGGTCGTCTCTTCCTGGGTGTTCATGTCCATGGTCTGGATATCGAAAGTGGCGCGCCCCAGCAGGCCGGTGGCGCCCCCGCTCGTGAATTCGATCCCGCGGTTGATCTGGTAGAGCAGGTCGACTTCGGCGAACTCGTCCTGGCCGCCGCCGTGCCCCATGGAAAAATCGGGATGAAGGGCAAACAGGAGCCGCTCGCCGGTGGAACCGTCGGGCGCGGTGATGGCGATCCGGATCATGGGGTTGTTCAAGGGCCCGTTGAGGTTGGGCGAGCCGCCGACCTTGAAGTCGGTCTGGAATTCCGTGATCCGGAAGGAATATCCGGCGCACTCGACAGCCTCGTCGCTGCCGGGGTCGACCGGGATGGTGCAGCTGGTCCCGTTGAAATGGACGCGCAGGTCGCCATACCGGGAAACACTCATGGTCTCGCTGAACGGGCCCTCGAGGAACGTGGCCTCGGTGGGTCCGATGTGCCCTTTTTCACCCCTGATCAGGGTGTGCGTGATGATCTCGCCATTGTGCGAATCGCCGTACTGGAGCGCGGGCACCCCGCCGGGACCCGGCTGGTAGCTTTCCTCGAAGCGGGGCCAGTATTCGGTCGCTCCCAGCTTGTAGTCCACGCCCCCGAGGGTGACGTGGCCCCAGACATTGTTCTGGCCGTATTTCCACAGCCGCACCGGAAAAGAATCCGTCTCTTCCCCGAGGGTCGCCTGCAGGTGCGACTTGTCCGAGTAGTAGTAGTTGGTGGACTGGCCCTCGCGGATGGGCATGACACCCTCGAAACCCATGTACCGGGTGATGCCCGCACTGATCAGGATCACCACGATGGCGATGTGCACCAGCATGAACCCGTAGTTCTTGGGCTTGTAGGGCCACCGCCTGAAGAACAGGAGAGTAAGACTGATGGTCACCAGGACCAGCAGCACTTCGAACCAGCGGGCGGCGTAGACCAGGTCGTAGGCGGCATCGCGTCCGTAATCACTCTCCAGGAAGGTGGCCTTGGCGGAGGACACCGCCACGATGACCATCAGGCTGGCACTGAGCTTCAGGGAGGACAGGAATTTGATGACGGGATTTTTCCAGAAACCTTTCACGGGGACCATCCATGTGGTTGTCGGGTCGGGAGATCGGAAGGAGAACCCCGCCGCATCCACAAAAACCCGTTCAGTTAGGCCAGCAGTTTCGTGGGAGAAATATAGCCCCTGGAACCGCTTGGCGCCTGAAAAATCGACACTCAATGGTGAAATTGAATATCCAGAAATCTCGCCAGGAATTTCGCGGGTTTGGGCAGCCGGCCTTGTCATTTCAACAGTGGACGAACGCCGGCAAATTACTTAAAGTTCCCTGGAATCAGCAGGCCTTGACCCTTCCCCGATCACTTTTTTGAGGAGCCCGATCAAATGACCCGTTTCCCCTACCTCCTTCTTGTCATCGCACTGGTGACCGTTTTCGCCGCGAACGCCTTCGCCATTGATCTGGGCGGCAATGACCGGGACGGCACCGTGTTCGGCCTGACCTTCGGTTACGGCTGGAATACCGTCGATTACACCCCCGAAGGCGGAGACGCCCGCACTTCCGGAACCTTCGATACCTTTTCCGGGGGCGCCCGGATCGGCTGGGCCTCCAGCGACTATATCATCACCTCCCTCGGTTTTTACGGCTGGAAGGCAAGCGTCACCAACATTACGCCCAATACGGCCACCAATTACGCCTTCATGCTGGAAGCCTATTTTTTCCCCAGGGGCGAGGGATTCTGGTTGAAGGGCGGTTTGGGCTGGGGAACCATCGATTTCTACGCCGAGGCCCCCCTACCCATCAACGATATTGTTTTCAACGAGAGCGGGCTGGCCTGGAGCACCGGGGCGGGCTATGAATTCCGGGTTTCGGATGGGACGGCGGTCGGGCTTTCCTATGACCTGCTTTACATTCCTGTCGGGGATTTTGCGGGGTTCACCAGTACGAGTTCCCTGAGTCAGAGCATTGGCCTGAATCTGAATTTCTATTTCGATTAGGTTGTGCCTTTGAAATTGTGTCCGGCCCCTGGCGGTCTTCAATTAACCCAGGACTGGTCATAAATAGCGATAACATTTCAAAAAAGAGAGGTCCAAAGGCCTCTCTTTTTTATCTTTAAAAACTATTGTGCCGGTAGACACAATTTCAAAGGCACCATCAGATTGCCCCATTTTTTCCAAAACCTTACTTGGCAGGCCGCCACCACCCCCGGTAGAATGCCCCCGCCCACACCACAATCCTTTGTAGTATCGGGAGGTTCAGGATGTTCTGGTCAATCCGCAAGCTCTCTCTGGTATTTCTCGTCCTTGGATTGGTCCTGTTTGTCGGCTGTTCGCAGGAACCCGACCTCAACGCGCCCAGATCCCAGACAACCTTCTTTTCGACCAAAGCCATCCCCGCGGGCTACTACGACTCCGTAGACGCCTCGACCGCGGCCGCGCTGCGGACATCGCTTCACGATGCCATCGACGACAACACCAAGATCCCCTACACCAGCTCCGCGACCGACACCTGGGACGTGCTGGAGGTCGCCGATGAAGATCCGAACGACAGCGGGCGCATCCTGGATGTGTACCTGAACGAAAGTTATCCGAAATACGGGGCCGGCAACACCGACTACAACCGGGAGCACGCGTGGGCCAAGAGCTACGGCTTCCCCAACGACGGGGCCGGCAATTATCCCTACACCGACTGCCATCACCTTTTCCTGTGCAACGACAGCTACAACAGTTCCCGCAACAACAAACCCTTCTCCACCGTCGGGGGCGGGGGAACGACCGAGAAACCCACCGTCGCCAATGACGGGGTGGGAGGCGGCAGCGGTACCTATCCCGGCTGGTCCAACTGGTACGACGCCACCTACTGGGAAACCTGGTGGGACCGACGGGGAGACATCGCCCGCGCCCTGTTCTACATGGATGTGCGCTACGAGGGCGGCACCCACGGCGTCACCGGCTACAGCGAACCAGACCTTATCCTGACCGACAATTTGACCCTGATCACCGCTTCGAATACCGGCAGCAACGAGTCCGTCGCCTACATGGGTCTGCTGGCCGACCTGGTGCAATGGCACTTCGACGATCCGGTGGACGCCAAGGAAATGGCCCACAACGACGCGGTCTATTCGTACCAGGGAAACCGGAATCCCTTCATCGACCATCCCGAATGGGTGGATTGCCTGTTCCTCGACAACTGCAACGGTGGTGGAGACACCACGCCCCCTTCTTCGCCTACCGGCTTGGCCGCTACACCCGGAACAGGCACGGTCAGCCTTGACTGGAACGACAACGGGGAAAGCGACCTGGCGGGCTACACCCTCTACCGCGGCACGAACAGCGGTGGTCCCTACAGCGCCGTGAACGGATCCCTGCTGGCTGTCAGCCAGTTCACCGACAGCGGCCTGACCGGCGGGGTCACCTACTGGTATGTCGTCACCGCCAGCGACGGCAGCGGCAACGAATCGGTCTCGGGCAACGAAGTCGGCGCCACCCCCACCGGCGGCGGCGGCGGTCCGGCCGTCTGGATCAACGAGTTCCATTACGACAACGACAGCACCGACTCCGGGGAGTTCTTCGAGATCGCCGGAACAGCCGGAACCAGCCTGGCCGGATGGTCGGTGCTGGGCTACAACGGCAACGGCGGGGTTGTCTATGATACCAAGAACCTTTCCGGGACCCTGCCCGATCAGGCCGGTGGTTTCGGAACCCTGGCCTTTGCCATGGCCGGCATGCAGAACGGCAGCCCCGACGGTCTGGCCCTGGTGGACGATGGCGGCGCGGTCGTGATGTTCATCAGCTACGAAGGCAGTTTCGCTGCCGTCGGCGGCCCGGCCGACGGTCTGACCTCGACCGACATCGGCGTCAGTGAACCCACCACTTCGCCGGTGGGCTGGTCCCTGCAGTTGGCCGGGTCCGGATCGGTCTATGGTGATTTCACCTGGCAGGCCCCCGCGGTCAACACATCCGGCGCGGTCAACAGCGGCCAGAGCTTCGTCGGCGCGCCCACCAACCAGGCCCCCACCGCCGAGGCAGGCGGACCCTACTCCGGTGAAGCCGGGGTCGAGGTCTCTTTCTCGTCGGCCGGGTCGTCCGATCCGGACGGCACGGTCACCGGGTGGGACTGGAACTTCGGGGACGGCGGGTCAAGCGGCTCGGAGAATCCCACCCACGTCTATGCGGCGCCGGGCCATTATACCGTGACCCTGACGGTGACCGACAACCTGGGCGCCACCGGGGTGGACACCGCTCCCTGCGACATCGTCGACACCACCGCGCCCGCGGTTCCGACAGCCCTGGCGGCCGTCGCCGGTGATGGATCGGTGGCCCTTGACTGGGCCGACAACGGCGAAAGCGATCTTGGCGGCTATACCGTCTACCGCGCCACAACCGGCGGTGGACCCTATGCCGCCCTGAACGGCAGCCTCCTTGCCGGCAGCTCCTACACCGACGGATCGGTCACCAACGGAACGACATATTATTATGTCGTGACCGCCAGTGACCTGAGCGCCAACGAGTCGGGCTTCGGCAACGAAGCCGCCGCCACTCCGGCGGGGCAAAGCGGCGGTGGCGACGCCACCGTCTGGATCAACGAAATCCACTACGATAACGACGGAACCGACACGGGTGAATTTTTTGAAATCGCCGGCACCGCCGGCACCGACCTGGCCGGCTGGTCGGTGGTGGCCTACAACGGCAGCGGCGGCGCGGCCTATGACACCGGGAACCTCACCGGCACCCTGCCGTGGCTGCAGGGCGGCTTCGGCACCCTGAGTTTCGCGATGGCGGGCCTGCAGAACGGCAGTCCCGACGGTTTGGCCCTGGTGGACGGGACCGGGACCGTGGTCATGTTCCTCAGCTACGAAGGGGCCTTCGTGGCTACCGACGGCCCGGCAGTCGGCCTGACCTCGATCGACATCGGCGTCAGCGAACCGACCACCTCGCCGGTGGGTTGGTCCCTGCAGCTTTCCGGAACCGGTTCTGTCTACGGCGATTTCACCTGGCAGCCCGCGGGCGCGGGCACCGCCGGCGACGTGAATACCGGGCAGACCCTGGGGGACGGCTCGGCCCCGCCGACGGGCGGCTGGCAGACCATCACCTTCGATGACTTCGAAAGCGGCTGGGGAAGTTTCACCGACGGCGGCGGCGACTGCTCCCGCTATACCAGCGGGACCTACGCCCATCAAGGCAGCGCCGCCCTCGACATCCAGGACAACAGCGGCGGCGCCTCCAGCTTCTTCCACACCGCCGGTCATGACGTGTCCGGGTTCTCGAACCTCGAGGTCGAGTTCTGGTTCTACGCCGTGAGCATGGACAAGGTGGAGGATTTCTGGGTGCAGTACTTCGACGGATCCACCTGGCAAACGGTGGCCGTCTTCACCGTGTCGCAGGATTTCGTGAACGGAAATTTCTACAACGAGGTCGTCAGCATTCCCGCCGGAACGTATAATTACCCCGCAAATGCCAAGCTGCGCTTCATGTGCGACGCCAGCGGCAACGCGGACGACGTGTACCTCGATGAGATCGAGTTCCGCGGCTACGGCGGCAACTGATCAAAACCACGAATGGCCGCCGGCCCGGAGGACGCCCTGCGGCGTCTTCAGGGCCGGCGGTTTAAAGGCCGGCCCCCATGTCTCCAACCCGAACCCGCATTCGAAGGATCGGCGGTCGCCTGCTGCTGCTGCTGCTGCCCCTGTTGCTGGCTTTCGGCGCCACCGAACTGGTTCTGCGGGCCACTCAGGCGCCGCCGTCAGCCGACCCCGACAACGAAGCCGTTGATTCCCGTTGGCTGGCCGCGGTCCCCTCCTCCCGGTTGGGTTGGATATTCCCGCCCGACACGACAGGCGTTTTCCGGAGTTCCGGACGGAACACACCCCTGACCACCAATTCCTGGGGCCTGCGCGGACCCGAGGTGGCCCCCGGTCCCGAGGTCCGGCACATCCTTTTCCTGGGTGACTCCTACACTTTCGGGTGGGGAGTGCCCGACTCCGCCGGGTTCGTGCGGGTCGTTGAAGCCGACCTCCGCCGGGAGCATCCTTCCACCGAAGTGGCGTGCATCAACGGAGGCCTGCCGGGATATTCCATCTATCAGCAGATCCGCATGCTGGATTTTGTCGGGGAAATGACGAATGTCGACGCGGTGGTCGCGACCATCAGTCTGGCCAATGACCCCATCGACGAAAAGCGCATCCGACGGTTTGCTCCCGATCGCCTGGCGGAATTCAGCTACCAGTTGCGGGATCCCTCTTCGCTTACCGCCCGCCTAATTTCCTCGAGTCGTCTGCTGACCCTTATCGACCAGCGCACCACCCATCTGCAGTTCAGCCTGATCAACACCGACCGGCAGTGCCGCGACCTGGCGGACGAGTCGCTGCGCGACCTGGCCGAAGCCTGCCGCCGGGCGGACCTCCCGTTGGTCTGGATGATCGTGCCGAGAGCCCAGGAGGTGCGCCCCGGTGGTTTTCTCAAGCGGTCCCTCAACGGGGCCACCGAAAGGCTGCGCCGGCACTTCCTGGAGCTGGCCGGTTCCCTGGAGGTTCCGGTCCTGGACCTGAAGCCCGTCCTGGTCGAGGTCCAGTCCCGGGAGGAGGCCTACCTGCCCGCGGACGCCCACTGGACCGCCGCCGGCCACCGGGCGGTGGCCGAAGCCCTGATGCCCTTCCTCCAGGAGGACCAAAGCCGCTGAAATCGTGTCATTTCCCGGCATTCTGATTGCGGAGTGCCGTCCCCATCCCTTAAGATTCTCCAGGCATTCCCACCCGGCATCGGGACCCGCACCGGGACACTCCAACCGATTCGAGCAGCCCGTGGCATCTCGACTGCGACTTGTGACTGGATTCCTGTTCCTCTTCCTCGGGGCACTGGCGTCGTCCTCCCTTGGCCAGGCGGATCCCGGCAACCGCGAAAACATCTTCGCCCCCAACGTCGATCTTGTCTTCGAGCACATCACGGTCAACGATGGGCTTCCGGAAAATTCGGTCCGGTCCATCCTGCAGGATTCCTCGGGATTCCTCTGGTTCGGCACCATGAACGGCCTGGTCCGCTACGACGGCTATGAACTCAAGGTGTTCACCCCCTCCCAGACCGATACCACCAGCCTGGGTGGTCGCACGGTGTTGGCCCTTCACGAGGACCGGACGGGATCCATCTGGATAGGCACCTACCTGATGGGCCTGTGGCATTACGACCAGGATACGGGCGCCTTCCGGCATTTCGATCTAGGAAGGGACAACGGCGGCCAACCCGAAGCCGGCCAGGTCAACAGCATCACCGAGGACGACCAGGGACGGCTCTGGGTGGGTCTGCAATACGGACTCGTCAGCCTGGATATCGCCACCGGCGAGGTCACCTGGCACGATGAAGTGAAGGCCCATCTCGGTTCGGAAAACAGGATCCTCGCCATCAGCTCGGTCATGGCCGACACCAAGGGAAGGATCTGGTGCGGCACCGACGGCAACGGAGTGGTCATCTATTCCCCTGACACCGGGGACACCCGCTGGCTGACCCACAATCCCGATCGCGAGCAAAGCCTGCCCAGCTCCATCGCCTACGACATCGCCCAGACCGCGGACGGCAAAATCTGGATGGCCACCACCAACGGGCTGGCCCTTTGGCAGGAAGCCACCGGGGAGTTCATCGTTTTCCGGCCGGCGGAGGAGTCCGGACCCCTGGGCCTGAACATCATGGCCAAAATCATCGGCGACGACCAGGGCCTGCTTTGGCTGGGATCGGCTGCCGGCCTCTATGTCTTTGATCCCGAATCCCGCCAGTTCCGGCTTTTCGCCTATGACCCCGAAAAGCCCTCCTCCCCGGCCAACGGGCCTGTCCTGAGTCTGCTGCTCGACGACTCGGGAATTCTCTGGGCCGGTTCCTGGCACGCCGGCCTGAACAAGGTTAGCCCCCTGGCGGGCGGTTTCCGAACCCAGCAGTTCTTCGCCGAGGACGGGACCCCGGGGCTATATGCCGTCGAGTCCCTGCTCGAGGATCACCAGGGGCGATTGTGGGCCGGGGTCAGCCAGGTTTCCCTCGGCAGGGGACCCGGAGCCCTATTTCGGCGCACAACTCCGGACCAGCCGTTCGAGGCGATTCCGGTAGAGGGCAACGGCAAGAGGTTGAGCTCGGTGGTCAGCCTCTGCGAGGACCCCTCGGGGACCATCTGGGCGGGCACCTACAGCGGGTTGTGGAAGGTCCAGGACGACCGGCTCGTCCCTGGGGCCGCAGGTCAGGGCGAGCAATGGTTTGTTCTGAACAACGCCAACATTTCTTCCCTCATCGTGGACCGTCAAGGTCGCCTCTGGATGGGGGTCTATGGCCAGGGGCTCATCCGCTGGGACCTCGACACCCAGGACCTGGATTTATTCCGGCACAATCTGCTGGACCCCCACTCGATCAGCTCCGACGATGTCATCACCATTTTCCAGGACCGCTCCGACCGGATCTGGGTCGGAACCGATGCGCGGGGGCTTAACCTTTTCAGGTCCGACGAATTGGGTTTCCAGCGCTTCATCGCCCCCGAAAAGGGGCTCGAAACGGTCAGCGACATCCTCGAATCACCACTTGGCGACCTGTGGCTGACGTCCTTTTCGGGGTTGGTCCGCTTCGACCCCTCGACCGGCACGACCGAGATCTTCAACCGGGAGTCCGGGCTGCCGAACGACCAGACGGTTTCCATCCTGGAGGATGACCGGGGCCGCTTCTGGGTCTCCACCGGTTACGGCCTGGCCCGCCTGGACCCGGAAACCCGCGAGGTCCGCGCCTTCGACACCCTGGACGGGCTGCCGGACAATGAAAGAATGCCCGCCCGATTCCGCGGGCAGGACGGAATCCTGTACTTCGGCGGCCGAGGCGGCCTCGTTTCCTTCGATCCGGACGGCTTCACGACCAGCCGGTTCGAGCCCCCGGTGGTCATAACCGGGATTGCTGTTTCCGATACGTTCCTGGTCGTGCAACCGGAGGGCCCCCTCCGTCAATTGCCCCATGAAACCAGATCCCTCGTCCTGGAATACGACCAGAACGACGTGTCCCTCAGTTTCGCGTCCCTGGACTTCGGGCGCCCCGACCAGATCCATTATCGATGCCAGCTGGAGGGACTGGACGACAACTGGCGGGTGCCCGTGGCCAGACGCCGGGCCTCGTACACCAACCTGAAACCCGGCAGCTACGTTTTTCGGGCCCAGGGAACCAACCGGGACGGAGTCTGGAGCCCCCATGAAGCGCGCCTCGAGATCCGGATCCTGCCCCCCTGGTGGCGGGCCTGGTGGGCCGACACCCTGTATGTCCTGGCCGTCGCTTTATTAATTTCCGGTATCATCCGGCAGTTGGTTTTGCGGGAACGGTTGCGGGCCAAATTGGAAGTCCAGCGCGCGGAGGCCGATCAGGTCCAGGAACTCAATCGTCTGAAACAGAAGTTCCTGACCAACATCACCCATGAATTCAGAACACCCCTGACCATGATCAAGGCGCCTTTGCTTCGCCTTCAAACCGAGCAGGAAGGCAATCCCGACAGCCGTATTACCACCATGATTCGCAACACCGAGCGGCTTGAACACCTGATCGACCAACTCCTGGACCTGTCCCGGCTCGAAGCCGGCCGGTTGCCCCTGCACTGGAAACCCGATGACTGTCTTTCCTTCCTCCGGGAATTTGTCCTGGGATTCGAGGCCCTGGCCACCCAGAGGTCCCTGACCCTGGCGGTGTCCATCCCCGACGAAACGGCGGTGGTCTGGTTCGACGCGGATGTCCTGGAAAAGCTGGCCGGCAACCTTGTTTCCAACGCCGTCAAATACACACCTGCCGGAGGACGGATCGACGTTCAGGTCTCCCTGGGTTCCGAAATGGTCGAGGCCCCGGTTCCCGAATTCGGCCGCAGCCGGGCCGCCCGGATTAGCGCGCCCTCCCGGCCCCTGACCATGGTCATCGAGAATTCGGGGTCCTACATTCCGGAAGATGAACAAAAAAGGGTTTTTGACCGCTTCTACCAGTCCTCGAGCAGCGACGGAAGCGGCGTGGGCCTGGCCCTGGTCAAGGAGCTGGTGGACTGGCTGGGCGGCACCATCGACCTGGACAGTAAACGGGAGTCGGGCACCACCTTCACCGCCTCGATTCCCGTCTTCATGCATCATCCCGAGGAAGGTCCGGAGTACACCGAAGCCCCGGAGGCGACGCTGGCCGGAAGCTCCGATGACGGGGATATCGAGGAAGAACCCGACGAGGCCATGGACGAGGCCAAGATCCTCGTCGTCGAGGACAACACCGACCTGCGCCACTTCATCCAGGACGATTTTTCTCCCCAGTACCGGGTCCTGGCCGCCCAGGACGGCAGGGCCGGCCTGGAATTGGCCATCGAGGAGGTTCCCGACCTCATTCTCAGTGACGTCATGATGCCCGTCATGGACGGTTTCGAGATGACCCGGCTGCTCAAGGAGGACGAGAGGACCAGCCACATTCCCATCATCCTGATGACCGCCCGTTCGGAGGCGGAAAGCCGGCATCAGGGACTGCGGCTGGGGGCGGACGACTACGTGGCCAAGCCCTTCGACGTGGAGGACCTGAGCCTCAGGATCCACAACCTGATCGAGCAGCGGCGAAAGGTGGCCGAGATCTACGAGCGGAAGATCGCCATGCTGTCCCCCGAGGCGATGCCCATCGAATCGGCCGACGAGCGCTTCATCGTCCAGTTGCGCGAAGTCATCGACGCCAACCTGGACGACCCGGATTTCAAGATCGATTCGCTGTGCCGGGAAGTGGGCATGAGCCGGTCGCAGCTGCATCGCAAGCTCAAGGCGGTCATCGGAAAATCCACCAGTGATTTTGTCCGGTCCCACCGCATCCGGAGGGCCGCCAGCCTTTTCGACGGAGGTTACGGCAACGTCACCGAGGTGGCCTACGCGGTCGGGTTCAAGAACCTTTCCTATTTTTCCAGGTCCTTCAAGGAAGTCTACGGCATCCAGCCCTCGGAATACCTGCGGGGCGGCGATTAGGCTCAGGACGGAGACTGACCCGCCGAAAAAAGCCCCCGGGAATTTCCCGGGGGCTTTCTCGTCGTTCGTCGACCGGCAGGGTTTCAGCGAATCAGGGAAATCGTCCTCGAATCCGTTTCCTGGCCGCTGACCAGCCTCACGATGTAGGTCCCGGAAGGGGCTTCCCCCCCCGACTGGTCCTTGCCGCGCCAGACGATCCGGTGATCGCCCGCCTCGAAGATCTGATCGGCAAGCTCGGCCACCTTGCGTCCCGAGATGTCGTACACCGAGACCGTCGCCTGCTGGCGCCGGTCCAGGGCGAAGCTGACGGTGGTCATGGGGTTGAAGGGGTTCGGACTGACACCCGTCAAGCGGGATGGCCGGCTGACGGTCTCCCCGACCGCGGATGTCTTCCCGAAATCGATCCTGTAATTGCCAGAGCCGTTGTAGAAGTCGACATATTCCCCGATCAGGGTGGAACCGTCGGCGGAAAAGGCCCTGGGCCAGTTGAAGCTCATGGAGTTGGGAATGGTGATCCCCGCGTCCATCAGATACTGTTCCAGGCTCGTCATGCCGATCGTCGGCGTCCACACGAAAGTCGTCACATTGATCGAGGAAGGACCGCTGACCCCGATAACCATGCCGTTGTCGGCGACGTGCAGGGCCTTGCTGATGTCGTTGGGGGAGCCGGTCAGGGTACCCAGCAACGTGAAGTTGGTGTCGCCCATTTCATAATAGAAGGCCTGGTAGCCGGTCAGGATGGGGTCGAAGCCATAGGGCAGGCCCGTTCCGACCAAAACCTGGCCGTTGGTGGTGATGTCGAAGACCTCACCCACGTCCTCCGGGTGGTGAAGCAGGATCGAACTCGATCCGATATTGCCCTCGATGGTCCAGAAGGAGGGCCGGCGATAGGAATTATTGAATCCGCCGATGACCGTCCCGTCCTGGCTGATGCAGGAGCCCCGGGTCGGGCCCAGGTCCTGCATGCCCGTGGCCTCGGTCCACAGGAAACACTTGGCGGCGCAGCCGTCCCACAGCAGACCGCAGACCTTGCTTCCGTCTCCGTTGACCTTGTAGGCCGCGGTGCCGAAACTGTCACAAGGCAGGTAGCCGTCGGGAACGGGAAGGACATTGGCGGTCCAGCCCTCGGATTCCCGCAGGATCAGGCCAATCTCAACGCCGAATTCGTCCCGCATATTGGTGACGATGGTATGGCCGTCCCCGGAAATGCCGCAATTGGAGCCCTCACCGGCCACGATATTGACCAAAGTGAAGTTACCGGCCGCATCCATCAGATAGATCTTGCCGCCGTAGTTGGCGACCGCCCGGGATCCGTCGTAGTTCACGTCGAAGTTACCGAGCTGGGATCCCCCGGAAGGGTTGACCAGATATTGCAGGGTGACCGCCGCTGCGGGGGCGGCCATCACCGTACAGACGGCCAGGGTCAGGATCAATTTTCGCAATTGCATTTTGTGCCTCCACATTCTGGGCGATGACCCGGGAATGAAATCCATCTTCCTTGAAACGCGTTTTCCGCCGGCTACTTCGGAGTCCTGGTATTGAACGGGTTCGAAATCCAGGTGCCCGCGGGCAGAACCTTCTTGCGGGCCTTTTCCCGGGGAAACTCCTCGACCCTGATCAGGAAACTCCGGGCCTGATGGGGCCAGAAGGTTGTGTCCTCGCCAAATCCGGTCAAAAATTTCCCGTCCGCCGAAATTCCCGACACCGAAGTGATCCGGAACCCCTCGGGCAACTCGACGTCATGGCTGGAAAGGTATTCCTGGGCTTCGTAGAGCCCGTCCTCGAGAGTCCAGATGAAGCCCGCCGACCGGTTGGGGTCGAACTTGTTGAAACCGACGATGGTGTGGCCGTCGTCGCTCAGGTCCAGGGCCATGGCCTGGCCGTAGCCCGCAAGGGTCCCCGGAAGGACCCCCAGCACCTCCTGCACCCAGCCGAAATCGCTGGACAGCCACAAGGAGGCGATTATCCGGTCCTGGGATTCGTCATAGGTCTGGCCCACGATGATGCTGCCGCCGGGGTTGACGGCCCTGGCCTCGCAGAACAAACGGGTGGCCGCCAGGACGATTCCCCTGCCGCCGATCCATGCGGTCGGCTGCCGGGTTCCCGAGGACAGGCTTTCCGACCACCCGACCACGACCGTTCCGTCCCTGTTCGCATCGTGCGCCCGACTGCTTTTTCCCGGTTCCCCCAGCACGACCAGGGTCCCCGAGGGCCTCCAGACCGCCGCCGCCATGCTGCCATCGTCCCGTTTGGCCTGCCCGAGCAGGAGGGATCCGTCTCCGGTCATTCCCCAGGCCGTGTGATGCCGCGGAGATCCCCCACCCGTGTCCGGAGTTGGCCCCGAGGGCGTCATCCAGCCTTTTTCCTCTGACCACAGGCCCATGGACGGTTCGGCTGATCCCTCCTGGGGAACCGTGGAGGAAACCAACCGGCCGTCCCGTGAGACATCCGGCGTTCCCCATTCGAATTCGTTGGTCGCGCCACCGGAGTTACCCAGCAGCACCCGGCCCGTTTCCGGGGTCCAGCGCCAGGATTCATGGGAATCGGGGGCTACCCCCACGACAACCGAACCGTCCCCGGATATCGCCGTGGCCTTGCCGTCGCAAATGATCTCGAAGGGATCAGCCCCACAAACGGGGCCGGGGCTGAACAGGAAGAATCCGAGCAGCAGGCAACCGCCGACCCCGAGGGTCCGACCGGTGATGTTTTCCCGCGGCGTCATGGACTGCTCCCTGAATTACCCGTGGATGGTGGACCGGCCGGCCGCCAGGAGGCAACCGGCCGGTCAGGCCAATGCTTGAACTAGCGGAAGAGGGACTTCACGCCACCGAAGCTGACCGACTCGGTCGCCACGGCGACTTCGCCCTCGATCAGCATGGCGCCGTCCTGATCAGCGGAACCCCATGAAGGACCGAACCAGCCGCCGAATTCGATGACGTTGGAGAAGTCGCCCACCACCGAGGACGTGGCCACGTGGAACTCACGGAAGGACGGACCGTCGGGAATGGCAGGGGACATCATGATCCAGTAGTCACCGGCGGGCAGGGAAATGTTCAGACCACTGCCGTTCAGGGCAAAGGTGCCGTTGCCCATGTCGGTCAGGGTGACCGGAATGGTGACGCCGGTGGTCAGGGGATCATCCGTGCCCGTAACAGGGCTGGGGCCGGTCTTCACGAAGACGTCCAGCAGGGCGGTGTAGTTACCCGGGGCCCACTGACCGGTGTTGGTGTAGTAGGTGGTCACCGAGGTGATGATGGCGTCCGAACCAAGGGTAAAATCAGAGGCGCCATAGACGATGACGGTTCCCCACATACCGGCGGATTCCGCATCCGGGTACCCGTTGGCACTCAGGTCAATATCAGTCTGGTCCCAGAGAACGGTGGCGCTGGCGGCGGAAGCCGTCAGGGTAAGGACGGCGACGATCAACAGTAGCTTGTTCATTTTCTGCATCTCCTGGTTTTGAAGCGGCCCGCCTTGCGGTTGGGCTCGCCCCGTTTTCGATGTCTGCGGAAAACCCCTGGGGTTTCCGTCTCAAGAAGGCATTATCGGCCCATTCTCCAATTCCCCGCTAACCCGTATGTGTTTGATCCTGCCAGTATTGTTTTTTTGTCCTAAATTGTTTTGGAACATCAACTTGCTCATGCCTGATTTCCTGTCTGCCACTGTCGTTGCCGTCCCGCCGTCCCATTGACACATATTTTTGTCAAGACCCGGCCGAATCGGGCGTCCAACAACGGCAGGATCAGCGGACCAGCGTCATTTTGGAGACCTGGGTCGCCTCCCCGGCCACCAGTTTGGTGAAATACATCCCGCTGGCCGCGCCCTGGCCCGCGCCGTCCCGTCCGTCCCAGGTCACTTCGTGGCGTCCTTCGGGCATATCCCCGTCGACGAGGGTCCGCACCAGCCGCCCCCTCAGGTCGTAGACGTTGAGATTCACCCGGCCCGGACGAGCCAGTTCATAAGCGATAACCGTCTGGGGATTAAAGGGATTGGGCACGTTGCCCAGGATGCGGGTCACCGCATCTGGGGTCACCCCGGACGGAACCGGGGCCCCGCCGGTCACTTCCAGCGTCAATCCCCATGAATTCACGGTGCCCACGGCCCCGAAAGCGTTGTCCGACACCGAAAGGACCCAGATTCCCTGGATCTGCTCCCCCTGGAAATCGGTCAGCGAGCCTGGACCATCGACCACCAGTTCATCCGGGTAGGAGCCCACGATGTTGTCGGCCGTGCCGCCGGTCCGGTTGTGCAGGGTCACGATCGTGCCGGCCGGACTGGTCAGCCTCACGATCAGGTTGTTGATGGAGTAATGGCTGATGTCCACCGTCACCCTCATGGTGTGGATGCTTCCCGAACCGGTCACGTCGATGGGCAGCTCCACCCCCGCCGGGTCATTGTCGGGAATGGGGGTCGAGGTGGTGTTTTCGTATTCCAGCACCAGGGACGGGGTCAGGATCAGGGGGTCCGCCGCATAGACCTGATCATCGGCCAGCTCGAATTCCAGAGACTCGGTGCCGTACCCTGGGAAAGTGGCCACCAGGGTCACCGGACCGCCCCACAGGCCGTCCAGGAAGTAGTTGCCCTCGGCGTCGGTCTGCGTGACATGCAGGGAATCGGTCATGACGGTGATGCCGGAGTGATCGGTCCGGTCCGCCAGCTGGACCTGCCCCGAGACGGCCGATCTTCCCGGCTGCTCCTCGATCAACAGGTAGGCCAGGGCGTTTTCCACCAGCATCCGCCCGACCGCATCCTTCAGGAAATTGATGGCAAAGGGGAAAAAGACCACCTGCCCCTGGTCGGGGCCGGTGTTGTTGTCATGGAACAGGACACCCCCGCTGTTGACGGCGAAGGAGCTGCTGTACACCACACCGGATTCGGCGTCCGGTTGGACGACGTCGGAGACGCGATAGTCCACCTGCCCCGGCAGGAGCCCGAAATTGAGTTCGTTGGGCAACAGGTTCGGACGTCCAAGAAAGGCGTGATGCTCCATTCCCGGGGTCGGGTGAAAAATATAGCCGCCCTCCCCGATGACCTCTCCGGCGTGCAGGACGTTCGCGAAGAAATCCGGATAGGTCGGACTGAGACCGGCCACATAGGCGGTTTCGCCGCCCTCCACCAGGATCTTTCCTCCCCTGCCCTCGAAGGCGATCATCTGGGCACGCAGTTCATCGGTCCCGATGGGGTTGAAAGTCAGCCCCGAGGAAAGGACAACCACGCTGTAGCCGTTGAAGCTGCCCTCCTTGACCTGGTTGGAAATGATGGTGTCGACCTGGTAGCCGGCGTCGCTCAACCAGCCCGCGATGAGGACCGGGGACAGGAAGGACTTGTCCCCCCCGGCGGAGCCGTCACCGACCGGGCCCCTGCCCGCTTCCCCGTTCAGGGCCTTGGTCTCGCTGAGGTCGTCGATGACCAGAACCCGGGCCCTCTGCGCCACGATATCGAAAGCGAAAGGACCGATTTCGGTGAGGTTGGCGTTGCTGGACATGTCCGTGGCGGTCAGGCGATAGGACACGACAGAACCGGTGGCCAGGCTGCCGGCGGCCAGGGGAAAATCGAGGGCGAAATAATCCTCGGTGATCCCCAGGGGGAAGGGACCCTGCTCGCTTCCGCCATCCACCGCATAATAGAGGTCGACGGAGGCCACCCCGGTATTGTCGGTCGCGTAGGCCCTGACCTGCGGGGGCCAATCGACCAGGCGCTGATCCATGAGGTAGTGATGGTCCAGATCGGGCGCGACAAGGTCAGAACCCACCTCGTATGCGAAGGGGCCCAGGTTTCCCGCCCAGGGCAGGGTCAGACCCAGGCCACCCAGGTCGACCGCTTCGATGTAGTATTCCACGACGCTGCCCGACGGCGCGGCCGGCAAATTCCCGGCATAGTTGTCATTTCCCGAAGCGGCCATGTGGATCCGTTTCCAGGTTCCCGAGTCGACCCGGTAGGAAAGGACCACGCTCTGGGGGTCGATTCCCTGCCGACCGGTCACCCGCGCGGACACCTGTCGCGGCGTGGATGCGTCCGTGGTCACCAGGGGCTCATGGTCAATGACGGGGCCCCAGTATTCGAGGGCCCTTTTGGCGTTCACGATACCCCAGCCGTAGTTGTTGTCCGGGTAATCCGCCTGGCTGGCGGTCATCCGCAGGGCCTCGCGCACCTGCCAGGGGCTCAGGTCGGGAAGCCGTTCCAGCATGAGGGCCACCACGCCGGCCACCTGGGCGGTCGCGGTGCTGGTCCCCGACAGGTAGGGGTACAACCAGTCCGCGTACCAGGATCCGCCGACCGGGCCCACACCCAGCGCCATCACGTCGGGTTTGATGCGGCCATCGTAGGTGGGTCCGCGGGAACTGCCCGCATATACCTGCCCGTTCAGCAGCACCGATCCGACCGTGATCACATGGCGCCCGTCGGCCGGAGCCATCATGGGCGGCAAACCGGGTTCCCCGTTCAGGTCGCCCACGGCGGTCACCACGCAGACGCCCAGCATGGAGGCCATGTCGCAGGCGATGGTGATGGCGGCGGTCATCCCGTCGAGGTCCTGATACCGGTACCAATCGACATAACCCACCTGGCTGGACACGACATCCACGCCCAGCGATTCCATCCATTCCAGGGCGGCGATGAAGTTGTCTTCCTCGGAGGGATCTTCACGGTCCAGTTCCTCGGTCTTGGCCAGGATATAGGAAGCCTGGGGAGCGACCCCGATAAGTGCCCCCTCCTTGAACCCCGCCAACAGGCAAAGCAGTTCGCTGCCGTGCCGGGACTGACCGTCCGGGTCGCCGGGACCGGTCGACACGTCGGTCTTGTCGTTGATGAAATCGTAGGTCGCCAGCACATTCGCCTGCTGCAGGGACTCGTGGGTGATGTCGAACCCGGTGTCCATGACCCCGATGACGACCCCCGAACCCATGAGGCCGAACTGGTGGACCGGCGGCAGGTTGATCAATTCGGCCTGTTCGAGACTGCCGCCGTAATCCAGGGACCACCGCAGGTTCTTGTCCGCCGTTTTTCCGGCCTTGAACTCCTCGATCCGCGCCTTGTCGTCGTCCGACAGTTCGGGCTCGTGGCTCCGGAACCGGCCCACCAGGTCCACGCCGGCGACGAAAGGCAGGGCACCGAGGGCCTCGATCTGCTCGGCTGTGGCATTCACGCTCACGGCGTTGAGCCAACGCGATTCGCGCCGGAATTCCACCCCGGTGGCCAACACGGCGTCGATGTACTCGGGGGACACCGGCAGGTCGGAAGCCGAAACCAGGGGCGCGCCCATTTGGACCGCTTTGGCCCGGCGGGCCAGGGAGCGGGTGGAGATCCGTCCGCGGACCTCGACCAGAGCCGCCGACATTTCCCCGTCGGTCAGGTGGCGGTCGTTGAATTTTACCCAGACCCCGTAAACGCCGTCATCATCGGCGAAGGATCCGGCAGGCTCGGCCAGATTCCTGGCCAACCGCTCCGAGATGACCGATCCGGAGGCCAGGGCCAGACCGGGGATCACCAACGCCAGCGCCACCGCGAGAAAACGCATGACAGGCAGGACTCTTGTCTTCAAAGGTCTTCCTTTCGATTCGACAACTCCGGCGTGGGGCCGAAGGACACGGCCCATTTAGCGGAGCAGGAGCATTGATTTCATTTCCGTCTGACCGGTCGCGTGAAGCTGCGCGAAATAGACGCCCGAGGCCGCCTCCAGGCCTGCATCATCCCGGCCGTCCCATCGTTCCTGGTGTTGGCCGGCGGACCGTGGCCCCGACACCAGGTCCCGGACCAGACGTCCGGAGACGTCATAGATCCGGAGGTTGACCTCGCCGGCCAAAGGCAGGTTGTAGGTCACGAAGGTGACCGGATTGAAGGGGTTGGGAACAGCCCCAACCAGGGTGACCCGCGTGGGCAGGACGGGATTCGCTACGTCGCTGACGCCGCCGACGGAGAACACCAGCGGCACCGATGTGACCGGATTACCCAGATCGGTGGACATGATCTCCAGCATGGCGTAATAGGTCCCGTTTGCCATGCCGGTCCCATTGAAGGTGACCTGGAGATCCCTCGAAACCCCCGGATGCACCCAGCCCGTGGCGGGGTTGACCGTCGCCCAGGCAGGGTCAGCTGTTTTGGCGGCGGAATCGTTGGGGCCGTTGGCCGGGAAGGCCGAAATCCGGGTGGTGTAGTCCAGGCGATAGCCGCCGGTGTTGGCCACGTTCAGGGCAACCGAATCGCGCCAACCGGAGTTGAACGTCATCGAGAGGTTGTCCAGATCCACCTGGATCCGGGGCTCGGGAGCAACCCCCGTTCCGGGGAACTCGATACGGTCGATCCAGGCGGCGTCGCGCTTGTACGAAACCGCGTAATCCTTGGAATAGACCCACTTGAATACGTGCTGGCCCGCCGCAACGGGCTGGGTGTATCGGGTCCAGGGCCATTCCCCGGTCCAGCCACCCTGGAAAACCCCGTCGATGTAGAAAAGAAGGCCGTCGTACCCGTTTTCACATTCGGTCTTGTAATAGAATGAGACGTCTCCGCCGCCCACGACCGTATAAACCAGGGAAAGTTCGGAAGTCTCCTCGTCCCGGATGTCACCGGAGCGGACGCTGAAGACGCCTTCCTGCGCCTCATCGAAGGTCACCTCCATGGGGACCGTGCCGCCGGACTGCCAGGGGAACGAGGTCAGGGTCCCGGATTCGAATCCTTCGCCGACGATATAGGGCATGTGGATGTCCAGCTCACGGCTGGCGGGCAGTCCGATGTTCTCGACCACGTAGGCCAGATCCTGGGCCGTGGCGACGATTTCATAGGCCGCATCCTCGAATACGGGCAGCTCGAGTTCGTAATACCCGTCCGCCCCCGTGACGGCCGCCGGCAGGGGGATGTCCCGGGCATAGACCGTGGCGCCCGGAACCGGTTGGTCCTCCGGTCCGTAGACCGTGCCGCTGACCGTCCCGGTGGGGCGGGGACTCAAGGCCACGTTGTTGACCCGGTGGTCCCCCGAGTACATGAACACGATGGAAGTGGTCGGATAGTAGCTGAAATCACTGAATTCCAGCTCCGTCCTGCCGGTGCGCAGACTCACCGAGTAATGGCCTGCGGCGTCGGTCCTGGTGGAGACATAACCGTCCCGCTTGACGACGACATTCGCCAGGGGAAGTCCGGTCTGGGCATCGGTGACGACGCCCTCCACGGTCGCATTGTCGGTCAGGGCTGCCCACACCGCGGCGTAGGCGTCCACCATCCCGTAACCCGAGGCGTTGTCGTTCCCGGCTGAGCCGAAGTCGATGGCCGTGTCCATGAGGATCTGCTTGACGTCGATGACGTCGATATCCGGATTGGCCTGCCGCATCAGCGCGACGAGGCCCGCCACGTGGGGACCCGCCATGGACGTCCCGCTCATGTAACCGAAATTGTTGTCCGGCAGGGTGCTGAGGATGTCCTCGCCGGGGGCGACGACCTCGGGCTTGATGGCGAATTCGCCGCCGCAGCCGGACGGCCCCCGACTGGAGAATTCACTCACGACGTAGGGGATGCTGTATCCGACGGACCCGACGGTGAAACAGTTGGTGGGCGACGAGGCCCGGTCCCCCGGGGAACGGATGGTTCCCTTGGTCGGCCCCTCGTTGCCGGCCGACCAGGTGACCACGACCCCGGCGGCCTCGCAGTTGTCGATGGCGTCCCACCAGCGACTGTCGCACGCGGTGTAGCCAAAGGTCGGATTGGGCGACACCCCCCAGCTGTTCTGCACCACGTCCGGAACGTCATCCTGGGTGGCGGGATTGCCGTCGGGATCGGTGAAAAACTCGAACGCGGCGATGATGGCATTGTCGAATTCATTCCTGGAGCCGCCATTGAACACCGCGTTGCAGGCGATCCATTGGGATCCCGGAGCCACACCCGTGATCTCGGTGCCCGCGCCGCCGGTGATCGTGCCCATGGTGTGGGTGCCGTGACCGTGGAAATCCACGGGAAAATTCGGGCTGCCGGCATTGGCGTAGTCCCGCCAGCATTCGCTTGCCGGGGCGAAGTTTCCCCGCCAGCGGTCGGCCAGCAGGACGTGGTTCCCATCCACTCCCGAGTCGAGGTTGGCCACCAGGGTGCCGGTGCCGTCGATGCCCAGTTCATCCCAGACCCTGGGTGCGCCGATCATCTCGACCCCCGGCGAGATGTTCAACGCCTGCGGCGCGTTCTGGTCCTTCTCGCCGGCGGTTTTGACCATGACCGGTTCGATGAGCTCGACTTCCAGGTCCGGCTCGATGACCTCGACGTCGTCCCGGGCCGCGATTTCCCGAATAACCCCCGCTTCGGCCACCAGCACCACGCTGTTGACGATCCAATGGGGGGTGAATCCCAGGACTCCCCCGCGGGCCTTGTCCGCCTCCCGATAGCGCAGGTCGCCGATCAGGTTCTTTTGGGAGGCCTGCGAAACCGACCGCAGGGTGGTGACCACGGAATTGTGCCGCGCGGCCAAAGGGGCCGCCCTGTCGTGCAGGTCGAGGTCGAGGGCCCGGACATCGGCCTGGTCCTTCATCACGACCAGCACCTTGAGAATCTCATGATCCGCCATCCGGTCCATTTGGGCCTCGAGACCCGGCGACAGGACACCAGCCTGGGCCACGGAACCCAGCAGGGCGGCAAACAGGGCGGAAACGAACACCATTCTCATCGGGGGGATGCCTTTCGTTCCTTGCGTGGGAAATTCCGGGTTTTGGCCCCGGAGCCTGGAAACCGGGGGTAAGATATACCCCCCGGGATTATTCCGACTAACCCATATGTGCCGATAGTTTGAGGTAATGTACCGCAGGCATAAGTTGTTTTGATATTTTACGTTATATTCCCAAAAATAAATTTCGGGCGGGGGTTTTCAGGTTCCCGCCCGCCCGGATCAAAGTTGTTGCATATGATCGACAATGCCGTTAACCGATTTATTTTTCATTAGGTTAAAACATGCCCCGCCCCGGTTTCCATCCGGAGCCTGGGTCAATTGACCAGCATCAAGCGCCTGGTTTCGGAATATTCCCCGGCTTCAAATCGGTAGAAATAAACCCCGGCGGCCGCCAAGCGGCCCCGATCATCCCGGCCGTTCCAAATGGCCTCATGGCGCCCGGGATCATGAAATCCACCATTCAAAAGAGTGCGCACCCGGCGGCCCGAGACATCGAAGATCTCCAGACCGACCCCGGACGGTCCCGTCAGTTCGAAAACGATGGTGGTCGCGGGGTTAAAAGGATTGGGGTAGGCGTCGTAGAGAACCGCCCGCGCGGCCTGGGGGGAATCCTCCACGCCGGAAATCACGCCGATATCAATGTCCCAGGACAGGTTCACCGTCATGTTGGCCGCCCGGAAACCCTCATCGCGCACGTAGGGGGTATTGTCGACCACGGTCACCGACAGGGTGTGGGTGCCCGGAGCCGGGGCCAGGTCCGCCACGGTCAGGCTGTCCCCCGTCGCCGAGGCGATGGGGTTTCCATCCAGGAACCACTGGACATCCAGGTTGTGCCCCACCGGTTTCAGCGGCGAGACAAAAGCGGTCATGGTTTCATCCAGCACCACCCCGGTGGGCGTGTGGGCGTCCACCGGGCTGACCAGATTGTAGAGTTCGATGATGATGCCCTCGATCGATACCGCGTTGAACGGGCGCCCCAGGGTTTTCATCCTGGAGTCGAGGGTCGAGCGGTAGATCCCGTAGGTGTAATAAGCCGCGCCCTCGTAGGTGGAGATATATCCTCCCAATCCCCCGATGGTATCCCCCAGCCAGGGTGCCCATTTCCCGCCCCAGGCCTCCATCGCCGCATGGTCGTAGGTGGAGACGTTCGACGCCCCCGGTTCCTGCCCCTGATAGGTGGCTCCGCCGGAATAATCGTATTCGTCGGCCAGGTTGCCCAGGCTGTGTCCGGTTTCATGCAGGGCCAGTTCGATGGCCGAGGGATTGCCCCCCGACAGGGTGGCCAGGTCGGAAGAGGTGTAGCCCGCCCCCCCGTATTTCGTGGCGTTGGCCAGGGCCAGCACGTGGTCGACTTCCGGGGCGTTGGCGGCGAACTGGTAGGCCTTGGCCACATCGATGCACAGCAGCCGTTCGGTCCCGCCGCAGAAGAAAGCCATGTCCATGGCCGTATCCCGGAGGATGCCGGTGACCGGATCGTTGTCGACCCCCGCTTCATTGGACACGACATCCACCCGGTGGACGTTGAACAGGGTCTGATAGGTGGCGAAGGGTTCCACGGCGAAGTAACCGGCGATCACGGCATCGACGTTCTGGGCATAGAGGGCGAGGTCCGTGGCCGTGTAGCCGTCGCCCACCAGGACAAAATCGATCCGATTGGACGGAGGACCGTTGTCGAGGACCGTGACGTACTGGGCGGCCAGGGGAGCTGTCGATTTCGAAAAAACGGGCTGATCCTGCATGACGTAGCCGCCGGTCAGGTTGCCCTCATCATCCACGAAGTCGAAATAGACCTTTTCCTGGATGGGGGCGGCCATGGCCGGCCGGAAAGCAGGCAGGAATCCCGCGAGGGCCATCAGCAGCGCCAGGAGCTCCACATGAAACCGGTTGAAATCGCAATCGTTAGCCATGGTCGCCTCCTGGATAGTACTCCGTCAACCATACCACGGGGAAACCCCGGCCACCAAAGAATAAGTTGCGGCTTCGAAATTGTGTCCGGGTAAGTTAGCAACTCAAACAAGAGCAGAACGGGGCTCAAAAATGACAAAATGCAAAAAAGAGGACCCCCCGGGGGGTCCTCTTTTTGATAAAATCTCCGACTCCAGGGCCAGACACAATTTCAAAGCCATAACTTTAAGGCCCAAAGACCGGGTTTTAGCGCAGCCCACTCATGTTGGGCTTGCTCTTGTCCGGGTAGGCCGGAGCGTCGGGAATGTCCCACGTGCCCCCGCTGTCGGCCAACTGCTCGAGCAGGTACTCGATGGCGTAGTCCAGCTGGGCGTCGATCCCGTTGACCACGTCCTCGGGCATGTTCATGATCACGATGTCCGGCTCGACCCCCCAGCCCTCGATGGGCCAGGTCCCGTCCAGACCGTACAGGCCGAACTGGGGCGGCGTCGTCCCGCCGCCGTCGACCAGGTCCTGGTGAGGTTCGATGCCGATCGACCCGCCCCAGGTGCGCATCCCGATGACCGTGGCCAGGCCCAGCCGCTTGATGGCCTCGGCGAAGAACTCGCCGTTGCTGCCGGTGTCCTCGTTGATCAGGACCACGATCGGGCCGTGGAACACCCGTTCGGGGTTGCGGCTGCTCAGTCCCTCGCGCGGGAGGGTGATCGCCCACAGCACCCTCTCAAGGCGGTCGATGATCTGGTCGCCGACGAAACCGCCGCCGTTGTAGCGCTCGTCGATGATCATCGCGTCTTTCCAGGTCTGCGGGTAATAGCCGCGGCCGAATTCCACCAGGCCGGGAGCCATCATGTTGGGCAGGTGCAGGTAGCCGATCTGGCTGTCGGTCTTGTCGGTCACATAATCCAGGTTGGCGTCGGACCAGGCCCGGTACCTCAGGCCGTAATCGCCGCGCAGGGTGCGCACGCGGTTGGACACGGCGCCCTTGGCCTGCGGTCGGCTGTTGGTCGTCACGGTCACCATTTTGCCGGCCTTGTCCACCAGATACCGGTAGACGTTGTCGCCCTTGCGGACCTCGACGCCGTCGATGGCGATCAGGTAGTCGCCTTCGTGGACATCGACACCCGGCTCGGCCAGGGGCGAGCGGTAGCGGTCATCCCAGGACACGCCGGGAACGATGTCGCTGATCCGGTAGAAATCGCTGCCTTCCTCGTCGACGAACGAGGCGCCCAGCAGACCCGTCGCCACCTGGTCCCCGTGGTCCTCGAAATCACCGCCGCTGATGTAGGTGTGGCCGATGTTCAGTTCGCTGATCATCTCACCGATCAGGTAGTTCAAATCGCCGCGGGTGCCGCAGCCGGCCACGAAGGGCTGGTACTTGTCGTACATGGCCTGCCAGTCGACCCCGTGCATGTTCTCGTCGTAGAACCAGTCACGCTGGATGCGCCAGGCCTCGGCGAAGATCTGCTCGAACTCGGCCAACTGGTCGATGCGCAGCTTCACGGTGCCCGGATCCACCTTGCCGTCGCCGACCTTGGCGGGCTTGCCGGCGTCCACAACGCCCAGGGTGCCGCCGGCGCGGTAGGCCAGCTTCTTCCCGTCGGCGCTCAGGTGATAGTTGGCGATGCCGCTCATCAAATCCTCGGTCTCCTCGTCCGCGAAGGTCCACTTCACCAGGTCCAGGCGGTCGTTCGTGCGGTCATTGACGTTCTGGTACTTGAGAAACTCGGGCTCGTTTTTCCGCAGCATCAGGATGCCGCCCTTGACGGCCTCGAGGCGGAAGTAGTTGTCGGCCTCCACCCCGGGAAAGGCCAGGATCCGGTCGGAAATCCCCGCGAAGTCGACGACGGTGGCCGTCTGCTCCGTCTTGTCTTCGGTCTTTTCCTTTTCCTTCCCGCTGGCTACCGGAACCGTCACGTCCTCCTCGAAGAAGGGGGACCGCTGCCCGTCCCGCAGCAGCACCAGGTAGGGCCGCGCCATTTTCAGGAAGACGTGGTTCTGGTCCTGGCGGCCCATGATGGGGTTGAAGGTCCGGTTGGAGAGGAAATACAGGTACTTGCCGCAGCCCGAGAACGAGGGCGACCAGTCGTTGGTCATGTCGTCGGTGACCTTGTGGTTGACGCCCTTGGCCACGTCGTAGAGCCAGATGGCCTCGTTCATGTTTTGCGTCTGGGACGTGTAGGCGATCCATTTGCTGTCCGGGGACCAGGAATAATCCATGATGCCCCAGCGCTCCCAGGCGTCATCGTAGTCGCTGTGGGCGATCCGGGTGGTCTTACCGGTGGTCACGTTGACCAGGTTCAGGTTCAGGAACTTGTCGCTGAACACCAGATACTTGCTGTCGGGCGACCACACCGGCTGGTTCATGAAGCTGAAGAATTCGTCGGTGATCTTCTTCCATTCGCCCTGGCCGCTCTGGTCCACCAGGTAGATGGCCTCTTCGCCCTCCTTGTCCGACACCACGGCCACCCAGCGGCCGTCGGGGCTCCAGGCGGCATTCTTCTCGCGCGAGCCCCCGGCCTGGGTGAGGTTGACAGGGTCCCCCTTGTCGGCCGGCAGGTTCAGGATTTCCCCGCGCACCTCGACCAGCATGCGCTCGCCGGCGGGCGAAAGTCCGAACGACCCGCCGCTGTAATCGGCGGCCACCAGTTCCTCGCGCACATGGCGCCGGTCACTGGGAATGTTGATGGGCACGGCGGTCACCTCACCTGAGGCGAGGTCCAGCACCTTCAGCCCTGCCCCGTGCTGGAAAACGATCTTGCCGTCGCCGAGGGAAGGATACTTCACGTCGTATTCCGTGAAGAAGGTCAGGCGCGTGATCTGGCCGTCGCCCAGGTCGTAGCCGTAGATGTTCAGCGTCCCGTCTTCGCGATCGCTGGTGAAGTAGATGGTGTTGCCTTCCCACATGGGGAAGTTGTCGGTGCCCTCCCAATCAGTGATCTTGTTGATCTCTCCGGTGGAAAAGTCCTTCACCCAGATGTCCTGGGCCATGCCCCCCTCGTATCGTTTCCAGGTGCGGACATGGCGCCCGATCCGGTTGTAGGCCAAACCGCTGTTGTCCGGCGCCACCGAGGCCAGCGAGCCCCGGTCGACCTCCACTCGGGAGGGCATGCGACCGTCGAGGTAAACCTTGTACAGCTGGCCCCGGAACGGATACTCGCGATTGGTGCGGATGACCACCGCGTCCCCGTCCGGATACCAGTCCAGCATCAGGTCCCCGGCGGGATGCCAGGTGAGCCGCTGGGGCACGCCGCCCATGACATCCATCAGGTAAATGTCCTCGCCCCCGTCGTAGTTGCCGCTGAAGGCCAGCTTCGAGCCGTCCTTGTTGAACTTGGCCGCCTGCTCAATGCCGGGATGGCTGGTGATGCGGCGGGCGTCGCCTCCGGTTTCGGGCACCAGCCACAGGTCGTCCTCGTAGGTGAAGACGATGTTGCCGCCGCCGATGTCGGCGTAGCGCATGACGTAGCCGGGCTCGTCGGTCTGGGCCAGGGCGGCTCCGGCGCCCATCACCAACAGGACAGCGAGGATCAGGGAGAGGCGATTCACGGGAGACCTCCAGTGCGGATAAACCAAAGAAACGGGCCCAGGCTGGGCCGTGAAATCTGAAGTAATGCGTTCTGACTGGAAGAATGTTGCATCCGAAGGCCGCTGAGGCAAGGCAACGCTGAACAGGGGCACCCTTTGGTGTACAATCTCTAGTCGTTCCAACTTCATTTCACTAAATTTTGGCTCCTTTTGTCTCATTCAAGAATTAAACATAACTATTTTATTTTAAGGTGTTTATTGGATTCCACCTTTATTGTTTTCGTATTTTGTGCGCATGCTGGGTTTTCCTCCCGAATCACCCACTCAGGAGGATTTCCATGTCTGCTGTTGCCTGGGTTCCCGACCAACCCGCAGCGCGCGTCCATGGCTCCCTTCAACGATCCCTGAACATCTTGAATGATGCCCACAAGTGTGCCGTTCTGTGGTTCGGCGAGATCATGTATCGTCGGTTGTATCGCGGTCGGGGCCACTCCTCCATGAATCAGTCGGCATCGAGGAGCTGGGCTTTTCCAAATCGAGAGCGGACCACTTCATCCGCCTGACTCAAGGCCGCCAGGGGAACACGCCAGGAGTTGGTCCTCGAAATCAGGAAGGCCGGGCGCGCGGCAAAGGTGGACCCGTCCCAGGAGGAATGGCCGCCCTCATCGCCCTCGGTGGTGCCGCCGAAGGAACGACCCGTGCGATTCCATTTGGAACTGACGCCGGAACAGGAAACGCGATGTGCCGAATGATGGGGCGGAGTTGAATTTGGTGGTTTTGGTCGCCCTGCTGGAAAATAAGGAGTTACAAGGACAAAAGTGCCCCTGGGGCACTTTCCCGGCCGACCGCCGGTTGAGATCCATGTCCACGAATCCGGAAAAATGACGGTTCAAACCGACGCGGGCAAGCGCGAGTTGAGCCGGGCCGAGTCCGAGCGCAGGCGTTGCGATGCGGCCGTATGCCGCCCGGGCGGTCGCAACACCCCAACGATCCCGCCCCGGATGCGCAGAGATGTCCTGGCCAGGCACCCGGTTGTGGTACAAACGGGGCTGTGGAAGTGTGATGCGCTCCGCCAATTTGCCATCTGCGAAAAACCGGGTGTTGTGATAGTCTTCCCGGAATGGGCCGCCTGGTCTGGTTTTTTTGCCGACATTTCCGGATTCATGTTCCTCGAAGGGGAGGCTTTGTTCATGAAGCGAATCCCAGTGCTTATGTTCGCGTTCTGGGTTCTTTCCATGGCCGCCGGGTGTGGAAAAAGCCCCGACGTCGACGCCGAAAAAATCGAGCTTTTGCGCATCCACATGGCCGACATCAACGCCCACAAGCAGGGTGATGTCCCGGCCATCATGGAATCGATCGGCGAGGAATTCATGTACGTGGGCGACGGCCAGGTCACCGTGCAGACCCGTGGCGAGATCGAGGAATTCTTCACCGGCTATCTCGCCCACGCCGCCTATGAACGGTACGAGGACCTGATGGTTCCCCACGCCGAGATTTCGGCCGACGGAACCATGGGCTGGGTCATTTCGCGGATGGCCGTCACGCGGACCGAACCCGACGTGGCCGGCGGCTCCCAGACCAGGTCCTTCACCTACGCGGGCATCATGACCTACGAAAAAACCGACGGTAAATGGGTGAAGGTCGCCAATGTCTCGACCTTCGCGCCATGAGCGGACCAAAATTGGATATCCATCCCCTGACCCCGGAGCGATGGGACGATTTCGAAAACCTGTTCGGCGAGCGCGGCGCCTACGGCGGCTGCTGGTGCATGTGGTGGCGCACCACGCGCAAGGAGTTCGAGGCCAACCAGGGCGAAAAGAACCGGCTGGCCCTCAAGACCCTGGTCGACGGCGGTGCCGTGCCGGGCCTGCTGGGCTATGTCGAGGGCGCGCCTGCGGTCTGGTGCGCCCTTGGTCCGCGGGAGGATTTCCCCTCCATCGGGCGTTCGCGGGTGCTGAAACCCGTCGATGAGACCCCGGTCTGGTCCCTGCCCTGCCTTTTTGTGGGCCGGGAATTCCGGGGTCGGGGATTGGCCGAATTGATGATCCTCGGCGCCCTGGATTACGTCCGCGCCAGGGGAGGCCGGGTGGTCGAGGCCTACCCCACGGTTCCCCGCGGGACCAGGCTCCCTCCGGTTTCCAGCTTCATGGGATTTCCGGAAGTTTTTGCCCGGGCGGGTTTCGTGGAGGTCGCCCGACCGTCGGACGCGCGCATGATCATGCGCAACGCCATCAAATAGTTTGCCCAAGGAGTCGCCCGTGTCCGTTTCCCGCTCCCGCTTCAAGGTCCCCCACGTCTTTGTTCTGCTGACCCTGGTGATCCTGGTCAGTTCGGTGTTCACCTGGATCATCCCCTCGGGCTCGTACCGACGCGAAACCCGGATGATCGACGGCCACGAACGGACCCTGCTGGTGCCCGGCACCTACGAGCACATCGCCAAGAACATATCCCTCAAAGGGGTCCTTCTCGATGACCCGGTCGAAGGCAAGGCCACGCCGATTGGGCTGAAGAGTTTCCTGACCGCCATTCCCCGCGGGCTCGAAGCGGCCGCCGACATCATCTTTTTCATCTTCATCATCGGGGGCGCCTTCGGGATCCTGCAGCGCACCGGGGTGATCACCGCGGCCATCGGGCGGCTTCTGCACAAGATGGGAGACCGGGGGCCCTTGCTGACCGGGGTCCTGATGGTCGTCCTGGCGGTGGGCGGATCGACGCTGGGCATGGGCGAGGAATTCATTCCCCTGGTTCCGGTTTTCCTGCTCGTATCAAAGAAACTGGGGTACGACCGCATCTACGGCATGGCGCTGGTCTTCGTGGCGGCCGAAACGGGGTTCTCCTCGGCCACCACCAATCCTTTCACCGTGAACGTGGCCCAGGGCATCGCCGAACTGCCCCTCAACAGCGGGCTTGCCCTGCGCCTTGTCTTTTTTGCCTGTGCCATCTCCCTGACGATCGCCTACATGCTGCGTTACGGAGCCCGCATCAAGGCCGACCCGGCCAACAGCCTCATGAAGGACGACCCCTTCCTGCTGGAGGAAGGTTCTCCCGAAGCGGAAGTCTACGGAAACCATCACACCGCCATCATCGTGGTCTGCGCCGCGATTTTCGGATTCATCCTGTTCGCGGTCCAGCAGTACGGCTGGTGGATGGCCGACATGGCCGGCGGGTTCTTCCTGATGGGCATCGCCGCCATGCTGATCGCCCGCCTGCCGCTGGACGAGGCCTCCGACGCATTCGTCGACGGTATGCGCGACATGGTCGTGGCCGCCCTGGTCGTAGGCTTCGCCCGCGGCATCAGCGTGGTGCTGGACGAGGCCCAGGTCATGGACACCATCGTCCACGGGGCCGCCAGCCTGCTCAGCCAGGTGCCGCGGTACGTGGCGGTGGTCGGCATGCTGGGGTTCCAGTCGACCCTGAACCTTCTCATTCCCTCCGGCAGCGGGCAGGCCGCCGTGACCATGCCCCTGATGGCCCCCTTGTCCGACCTCCTGGGCATCACCCGCCAGACCGCGGTGCTGGCCTTCACCTGCGGCGACGGCTTCAGCAACCTGATCATTCCCACCAGCGGCATCCTGATGGCCATGCTGGCCCTGGCCAAGATCCCCTACACCACCTGGCTACGGTTCATAATGCCGTTGTTCGCGATGCTGATGGGACTGTCCTCGGTATTTCTGATCATCGCCGTGGCCATAGGATATCGCTGATGGCCGACCAGAGTCTCTACGCCGACCCGATGATCTACGACATCCTGTACACGCCCGGGACCGCCGGGGAGGTCACGGCGTTCGAGAAGCTGGAAAAACGGTTTGCCCCGGGCCCGCTGAAACCGGGCCGGCTGTGGTTCGAACCGGCCTGCGGGACCGGACGGTACCTGCGGGTCGCCCGGGGCCGCGGGCGCCACGTCGCGGGATTCGATCTGGACCCGGGTCTGCTGGCCTACGCGCGCCAGCGGTTGAAAGGTCCCCCGGGCCGGCTTTTCGTGGCCGACCTGGAAAAATTTTCCGTCGCCGCGGCCCGGTCCGGCCTGGAACAGGGCGCGGTCGATTTCGCCTTCAACCCCGTCAACACCATCAGGCATCTGGACAGCGACGGGGCATTCCTGAAACACTTCTCCCAGATGGCGGAATTCCTGAAACCCGGGGCCCTCTACGTGATCGGCCTGAGCCTGACCGACTACGACTGGCTCCTGCCCGAGGAGGACCTGTGGCAAGTGGCCAGGGGCCGCTGCCGGGTCAGCCAGCTGGTGAATTACCTGCCGCCCGAGCCGGGCACCGCCCGGGCGCGCGCGGAGCAGGTGATCAGCCATTTGACGGTGGAACGTCCCCGGGGCATCGAACACTTCGACGATACCTACAATCTGAGGACCTATGACAAAAAGCAGTGGCGGGACCTCATCCGAAGGTCCCGCCTGGATCATGTCGGCAGTTTCGACGCCTTTGCCCGTCCCCTCGAGGAGCGCGTCTTGCCCTACCAGCTGGAAGTGCTCCAAAAAACCTGATCTGCCCCCTATTTCTTGGAACCCTCCACGTTGCCCACTCCCATGCCCACTTCCTGGACGGTTCGAATCCAGTGGTTCTCAAGTGGAAGGGCATCCCCCTCGGGGGTTAGGATCGCGCTCCGGACATTGTTGAAGCCCGCCCTCATCCAGTCCGACCAGACAAAGACGCTGGTGGTTGCCTGGTTCGCGATGCCGTAGTACATCTTGCTCAGGAACATCCGGTTCACCACGGAAATATCGTAGGCGCGCGGGTCATTCCTGATGGTCAAGGCTGTCAGTGCCCAGATGTACGGGTTGTCTGTGCTGACATCGCCTTCCACGAGCTGCTTCGCCAGTTGGGCCGCCCGCTCCTGCTCCCCGAGCATCCGGTCGGTGTACAGAAGCATGACTTCCTCGTCGGGTTCGAGGTCGACGCCCCAGCCGGGTGCCAGCAGGGCCTGGGCCTTTACCAGTTCCCGACGGTCGATATAGGCCAGGGCCAGCATCTTGCGGGTGCCGGCATCGTCATCGGTGAAATACCTCCTCTCCAGATCCGCGATGGCGGTGTCGCTGTTCTCCAAAGCCGCGCCCAGTGAATCGGGAACGGTGAAGAACCCGGCGATATCGGCCTCGAGCTGGGCGAGCAGGGCTTCGGGATCCCCTTCCAGCACCGCCACCGTTTCCCCCGTGGTGACGTCGTAGTCATAGTCGCCGACCAGGGAGGGAAGGTCGCCCGCGTTGCCCCCCATGGCCACGTGACCCTGTCCGGCCATGCGCAGCAGACGCTCGATCTCACGGTTGTCCGGGTCGAGATGCAAGGCGCGGTCCAGGTCGGTGGCGGCGGCCAGGTACTGCTGTTCCTGATAGTGGCAGAGGCCCCGGTTGTAGAGGCCGGAAACAGAGTTCGGCTGGATGGCCAGGGCCCGGTCCATGGCCGTGATGGCCTGTTCCCGCAGGCCCAGGTTGGCATAGACAACGCCCAGGGAACGCCAGCCGACGGCCGACCGCGGATCCTTCTCCACCGATTCCTCGAGATAACGGGCGGCCGACTGGAAACGGGCCGACTGCAATTCCAACATGCCCAGGAGCAGGCTGGTACCCTCATCCACTTCCCCCTTCTCCCGGAAAGATTCCCGGGCGGACTTGAGTTCGGCGAAGGCGAGGGGGAAATCGTCACCCGTGTAATAGATGCGTCCACGAAGGGCCCGGCAGACGGCCGGCCGGATATGGCGACGCTCGGCGATCTCCAGGGCGGCCAGCGCCCTGCCGGCGGCCTGCCGTTTCTGATCCTCGAAAATGCCCAGGGCCATCTGGTTCATCTGGACCGCGATGTAGGTCATGGGCGAACCGGCCACGAAGAACCGGTTGCCGAAACTCGCGTAGACCGGCATCCGGCTGTCGGGCAGATCCAGGACCATGGGCCCCATGCTGAAGGCACCCACGGGGTAGTAGCCAATGTACTTGTCGGTGATGTAGCTGATGGCGTAATAGACGTTGGCGTCCTTGACGCCGGCCAGCTCGGCCACCAGGCCCACGTCGTTCCAGAACCGTTTGGAATGGACGATGACCCCCCGGTAGGGATAGATATCCATGTTGTCGATGATATCGAAGGCCATTTCATAATCGCCCAACGCCAGCAAGGCCTGCGACTTGATCCACAGGTTGGCGTAGGCCGACGTCTGGTATTCCAGGCCCCGGTTCAGAAGACCGTACTTGCGATACCGGTAAGGCGGCATCTTCACCGCCAGACTGACCGCCTCGGAATAGCGTCCCGCCCCCGCCAACAGCAACCCCTTGATCAGGACCAGGTCCTGATCGCCGTGCTTGTATTCCAGTCCTTCCCGGACCGCGGCCAATCCCTCTTCCCACCGGGCCAGATCGCGCAAGGCCCAGGCACGCTGGCGGTAGAGTTCCACCATGATACCCGGACCCACCGGCCTTCCCGCCTCCTCAGCGGCCAGGGCGGCTTCCCGTCCGGCATCCAGGAATTCCAGACCCGAGCGCAGGTCGCCCGCCTCGCAAGCCAAGCGTCCCCGGGCCGTCCAGGCCTCCACGAAAGTCGGGTCGACGGCCACGGCCCGGCCCAGGGCGATCAGGGCATTGCCCAGCCCCACGCCGCGAAATTCGTTCGATGGCAGGTTGCCGATCTCGTACCAGGATTTGTAGATCAGGTCGTAGTTGTCCTGCACCTCCTGTTCGAAGGCCCGCCAATCGGCCAATTCCCTCTCGGCACGGGCGCGGATCTCGGCCTGCACCGTGTCGGGCATGGCTAATGACCCGGCCACCTCCTGGGCGAAGGTCACCGTATCCCCCAGGGTCGGAGCCTGGTGGCTACCATCGCTGGAAAAGGAATAAGAATCGACGGTCTGGATGTCGGGCCGTGCGCACCCGAAAAAGGTCAAGCAGGTCAAAACGGCAACAACGGTCAACTGCTGCTTCATGAAACAAAGCCCCCCTGGCGAACGCGATGGTCCAAACCAACGAATCAGCCTAAGAAATTGACACGATGAAATCAAACTAACGCTCTTCAAGCCGGGCGATTTCGCTCAACGTCAAAAATTCGTACCCCGCCGCCTTGAGTTCGGGAATGAGTTCCTCCAGCAGCGGCAGGATGTAGGCGCGTTTCGGTCCCCCCTCATGAAGGACCAGAACGGCCCCGGGGTGAATCCGGTCCATCACCGCCCGGCGGATCAGGTCGGGATGACGCACCTTGTTGTCCAGAGGATAGATGGAGCCCAGACAACATCTGTACCCCATTTCGTGGGCCGTTTTCAACATGGCGGGGGTGAACCAGCCCGAGCCCGGCCGGCACCACTTGGTTTCCCCCAGGGGGCCGATCATCTTCTCGACCGCCCCCAGCTGACGGGCGAATTCCTCGTTGGTCAGGTTGATGGAGGGCTCGTCGTGAACCAGATGGTTGCCGAGCTCATGGCCGCCCGCCTTCATGCGCGCGATCAGGTCCTCGTTTCCGGGGACGTGGTCCCCCAGGACAAAAAAGGTCACCCGGATGTCCTGGGCCGCCAGCAGGTCGAGCAGTTGCGGGGTCAGCACGCTGTCCGGCGCGTCATCGAGGGTCAGGGCCAGGACCATCCGGTCGGTGTCGACGTAGAACAGGACGTCCCGATTGTGTTGGGCCACCTTCCGGACCAGGAATCGCGGTTGGAACCAGAACAGGGCGCCCACCCCCACCCCCCCCAGCAGCAGCCCCACCGACGGGAGGGTGATCCGCTTGCGCCGCAGGAATCCCGTCCACGACTTCATGACGCCCGACCCTGGCTCATTTGATGAGGTTTCCCTTCAGGGTGCCGTAGGGAGTCACCTTGTCGATCCGGTAAACGATCTTTTTGACCTTGCCGTTCTCCAGCTCCAGCAGACCGGCTTTTTCGAGCTGCTTGGGAATGTTCTTGGGCCATCCCTCCGGATGTTCCCGCAGATAGCGGATGGCGTCGGGCGCGCGCAAAAAGATCCCCTTCAGATCGGTGCTCGCCAGGTCGGTCATCCACTTTTCCTGCTCGCCCAGTTCAGGGTTCATGAGGTTGTCCATATTGAGGCCCTCGGTGTGGCCGGTGGCCACCAGTCGGTCCACCGTCACGTTGATGGTATACAGGGCCATGGTGGCGCATGAGCGCAGCAGGGTCTGGTAGGCCAGGTCCTGGTTCTTGATGTTGATCATGGTGTCGGCGGTGACGGGGTGGGGCGCGGCCACCGCCCGCAGGGCCTTCCAGGCGGCCAGGGAGGCGCCGGACCCCGCACTGTCGGGGGCCTGGGCCGCCCATTCCTCTTCGCTCTGCTTGAGGATTTTTGAAATCGAATGGCGAGCCACGCCGTCGCTGATGGCCAGCTCGACCTTCAGGAGTTCCGACAGCCCCGCCCGGCCGTTGGGCAGCCGCAGGCGAAACGCCGTCCAGGTCCGTCCGCCCAGGGCTTCGTCCAGGAAACGGGTGGGGCCGGAAAACAGGCGCGGCGAAAGTTGGTAGGCCGCCGGGTTCATGCCCCTCATGACATCGTATTCCTCATAGGGCGGCCGCCAGGCTTCCCAGCTGAAAACAATGTCGTAAAGGAAGGGGTCGCTGCCGGAAGCCGGGTCGCCGTAGTTCAACAGCTCGACGGGTTGGTCTTTGGCGAAAATGAAGCGGAGCTGGCCGTGTTGGATCAACCCCTCGGAACCGATGTTGTCCAGGGGCACCAGAATGAATTCGACGGCCTCCACACCATTCAGGGGAATGCGGGCGGTGCAGAACACCGTGGTTCCGTCCACCGGGTTGCCCCCGTGGTTCAGGTTGTGGACGATGACAAAGGGGTCCTCCGCCCACGGCCGGCTCTCCTCCCAGTCGATCATGACCGGGACCATGGCCGCGGCGTTGCCTCCGGGCAGGACATCGGTGCCCGTGCGCAGACGCATAAGGTTTTCCTTCTGGTGGACACGGGCCAGTAGCTGCTCGGCCGTCAACATTCGCGTTTTCCGTTGGGCTCCCATCTCGGGTACCTCCTTGTCAGACCTGGCCATAAGGAAAATGCCCACGGCAACGACGACAACCAGCAGGGGAAACAGGATTTTTCGCATGACAACCTCAAAATGAAGGGTCGGGGATCGGGCCTCCAAGCCTCCCACGTACTATAAGCGGGATCCGGAACAGGAACAATGCACCAAAAAAGACCGGGCGCCGCAGGGGTGCCCGGTCCGTGGATCGTGGAAATCCTCAATCCTGTCTGATGGTCACCGAACCGCTGCCCGCACCCAGGACCACCCTGGCGGCTCCGGCCCCGACTTTCATGTCCAGTTCGTCACGTTCGGCCAGGGCGACCTTGGCCCCTTCCACCTGGTTGCGAACCGACCCGCTGCCCGTTTCGGCGGTGACCCGCGCCGAGGCGGCGATCACGACCGCGGTCTTCACCTGATCGGGATAGCGGGTGGCCCAGCAGAGAGTCTGATGCCCCCCGAGCGAGCCGCCAATCACCGCGCGAAGTCGTTGGATGCCAAGCAGATCGACCAGCCGCTTCTGCA